>Ga0209390_10001130_pt1 | contig 52727 bp, 61 predicted proteins | sample BON01_FD_187212 | JGI IMG/M metagenome (GOLD analysis project Ga0209390, IMG submission 187212) | Freshwater microbial communities from Lake Bonney liftoff mats and glacier meltwater in Antarctica - BON-01 (SPAdes) (version 2) | ecosystem: Environmental > Aquatic > Freshwater > Ice > Glacier...
GGGCGGGGTCGGTGAGCTTGTGGAAGTAGTAGGGGAGCAGACCTGGGGGAAAGGAGGATGGGAAAGAGGGAGGGGAGGGGAGAGGAGAAAAAGGGAGTTCGTGTTTGCTTCTCCGTCTTTATCAATAGAAGACAAAGAAAGGATACTCCACAATCCTCGCCTTGGCATTGGGCGGCCACCACCACTGCTTGCAACGACCAACCAACAACCACCACCATTATCTCCCCCTCCCAAAATCAACACCTCATACACGTACCTTGAATCGTCATCCCCCCCCAATACCACCCAATATGCTCCCCGCCCCACGCAGAGCCCTCCCTAAAATCACCCAGCTTCACCGTATCCAGCAGTCCCTTAAAATCCTCCTCATTGGGCCTCAAGACAAAAAAACCTCCTTGCACCGGACAGGCTTTCGAACCCGGGGTCATCATCCCATAATCACATGTATATATAAAGTCTTTCCCTGGTAGCTCAAAGAGCTCGTCGAGGGGTTGGAGGAGGAGGGAGTCCATGTCGAGGTGTACCACGCGGTGGTAATCGGTCAGGAGCCACGCGTAGAGTTTCAGCAGTTCGGTGGCACCGCAGCAGCCGTTTTTGGCGATGTGTTCTCTTAAGTAGTCGCCTTGGATTTCGTTGATGTTGAGGGGTGTGTCGCGTTCGAGGAGTCTGTGGGGAGGGAGGGAGGGAGGGAGGGAGGGAAGGTTTGTGAATTATGAAGACAAGAGAGAGGCGGATGTGACAAGCTCAGTCTGTGCGTCGCGGGAGGAAGGCGAAGGCCTGCTTACGCAACATACACAAATAATGACAGCAGACTCTCACATTGTCTTCAATTTCGAAACTAAAAACACCAGAACCAGCATAAACAAGAAGACCAAACCCCACCCCTCCTGACCCAAGCCCCACCCGAAAAAAAAACTTACTTCCACCCGGCGCGAATGAGGGCTGCGCGGGAAGTGGTAACGTTGGGATGGACCATGGCAATGAGCTCGATCTCATACTTGGAGTCAGCTGAGGCCTTGCGGATGCCGTGCGCCAACACGGCGGCCCCGTCCATGTAGGCCCCGTCTGCCGTCACGGAAATGGCATAGGCGATGGTCTTGCCGTTCATGCCTCCGCCTGGCTGCGCTTTCAATTTCTTCTGCCCACCTGAAGACACAGAAGAGAGATCTACGGCATTGTTGCCGTCTTGGGTTGGCCGGCTATACCTGAGCATAAAGGCGAAGTATACCAGCGCGCCGAGGAGGACTGTGACCTTGAGTATCGTGGGCACCCGTCTTTGGGGCTTGCTCCGTTCTAGGACACTGTGGGGGACCCGCCCACTCACCACCCCACCGCGCCCACCACCACCGCCGACGCCTCTGAATTTAGGCATATTTGTATTTGCCTGTAAGTGTACGGTGTGTGTCGATTGGGTAGAAGTGGTCAGGCGAGGCCCCTGTTTTTGAAAGCTGGCGCGTCGAAGGGGGGTGATGATGATGATGATGGTGGGGCGGTCGAGGGAGCAGAGGCAGGAGGGAGTGGCGGCTTCAGGCGCCTGTGGCTGGGTGTAAGGGAGGGGAAGATGTAAAAGGATTAGCGCTTTTGTCGGTGAGGTTTGTGCTTTGCAAGGCGCATTGGTAGGACAAAGACATGGAGACCTCGATGGGCCCGAAGCCGCCTCCCCCTCCTCGCTCGCCACCAGGCTCAACACACCCTCCCCAAGGCTCAAGCCGCCTCCCCGTCGAGCCTGGATATCGACTCACACACACCCTCCACTCCACCCTGCACACCAGACAGCGTTGGCCAACGAAGGAAGTGTTCTTTTGTTCCGGTCGTCCCGCTTCTCCCAAACCCAGAGGAGGAAGCAAGCAAGCCATGCCCACCAGCACCAGCACCAGCCAGCAGCCGCTTGACCATCCACGCCGCCCACGCCGTCGTCCCCGTGCTCCTTCCTGCAGTACTTTGGTGCTGACCGCCATGATGCTCCTTCATCGATCGGTCGGGGCCTTCTTAATACAGGTATGTAGGTCGGCTTATGGTGGTGCTGGTGCCCTCCCCTCCCTCCCCCCTCCTTCTTGCCTTTCTCCCTCAATAGAGGAAGTTCAACTCACTTATACCCCTGCCCCACCCACAACTCAGGCCCCCGCCACCAGCAGCAAGCTTTTAAGACCGCAATCTGTCCTTCCGGGCACCTCTGCGTCCTTCACATCCTTAGGCGCCGGCGGGCGAAAACGCGGCGAGATCCCCAAGCCCGAGTACGGCCTCCGCCCTGACGAGGAAGGCGTCTCCATCGCCCGGCACAACATCAATTGGTACCCCGGCCACATCGCCAAGGCCGAGAAGGAGTTGCAAGATTTCTTGAAGCTCGTGGACGTGGTGATCGAGGCGAGGGATGCTCGTATTCCTACCGCGACTACCCACCCTTTGGTTCGGCAGTGGATTGGTCGCCGGCCTTTGATTGTGGCAATGACCCGCAAAGACATGGCCCCCGCCGGCGCCATGAAAGAATGGGGCGACTACTACATTAAATCTGCCCGGACTGCCTCTCGGATGGGCCAACCACGTGTCCCTGTGGTGTTTGTCGATTCTCGGCAAGGCACTGATATCCACCGTCTGAAAATGATTGCTCTCAAGGCAGGGGCTGCCGTGAACGAACGCCGGGCCCGCCTCGGCCTCCTCCCACGCAGCATCCGCGTCGCTGTGATTGGGTACCCGAACGTAGGGAAATCTGCGATTATCAATAAGTTGATTGGGAGGAAGCTGGCCAAGAGTAAGAATATGCCTGGTGTGACCAAACGTATTTCTTGGGTTCGTCTCGGCGCTGCTGCGATGACTGGCTCGCGGAAGGAAGACGAGTTGGAGTTGCTTGATTCCCCTGGTATCATTCCCGCGAAGCAAGTGGACCAAAACACGGCCTTTAAGCTTGCCGTTTGTAATGACATTGGCCAAGCGTCTTATGATGTTCAAGTAGTAGCAGGCGAGCTAGTCAACATGCTTCGGCGGGTCCACGAACGCCGGCCCGGCTACGTCGATCTCTCCCGACTCCAACAACGATACCAACTCGACCCCTGGGTCCTCTCAGGCGAGGAATACCTGCACGCATTAGCCGCCAAGCTATACCGTGGTAACCTCTATTCGGCTGCAGATCGATTGATGTCTGATTTTAGGAAAGGGCATTTTGGACCTGTTACCCTCGAGGTTCCCCCGGAGATAGATGAGGAGGAGGCGGCCTTGGCGGCGGCGGGGAGGGCGGGGGAGGAGGCGAGGGAGGAAGAGAGGAGGAGACGACAGAGGAGAAGGGAATTGATGGGGATGACGAGGGAGAAGGGGGAGAGGGAGGAGGAGGTGTTGTCGTTAGGAGGGGAGGAGGATGGGTTGGGTCTCGGGGGAGGAGCGGTGGAGGGGTTGGATCCAGTGGGGAAGGCGTATGAGGAAACGCTGGAGGTTAGGAAACAAAGGCCTGGTGAGGGGGAGTCTCCCAAGGTGGGGGTGGGTCAATTTGAGGGTTGGTAGTCATCAAAAAAGAGTGCCTACGCTAAAGTAAATAATGTTTTCGAAATGTGCAAAAAAATATAGAGTACACGACATTCAACGCTATTAAAAGTATTTTCCTCCCCCCTTTTTCCATGAATATTTATCATCCTCATTCCTCTTCTTTACACGCCTCCTGCCGGGGCAGCAAGTACCTCCTCCTCCTCTCCCTTCTTCCCCCCAAACTGCTCCACCACCTCTCCCTCTCCCTGTTGCTCAGCCACCCGATGCAGCACCTCGACCGCTTCCACTGCCGCCGGTATCATCTTCACCACCTCCTTCTGCTGCTGCTGCTGCTCTTGCTGCTGCTGTTCGATAGCCCGCCCTCCCCCCTCCTTTTTCAGCGCCGCCGCCGCTGCCGCCATGGCTGCCTTTTCATTCTGGGAGAGGGGGAGGAAGACCTTGAATTCAGCAGGGAGCTCCTCTTCGGTATAGAGGCGATCGGAGAAGTAGATGCGACGGAGGCGGCAGTTCGCGTGGACTTGCACACGCAGGGTCTCGACGTAGTTGGTTCCATAGGCGCGGCGGGTGAAGTCGGCGAGGTTGAATTGGATTTGGTTCCAGCCATCGTCCAAACGCATGGGCATGGTACAGATGAAGGGCTTAACGCGCGTGCAGGACTGGAAGGTGGAGGCCCGGAAGCGGCGGCGGACGTTCTTGTCGTCCAGGACCGTCACTTCGAAGGTGAAGTACTTGTTCAGCTGTTGGGCGTGGGGGTGTTTTTGCATTGAATGAGGAAATCAGAGAGAGGCACGGTGATGGTGTCTGTCTTTTCAAGCTTCTAAGTGGGGGAGCGCCTTCAAGAACGTACATTTTTTAGGATGATCATGAGGTACGGCAGCTTGATACCCAGCGTCTTGCTCTTCTCCGCGGGGCACTGAATGAAAGTGGTAGAGACATTGCTGCCCACAATCTCCAGCACGGACGACTGAATGTCCTCGTCTGTAATGCGCTTAATGTGCCCATTCTGCACCATCGAGTCCCAAATTTGCAAAGGCTTGCTCCCAATCGAGTACAAAATGGACAGGAAGCCCGCTTGGTACGTGTTATGGAACATATTGGGAAGGAGCCACGGCGGAGGCGGCGCTGGAGACGACGGGACGAGGGGCAGTGCTGCAAGGAGTGGCCTGTGAAACTATGAGGGATCGAGGAAAGGAAAATTAGAGGCTCTGTAAGGAGACGAATTGGTGCGCTTTTCGCCGCGAAATAGTAGGAGCAAGCGGAGTGAAAAAGGGGGCAGCAAGGGCGGGCTACGCAGGGGCTTGGAAAGAGGGAGATTGTGCGAGACATGAAAGAAGAAATATGCCGGAAGGCTTGCTAGCGACCGAAAGCAACCTTTATGTGGAGGCCCTGTGCTAATTAAACGCGAACGCCGTTTTATTTTTGGGTTTAGACGAGACTCTGACCATCACAGAAAAGTGGGAAACGGCTGGTCTCCCGTTGGTTTGCTTGGCGCGCAAAAGCCACAGGTGTTTGAGTGTTGTCTAGCGGCCAGCAAGCAAGCCACCCCCCCCCAGTCACAACACATGGATGCCCTTGTTCTCCTTGTCCCTAGCTACCATAATCACCACCGTTCATGGGCTCATGCGCTTCCCCCTGTCCACCACCAAACACACAACACGCACAGGAGGGAGTGCCGAAGGAGCAGCGAGCGAGCATCATCATTCGCCAAGACTTGCAGCCCATCTCTCTGCCTCGCGCGACTTGTTGACAGGCACTTAACCACCTACCGTCGCAGTCGACCAGCGACTGCGTCGGGTGCATCGTCGTTATCTCCCTGAGACAAAGCAGCCAGAATTATGGGCAATGCGACGTCGGCGTCGGCCGCAGGCGAGCATGCTCCCAAGCAAGGCGATGATGACCAAGACCATTGCGGCTACCGTGTCCTAGGCGTGCAGGCCGGCTCCCCGGCTGCGTCGGCGGGCTTGGTGTCGTTTTTTGACTTCATCGTCATGGCCAACCACTTTCCCTTGCGCGTAAGTAGTAGTGGGCGAGCGGGGCAGGGTGTCGTGTGTCAAAGAAGGCGCGGAAGGGGGTTGTAAAGAATGAAGACTCCTGGAGCAGCTAGATGGACTCACATATTGCTGTATCCTTCATACACTAACAAAATTCACAGCGGGTCGACAACACGTTCATTGACTTGATCCGAGAATTCGAGGACCGCCCACTTGCCCTGCAGATCTACAATTCGAAGTCCCAGACATTGAGAGGTAGGAAAGAGAGAGAAAGCGAGCGACGAGTCATACAAAGGGGTGACCGATGGACGAGAACCTGGCATCTGATGATCGTAATGATTTTCAACTTATAACATACACAGATGTGATCCTAACGCCAAGCAAGAACTGGGACGGTCAAGGCATGCTAGGTACGTCCACATGAAAAGCAAAACCCCCATCGCTATCTCCTCTTTCTTTCCCCCTCACTCGTTATTTCTCCCACCCTCTCTTCTCTTTTTATCTCTTCTAATAGGTGTCACGATTCGCTTTGACTTCTACGACCAGTCGGAAGAGCACCTCGTCCGAGTTCTGGAGGTGGTCCCCAACTCTCCTGCCGAGCTCGCGGGCCTCCAGCCCATGACTGACTTCTTGCTGGGCACCGCCGAGACTGTGTTCAAGGGTACGTCTTCTCCTGAATTCTCTGTTTCGCCTTATGTGCTTTGCAACAGACATGCCATAATATCATCATTTCGTTCCTCAATTTCTCATTCTCCTTTCCTCCCTCCCTCCCTCCCCTACCACAGACCCCGACGTGCTTGAAGAAATCCTCGGCCGCAACCTGGAGCAAACCATCGACTTTTACGTCTACAACACCGAAACCGACACCGTCCGGACCGCCACGCTAATGCCTAATCTCAAGTGGGGGGGCCGTGGGTGCTTAGGCGCGGAGGTGAGAGAGCGTGTGTGTGTATCCTCTCCTTCCCTCCCCTCCCTCCCTCCCTCCAACCCATCCTAACTCTCCCTCCCTCCTTCCCTCCCTCCATCCTTCAGATTGGCCACGGGTATTTGCATGGCTTGCCGCAAAAATGCTGTCGTAGTAATGGGACCTCGGTGTTTAAGGCCCCAGCGCCTCATATTGCTGATGCCACGCGGGCGGTTTTAGAGAACGGTGGAGGGGTAGGGGGGGAGGAGGGAGAGGCAAGTCGGGCGGGGAAGGAGCGGCGGGAAGTGAATGTGGTGGATGTGGATTTGCAACAGAGGAAGGAGCAGGCGCATCAAGAGCAGCAACAGCAGGCTTCGCAGCCATCACCACCACATGTAGTAAGTCAAGAAGGGTAGTCGCCGCGCAAGTACGAAAATACATGTTTTTGCTTTCCTTTGCAGTAAGAGAGAGAGGAAAAAGAGAAGAGCAGAAAAAGACGGTATGCATGAGCACACGCACAGGCGACAAGAGAAAAGAGAAACACATATCGAAGAAACATTTACCTTTGTAAGTGCCAAAGAAAAGAAAAACAAAAGCCCTCCCGACCCGAGAATGAACCCCAAAAACAACCACAAAAGCGATGAGTTCATATAACGTTGTTTTTGTTTTTGTTTTCGTTCATATTTTTTTTCTTTCTCCTCTTTCCAAAACTCAGCTCTTTTACATTTCCCTCTTTAATTGCTCTTTCTTCACGTTCCCCGAGGCAGGCATCAAATCACTCAAGCCCCCCTCCTTCCTTCCCTCCCTCCTTTCTTTATTTGTTTTCTCTTGCTCGGCGAGAGGGCAAAGGTGCTGTGGTGGCAGGACAAGCAAGGAAGAGAAGGAGGGAGCTTTACTACAGACAACAGCACAAGCAGCACGCACGGCGATCACGACCATCTCATTCACTCACTCACTCAATCCCTGACTTTGTGTTTTAGTCTCTTTGTCGCGTGCCGCGCTGTTCTATATTTACAAAACTATCTACCCCCCTCTTTCCTTCTTACTTGATCCGACTGCTGGCTAGGTCCATCCCCAACCGACACTGCACATGCAGGTACTCATCCATCGGCATCTCCTTATTCGCCGGATTACTCTCTCCTCCTCCCCCTCCTCCAGCAGCAGCAACAGCCACGCCCGTCCTTACCGCCGTTGCGATCGCGGCCGCCTCCTGGGCGAGACGCAAGGATTCAGCAAAGTAAGCGTGGGCCCGCGAGTAGTCTTTTTCTAGGTAGGCTGTCACGCCGCAGAAGTAGTTGTTGCGGGGGCTAGTGGCGTCGATCTGTATGTGTGAGGAAGGGAGGGAGGGAGGAAAGGTAGGGAGGGATTAGGCGTTGTTGTTTTCATCAGCGCAAGCAGCCCTGCGGATCCAGGGTGACGAAGTAGGAGCAGCTAATGCATACACGCACACCATCCGAAGCCCCAACTTTTACATCTCTTACCCTATGCGCGGACTGGAAGCACTCCTTGGCCTTCTTGACGCTGCGGACGGGCATGGGCGCATTCAAGAACATCATGCCCTGGATGATGAAGGGGGCGCCGCCTTTCAGCTCTGGGTGCTTGGCTACCATCATGTCGATATTCTTGAAAATACGGGCTAATTGGGCTGCGCGGAGGAAAGGGGGAAGGAAGGGAAGAGAATGTGAGCGAGAGAAATAAAAAGGGAGAGAGAATGAGGTACCGAAAACAGGGCAGAAAAGGAGAAGACGATAAAGCTAAACCCACTGCCCTGAAAAAAAGTACTCCTCCCCTCGAAGACACATCCCATCCCATTACGTACGTGCAGCCTTGACAACCGACTTAGTCGATACCTCATAGCTCAAGGCCTCCGTGGCATAAAGCGCCACGCGGGCATCGCGGTGGTGGTGGCCCTGCTGCTCCAACCTATCCATAATCCGCATCACTTCAGGAATGTATTCCGTCACCACCTCCCGCTGCTCTGGCCTGAGCTTGGGCAGCGAGCCGTCCGCGGACGGGAGCATCCCGCCGTTGGTGTATTTACTGTGTGTTTTGGGTGGGAGGGAGAGGGAAAGGGAGAAGTGAGAAGGGGTGACGATAGAAAGGGCCAGACTCGGGCTTTCGGTGGAAGTGGGGGTTGTGCATGCCTTAGCACCAAAGCGCATGCCTGCCGGCCACATGTATATCTCTTTTTCGCCCCCTTCCTACCAGTACACTCCCTTCCCTTCACTCAAAGTACAAAGTACGCACCGAATGTTGAAGATGAGCGCCTCGGCCACCTCCAGCTGCATGTGATGTTCCAATTTCAGCAACGCACCCGCAAACTCCTCCTTCTCCCGCCCCGCCAAATTCAGCAAACCCTCCAAATGGATGTTGCCGTGGTGGTGCGGCGTCACCACAAAGTCCCGTCGGCGCATCGTTGTGCCTGTCGACCCAGCGCCGCCAACGTCCTGCTCCTCCCCAGGCGGAGACTGGGGCTGCCCACCGCTGTTCCCATTCCTGCCTAGGCCTAGGAAACATCTGGAGAGGCCACGAGACCTACTCCGTACGCGGGTGTGTGCCCACGGGGCTGTCATGGCCGATGAGGCTGAAGACGTTGCCGCCGTTGCTGGTGAAGCCCCCGCCCCGGGGTTGGTGACATAGCAGCTTTGGCAACGAGGCAGGGCGCCCGTCTGGGCCATGCCCAAGGTGGACATTACCATGACACCCACCAGCATTGCCCGAGCGGGTGCTTGTACTTGTCCTATTCTTCTTCTAAAGGCCATGCTTGCTGGTGCTGACTGAATGCTGACGGGGTGTGCCGGGGATGGGACGTGCGTTTTCGGAGAGCAGGCGTCGTCGCTGGGTGCTGGGTCTTGCTTGCTTGCAATGCTGCGGCTCCACACACCAAATTTAAGCCCTGTATTTAAGGATAAAGAGCGGCATGAGTGTCTGAATGAAAAAATCGTACTAAGAAAACAAGGACGCCCGCAATAATTTGGACATGTTTGTGTCAAAGCCAAGGGCGAAACGAGGCGGCGTCATCGTTCCCCCGGAGACTCCTCCCTCTCCTGCTCGCCTTCTTCGAGGAGCATTTGCTGGCCATCTCTGCACCACACATGCGCTCCCTGCGCTTGTGCTCCCTGCTTGTGCTTCCTAAGCATGAAGCAGTGAGGGCTTGATCTCAAAACTCCTGGGACTGCAGGCAGGACTCACTCAAACGCTCTGTCCCTCTTTCCCTCTTTTGCAACCCTCCATCATCACACACAGGCTTGTTCTCCACCACAAAGGCACTTGGAGCGAGCAAAATTCAAAACAAGCACGAGTGCACGCAATACCATGAGCAACGGCGGAACGACCGAGGGCGTGGACGGCCTGCAGGAGGGCGTGGAGGGCCTGCGCGTCGAGACTCGTAAGTGGAGACCGCATCGATCAAAAAGTGGAGGGAGGGCGATGATGATGGTGCAGCTCTGCATATGCCCTCTCTCTAAGGGATGCCTTCTTCACATGCCTCACACTCTCTGTGTACCCTCTACTTCCCCTATGTTGGTGGTGCATGACTGCCGAGCTCTTATCTTGTTGATCAAGAAGGAAGGAGGGCCTTATTACTCCAAGCATCATCATAACTCCCCTCCGGAGCATGCTTGCATGTCCCATCCCTTGCGTAGCGCCACACCACACCACTCACGTCCTGCTTGCCCTTCCCTCCTCCTCCCCAAAAACAGTTTGGCCCGCCCGGCGCGTGCGACAAACCTTCATCGACTACTTCGTGCAAAAGCGGGAGCACACCTACTGGTCTTCCAGCCCCGTGGTGCCGCATGACGACCCCACCCTCCTCTTCGCCAACGCGGGGATGAACCAGTTCAAGCCCCTTTTCTTGGGCACGGCTGACCCGAAGATGCCCTTGTCAAAGCTCACGCGTGCGGTGAATAGCCAGAAGTGCATTCGGGCGGGGGGGAAGCATAATGACTTGGAGGATGTGGGGAAGGACACGTATCATCACACCTTTTTCGAGATGCTGGGCAACTGGAGCTTTGGCTCTTACTTCAAGGAGGAAGCGATTACTTGGGCGTGGGAGTGCTTGATTGTTGAGTTTGGTTTGGATCCGACGCGGTTGTATGCGACTTATTTTGGGGGGGATGAGAAGCAGGGGCTAGGGCCGGACGAGGAGGCGAAGCAGCTGTGGCTCAAGTTTTTGCCGGCCAACCGCGTGTTGCCTTTTGGGTGCAAGGTAAGGATTTAAATGAAGAGAGGAGGGTTGGGAGATGTGTGGGTTTTGGATAGAAGAGCACATTTGCCTGGGCCTTTGCTCCCTGTCGAGGAACGAAAACAAAACATGAATCAGGAGCACTCTTCTTACTCAACCCGCTCCCTCCCTCCTCCCTCCTCTCACACCTCACACCTCACAGGACAACTTCTGGGAGATGGGCGAGACGGGCCCCTGTGGCCCCTGCACGGAGATCCACTACGACCGCCTGCCCGGGCGTGAAGTCCCCGAGCTGGTCAACATGGACTCGCCCGATTTGATCGAGATCTGGAACAACGTCTTTATTCAATACAATCGCGAAGAAGGGGGAGAGCTCCGCGAGTTGCCCAACAAGCACGTGGATACCGGGATGGGCTTTGAGAGATTGACGTCGATCTTGCAGGGTAAGCCTTCTAATTACGACACTGATATTTTCATGCCTTTGTTCGATGCCATCCAAGAGCTGACGGGCGCGGCGCCCTATGCAGGCAAGCTGGGGAAGGAGGATGTAGAGAGCAAGGATATGGCGTACAGGGTGGTTGCGGATCACATTCGCACGTTGACCTTTGCGATTTCTGATGGCGCGGTCCCTTCGAATGATGGGAGGGGGTACGTCCTCCGGCGGGTGTTAAGGCGCGCGGTGAGGTATGGCCAGAAGGTGCTGGGGGCCGCGCCGGGGTTTTTCTCGAAGCTGGTCCATGTGGTAGTGAATCAAATGAAGGATGTTTTCCCCGAGTTGGAGGAGAAGGAGAAGAGGGTGGTGGAGGTGCTGGCGGATGAGGAGCGGGCGTTCAATCGCACCTTGGACCAGGGGGAGAAGCATTTTAAGAAGGTGGCGGAGGAGCTGTTGCTTGCTGCGAGTGAGAGCGGTAGTGTTGGCAAAGTCAACTTCCCAGCGAAGGAGGCGCATCACTTGTATTCGACCATGGGGTTTCCGATCGATCTGACTGAGTTGATGGCGGAGGAGAAGGGGCTGACGGTTGATAGGGCGGGATTCGAGACGTTGCTTGCGGAGGATAAGCGATTGAGTGCTATGGCGGCGGCGGCTAAGAAGGCCTTGGGGGGGAAGGAGATGGTGTTGGAGGCAGAGCAGACGGCATGGTTGCAGAGTCGGGGGATCGAGATGACGGACTCGAGTCTGAAGTATGTTTGGCATCATGAGCCGTCGGCGAGGGTCTTGGCGCTGTATAAGGGCAAGGGATCGACGGAGGATGGGGTGGGCTTCGTGGACGAGGTCACGGCGGAGGACGGGGTGGTGGCGGTTATTTTGAATACGACTTCTTTCTATGCGGAGCAGGGGGGGCAGATTCATGATACGGGGTTGTTGACGAATTTGGATGGCACGGATACTCTCAGGGTGGATTCGGTGCAGAGCTATGGGGGGTATATTTTGCATATTGGGCCTTTGGAGAGTGGGGCTTTAAGGGTGGGGGACACGGCGACGTGTATGGTTGATTATGTGAGGCGGGCGAAGATTGCGCCGAACCACACGATGACGCATGTGTTAAATTATGCGCTGAGGCGTGTTTTGTTAAAGGGGGTCTCGGATGGGTCGGGGTTGTGTGATCAGAAGGGCTCGGCGGTGGATGATGAGAAGTTGCGGTTTGATTTTGCGTGGAATAAAGCTTTGTCGACGGCGGAATTGGCGGAGGTGGAGACGATTGTGAGGGACAGAATCAAGGAGGAGTTACCCGTGCATTCTTATATTGCGCCGTTGGAGAAAGCGTTGAATATTAAGGCGCTCAGGCAGGTGTTTGGTGAGCGGTATCCGGACCCGGTCCGTGTTTTGAGTGTGGGGCAGGAGGTCCCGCCGATGCTGGAAGACCCTGCCAATCCTGCGTGGGAGGATTTATCGGTGGAGTTTTGTGGGGGGACGCATTTGAGTAATACAAAGGATGCGGAACGGTTTGCGTTGATAGAAGAGACGGGCATCGCGAAGGGGATTAGGAGGATCACGGCTTTGACTAAGGATGGGGCAAGGGCCGCTGAGGCGCTGGCGGAGGAATTTGCAGGGTTGCTTGCTGTGGCGAAGGGGAAGCCGGAGGAGGAGTTGGAGGCAGAGGTGAAGGTGCTGAGTATGTGGTTGGGGCCGTTGTCGATTTCAGCGGTGGAGAAGGAGAGGTTCAGGACGGGCTTGGAAGCATTGGTGGTGCGAGTGAAGAAGTTCAAGAAGGAGAGGGTGGCTAGGAATAGGGAGAAGGCTTTGGGGCATGTGGTGGAGGTGGCCACGGCGGCGGCGGCGGCTGGCACGGGGGTGGTGGTTGAGAGGGTGGATTTTGGGACGGATGGGAAGATTAGCAAGGAGTGTTTGGATAAGGCCGCGCAGCTTCATCCTACTGGAAGCTTTCTGTTGGTGAGCGCTGAGGAGGACACGGGCAAGTTTGGCGTGTATTCGAGTGTGCCTGTGAAGGGGGCGCCGTTTGATCCGGTGGCGTGGGTGGCGGCTGCGATCGAGGCGGCGGGAGGGGGGAGGAGTGGAGGGAAGGCGCCTCGTGGGCAGGGGACGGGGGAGGGATTGGAAAATGTGGAGGCGGCCTTAATGGCGGCTAAGAAGTTTGCTGGCTTGTGATTGTGTGAGTGAGTTTGGGGCGGGCCGGTTGATGGTTATAAGATGGGGAAGGGATGAGAAATCAGACAAGAAACAAAAAAGCACGCACGCGGGCACGCGGGAGAGATTGAGGCAAGCAGTGCAGCAGCAGCAGTAGCAGGTAAAATTGTTTGAATGCAACACGACGACGACGACGACGACGAGGATAGTCCTTCTTGGCGGACAGTTATGATGATGCCTCTCTTGTCTGAACAAAACCAAAACAAGGACAGTAACGTACAAAAGTGTACCTATATGGAAAACGAACAAAACGAGGAATTGAAGGGAGGGAGAGAGTGTGAGAGAGAAGCAGGCAAAAAAGAAGAGCGGCGGGAAGGAGATGAAATCTATGTGTATGCCATTTTGCATGGTTTTTGTGGGAGATAGATAGAGAGTGGAAAATGGAGAAGACGACGACACAACCTATGGGAGGGTGGTGTGGTGAGTAGGTGCTCATCGTCGTCATTTCTTCTCTTTCTCCTTCTTAGCGTGCATCATCTTTTTCCTCTAGAAAGAGGTGAAGAACTCAATTAACTAATAAATGGTGAGACAGATAGAGATTTAAATGGTAAACAAAACAACAAAACGCAATTTTGGGGGTGGGGGGTTGTGGTAGCACGTGTAGTAGACGAAAGAAGAAGGGAGAAGGATTGAAAAGCTTCACCTAGATCCAAAATTTAAAATGCAAGGGATAACGAGAGGAAAAAGGGGAGAAAGGAGGAGCACAAGGACGCGACAAACGAACAACGAGAGTCCGACTATGACGACCACACGAAATTACATCTCCGAAAAACCAACAAAAAAGAAACAAAACAGAAGCAGCCACTGACTTAACCAACGCTCTGCTCGCCTCAGCTTTCAGCTTCTATCCCCCCTTTGTAGGGTAGGGTAGAGGGAATGCTCTTCTTGTGTTGTTTTTATAGTCTCACCTTTTTTTTTCTTTTTTTTCTCTCCCTCTCCTTCGTGTTTCTTTATCCCTCCTTCGGAAGAGGGGCCGAGTGTGTGTGTGTGGAAGTACAAGTAGTATCGGTGGCAAAAATATATGCCTGTGTGGGCGCCCCTTCCTCCCTCCCTCTCCCTCGGACCTGTCCCTGCGCTTCTCTCTCTCCCTCCATTGCCGCCCATCGCGCCCTCCCCCCTCAGCCATTTTCTCCTCCTCTTTTTTTTGTTTTTTGTTTTTGTTGTTTGCAGACGCCTTTTTCCGTTTCTTTTGTCTTTCTGTTTTTACAAGTGCACGTGTGCCTGTGTTTATATTTGATGGAAAGCACGAACAAATAGGAAGGCTTCTGTTTTTGCACCACCACCGCACGAGGAAACACGCACTATAAGGGAAAGGGGGAAAACAAAAAGGGCGCGACGGCCGGGATTTCTCTCTCTTCTTAATGCCAGGACAACCTTCTTCGTCTTCTCCCTCTCCATCTTCTTCGATTTATTTTCTTCCCTCTTTTCTTTCTTTCTCCGCTCCCTCTTTTCCCTTGTTTGATATCCTCCTCTCCTCTGTCATCTATTCCCCTCACTCCCTCCCTCCCTTCCTATCATAACAGCCTAGCAGCACCCCGACGACGCGCCCGGCCCACCCACCGCCGTGGAAGGCGTCAGCTTCGTCCCCCCCGTCTTGGGGCCCACCGGCTGGGTCTTCATCCGTGCCTTGATCTGAGAGGCCATGGTCAGAAAAGCCTTCTCGACGTTGGTCGAGTTCTTGGCGGAGGTCTCAAGGAAGGCAATGCCTAAGGAGTCAGCAAATTCCTTGGCGGCTTCAGTGGAGACGACACGCTTGGGTTCCAGGTCGCTCTTGTTGCCGACGAGAAGTTTGTTGACGTTCTCGGAAGCGTAGCGGTTAATTTCATGGAGCCACTGCTTCACGTTGTTGAAGGACTCCTACGGTGGGGGGGAGGGAGGGAGGGGAGGAGTGAGCACGTGCGGGTGTGTTTGGGAGAGGCTGGTTGTTAATGCTGCGTCTCTTTTTTTCGCGCTATATTTTACTTTTATTACGTTTATTTCCCCCCTTCTCATTTTTTTACTTCTTACCTGGTCCGTCACGTCGTAGACCACGATGATGCCATGTGCGCCTCTGTAGTAGGAGGAGGTGATGGTGCGGAAACGCTCCTGCCCGGCTGTGTCCCACTGTTTGGTTTGAGAGGAAAGAGAAAGGAGAGAGATGAGTAAATGGACTAATGAACAAGGGAAAGAGAGAAGGACAAGCTGAATAACTGGAGGAAAGACTACAGTCACGAAGATTCATAAGGTGTATGCGCGCACACGGACACAAATCACTCCACAACACAACAAACGCAATGTCCGAACCCTCTTGCCCCCAACCCGCACGCCTGTTTCCGACTTACAATCTGCAACTTGATGGTCTTGCCCTCCAACTCAATGGTGCGGATTTTCTGTATTGATGACAAAGGATAAGGAGGGAGAGAAAGCATGCGTAAGTAGTGATTAGACGAGCGGAAGAAATGACGCACCACGACGCATGCATCACGCGCACAAAAACGAGGCAATGGGACAAAACCGGGCACACTAGCGCCTATACAAACATTAAGCATAATTAACGAATATAAAGCAGTCCATCCTTCCCTCCCCATCCGGCCATTCTCTCTCCCTTGACTTACGAAATCGACGCCGATGGTGGAAATGTAGCTCTCCGTGTACGTGTCGTCCGCGAAGCGCAACAGCAAGCAGGACTTCCCCACACCTGAGTCTCCAATGAGCAGGAGCTTGAAGAGGTAGTCGCTGTAAGAGAAGAAGGGGAGGGGGAGGAAGGGCGATGAGTTGGTGTCTCGAAGGAGGGGCGGGAAGGAGAAGGGGGGTGTAACAAGGCACTTACTATTCCGCGTTCATGGTTGCGAGGCAGACCCGGCCTTGAAGCTCAAAAACGTCCTCTTCCTGTCAGTGTAGAATGTGCAGGGGTGGGTGTTGACAGAGTTAGCTGGCGTGGCGTGCCTTGGCGGGGGTAAGAAGGGGGAGCGCAGCCCTCCTGCGCGGGCTTGCCGTGATGATGATGATGCTGCTGCTGCTGAGGGTGGGCAGAGGGCAGGCACACAACCCCCGCCGTCTCTTCTAGGTCGCTGCTGCTGTCCTTTCCCGCTCAATGGACGTGTAGGTGTGGTTGCCTGTGTGGGTTTGAGAAGGGGTGTGCGCATAAAGCAACGAGCGAAGAAGAACGTCGACGTCTGCCTCATGCCCCATCATCAGGCAGAGAGACGAGCCTTCCAGACCAAATCAAGCACGCCCGAGGCATCCAGAGGCCATGCCACGCTGCCAGACACAGCGAGGGACACCTTCGTGTGCGATGCTACTGCTTTGGTTGTGCATGCGATGCTTGCGGCGTTAGAAATGGTCACTGTCCTCTGGGCGTCATCGGGCTCGTCAAGAATTTCATTGCGATGGAACTGTACTTCGACCTCCTACGACACCCCACTGACACTCACACTCTCGTTCCCCTTTTCCTTTCACACAAGCACACAGAGCTGGAGGGAAGAGCAACTGTAGTCCTCCACCTCGACACCCCACTGACACCTTTGGTTTCTCTTCCTACACAAGCACACAGGGCCGCAGACCATGAAGCCTGCCCTCGACCCCCTCCTGGACCTCGTCTCGTCGGCCCCTGTGCTCACGGCCGCCTGTGCCTTCTTTATCCTGCTGGTGGTCATCGTGCAGTGCTCCACGACCGTCTCAAAATTCTATCCCTCCTCCTTTGAACTCTCCACGCTGTATGGCAAGCTCATCGTCTCGCCTTCGTACAAGAACTGGCGGTGGCGCAGTCATCTCAGGAAGGACATGATGCTAAACCCGCACCTCTCATTCAAGCTGCCATTTAAAGCGGACGCGGCCAACGTGCAGGCCTACGTGAACATGCTCGGCCTGCAAGACAAGGTGGCGCCGACCGAATTGCCATTTGCTTACGTGGCGAGCTGTTTCCTTTACCCGACCGTGTGCCTTTTGAGTCAACGCCGCTACCTCTTCCCAGTCCTTGGCGCGATCCAAGTCCACAACTTCTTCCGGTGGGAGCCTCTCCAAAAGGACGAGAAATACCAAGGCCTTCTCAAGGTGCAAGAAACGGTGAATTTCACAAAGAGGGGAGCGGAGGTGACTTTTCCTCAGCTCCTGCTCAATGCAGAGGGTCGGGAGGTGTGGCACTCTACCACCACGGTGTTGGTGCCTTGCCGCAACAAGCTTTATGACCGCTCAAATGAGACAGCAGCAGCAGGAGCGCTGACGAAACGTGTGGGTTTAGTAGAGGAAATGCAGGCACAGGGTCTCAAGCCTGTGTTGGTGCGAGAGAAGACGTTCAAGACGAAGAGTGATACGGGGAGGCGATTCGCGGGGGTGGTGCAAGATTACAACCCGATTCATTTGTTTACTGCGACTGCGAAGTTGTTTGGGTTTAAGAGGGCGATTTGTCATGGGATGTACGTGGGCGCTTTGGCGTTGGAGGAGGCGATGGATGTGTGGAAAGGGGAGGGAGGGAAGGGAGGAGGAGCAGGAGTGATGGAGGCTGATGTCAAGTTTATTCGGCCTTGTTTTGTCGGGGATGGGTTTGTGGTGAAGATTTGGAAGGTGGAGGATAAGAAGGAGGAAGGGGGGAAGAAGCTGGTGGTGGTGGTGACGCAGGAGGGGAAGGAGGAGACGTGCCATTTGCAGGCCACGGTTAGGGCAGCAAAAAAATAGCACGATAGATGATCTTTGACGCAACAAAAAGACAGAAAAATGAGTTCTTGCCTTCACTACTTTACTTAGCAAGTGGGCGGTTGGTGCTCTAGTGCAGTTTGGGCCATTTTATTTTCTTTGTTTTGTAGTTTGCCTCCGCTCGGAGGATGTTCATCATGTGTTTGTTTCGTCCAGTCAGTCATGCACAAATTTCTCTTCCTTTCGCTTCGGGGTTGTCAAGAAGCAGACTCAGTCGCGCGCTTTTCCCGTCGCTTGTCGTTTTTTTTTCAGGTAAATAAATAATAAATATGCACGCGCGCAGTGATTCTATTTTTGTTCTTTGTCTCCTCGATGATAATTCTACGTAGGTACATTCACACAACACGCAATACGAAAACGGAGGTGAGTCGCCTGCTCATGTTCCCAGCTTAAGAGAAGAGAAGGCCTCCCGCTCTTCCTCCGTCCACGCTCTCAAACGGTGCCTCCTCACCTCTCCTCAAACCCCTCCCGTCACACACACATTAGGAATGCAGCACTGGCAGCACCGGGCTTGCCTCCATGACAGGGGAAGTCGCAACACTGCTCCTTCTACTAGGGGTTTGGTCATGCCCGCTCAAAATTTCTCCTTGAAATTTGGCCCAAAACATGAGGCAGACACATTGGAGGAGGCAGGAGAAGACAATGAGGCCATACATCCCTCCGCCGCGAATAACAGTGTTGTTAATACTGCAATTCTGCAGGCAGAACCCTCCGTCGAGTTGCACGCAGAGGGATGCATCGGCGCTGCTGCTGCTCGGGTCAAGGAGTGTGGTGGTGCTGCTGCTGATGCCGGTCCCGTTGAGGGAGGGCAACGCCGATGCCGGGCCGCACTCGGTGGTAAAAGCCGAAAGCGGGATGCCCTGTTTGTGTAAGGTAATGAATAATAAGTTAAAGTGAGAGGTGGGTATAGCGGTAGTAAGGCTAGCGGTAGCAGCAAGAGGGAAGAAAAAGAGAGACATACCATCCAAGCGAATATGCTGAGGGCAAGGCAGACGGTCGAGAGGAGAAGGACGTAGAAGCCCGTGGTCAGGGTGTCCGTGTGTGCCTGTTGATGAAAAATAGGTGCGATTTTGCACGTGAAAAATGTGCAAATTGGATATGAAGATGCAGACCCAGAAAATGTTAAAAGGTATATACATCTCCCCACCCTAACCTACTACTTACCCAAATCGGAGCTGGCCGCGCGATGGTAATCAAGCTCAGGAAAACCAAGCTTGTCACCGTGGCCAGGGCGCTGACAACAACGAATGCTTGGGTTGAGCGGACGTAGTTCATGTAATCGGGAAAGTTGGTGGCCCTGTGTGGTGTGTGTGTGTGTGTGTGTGTGTGTGTGCGCGCGCGTGTGTGTGGGTAAGCCGCAAATTTCAGTTTCTGTCTACGCGTCAAATGTTCTCTAGCCCACGAGCCAAAAAGAAAGAAGCGAACACTGAGCCTTCCAACACAGTTCGCCGCAATAGAGACACAGGCACACGCGCTCTCATTCTATATATTAAAAAACGTCCGTACCAGTGCTCGTAGGAGGATTGAATGTTGCTGGAGACGAGAATGCTCTTCTTTTCCAGCCACGTGCGGGCAACCCCCTCTGGGGTCTTTGCTCGGATGTGAATTGAGGTCTCGGAGGTAGTTTCGTACTTGATGTCGCCGAACAATCCTGTGTTAGTTTGTGTGAGAGAGAAAGAGGGAGAGAGGAAGTGTATGTGTGAGAGTGTGAGTGTTTTTAATCTATTTTGTTTAAAATCAAAAAAAGAAGGGTATATGAGCGTATATTGTGTGTCTGTGCACGTACCGTAATTAATCCGACTCGTGAAAATGACGAGCTTGGAGGCCTTGCATTTGGCTTTGGGGCCCAGCTCAGTCATCGCAGGTGGGCAAGGCACCGTCTGCGGCATCAAAACGCTGGTGGTGATGATGCGGCCTAAAGCCCACCCGCTTCTAGACAGCGCGGCGAAAAGGGTGAAAATCAGGGTGGTGAGCAGGAAGAGGGCCACTGGGAAGGAGTAAAAGAAAGGAAAATAGGAAGACATGGGTTAGTAGTCATCGTATATCGATTCTTGGGAGGAACATACAATGTTCGAAAGCAGTATGTGTGTTTTGTCAAGCAGGTGCCACAAAAGACGAGGGTTTCCCTTACATATTCACCCATTTGGCCGTAGTCACTTACAATATATTTGATGGCGTCGCGTCTGTCGCAAAATTTCCGAGGTGCCGCGCTTTTGTTTGCCCTGTAAGTGAATGGGAGGAGTCGTGGACGGAAGGGTGTTAGATTAAAGAACAAAAAAGCAGATTCACGAGCACTCTCCCTCTTCCCTCTTCCTGTCAGACTCACCACCAAAACACCCTTGCCCATGGAGTGAAAAATCGAACTTTGGTGGTACATTGTCGATGCCAAATCGGGCGCACTGCCATTGCTCGCTTTGGACACTCCCCCATAGCCCCCGCCGCCGCCGCCCCCGCCTCCGCCCGCCGTGCCATCCCCCTGAAGCAATGGCGCCTGCTCGCCGCCTCCGTTCCCCGGGCGGCGGCTCATGCTCTATACACTTGTGCTGCTGCGACTACTCTTCCGTTTTACTTCGTAACCATAATGTGTGTCGCAATTTGGATGATGGACGAGAGTAGAGAGTAGCCAAGCACGACGCGCCTGTCGGGGGAGGGACGTGAAAAGAGGTCAGCCGCAGGTCTTGATGGGGTAGAGAGCGTCGTGTGGACCTAGAGGCCTTGACACAACGCGCGTTTGCCAGACGATCGTGGTTTGTTATTTTGCTCCTTGATGATGCCTTGCCTTGGCTTTTGGGGTGGAATTGGAATGGCCCCAGTCGTGCGCTGTCGGTTGAAGGGCGCAAGCGGAAATACAAACGCGCGACGTTGGTGGGAGGCCGCGCTGCGTCTCCTACCACACCTGTGGTGGGGAGGCAAGGGGTGCGGGGGCAGTGGGTACCAAAATACAGGGCAGCGTGTCAAGGCTTAAATTCATGAGAGTCTTCCCCCAATTTGGCCTCTTAGTGAACCGGCTGGGCATTTGCGTGCTGCGGCTGGGGCAAGGAATGATTTTTGATTGATTGATTGATGATGATTGATTCTTTTGAATTCGACACGGACCATGGTTAAGCCTAAAATTGTATCGAAATAAGTGGCGGTGGGAATGATGGTGGGGCAATCGCCGATGATGACGCTCAACACAACACAGTCAGCAAGAGGCGCGAGTCCAGAATGCTTGTGTGTGGCGTGGCGCCTGCGTGGTGGCCTCTGTAAGCTTGGGGTTTACAAGGAGGACTAACTAGTTCACCATCCTCATCACAAAAGACAGCGCTCGCGGGCCTCTTACTTTGCTTGGGCAATTGGGCTTCGACACGCGCCTGTCTTCACCCGTGGAACAATCGCAATGACGACGACGCAACGCGGCTGTGGCCTACTACTGCTGCTAGTCCCATGGGCAGCCGCCTTTCAGCCCACTGGTCTGAGGCCTTGGCATGCTGGTCGTGCTCCGAGAACTCGGCTATCGTATAAAATCCCTGTGGACGAGGTACCCATTGTGAAGACGCTGGACCCGAAAGCCAACTTCACCCTGAGCGGGGCTGAGCCGCTGCAGGACAAGGACGTGTTCCGGATGCCCTGGCTTGCACCGGTGGGTGCTCCGCGCCGGGGTTGGATGGAGAAGGCTATCATGGCCACCCCGGAGGAAGGAGTGGGCGGAGACCCGCAAGACGCGGCCGAGGCCGTAGAAGCCAAGAAGGAGCTGGCCGAGCTGGAGCTGCTGGAGAGGCAACTCGGGCTAGGCGAGGAAGGCCCTGTGCTCTTTGTCAGCCGGTTGGGCAGCGCCGAGAGCGCTGCGTCGAATGTATCGTGGCTACAACAGCCCAGCGCCCACGTGCTGGAAAGGCCCGCTGAGGAAAACCGTGCCCTGAAGTACCGAGCTCCGGGATGGCCGTCCACGCTAATAGCGGGCGTCCGGCGGCGTATTTCGCCTTTCCCCCTCTTCGCCAAGGCCGTGCCGCAGGGTTGCGTGGTGGTGGCTAGCATTAAGGGCGAGGACCTGGCTCTCCTAACAGACGACGGCCCTCTCTCCCTGGGCAAGCTTTTTCAGGAGCCGCCGATTGGTTGGTTGGAGCCCGTGGGTCCTCTGATCAAAGCTGCGCATGATCCGCGCGTCAAGGCACTTATTTTGAAGATTGGCCCGTTGAGCTGTGGGTATGCGAAGATTGTGGAGTTGCGGCGGGCGATGGATTATTTCAAGGCGAGCGGGAAGCAGTTGATTGCGTATATGGACAGTGCGGCGGAGAAGGAGTATTATCTGGCGTTGGGGTGCGATGAGGTATGGAGGGAGGAGATGGAGGGATTAGGTCAGGGGTGTGTTGCTTGTCTCATTTATACAGATGATCTTCCTCCAATTTTTCTCACTGTGTAGATTGTTTCATTTATACGGGTGCTCTTTGTCTAAATTTTCTCACTCTTGTTCTCTCCTATACAAAAACCAACAGATTTATATTCCTCCAGGTGGGAGTTTGCGTCTGCAGGGCTTTGTGTCGGTACGTACTCAGAAAGGAGGGAGGGAGGGAAGGAGGGAGGGAGGGAGAAGAGCAAACACAGACGCTTTTCAGAACTCTCTCTTTTTCATCAATCTTCGCACATGCCCCTGCATCTTTTTCACATCCCCTCAACTCACGCTCCAATCCTCCCTTCTTTCCTCCTCCCTTTTCTTACTACAGGCAACCAACTTCTTGCGTGGCATCTTCGACGAAGTGGGCGTCGAGCCCGTGGTGGTCCGAATCGGGGCCTACAAGGGCGCGGGCGACACGATCAACCGCCGCAACTCCACGGAAGAATTTCGCATGGTGCAATCGTTGCTCATGAACCAGACGGCCGAGTTTTGGTTGGACAGCGTGGGGGCTGACTTGCAGAAGCCGAGGGAAGAGATTATGGATTTGTGGGAGAACCCGATTACGGATCCTGTGCGGTTGGCCTATCGCAAGTATATCACCGTAAGTTACTGATAGAGGCTCGTGACTCGAGGGGTATGATAATTTGATGATTGTTGTTTTCTTTCTATTTTCCCTTCGCCGCTGAGCCATGGATGACAACACACAAGACAGTGCTTGCGCTTCAACACCGTCTTCTCTACTGCCACGCACACGCACACACACACTCACGCCTCCCCCTCCCTCCCTCCCTCCCTACAAAAACAAACAGGCCTCCCTCTACTTCGATCAGGTGAAGGAGATGATCACAACTCGCCACCGTAGTCGCCGCTTCCCCTGGAGCTGGAAAGAGCGGCCGGCCCGTCTCTTTGCCATGCATTCCTTCCTCAGGGCGGTGGGACGAGGACGACGTATCCTCCCGGGCTTGCCTGGAGTGAGGGGGCCCTGTATTGCTGTCATTAATGCGGGGGGAGAGATTAGTGCTAATGGGGCGATCAACGCTCGTGGGTTGGTTGATTTGTTGGAGCAGGCGGAGTTGAATAGGAATGTTAAGGCGGTGGTGCTGCGTGTGGACTCGCCAGGAGGAGATGCGTTGACTAGTGAGTTGATTTGGCGGCGTATTTTGAAGCTGCGGTCGGTTAAGCCGGTGGTGGCATCGATGGTGGATGTGGCTGCTTCGGGGGGGTACTTTTTGAGTATGGGCTGCAGTGCGATTGTTGCGGAGGACACGACTATCACGGGCTCGATTGGCGTGGTGGCTGTGCTATTCAAGCTGCAGGAGCTGTATAAGAAGCTGGGGTTGAATGAGGAGGCGATGGGGATTGGGAAATATTCCAAGTTTTTCGTGCCGGGTCGCTTGCCCTCGGCGGAGGAGAAGTTGTTGTTTGAGACAGACGTGCAGTCGAGTTATCAGGATTTTGTCCAAAAAGCGGCGTTTTGCCGGAATATGACTTGGGACGAAGCGCATGCTGTGGCGCAGGGGCGGGTGTGGAAAGGGGAGGATGCGCGGAAGTTGGGCTTGGTGGACGCTGAAGGGGGTGTGTGGCGCGCGATTGAGGTAGCGAAGCGGATGGCCAAGATTCCGGATAGTCGTGGCGTGACCTTGAGGACGATTCGTGGGTCCCGTCGTTTGTTTGGTGGAAGGGGAGGAGGGGAAGATGAGGATGTGCGTGCTGATATCTCTTCTTCGTCGTTTTCGACCTTGACTATGGGACAGCCGATGGCCCTTGCTGATGATGCCGTGGGGGATTATATGAGGATGATTGGAGGGATCGTGCCCGGCAGCCAAGCGTGGACTCAGGGATTGGGTCTTGTGGGTGGGTTGGCGTTGCAGCAGCTCTTGGCTCCGCTTTTGTTGAGCGTGGATAAGGAGGTGAGACGGAGGAATCCGTTTCTGGACTTGTTTCGTTAGAAGTTTATATGGAGGGAAGGGACGTGCGCGAGGGAGAAGTAGTGCGAGTGAGGGAGGCGTCGAGTGAACTGTCTCTTTTTTCAAATAGCGGACACACAGAATACCTAGGACGAGCAGGGATGAACATAATTAAATCGTTAAGGAGCAGAATCAAAGCAAAAAATACAGTTTCGTTTCTACAAGCAAGGCATCGAAATGCAATCGTTTGTTTCTGTTATGTTGCTTTTTTTCCTAGTTTGCTTTTCGTTTCTTTTTTTTCCTCGCATGGCCCGCGAGATGTGTGTGAGCTTTTACAGTGCGCGGGCACACAACGTTAATAATTATGAACCGAGGGAGCCTTGCTCCCCCGCCTTCCTCCTATCACCCTCCCTATTCCAGTTGTCATTTTAAAGACCAAAGATTCTTTTGCCCTTGGGCTGCAACCCCCTCTCCTTCCTCCTCCATCCCTCCTCCCTCTATTTGACGACAATATTCAAGATGCGGCCCGGCACATAAATGACCTTCACCACAGTCTTCCCCTCCAAAAAGCCAGCCACCTTATCCTGGGCCGTCGCAAGCGCCATGACATCTGCCTCCTTAGCATCGACAGCCACAGAGACCTCCCCTCGGGTCTTCCCATTCACCTGCACGCCCAACGTCACCACGTCATCCACCGTCAACTCCTCCTGGTACTGAGGCCAAGCATGGCTCGAAAGCGACTTTGAGTGACCGAGCAGCTCCCAACACTCCTCCCCCAAATGAGGGGCAAAGGGCGAGACGAGCAAGACCAAGTTCTCGACGGCAGCGCGAGGCAGGGCCCTCCCCTTTATTGCCGAAAGGTGATTAGCAAAGATCATCAAAGTGGAGATAGCCGTGTTAAACGACAAAGTCTCCACATCCTGGGTAACCTTCTTAATAGTCTTGTGCATCAGCCGAAGGGTCTCATTATCCATCGCCTCGGGCTTCTTACTCATCTCCCTATTCTTCACCAGCTGATAGACCTTATCACGGAAGCGGACCACCCCCGCCACCTGCGCTGTCTGCCAAGGCTTGACCGCCTCCAAGGGCCCCATAAACATCTCATACAACCGCAAGGCATCACCACCATACTCACTCACAACATCATCGGGATTTACGACATTCCCCCTCGACTTACTCATTTTCTCCCCATCACTCCCCAAGATCATTCCCTGGTGGACCAGCTTCTGAAAAGGCTCTTTATGCTTAGTCAAACCCTCGTCAAACAAAAACTTATGCCAAAACCGCGCATAAAGCAAATGCAACACCGCATGCTCTTGCCCGCCCACGTACAAATCAACAGGGAGCCAATCCCGGTCGGCCTCCTCGCTCCAAGCCCGCTCTGTGTTGGTTGGGTCGGTAAATCGCAAGTAATACCAGCACGAGCCCGCCCATTGCGGCATGGTGTTCGTCTCCCGCGCGTACCACTTCCCGTCGGGCTTCTTGAAGTACCGCCAGTCCTTGGCACGGGCCAAACAGCCTTGTGGGTCGTTGCCTGGGGCAAAGTTGTCCATTTCGGGTAGTTTGAGGGGGAGCTCTGATTCCTCCACGGCGATGGGCTGGTCGTAGCGGATGGTGTGCGGGTCGTCGTTGCGCGGGTCGCCCTTCTCATGGTCGGGCATATCCACGGGGAAGTAGATGGGGATGGGCTCGCCCCAGTAGCGTTGCCTATGGTATGAGTGGAAGGAGAAGAAGACGAGGGGGAGGAGAGCGTATATGAGGAAGTGTCGAGACGCGGGAGGATTTACGAGGGAAGAAAAGGGAAGAAAGGGTGCATACCTGGAAAACACCCAGTCTCGCAGTCGGTAGTTAATCACAGCAGCGCCCCGGCTCTTCTCCTCCAGCTCCTGCACCACCACCTTCTTGGCTTCGGCCGTCACCAAGCCATCCAGCAAGGGGCCGCTGTTGATCGCCTTGCCCTCCCCGGCAAAGGCCTCCTCATCGATTGATGGCGTCTCCGCGCCTCCGTCGGGCGCCACCACGTGCTTGATGGGCAGATTAAAAATCTGAAAAAGGAGGAGAAGAGAATAATAATATGAGAGTAAGTGAGCAAGAGTATTTTGGAGACAGCCGGAGCTCGACTAAAAATCATGCTCACACCAACAGACACAAGTAACCTCCCCGCTCCGCACACACACACACACACACATACCTTAGCGAAGGCATGATCCCGCTCATCGTGCGCCGGCACCGCCATCACAGCCCCCGTCCCATAGCCCCATAACACATAATCCGCCACCCACACCGGCAGCTCCTCCCCCGAAATCGGATGCACGACCGTCGCTCCCGTATCCACCCCCGTCTTGCCCTTATCCTTCCCAGTCGCCGTCCGGTCCATATCACTCTTCCCAGCCGACTCCTTTACATAAGCCTTGACCGCCGCACGTTGCCCCTCCGTCGTGACCTGGTCTACCAACGGATGCTCCGGAGCAAGTACCACATAAGTCACACCCATCAATGTGTCAGGGCGCGTGGTAAACACCTCCACCTCGCCCTTGCCCTCCTGAGCCGCCGCCAAGGGGAAGACGACTTTCGCCCCCTCCGAGCGCCCGATCCAAAGCTTTTGCGCCGTCATGGTGCCTTCGGGCCATTGCAATCCCTCCAAATCCTTCTCTAGCTCCTCAGCGTAGTTAGTAATCTTCAACACCCACTGCCGGAGGGGGAGGCGCTCAACAGGGTGATCTCCCCGCTCGCTCTTCCCGTTGATGATCTCCTCGTTCGCCAGCACAGTGCCTAAGGCAGGGCACCAATTAACCGAGACGGAGCTTTGTTCTGCCAGCCCCTTTTTGTAGAGTTGGAGGAAGATCCATTGGGTCCACCGCACGTATTCGTAGTCGGTGGTGGCCAGCTCGCGGGACCAGTCATAGGAAAAGCCGAGGCTCTTGAGCTGTCGCTTGAAGTTGGCGATGTTCTCGTAGGTGGTCACGCCCGGGTGGGTGCCTGTGTTGATGGCGTGTTGCTCTGCGGGGAGGCCGAAGGAGTCCCAGCCCTGGGGTGTGGAGGAGAGAGAAGAGAGGAGGAGAAGATGAGATTATGGTGGAGAAGAGAGGAGGAGAAGAAAGGGAGTCCAATCGGAGCACTCAAAAAATAAGAGTCCGCTAAATGAGCATGGGGATTGGCTCTTATCAATAGCAAAACAAAGAAACGTAGATCTCAGTAAGAAACACCACACGTACCATGGGATGGAGGACGTCGAGGTCGCACATGCGCCAGTAGCGGGCCATCACGTCCGAGGCCGTGTAGCCCTCTGGGTGGCCCACGTGGAGCCCCGACCCCGAGGGGTAAGGGAACATGTCCAGCACGTACTTCTTGCCTTTGCCTGGCCGCCGTACTGCCTGTTGGAAGAGTGGGGAGGACGTGTGCGGAGAGAGGGGGGATAGGTGAGTGTGAGAGCCCGAAAGCCACCACTACCATCACACCGGCACAATTTGCTGCTTTTGAAATCGAAAATGCATTCGTTCTCGTCTCCCTTTTCATGCATCAGTAAAAAGCATTGACTCGTACCTTAAAGGTCTCCTTGTCCGCCCAGTACTTTTGCCACTTGGGCTCGATGGCCTCGTGCTCATACCGCGCCGGGAAGGGACCGTCACTAGCACTGGCAGCGCCGCCCAAGGCCGAGCGGATCCTAATCCGGTGCACGAAGCTACCTCGCTCGGCACGCCTGGCTCCTAATCGGGCGCCAGCGCTCGGTGGGCATCGCCCTACCAGCCTCTGAAATGCGCTTGCTCCCCGTCCGTGCAGCAGCAACATGATGACGCACACCACTAGACTTGAGACGGCGGCAGAGGCGCTTGGTCTTATCATTCCCCCCCGCCCCGCACAAGAAACCCCGTCAGCCAGCGATGCTCCTGGCCTGTACATTTGTGGTGTGTGTGTGTCAATAGTGGGTAAGAGAGCTCTTGGTCGTGTAAGTGGGTGTAGGATACGCAGGTCTGAGGTCGTAAACGGCAGCAGCAACGTTGCTGCTGGGTGTCTGGTCTGCTTCTTGCTTGCTCTTGCTGTGAGCTCAAAGCAATGCAAGTGGGAGTGCAGGTGCAGGACCTCTACGAGGGGATGCTAAGGCTGCTGTGTCTGTCGTTGCTTACTCCTTCTTGTGCGCTTGGACTTTGTGTTTTGTAGGCTTGGCTCCTCCTGGGGGTGGGGAGGTTGAATCTCACACCGCCCTCATTGCTCCTATCCCACTCTACAGGATGGCCAAGGATGGCGAGAACGACGACAAGGACAAGGGAAAGGACGCGGGCCTGCGCGGGCTGGCCTTGGCCGAGTTGGTCATGGAGATTATTGAGAAGTCCGGCTTCTTCCCTGCTCTGGGTCAATGCAGCTCTACGAAAGGAGTGCAGGGCCTACAACGCCAGCTCCAAGCATGCAAGCCCTCTTCCTCGCAACTGGACGTCCTTTACAACTTGGTGTCCCCTTTCCTCCTCCTGGCGGCGGCCGAGAAAATGTAGGTCTTGGGAGGGCAATTAGCTAGACATCTGCGTGCTTTCATTTTGCCATGACGGAGAGTAAGGAATATGTGTTTGGTAGACTCCTCCCTCCCTCCACACCACGGCCTGCGCTCAATGCATAGAAAGGGACACGAAAGGATGTGCCGTCTCACCTCATTTGTCCCCACTACCCAACGCACAGGCACCATTCCGGCACGGATGTGACGGAAAGTTGTGCGGGCCCGCTGCCCATGTACGAAGAGGTCAGGGCCGATTTGGGCACGCTTCTGCAGCTCTTCCGAGCACAAGGCCAATCCCCTTTCGTGTCTTTACTACAAACCGCGCGCCTCGTGGTCGAACTCCGGTTATGGCTTTGCCGTTGGTACCTGCTTCACGATCCTTTTGCCCGTTCTGTGTCCGCCGCCGCGACTGATGGACCCGAGGCACTAGCAGCTTGGCGAGACCCACTCTCCGCTTCAAAAACGCAGATCCAGCGTTTACATAAAGAGCAATCATCTGCCTTCCTCGTCCCCTGGAAGGATGTCGTGTTGGCGGAAGCTCGGGCAGTCACCTCGAGCCTACAAACGCTGGCATTTCTGAACCGCTACCCCTCCGACCTTTTCAGCGTCATTTTGGAGCTCCTGCGCTTGCGCAAGGCCTTGCAACAGTTGGAGGACGAGGCGGCCAGACAGCCACCGACGTCTGCCAGAGGTATCGTCGCAGGTGCCCCGCGCCGCCAAATTTTACACCAGCAGTTGCAGCATTTGGTGAATAAGATGCCTTTGCGTTTTCACGGCGTGGCTGATCAAGTCATGCCCCTCTCTCAATACAACACCGAGCTGTTGGGCTTGTCCTTGTCCTCTTCTTCGCTTTTTCCTCGACATGGCTGTAGCAGCGACAGCAGCAGTAACCCCTACGTGGCTAAAATCGCTCAGTTCCTGCTCTCGTACGGGCCGACCGCCTTAGTCTGCGTTGCTTGTTTTATGCAAAACCAGGCTGGAGAAGAAGGAGTGGGTGAGAAGAAGGAGGCCATCAGCAACAAAAACAGCATGCTTGAAGAGGGGCTAGCCTACGCCTTGCCTCGCCCGCCGGGCTCGCCGACGGTACCACCCCATAAGGACGTCCTGACCCGTGAGTTTGTGCCCGTCTTCTCCATGACTTCCGGTCAAGCCGCCGCTGCAACAACCAGCAAACAGCACAAAGCGTCACTATCCTCGTCGTCATCCGCCTTGGCTGCCGAGTCCCCAATGGCCCGCCCCTCATCCACTGCCTCGTCCTCCTCCTCGTCGAAAATGCCTGGAGTGGGCACGGCGGCGGCGAGTGCGGAGCGTGGCGGTCCGTCCACCTCTTCCTCCACCGCCTCCTCCTCCTCGTTAGTGCGTCGCGACCACGGGCCACCCGCCTGGTTTTGGGAGCTGTGCCATCATAGCGGGTTGTGGCCAGCAGTTGAAGGACGATTGCCAGAGGGCGGGGCTCAGCGTTTCTCCCTCTTGGGGGCAGGTGGAGAAGGAGGAGGTGGAGGAGGAGTGAGCGGGCGCAAGTCATCACCCTTGGAAGGAACGTTCGTCCATCAAAGCGGCAGACACCACGCCTTTACCTACTTTGTTGCGCACGTCTCGCCACAGGAACGGCTGGTGGTGGCTTTTGGGGACCGCAATCGGCCTGCGACGGACCGGGTGGTGCTCTCGTTCCTCATGGCGGCGACCTCTATTCTAAACGACAGCGTGACTTTTGAAGTGTGAGGTTTCGAGGAAGGGAGGGCTTGTAAATATGGCTCAATGTGAAGAAGCAAATTGAAGAAGAAAGAAAAGGCAGAATAATAAATTTGCTTTCTAATTATCTTGCCCTTGGAATGCTTTACAGACTTAAGAAAGAGGCAGGAGGAGGTTGGACCCGTCTAGCTTTGTCTAGAATTGTCTTTATGTGTCTCTTTTTGCCTCGGATTTTCCGTCTTGGCCATCGCTCAAAGTTTCTCACAGAATTGAGCGAGATCAACAAACGCGGAGGAGACGCCGCAATCTCGAAATCGACTGCACGCACAAATCACAAAGCAAAGCACATGCCCTTGTGCAATGCCACCATAGCCTTGTCGTGCGTATCTCAAAGACGTCCCTCCATGTAATCAAGCCATGCCCCCTTTCCCCGTACACTTTCAACACTTTCCCACAGGACGCCCCCGCATCATCATCATCACCATGGTAAGTTTCTCCATTCGCCTTCCCTTCACCCCGCCGCACGCGCCAACACATGCACACCACCACACATTACAGCGTCGTAGCCCTTCGGCGAAGAAGCAGGGAGGCAAGGGGGCGGCTGGAGGCGCGGACGCGAGCCGGCAAGGGCTGACCGAGGAAGAAATCGAGGGTACGTCGAGGGGGGATGGCGGGGGTCGTGCCTGCATTGCATTGCGTGGGTTGGAGCGCGTCAAAGTGGGGGGCAGAAGGTGTACACTCAAAGCAGAAATGCCTCGCTTGATTGCGCTCGCCCATGCTTTGGGCAGGGCTCTGCTGCCGTGCTGCTCCTCCTCCTTCCCTCTCTCGATCATCCCCTCCACATTCGATTACTGACCCAATCCCCTGCATCCCACCGCCATACACACACAGAGATCCGCGAGGCCTTCAACTTGTTCGACTTGCAAGGGAGCGGGACCATTGACGTGCGGGAGCTGAAGCAGGCCATGCAGTCCTTGGGCTTTGATGCTAAGAACCACACCATCTATCAAATGATTGCTGACATGGACAAGGACGGGACGGGCAGCGAGAGCAACAGCATCGACTTTGACGGGTTCCTGCACATGATGACGGCCAAGATGAGCGACAAGGAGAGCAAGGAGGACATTGAGAAGGTCTTTAAGATGTTTGACGAGCAGGGCAAGGGCTCCATCTCCTTCAAGGACCTCAAGCGCGTCGCCAAGGAGCTGGGGGAGAACATGTCGGGTACGTTTACGTTTACGTTTACGTGTGGATGTGTATGGCTCGATACGAATGCTGCTGAATTATTAGACTCCTATTAGATTATATATTTTGAAGAGCTTAAAGACATTCGTCAATGAAAGCTTACTCCCTTTTACCCCATCACACGCTCATCTTTCTTACTGATCCCTCCACCATTTCCAAACACAAACAGAGGCGGAGCTGAAGGAGATGATCCAACGGGCGGACGCGGACCAAGACGGCGAGGTATCTTTCGAGGACTTTTACAACATCATGACTCGACGAACATTCACTTAAGTCAAAGTTTGAGAAGAAAAGATAGGAAGAAAAGGAGGGGGTAGAAGCTAGCTAACCTCAGCCATATGAAGAAAAGAATAAGGAGAAGAAGAAGAAATGGTAGATGAAGAAAGCAAAGCCGCGCAATCGGAGGAGTGTCGCTTTTGAGCTATTAGGAAGACTGTAATGTAGGGTAGGGGCATTTGTAAGAAAACAACAACAACGAAAGAACGATCAAAAGCAAGAAAGCAAGCAACGGGAGATAATAGAGAAGCGAATGCAAGCGTGTTAGAGTATTTTTTCCCACCCAATGATTTGTTTCTTTTCCCCCCGTGCTGAACAAGGTCCTGTGTGAGCTTTCTCTCTCTAATGTGGCCGCTTCCCCCCAAAGCCGCTGTGCCTGTCCTTGCTTCCATCACCTCCTTACGCCCATCGCACACGCCTCCTTTCTATACGAGACGCGGCGCTAGACTGAGGTAGTAGTGACGGTAAAACAAGAACAAGGCACAAGGGAATGCTGCTGCTGCTGCTGCTCCTCCTCCTTTCTAAATGTGGCTTTCTCTTTCTGGCCGTCCAATCAATGACATGACAAATCAAAAGTGTGGGTAGCTCGCACATCCAGACACAACCTCCAAGAACTGACTTCCGTTCGAAATACGCACAATACACGCACGCACACACACACAGGCAGAACAAACACACACACAATAACATAGACACACACAAACACGCACGAAGACACATAACTGCTTACTTCCACACGCCGTGTCCAAAGCGCGAAGCTCCCTCCACGCAATTTCTTCCTCCCTCCCTCTCTTTTCTATCTCCCTCTCTCCTGCCTTCCAAAATACTGTTGCAAACGAAAAAGGGCACCTCTTCCAACCACCTCGCAATGACAAATGAATGAGCCGTGAAAGTACTCACGCACCCCACCCACCTCCCACCACCCACACACACATCACACAAAGGAAGGGGCAAACAGTCTCCTAGTATTGTTCTAGCTGCTGCTGCTGCTGCTTACATGTAGGCCTTCGCCTCCTTGATGAGGTTGTCGGCAGTCATGCCCAACACCTTCATAACGGTGGGGCCCGGGGCCGAGAACCCGAAGCGGTCCACACCGATGACCTTCCCGTCCAAGCCCACGTACTTGTACCACAAGCCCGTCACGCCGGCCTCCATGGCGATACGCTTACGGCAGGCCATGGGGAGGATGGACTCCTTGTAGGCGGCCGACTGACGCTCAAAGATCTCCATGCAGGGCATAGACACGACACGGATGCCCTCGCCCAAAGCAGCAGCGGCCTCAACGGCGTGCTGCACCTCGGAACCGGAAGCCATGATGATGGTCTTGAGGGGCCCAGACTCCTTCTTGACGATGTAGGCGCCCTTGAGCACACCGGCGCGCTTCTCGGCGGGGGTGCCGGGGAGCTGCTTCACGTTCTGGCGGGTCAGGATGAGCGCAGTGGGGCCGTCCTTGCGCACGATGGAAGAGACAAAGGCCGCGGCGGTCTCCTCAGAGTCGGCGGGGCGGATCACGTCCAAGTTGGGGAAGACACGGAGGCCGGAGACGGTCTCTACCGGCTGGTGGGTAGGTCCATCCTCACCGACACCGATGGAGTCGTGCGTCCAAATGTACCCGATGGGGAGCTCGGAGAGGGCGGCCACACGGACGGGCGCGCGCATGTAGTCAGCGAAGACCAGGAAGGTTGCGCCGGACACACGGTGCAGGCCGAAGTAGGCGAAGCCGTTGAGGATGGAGCCCATGGCGTGCTCGCGGATGCCGTAGAGGATGTTGCGGCCGGTGTAGGTCTTGCCCTCGCCGTTGCCGAAGTCGCCGCCGTTCTTGATGTAGTTCTTGGTGGACCCGAAGAGATCAGCCGAGCCGGACAGGTAGTTGGGCACGGCGGCGGCCACAGGCTGGAGGACGACAGCTCCGGCCTCGCGGGTGGCGATGTCCTTGGAGGCGTCGAACTCGGGGATGGCCTTCATGAGCTCCTCCACGGAGGGCACCTTCTTGTCGATCGCGTCCTGGAGCAGCTTGGCCTTGTCGGGGTTGGCGGCCTTCCACTCGGCGTAGGTCTTCTGCCAGGCGTCGTACTCGGACTTGAGGGTAGCCTGGCGGGCGGCCATGACGGCGCGGGTCTCGGGGGACACGTACCACTTCTCGGCGGGGAGGCCGAGGCGCTTGCGGGACTCGTCGCAGTACTTGACGCCGGCCTCACCGTGGGCGGCGTTGGTGCCGGCGATCTCGTCGATGCCCTTGCCGATGATGGTCTTGCATATGATGAGCTTGGGCTTACCGTTGTCGTTGGCCTTGGCGTCGGAGATGGACTTCTCGATGGCGGTCAGGTCGTGGCCGTCGATGGTCACCACGTCCCACCCGTAGGCCTTGTAGCGCATGGCCACGTCCTCGGACTGGGTGCGGTCGGCCATGGCGTCCAGGGTCACGTCGTTGGCGTCGTACAGGATGATCAGATTGTCCAGCTTCTCGTGGGCGGCGAAAGCGGCGGACTCGGCGGCGACACCCTCCTGGATGCAGCCGTCACCGCCGAGGGCGATGATGTGGCTGTTGAAGAGCGTGTGCTTGGGGGTGTTGTAGGTGGCGGCGGCGTGCTTCTGGGCCGCGGCCATGCCGACGGCGTTGGAGAGACCCTGACCCAGGGGGCCGGTGGTGCTCTCAATGCCGGGCGTGTTGTGCTCGGAGGAGGGGAACTCGGGGTGGCCGGGGGTCATGGAGTGGTGCTGGCGGAACTTCTTCACCTCCTCCAGGGGGAGCGCGTACCCGGACAAGTGCAGCCAGGAGTAGATGAACATGGAGCCGTGGCCGGCCGAGAGGATGAATCGGTCACGGTTGATCCACTGGGGGTCCTCGGGGTTGTGCTGGAGGAGCTTGCCCCAAAGGACGGCGCCGATGTCGGCGGCCCCGAGGGGGAGACCCAAGTGGCCGGAGTGGGCAGCGGTGATGGAGTCCAGGGCCAAGCCACGGGCCTCGTTGGCCACGCGGGTCAAGTCCGTCGTGGTGGCGACGGCCTTGGCAGGTGCCACGGTGGCCATCATGACGGGGCCGGTGCGGGCCGCGGACGTACGCTGGCCGAACACGCTGCTCAGGCTCACGGGCGTGGGGATGAAAGCTTGGGCGCCCAGCACACCCATGGCGGCAACGCCGGCGAAAGCAGCCTTGGCAACCATCTTCACTGTGAGATGTGTGGAGGGTGGGTGGGTGGGGAGGGGTATGAGTGCGTGTGCATGTACGATTCAAACACACACGAGATTGCCTTGTGGTGGGTCGAGGGGATCGGGGAGACTTGCTTGCTTCGTACGCACGGCACCCCGGACCAAAAGGCGGCCAGCGTGCGAAGGCCCCGCCCAGTGCCCCTCCGATGTGTGCTCAAGGGCAGCGTGGGCGCAGCATTTAAAGTGCCGGGGCGACGCGGTTGCAAAAAGAAAGGGCACGAGCAGCAAAGGCAAGATCCAGGCGAAGAAGCCACGAGCAGGAAAGCTTGCGAGCCCGGTCGCCCACCCGTGCGCGCGCTCCAGCAGCGTCCGACCCTCCTGGATGTTGCCCTTGTGTGTGTCGCCTGCGCGGGAGTGTGTGCATGTGTGTGGGCGTGACAGGCCGTGCGTATGGTGCACGGCAACAGCACAAAATATCCTCCCTTTCTTGGCTCACCCGAGCCGTCGCTTCTGGTGTGCTAGTGTCGTCGCCCTGCTTCTGTTGCCCGAGCCTCTGGTTGTGCTCGATGCCAAGGGCTGAAACAAGGCCGCGATGCCAGGCCTCCAAACAAAGCGAACAAGAGGAAGCAACGCAACAACAAGCAACAGCAAAGGGGGGGTGGGTGTGGTGGGCGGTGCTTCCTTGCCTTGCGCTTGGAGGCCAAGGGCAACGTGTCGGAATCAAGCCTCTCTCCACACAGATGCCTGCCGCGGGCCCGCTTTTCTTTTTCTGCAAACGCCCTCCCGCACGACCTCCGCATCGCCTTGTTCTTTTCAATATCTGTAGTTGCGCGTGGCGTGCTTTCTTTGTTGTGAAAGGACGGGGCCACACGAAAAAGCATGAGCAAAGGTGGTCAGGGTTGCTGGAGCATGCGGGCTTGAACACGAAAGTATCCAGCCAAGACGTCACGTCAATGGCCACACACGCAACACCGCGAGGCGGCCCATGAAACCACAAAGCCAAGGGTTTTCCATCGCATTTAATCACAATGAGGGGTACTTTTTTTCTTTTTCTCTTGTCCGCCGCTTTTTCCTTTTCATATGTATCCACATAATCTTACAAGCACAAAACACACACGTGCTGCATTTATCGGTAGACGCGTTTGAAGAGCTCGCACGTCAGGTCGTCCGACTCCCACTGGCTGCCTCCACGCAGCAGCATCTCCATCTGGCGCGCCAACTCCAGCTGGTGGTGCTCGTGCTGGTGGCGGTGGTGCTGGTGATGATGATGGTGGTGCTGGTGCGGATCGTTGTCGGCCTGGTTGCTGCGGCTGCTGCTGCTGCTGCTGCTGCTGCTGCTGCTGCTGCTGCTGCTGCTCCCTTGGGCACCAGCCCCAGTCGAGGTCCCCGGAGACGAGGCCGCCGCGGCCGCGCATTCCAAATGAGAGCAACGCAAGAGGTAGGCGATCTCCCGCTGTAAGAATTCGTGGAGTTCATCTGTCCGTTGGGCGAGGTACGCAATCTCTCGGGCAAAGTCCTGGTCTTCCTCCTCTCCCACCCCAAGCCGCCCTCCTGCTCCTGCTCCTCCTCCCCCTACTCGCCCACCCACGCCGTCTGCATACGATCGATCTTGAGTCTCCTCTTCCCCATTCAGATAACTCTCGTTCTCTTCCTCCTCCTCGTCATCGTCATCGTCATCGTCATCTTCGTGAGAAAAAGCGGAGCGCGTCTCCTCTTCCTCCTCGTCCTCGCCCTCGTCCTCATCCTCCTCCATAATCGACACCAAGGAATCCGCCCGTGTCAACCCCTTCTTCTTATTGCCGTTGCTGCTGCCGTTGCGCCGCGGCTCCTCCTGCGAGCACACGCCCTCCTCCTCAGTACCGTCGGCCCGCCGTCGTTTTTTTCTGTAGGCGTGGTGAGAGATGAAGAAGAAAAGAAATGATAAAGTGAGAGTCTCGGCCTTTTGAGCAATAGACAACTCTCCCAACTCACCTCTTGGCCTTGTTCTCCTTGTCGCTGACGGAGCAGGAAGACGTGGACGCTGAGCTGTCGGACGGTGGGCACTGTTGTTGTGGTCGGGTGGCCGGGTGAGATCGCACGGAGCTCGCATCCTCCTCCTCCTCCTCCCGGGAGGGAGGGAGAACGCCCGGCTCCTCTATTCTTGCTCCCTGCCGTTGGTGTGCCTTCACGCTTGCTGGTTGTCCCTCCACACCCACCGAAGCGGCGTCCTGCGGCTTGAAGAGGGAGGAGGCTTCCGCTTCGACCATCATTTGTTCCACGCTCTGGAGCTGTGGGGGAGGGGAGGGAGGGGGAGTCGGTCAGGGCCCATCCCACAAGCTACAAAGGCACATTTCCGCACACAAATCCAGCAGCCCCCATCCACCCACCGTACCTCTGTTCGAAGGTTCTCCATGTCGGCGGCCGAGACGGGCCTGAAGTAATTCCTGTCCAAGTCCTGCCAGTGCTGCCCCCAGTTCCGGCTGGACGTACGCTTCGGCTCCCCTGTGGCCCCCCCGTTGCTGTCATTTGTGCTGAGCGCCGCCACGTAGTGCGGGCTCTCCTCCTCCGCCTCCATCACTCGCAAGTCTTGCGGCCCCAAGGGTGGGAGGGAGGACAAGGGGACGACAAACGCTGGGCAGGAAAGACCAGACTGCCTGCGGTATCCGGAGAAGCGAGATGGTGGCCTGCGTCGTGCGTGGGGGAGAGCGAAGTGAGCACAGATGAGGGGTTGAGAGGCAAAAAAGAAAAAGAGCTTGTGCACGTGCATGCATTGGCATGACCATTCGATTGTGTGTAGAGGCAGGAAACAACACAGTAAAGCCAGGTCAAAGGAATGAGAAGCATCCCGTTGCCAAAATCTCTCCATCGGCAAGAAGCTCTCATGTGTTCCGTGACTTTGCCTTGTTGTCCTGCAAAACCCCACAGTTTCCAAACAAGACACTAACATACGCCCTTGTCCACGCCCTTAAACACAGGCAGGAGCGCCGCCTCGACCACCCCGCGTGTCAGAAGGCAGGCCCCAAACAGCCAAAGCGCACGCACGCGCTCGACGCCATCATCACATCATTATCGGAAGCCCTGCCCATACACAGCCCCGGTCCTCATCCTCAGGCGCGCCTGCCGGCTTGCGCCTCTAAAGCGGCATGGCAGCCCCTACTCCTGCTTCCTCTACTTCGTCGAGGCAACAGCAACCGCTGCCTCCAATGCCGCCCCCCGCTATCCTGCCTCCTCCCCAATCGCAGCAGAAACCCACGACGACGGCTGCCCACGATTACGATGACGCCTATTACCGCACCCTGCTCAATCGCGTGGACGCACAGCTCTCCTTGGCGCATTCTGGGCCGGGCCTGGTCACTTTCCACGGCGGCAGGCATGACGAGGACGAGGGGGAGGCCGCGGCGGCAGCGGCGCCCCCGGCCACGCTTTGTGCCTATCTTCTGACATCGCATACCGTGCTGGGCACCTGCTGGCATTTGGAGCTGGAAAACACCTTTACGCGCCCGCTCAGGATATATTTTCTGCTTTCCTCGCTCCTGCTGGTTTTCTTTTTGAGCATCAAGATCCGCCTGGCCACCACCTTTGCCGAATTTTCGGTGGTGGCCGTCATTTTGAATGCCTTCCACTATGGCCAACGTCGGGCGTTCTTCCGCTTCCAAACCTCCCTCTTCCTTTGGCCCTTCTTCGCCCTTGCCTTGATAGTGACGCTGGGCATTTGGGATTTGGTTTTAGTGGTGAATAGCGGGGCGGAGGGCTTGCACCATGAAGTGGGGGTGGCCATCATCACCTACCTCCTTGGGTTTCTGCTCCCGGAGGTTTTGGGTCGGGCCGTTCTGTGGCAGCGACACCGACGTGAGGGAGAAGAGCAGGTGCGGCGACAACAACAGGGGGGAAGGGCGGCGGCGGGTGCCCATTTTGAGGAGTATAGTATCTTGTAAAATCAACCAATCTCGTCGCGACGAAAAAGAAAAAAAGTGATGTACATATGTGTGGTAATCAAGCAAAAACAAACCCCCGCTGAGATTTCATGCATTCCATTTGATTTCCGTTCTTTTTTCTTTCCTTCTAATGCCTTGCTTTTGACGTCGACGAAAATGAGGGATCTAATTATGTTTACAATCCATGCGCTATGTCTGTTGTTGTTGCTGACATGTCGGTCTCTCCGGCCTTCGTCTTTGGCTCATCTCACCCCCACACTCCCCACACTGCCTCACACCCCTTCTCAAGCCCCTCCTCCTACTAACTTAGACACGAAGGCCCATTCTCGCCAAGGCCTCCGTTTGCACCGTCTGCGAATGCTGCAGAGCTTGGTTGATGCGAGGGTCCTGCTGGTGCTTCAGGACAAGCCGCTGGAAATCCGTGGACGTCAACCCGTATTTTTGCAGCAACTCAGCAAGATTATCCTGGGCAAGGACCGAGGCCTGCGACTGGAAGTCAAGAAGCACCTCCTGGTCAGCCTCCGACAGATCACGGCCTTGTGCCTGGAACTCACGCATGGTCTTCTCATACGCGTCGCACCAGGCATCCCCAAACTCCTCCACAATAATCCTCTCCAGCTCCTCTACCCCAATATCCCCCTCCAACCCTTCCTCCCCCGTAGCCTCGCCGTCGCCGAGGTAGAAGCCCTCCAGCTGCACCACCAACGCCGAGACCTCAGGGTCGTCCTTGTACAGCTCCGTGGCCGCCTCCAGCTCCTCCTCCGTCACCTCGAAATGCCCCAAAATCTGCGCTTGGACGCTCTCGAGAATTTCCTCAAAGTTCTGCTTGTACATGGCCACTGTAAGGGTGTAGGGATCAGGGCGTGAGACGTGTCATGTGCTTGATTATAACGTCTGTCTGCGCTTATATAGAGGTAAATGCGGCGGAGGGGTAGGAGCACATAGAAAAGCACGAGAGTCGATCTTGCCACCAGCTATGCGCCACCCAGCGAGGTCGCAAAAGCGCGTAGAACAAAATACAGCAGCAAGCATGACCTAAAATGCAACTTCGACGTCTCTCTCCCCCTTACCATTCCCCGTCTCAAGAGTACGTACCAATGTGCTCGTCGGGGACCTCGGTGCCTTGCTGCGCTAGTTGGGCTCGCTGCTGATACAAGACCTGCTGGATCTGGTACTTGTGCAGCTCCATGTTCTTGACGAGCATGCTCCACAGGCTTATCAACTTCCGCTTGCTCAGCGCTGGCTCGTCGTCGTCTGCTCGGTGGAGTGTGTGGTGGTGGTGGGTGAGTGGGTCGGGGCAACAGCGGAGGCAAGGGCATGAGACCCGCACAAATAATGCCACAAAGAGGTAGATCTAGGAGCCGCACGGCACACAATCATCTCCCTTCACAACCCAGCCTTGAACTCACCTCCGTCGCTTTTGCCGCTCTCACCCGGGGGTCCAACCACGATGTAGTACAAGAGGGCAGCGGCCGAAAGACCTGCACCCCACAGCAGTAGGGAGTCGCGGGCCATGCTTCGATTGTTGTTCGATTTGGCTTGGGCGAGGGGGACGAAAGCGGGCGCAACCGGGGCAGTGGCAGGTAGCAGCTGTGTATGCGTGTGTATGTGTGCGGGTGTGGATGTGTGAACGTGGGTGTGTGGTGGTGAAGAGGCGCTCAAGCAATGCATGGCTGGGTAGGATATGCGTTCCCACCCCCCTCCCATTTTCCAGCAACAAAACCAAAACAACGCAAGAGCGTAATTTCATTCACTAGGCAGAGATGTTTATTTCTGATTTAATCTTTTTCCTTTTCACCCCCATAACGGGGTGGCGCGCGGCAACGCAAACCTGACTTGGTATTTCTACACGCGCAGCAGCGCCTCCTCTCTGAGGACATGGAACACATAAAACATGCAAAAACAAAGACACAGACACAATGTGCACACAGACACGACACAAAGACACATATCAAATATTGACCCTACCCTACGCCACTTCCAAGTCCTACTTTTTAAGAGCTCTAGCCCCAAGGCACATTTCAAAACCACCCGCTCTCTTCCCCTGCTGCATGCAGAGAGAGGCACCATTATGGTTTCAATCCTCGTCACTCAATCGCGCTGGCTCATTCTTCCTTCTCCTAACCCTTTCTCCCTTTCTGCCGGTCCTGCTAATTTACATGCCGCCGCCAGTCATGGGAATTCTCCCGTCAAAAAGGGAGGAAATGATGGGCACGACAGCCGCGCTCACTGCGCCAACCAATCCGTATTTCAAAGCCAAATAGGTACCGACGCCGCCCATGTACCCCACAAAGGCCGAGGCCGTGATCTTCTTGGCGTACCACAAGAAGTCCACCTTCTCCAAGCCCATCAGAGCCACCCCGGCGGCACTCCCAATCACCAGGAGGGACCCACCGGTGCCGGCGCAATAGGCGACAAGCTGCCAGAGCGGGGAGTCCATGGGCGTGGTGTTAAGGTCGTACATCGACATCGTAGCAGCCACCAAGGGCACATTATCAATAATGGCGCTGAAAATACCAATCACGGTGGCAATGACCTTATCCGAGGGAATATTCGTCTGCAAGAAGGAGGCCAGGGACTGCAGGATGCCCGCCGAGTCCAACGCGCCCACAGACAACAAAATACCAAAGAAGAACAAAATCCCCGACACATCAATCTTGGCCAGCGCAGCCGGCACCTTGAGCTCCTCCTCCGACTCACCAGCGTGGATGGTATCGGTCAGGACCCACATCACCCCCAAGGCAGAGAGCATGCCCAGGTAGGGCGGCAGGCCCGTCAGCGCCTTGAAGACAGGCACACTCAACAGGCCAGCCAGACCCGTAGCAAAGACGAGTTTACCACGGGGCGCCAGCTCGGTGGAGACGGCGCTCTTCTGGTTGGCCGCCATTTCCTTCTCGAATTCCGGGTCGGAGTCGGGCATGCCCCAAGTGAGGAGGTAGGTGCTGATGACAAGCGAGACAAAGGAGGGCAAGGCCAGGTCCCGCATAGTGGGAAAAGCAGAAATCTGGCCATTAATCCAAAGCATGGTCGTGGTAAGATCACCGATGGGCGTCCAGGCCCCGCCGGCGTTGGCAGCAATCACCACCAGGGCCCCAAAGAGCTTGCGGACTTCGGGGTTGGGGATGAGCTTGCGGAGGAGGGAGAGGAGGACGATGGTGGTGGTCAGGTTGTCGAGCACGGAGCTCATGAAAAAGGCCAACAAGCCAATGGTCCACATGAGGGACTTCTTGCTGGTGGTCTTAATCAGGTCTGTCACAACGCGGAAGCCCTGGTGGGAGTCCACGATCTCCACAATCGTCATGGCGCCCAGCAAAAAGAAGATGATCTCCGACACCTCCGCCACGTGCTCCGAAAGCTCCTTCAACGCACCCATCGACGCCACACCCGCCCCTCCTGCCGTCCCCGCATAAATCACCCACAGCGCCACGGCCATCAAAAGCCCCACCGCCGCCTTATTGAACTCGAAAATGTTCTCAAAAATGATACTCACATACCCCAAGCAGAAAATCGCACACATCGACAACACCTCGTGGTCATGCAGCCAATTCCCCTGCAGCAACAAAGCCAGCACCCCCGCGCCCACCCCGACCATCCCACCACGCACCAAATCCTGCGCCCCAAGCTTCGGGCCACCCTTGACGGCCATCTCGTTTGCACGCTCACGGGTACGGCTGAGCAAGTCAATGATAAGAGCAGGCTCCAGGGCGCCAATGGGCAACACACCCGCTAAGCTCTCATCGTCGCGCTTCATGGTGTTGACCAAATCAGTGGTGGAGATCACACCCATCACCGCTCCTTGAGGCACGGCGCGAATGGGCACGTGTCGGATCTTATTTTGGACCATCAGGGCCATGCACTCACCCACGGTCAGATCAGGCGGCGCACTCACGATTTTGTCGGCAGATGTCATGACATCGGCAATGGGCGTCTCCTTCGTAGCGCGATTGGCCTCGACGATCTTGCGGATGTAATCACGCTCCGTGAAAATACCCGCCAAGCCGCCGTCCAGGTCGAAGATGAGGCAGCACTCTGCGCCCTTGTCGTTCATCTTCTTCACCGCCGAGAGGGTCAATGCATTGATATCCACACGCACAAAGTCCACGGCGCCCTCGTTCAGCTCCAACACCTTGGTCAGCCTGGCATCGCGCCCCACGCCGAGGTCGGGCCGGAAGGGTTCCGAAGGGACGAGCTCCGCCTGGACCAGCTGCGCAGGCAAGGTTTCGGCCATCATGACGACGGAGTGGGGGTTGCGAAAGGACCTCGGGGAGGAGGACAACAATGGTCTTTGCCAGGTGCCGCGCGAGGGCAAGCTTGTCCTTGGTGCGGGCAGCCATGCCCTGGCCAGACCGAGCAGCGTGACGAGAAGGAGAACGGCTCGTTGCATGGTTCGTCGTTCCCGCATATGGGTTGCGTGTTCGTCGCCTGTGTGTGTACGTGTGTGGGCAGTGGGGGGTGGAGAAGGAAGTGTGAGAAAGGGCACAGAAGTAGTTGGAGTTTGTGTGTGCATTGTGCCGCAATACACTTAGCAAATAATGGGGCGTCGCCCGAATGTAGGAAGGAAATACGGGCAGGAAGTGGGGAATACAGGTGAGACGTAGGTTGCTGAGCAGCAGGTGGTCTCGTAGTAGCCCCACACCATCATTCCGCGGCGGCAGCGCCACTGCATGCCAAGCGCTGGGCCCCCTGTCCTCGTTGAGCTTCTCCTTTGCGGGGCTGGCCGCGCGGTGCAGGTCGAAACCCATCCTATTCCCGCAGGTAAAAGCAGGAGAGGCGGTCGAAACAAACGTGCGTGGTGCTGAGACATAGACTTGGGGAGCAGCCGCATATGGTGGAGTTGTGTCCGAGCCGGGGACCTGATAAAAGAGTGGGGGAAGGGAGGTCATGATGATTGTGAGCGGCACAGCATCCAAAGACGCTCACATCGCACACAAGGGGGTGTGTTTGCGTGTGCAAGAGCAGTGCAGGCGCGCGGCGTTGCTTGGGTTCGGCGATTAGAAATCAGTGCCTGGGTTTCAAGGCAAGGGACGCAATAAATGCCCCATCCCTCATCCTCCCAACCACCGCGCGATCTCAGTCACCTACCTAGCCATGACCATCGTACACAGGCCAAGCTTCCCCTGGCTGCCGTGGCATTTGCCCTTCTTGCAATATCCTCATCCTCCCCTCCTAAACATCATCACAATCGCACAGCGCACCATCATCATGGCGTCTCCACCACCACCCACCAGCCCCACCGACAACCCCACACCACCCATCCACGGCCCCATCAAGCGGGACGTCCTCTTCACAAACCTACCGCCTTTTCCTCTGCCCTTCTACAAGTACGTCTCCTTGCCGCAGACGCCCGCGGGGATGGTTGCCGTGGCGCCGCCCAATCCTCAGGAGAACTGCGTGGGGAGGAGTGTGTTTGGGGCGATTGCAGGCGCGGGCCTGGGCGTGATGATGGGCATTTTTCTCGGTGCTATGGGTGACATGTCGCCCGCCATCCCAATTATCAATGGTCGGGAGGCACCGCAGGCCCCTGCCGGAGAGCAGATGCGCCTGGCCTACCGCGCCACCTTTGAACGCTGCGGGCATTGGGCCCGCAATTTTATGGCGCTCACCGCCTTGTTTTCGGGTGTGGACTGTGTGGTGGAGAAGCTCCGTGGCAAGCACGATGCATACAACGCGGTCATTTCTGGATGTGGGGTCGGGGCTGCGCTGTCGGCCAAGCAAGGTCCGCAGGCGGCGTGTTTGGGGTGCGCGGGGTTTGCTATTTTTTCGGGTATCATGGAGGTTGTGATGGGGCCACATTAAGTTGACAGGCAGCATTTGACATAAAAGAGAAAAACAACCCATTGTATAGATGTTTAGAGTGAATTTTGAGAAGAGCTTGCGTGTTTTGGTTTTTCGTTCGCTTTTTATTTATTTTTTCATGAGTCAATAGCTTGAACGCACAAGCAAAAGCAAATGGGAAACCCCTCTCCCTACTATTGATTTCTTCTTTCAGCATTTCTTTTCTTATTCCCTTTCATCAAGAAGAGCAACCATAACAACGAAGCGTTCAAAAATCGACATGTAAAAATAAAACCTAGCCTACCTTTCACCTGCTTGGGCAGTCACTTCCCCACACACTCACTTCTTCTATCCTCTCATTTTTCTTACGACGAAGCCTTCTTCATCGGCCCCACCTCCCCCGCCATGAATTTTTGAGTGGCCTTCACAAACGCCATCCCCTCTAGCGGCTGTACCTTGGCCTTGAGACTCTCCGGCGTCTCTCCGTCCGCCACGGCCGTGCGTTCCTGCACCACAATCGGCCCGCCATCCACCTCCTCGGTCACAAAATGAACGGTGCAGCCACTCTCGGTCTTGCCCGCCGCAATGACCGCCGCGTGGACCTCCAGATCCATGCCCCCCGCAAAGTCAGGCAGCAGGGAAGGGTGCACGTTCATGCAGCGGTCCTTCCAGCGTTGGCAAAAGGCGGGCGACAAAATGCGCATGTACCCAATCAGCAGCACCAGCTCCACGCCGGCGTCCTCCAGGAGCTGCGTGGCCTCCGCGTCAAAGACCTCGCGGGTCTTGCCCTTGGCGGAGATTCTCGTGGCGGGGATGCCGTACCGCCGTGCTCTGTCCAAGATCCCGGCGTCTGCCTTGTTCGACACCACCAAAACCACACGCGCCCCGATCAGCTCATCGGCCTCCATGGCATCCAGTACCATCTGCAAATCCGAGCCCCGCGTCGAGCCTAGCACCCCAATCCTCAACGGCGACGGCCCACGCAAGGCCTTCTGGGCAATGTCGTTGCGGTAGTGGCAAGGGTCCATCTGAATGAGCTTCACGCCCGCATACGCCTTGGCCAAAGAGTCAGGAATGTCCTTCCCAAGCCCCGTCACCGCCAAAACTCGCCCGCCATTCGCCAGCACCTGGCCCTGGGCATCCGTCTGGGTGCCAGCATGATAAACCGTCACCAAGCCCGCCTTCCCGTCCTCCGACGCCTGCACGGCATCCAGGCCCCCAATGACCATGCCCTTGGGGTAGGCCTCGGGGTAGCCCTTGGCGGCCACCACCACCGTCGACGCCGACATGGCCTTCCAGCGCACCATTTCGGGGGTCAACTTCCCTTCGATGCAGGCCAAAAACACGTCAGACAAATCCGAGTCCAGCAGCGGGAGCAAGACCTGCGTCTCGGGGTCGCCAAAGCGGCAGTTGTACTCCAGCACCAGCGGCACGCCCTCCTTCGAGACCATGAAACCCCCGTACAGCACGCCCTGATATGGCGTCCCCTCCGCCGCCATGCCGTCCACCGACTTTTGCAAAATGGCCTGGGCCTTGGCGCGCAGCGCCGGCGTCAAGATGGGCGCGGGCGCGTAGGCTCCCATGCCGCCCGTGTTGAGGCCTTGGTCTCCGTCCAGCGCACGCTTGTGGTCTTGCGCCCCCGGCATGAGCACCACCGTCTTGCCGTCGCAAAACGCAAGGACCGACACTTCTTCCCCTTCCAAAAACTGCTCCACGACCACCTCGTCGCCCGCGTCCCCAAAAGCCTTGTCGAGCATCACTTCTTTCAAGCCCGCCAGCGCCTCTTCCTTGGTGGTTGGGAGGAGCACGCCCTTGCCCGCCGCCAACCCCGAGGCCTTGATGACCACGCCAAAGTCCGCCGCCTCTACAAAGGCCACAGCGTCCTCGTACTTGGTGAAATTGCCGTACTTGGCCGTGGAGATGTCGTGGCGGGCCATAAAATCCTTGGAAAAGGCCTTGGATGCCTCGAGCATGGCCGCCGCGGCCGTGGGACCAAAGCATGGGAATCCGGCCGCCGCAAAGGTGTCCACGGCGCCAATCACCAAGGGCGCCTCGGGGCCTACCACCACCAGCCCCACCTTGTGCTCCTGGGCGAAGGCCAAAAGCTTGGGCAGATCTACCGAGTCGATGGCCAAGTTGGAGACCTTGCTGTGCGAGGTCGCCGTCCCACCGTTGCCCGGCGCGACGTGCACGTGTTTGACCTTGCTGGACTCGGCCAGCTTGAGGGCAATGGCGTGTTCCCGGCCGCCCGAGCCGAGCAGGAGCACCTCCATGTGTCTCTGTGTGGTGTGTGTAATGAATGGGAAAGGACGGGGGTCAATCAAGTGGATGAGGGGTGGTGGGGAGGCAAGGGTGGGGAGGTCGACTGCAACCACACACAGATTCATGATCTCCTTGGGATGATGGACTGCCTTTACAATTCCCACACGAGGCAAGCCAAGCACACTGCAGGTTGGCAGCCTCCCACGTGTGTCCATTACTGTAGCCTTGCTCCTTGAAGCATTGCGCGGCATTTGTTTTTCGGTTTTGTGGCTTGCTTCGCTCCTTCGCCATGTCGGCTCGCACAAGCAAGGACTTTGTTTTGCCAAGCAGACCACTCAAACAACAAACCAACACACCCCACACACAGCCAAGCGGCTCCTCCGACACTGCTCCTGGCTACTACTTTTAGATTTCACGCTTCAGGTTCTGTGGCACATCGCAAACGCAAGCAAGAGGCCGAATCAGAAATTCCCGTATTCACGCCCTCCCTATGCGCAGTCGCCACAACCACGACGTCATCATACGGCCATCGCATCACGCGCAGACAAGCACGGGCGCCCCCACCACCGAGGCATCATGAACGGCAGCAGCAGGGCCTCGTCTCAAGGTGGAGTTATGGTTGTAGGCCCTGGGAATGGCGGCGCCGGCAGCACCACCGGACCAACCCAATCAAGATCAGGCCCTGGCAATGGCATCCGCACGACGGCCGCAAGAAAGGAGAAGCATGTAGTAATAGACGACGACGCGGTACCTCACCGACCCAAGATGGTTCGCGTCCCAACAAAGGCCGAGTTCAATCCCAAGGACCTGGAGGACGAGGAGGAGGAGGGGGAGGAGGAGGAGGGGGAGGAGGACATGGTAGTGAAGAACCCTGCTATCACAAGGACGAAATACAGCGACGCGGGGCTCCCCCTAGACCCGAACGATAGTGCAGCAGCACCTGCACATACATATTACGCACCTCCCCGCGCACAACCAGCAGCAGCAGCCCAAAGACGAGAAGGGCGGGTCACTCCCCCCCTCCCGCTCCCCCAGCCCAAGAACATCTTGAAGAAAGTGTCGGCATACCAACTACCCCCTCCCTGTCAACCCCCAACCCTGAACGGGGGCAACAACACCAACAACTGTAGTAATAGCAGCGGCCAGGCCTCCTCCCGGGGCAATTTATCCAGGGGAAACTCTTCCAGAGGCAATTCCTCCACGCACGCGCCTCCCTTGGGCGTGGGGCCGGCCCGGCGATCCATGCGGCAGTTGAGCTTTGCGGACGAGCTGGGTCGAGAGCTTCATGAGGTCACGCACGCCCACAACCTGCAGTACGCGAGCAACTACCGGCAGTCTGCGCCCTTGGCTTGCTGCATCGTGTCGTGAGGAGGAGGAGGAGGAGAAAGGGGAAAACACGAGTTAATGACGACGTGCGACGGGCGTGTGTGTAGGGGTGGGCGGGAGGATGGGTACCCAAAATACAAGCATTTGAAATTTGAAAATGCCAGCCAGCCAGATTCTCGCTGGCTTGTAGAGGGCCTGTAATGTGTCTTTGGTGTGGTTGTCTGAAGAGGGTGATCATCGCGATAGGGCAGAAATGTGACATAGTGAAAAAACAGCTGACAAAGAATAACAAACTGAAGGTAAACAACAACACAAGGAGATGGAGAGAGCTACTTCTTTTCTTTCCGTCTTTCTTCTTCGTTCTTGTTTCGTTCTTGGTTTCGTAGGGGCGTTGAGACATGCCAGTCAGCGTGTTTTGCCGAGTCTGTCTGTCTGGTGTCTTTCTGATCGTCCACTCCCTCTCTTATCTGATTTCTTCCTCTTCCCGTCTCTCATCGTGTGGTGCGAATGAGCAGCGTTGCCCGCCTCTTCTTCTTGGACGCACCCATCCTCTCAACTACTTTTTCCTTCAAGCATTCGTTTGCTATTCGTGGCCAACAAGGCAAATCCAGGCTACATCCAGAGCACATACACAACTACCTTGCTTTCTTTCTCTTTCTCTCCTGTTTCACACTTTATCGTCCACCTCTCCTTTATGAGTCGGACCCATACACACTCTCCTTCCCCTGCTCCTGCTCCTTCTCCTCGCCATTTACCTCTTGCGCTGCCGCTGCCTTCTCCGGCACAGGTACTGCAACCTCCTCCTCCTCCTCCTCCTCCTCCTCCTCTTTCTCCGCCTCCCCTTCGTCGTGGCCCTCGTCCGCGTCCGTGGGCTTGGGAGTGGCAGAGGCAGTGGCCGAGTCGTTGAGAGAGGAGGTGGAGCCTGCCCCTTCCTCGTCCATCGAGCCCCCCGGAAGCTCGGCCGCCACCGAATCATCCTTCTCGTGCTCGTCCTCTTCTGCCGTGGGCGGAGAGGTCACCGGTGCCGGCGTCGCCTGCTCCTCTTCCTTCCCCGTCCCCTCCTCCATCTGCTCCTCCCCCCCCTCTTCTTCCTCTTCCTCCTCCTCCTTGGGCTTCCCTTCCTCCTCCACTTCCGTCTCCATGGCCTCTACGCCGCCCTCGCCGGCCCTCGGCTCCTTCACATCCTCAGCAGCAGCAGCAGCAGCAGCAGTAGAAGTAGAGGTGGCAGCACCACGCACGGGGAAATCCATCGAGTCCCACCCCTCCACCTCCCCCTCCATCCCTTCCTCAAACCCCCCCACCGCCTCCTTCAAGTCCGAGAAAATGTCCAACAAGGCCCGTCCATGCACATAGGACGGCTTGCTCGTCGCCCCCCCCTGGCTCCCGATAGCCCGCAGCTTGTCCTCCAGCTTCTTCCGCGCCTTGTCCAGGCTGCTGCCCACCATCCGCTTCCAGTCGTCCGCCTCGGGGTCGCCCGGGTCCCCAAACAGGTTGTCGCACAAGTTGTCGATGTTGCTCTGCGAGCTCTTGAGCGTCCACACGAACTGGTCCCCGCCCTCCCACACCTCCTCCAGCCGCTCCAGCCGCCAGCGCAACGAGGAAAACAACCCCCGGATAGAGCGGTCGTCGGGGTTGGGCAGCGTGGCCCACACGTACCCTTCCCTCCCTCCCTCCACCACCTCGTCCGGTGCCTCCTCCCCCAAGGGCGACGGCGCGCCCTCCGACCCCATCATGTGCCCCAGGCCTTCCTCGGCCCCTTTATCTCCCACAGCCACAGCCGCTGGCCCTGCTGCTGCTGCTGCTGCTGGCTGTGGTGGTGTGGGCGTGGCGGTGGTGAGGGGCGGTGGTGGGTGCGGGGAAGCAGCAGCTGCAGCGGCAGCACCAGCCTTCTCCTCCACCATGGACGCGGTGGGCGTCAGGGCGACGGCGGGAGCGGGGACGGGCAGGGCCAGAGGCGCCGCTGGTGGGAGTGGGGGCAAGGCCGCGGGCAAGGAGGCGGCACGGGCGCGGGGCTTCTTGGGCGCTGAGGAGGAGGTGGAGCTGCGCTTCTTGCTCTTGCTGGGCACGCGGCGGGCGAGGGGGGGAAAGGGGTCCTCGGCGCAGACGGCCTCTTTGAAGACGAACTGCTGGAAGAACTGCCAGGCCGCCACGTAGGCCTTGCGCCGCGCCCCCTCCCCGCTGCCGCCCTTGGCCGTGGAGCGCATCTGCGTGCCCTTCTCCAGGAAGGCGAAGATCTCCTCCCGCGAGCGCAGCTTGGTGGGCTGGTCGCCGGGCATGGTCACGCTGCGGAAGGCCTTGTCCGTGTACTCCCTGTACAGCCCGAAGCCGGGAAAGAAGCCGATGACGCCGTTCGGGTGCGCCTCGCGCTTGGTCGCCCCCAGCATGGGGAAGTTGAACAGGTACACGTCGTGGTCCATGTCGCGCCAGGAGCTGTACACGAAGGCCGGGCACCGCTCCACCAGGTGCAGCTGACCCCGCATCTGCCCGTCCGAGTCCGCCATCACGCTGTCGTAGCTCTCCACTACCACCGCCGGCTTGCGCGCAGGGGCAGGAGCAGCGGCCTTCTTGGGGGCGGCGGCGGCGGCACTTTCGTCGTCCGACATGCTCGACCTGCTGATCTCGTCCAAGGAAGACACGCTGTCCGAGGACTTGGACGCCGCGGCACTCGCCACCGCTGCCGACGGCTTTTTCGCCCGCTTGGCCGTCCCACCGCCGTTTCCTCCTGCCGGCTTGGCGCGCTTATTGTTGCTCGCGCCGCCACGACCACCACCGCCTGCTTTCGCCGCGGGTGCCTTGGGCTTGGCCACGGCTACCGGGGGCCGGGAGGCGTCCTCCACCAGACTCCCAATGATGCTCTTGACAAAGACTTGGAGGTTCTTCTCCTTGATGATGGGCGACTTGGTCATGCCGACCATCTCGTGAAAGGTTTCCACTTTTTCCGAATGGTGCCTGTCCAAGACCATCCCCAGCTTGCACTCGATGCGCTCGAGGAGGGCCGTGTCGCCATAAAGTTGCGCCAGCTTGGGGCCCAATATCACGTCCAGCAAGGCATCCAGGGCCGGGAGATCGCCTGCCTCGGGCGTGTGCACCACCGTCATGGCTGTTGCTTGGTCCTCTTCCTGTCAGTGTAGAATGTGCAGGGGTGGGTGTAGACAGAGTTAGCTGGCGTTGCGTGCCTCGGCGGGGGTAAGGATGGGCGGGGGGCGCAGCCCTCCTGCGCGGGCGGGGCCTCCTGCGCGGGCGGGGCGTGTGATGATGATGGTGCTGCTGCTGAGGGTGGGCAGAGGCAAGGCACACAACCCCCGCCGTCTCCGCCAGCTCGCTGTTGCTCTCTTTTCCCGCTCAATGGACGTGTAGGTGTGGTTGCCTGTGGGTTTGAGAAGGGGTGTGCGCATAAAGCAACGAGCGAAGAAGAGCGTCGACGTCTGCCTCATGCCCCATCATCAGGCAGAGAGACGAGCCTTCCAGACCAAATCAAGCACGCCCGAGGCATCCAGAGGCCATGCCACAATGCCAGACACAGCGAGGGACACCTTCATGGCTGCTGTTGGCGTTTGTTGAGAAGAAGGGGGGAGTGGAGGTGAGGGTGAGGGTTAAAAATGAGGATGTTGTGTCTGGAGAATTGTCCTCTCGTCCTGTTAAATGGGTGTGCACCTCCTCCCCCCCCTCATCGTCCTCCTCCTTGTGGTGGTAATGAGAGTGAGCGTAGGCAAGGGTTGGATTGCTCGGTTTGTGTGTTTGGATGAAGAGCAAGGGGCGGGAAGAGGGAGGAGGAGGTAAAGATAAACGTGCGCTTCTCAAAAGCAATAGGCCTTTGACACACAAGCCTCCACCCACCACCACAGCCTTCAGAGCATGACACATGGACAGCGTGCCCCTCACACGTGCCTCGTCACCGGAAAGCTTTGTTCACTTCTTCTCATAAGAGTGAGCGAAGTAAAGAGGGGGGTTGGCTTCTTCGCTCTCATCCGGGATGTATTGATTCCACGAAGTTTTGGTTGACCGAAAGCAAGCAAAAGCCCCTCCCCAGCGCAGTAATGCTTTAAATTTACGTTACTCATTCTGTTTTCCCCTTCTTTTCTTTGTTTATTACACACCCATTTCGGCTTCCTCCTCCCCACACAGCAACCTCCCCACACCCCGCTCACCCAACCGGCCCGGCCTTGCGCGCAGCCTGGGCTTTTCGATTGTGGTTGGCCCGCAGATGTTTTTGTTTTTCCTTTCTCCGTCTTGCCAGCGCACTCAGCGGCCCCGCGGTTCCTCCCCCACCCGCAGTCCCTGTTCCGCCGCCTCTTCCTCCTCCCCCTCCCCCTTCCCGTCCGCCTCCTCCTCTGCCCCCACCTCTTCCTTCCCCATCACCCCCCTCTCCTCTTCCCCTTCCTCCTCTTCCTCCCCTTCCCCCTTCTTCTCTTCCTCCTCCTCGTCCCCTGGCTATCCCTCCTCCTCCTC
>Ga0209390_10001131_pt1 | contig 52705 bp, 50 predicted proteins | sample BON01_FD_187212 | JGI IMG/M metagenome (GOLD analysis project Ga0209390, IMG submission 187212) | Freshwater microbial communities from Lake Bonney liftoff mats and glacier meltwater in Antarctica - BON-01 (SPAdes) (version 2) | ecosystem: Environmental > Aquatic > Freshwater > Ice > Glacier...
AACTTGGCCATGGCGATGCAAAAAAGGCAGTGGATGCAGGGCTTGTGGGATCAAGCAAAGCAGTTCGATTTACCCGTCAAATTCTCGGCAAATCACCCGCCTTGAATTCCTAATGGAAAATTTGGGTTCAACGCACTGCCGCGCGGCTTGCCCATCACCCACCCACCACCGGCCATCGACACCATGCTGCAACGACTCAACGCAATCTTCCCCGTCCGCTACACCGCCCTGGGCGCGAGCATGCTGGCCCTGCTGGCCTGCCTGATCAGCCTCCTCTTTTGGGGCGTCGGCGCCGGCATGGCCGTCGTGTTCCTGGTGCTGGTAGCGATTGGCCTGTATGACCTCGCCCAACCCAGGCGCTCCATCCTGCGCAACTATCCGATCATCGGCCACATCCGCTACATGCTGGAGTTCGTGCGACCGGAAATGCGTCAGTATTTCCTGGAAAGCGACATCGAAGCCACGCCGTTCTCCCGTGCCCAGCGCTCACTGGTATACCAGCGCTCCAAGGGCGTATCCGACAAACGCCCGTTCGGCACCCAGCTCGACGTGCGCGCGGAAGGTTACGAATGGGTCAACCATGCGATGGTGCCCACGACGATCACATCGCAGGACTTCCGCGTCTGGATCGGCGGCACACCGGAGCAGGTCGCCGGCCAGTCCCCCGACAGCGGCCTGTGCACCCAGCCTTACCACGCCAGCGTATTCAACATCTCGGCCATGAGTTTCGGCTCGCTGAGTGCCAATGCCATCCTGTCGCTCAACGCTGGGGCCAAACTCGGCGGTTTTGCCCATGACACCGGTGAAGGGTCTATCTCGGTCCACCATCGGCGCCACGGCGGCGACCTGATCTGGGAGATCGGTTCCGGCTATTTCGGCTGTCGCAACGACGACGGCAGCTTCAATGCCGACAAATTTGCTGCCAATGCCGCGGAGCCGCAGGTCAAGATGATCGAGATCAAGCTCAGCCAGGGTGCCAAGCCCGGACACGGTGGCGTATTGCCTGGCCCCAAGGTGACGATCGAGATTGCCGCCGCCCGCGGCATCCCCGAAGGTATCGACTGCATCTCCCCGTCGTCGCACAGCGCGTTCTCGACCCCGGTCGGGTTGCTCCAGTTCGTCGCCCGGCTGCGCACCTTGTCCGGTGGCAAGCCGACCGGCTTCAAGCTGTGCATCGGTCACCCCTGGGAATGGTTCGCGATCGTCAAGGCCATGCTGGAGACCGGCATCACGCCGGACTTCATCGTGGTCGATGGCGCTGAAGGCGGCACCGGCGCCGCGCCGGTCGAGTTCACCGACCGTGTCGGCTCGCCGTTGCAGGAGGGTCTGCTGCTGGTGCACAACACGCTGCGCGGCGTCGGCCTGCGCGATCGCATCCGGATCGGTTGCGCCGGCAAGGTGATCAGCGCCTTCGACATCATGCGCATGATGGCGCTGGGCGCCGACTGGTGCAACAGCGCGCGCGGATTCATGTTCGCACTGGGATGTATTCAGGCGCAACACTGCCACACCGGGAACTGCCCCACCGGCGTCACCACGCAGGACCCGCTGCGCCAGAAGTCGCTGGTGGTGCAGGACAAGACGCAGCGCGTCTTCAACTACCACGCCATGACGCTGCATGCGCTCAAGGAACTGGTACAGGCGGCCGGGCTGACGCATCCGAGCGGGATCACCGCACACCACATCGTGCGCCGCTCGACCGAGGGCAAGGTCCACTCTCTGGCGCAGTCGGAGTTGACCCAGATGCACGATGGTGCGTTGCTGCAGCCCGACCTGGCCGAACTGCCGCTGATCTACCGCCAATCGTGGCCGCTGGCGCAGGCCGGAAGTTTCACGTTGCAGTCGGACTGAACACGGCCAGCACCGACACACCGCGCAAGACCAGCCGCTTGCGCAGTTGCAGCACCGCCTTGTCCTTGCTCAGCAGCATGGCCCGGTGGGCGACGGCCAGATCGATGAACTGCTGGTCGTCCGGATCACTGCAGCGCACCATGCAACGGACGGCTGGCGGTTGCATCCGGCAGCACTGGTCGTAGCGCGACAACACCTGCGCCGGCTGCAGCGCGCGGGTCGCCATCGGCCCCTGCAGTGCCGGATAAGCCAGCACGCGCACGAGTTCATCGCGCATGGCCACGGTTGCAAGCCAGGCGACGCTACCGGTCGACAAAGCGTCGTGCAAGGTCAGTGTCATCGGGTCGGCGAACACCAGCAGGTCAAGCACGATATTGGTGTCGAGCACCACGGTCGCCACCGACGCCGGCAACGCCATTGGTATGGCGCACGCCATCAGCCGGCCGGATCGTACGGCTTTGGCGCGCGTGCAGAACCCTGCACCATGTCGAAGCGGAACATGCGGCACTCGATCGGGCCGTTCCACATCGGAACGCGGCGCGTGGCCTTCAGCCGCATCGCGCCGGGCAGCTTGAGATCGGGCGTGAGTAGCCAGGCGGTCCAACCGGCGAAATTTTTCTTCCAGTGTGCAGCCAGTTGCACGAAGAAATCGCCACCATCGTCGGTGTGTGCCTGTTCGCGTGCGCCGCGCGTCGCAGGCGCCATGGTGTCGTGCGCCTCGTGCGTGTCATGGCGCTGCGACGCCGCACCGGCAAAACCGGCGGTCTCGATACGTTCGCCATACGGCGGGTTGACGATCATCACCCCCGGCGCATCACAGGGCGGCATGCGTTGCAGCGCGTCGCCGCCACGAAACTCGATCGCATCGGCGACACCGGCGCGTTGCGCATTGCGCTGCGCAAAATCGACCATGCGGTGGGCCACGTCACTGCCGAAGATCGTCGGCCGGCTGCCGGGCGCTGGCAAACGTTGTGCCTGCTGAGACGCCTGGATGATCGCATCCCAGACATGGGACTGGAATGGCAGCATCTTCTCGAACGCGAATCGGCGCAAATAGCCGGGCGCAATGTTGCAGGCGATCTGCGCCGCCTCGATCGCGATCGTGCCGCTGCCACAACACGGGTCGTACAGCGGTGTGTTCGGCGCGTCGGCCCATCCGCTGGCAGCCAGCATCGCGGCGGCCAGGGTTTCCTTCAGGGGCGCCTCGCCCTTGTCCTCGCGCCAGCCGCGCTTGAACAGGGCCTCGCCCGAGGTGTCGATATACAGCGACACGGTGTCGGTCGTCAGGTGGGCATAGATGCGGATGTCCGGCCACTGGGTGTCGACGTCGGGGCGAACCCCACCGGCCTTGGCGCGGAACCGGTCGCACACCGCATCCTTAATCTTCAGCGCGGCAAAATTCAGGCTGGTCAACGGGCTGTGCTGCGCGGTGACCTCGACCTTGATCGACTGCCGCGGCGTGAACCAGATCTCCCACGCCACCTCGCTGGCCGCGCGGTACAGATCCTCCTCGTTACGGTATTGCGCGTGGAACACCTGCACCAGCACACGCTGGGCGAGCCGGCTGTTCAGGTTGAGCAGCATCGCGTCGCGCCACGACGCCTGCAGCAGCACACCGGCGCGCCACTTTTGCACCTGATCGGGCGACTGGCCGGTGATGCGGGCCGCCTCTGGAGCAAGGTAATCCTCTACGCCGGCGGCGCAGGGAAGGAACAATTGAAGCTGGTTCACAACGGTATTGGCGCACAAGCGCGCATCTGATGGGTCATCACAAGGTCCGGCGCAGGTTGGCCGGTGCGATGCGCAAGCCTTCGCGGTATTTCGCGACAGTACGCCGGGCACAGGAGATGCCCTGCTCCTTGAGCATTTCGGATAGCTGGTTGTCGCTCAGCGGCTTGCTGGCAGCCTCGGCATCGATGAACTGCTTGATCAGGGCCCGAACTGCCGTGCTGGACGCATTACCGCCTGACTCAGTGCCCAGCGACGAGCCGAAAAAGTACTTGAGCTCGAAGGTCCCCAGCGGCGTGGCCATGAACTTGGCGGTCGTCACCCGGCTGATGGTCGACTCGTGCAGACCCAACTCATCGGCGATCTCGCGCAGCACCAGCGGGCGCATCGCCAGCACGCCGTGCAGGAAGAAGTTCTTCTGGCGCTCGACAATTGCGGTACTCACGCGCAAGATGGTATCGAAGCGCTGCTGGATGTTCTTGATGAACCAGCGCGCCTCCTGAAGCCGCTGCTGCAGCGCTGCGTGGTTCGAGGTATCCGTGCCATTGCCCCGGTGCTGGCGCAACGCATTGGCGTAGATATCGTGCACCCGCAATCGCGGCATGACCTGCGGATTGATCCGGGCCCGAAACCGGGTATTGGCACCGCTGCCCACCTGCACCACCAGCACATCGGGCACGACGATATTGCGCTCGACATTGACGAAGCGCCGACCCGGCTTGGGTTCGAGCCGTGCGATCAACCCGATCGCATCCTTGATGCCAGCGTCGCTGGCGCCGCACAACTGCGCCAGTTTGCGCACGTCACGGCGCGCCAGCAGGTCCATCGGATGGGAGCAGATGCGCACCGACAACGCCAGCGCACCCTGCTGCGCGTGGTCCACGGCCAGCGCGTGTTGCATGGCACGCAGCTGAAGCCGCAGGCATTCGCCGAGGTCGCTGGCGCCCACGCCGACCGGATCGAAACCATGCAGGGTGATCAGCGCGATCCGGAAATGGTGCTGCAGCTGATCCATTTCGTCCTCGTCAGCGGGCGACAGCCCGGCAGCGAGTTCCTCGAGCGTGTCTTCGAGGTAGCCGTCGTCGTTGAGCGACTCGATCAGGAACCGCAGGGCGACCCGGTCTTCGTCGCCCAGCCGGGTCGACAACGCCTGGGCGTGCAGGTGCGCCTGCAACGTCTCATGGGTGCGGGCAAGTTCGCCCGCGTCCACATCGTCTTCAGACCCCAGGTTGTTGCCGTGCGCCTTGGCGTCACCGCCCCATTCACCATCGTCCGGCGCCATTTCCTGTGTGCCGTCGCCCTCCCAGCTCTGGCCGTCGTCGGCCGACAGCGGCGTCACACCTTCGTCATTGGAGGGCGAGTCTGGCACCGATACGTATTCCGGCGCCATGCTGGGCGCCATTTCAGACTCCCGCTCGGACGCGGGCACGGGCGTATCGCTCTGGTTGAGGCCGAACTCCTCGCGCGCCGCGGACTCTTCCGACAACTCCAGGAACGGGTTGTCATCGAGCATCTGGCCAATCTCCTGGCTCAGCTCCAGCGTCGAGAGCTGCAACAGCCGGATCGACTGCTGCAGCTGTGGCGTCAACGCCAGGTGTTGGGAGACGCGTAGGGAAAGACCTGGTTTCATCTACATCCTGAAGTGCTCACCCAGGTAAACCCGGCGCACTTCGGCGTTGTCGACGATCTCGGCTGGAGTGCCCTGCGCCAGCACATTGCCATCGCTGATGATGTAGGCATGGTCGCAAATGCCCAGTGTTTCACGCACATTGTGGTCGGTGATCAGTACCCCTATACCACGCGATTTCAGGAAATTGATGATGCGCTGGATCTCGATCACAGCGATCGGGTCGATGCCGGCAAACGGCTCGTCGAGCAGGATGAACCGGGGTTGTGTGGCCAGCGACCGGGCTATTTCGACCCTGCGCCGCTCGCCACCCGACAGGGCCAGCGCCGGTGACTTGCGCAGATGCTCGACCCGCAGGTCATGCAGCAGGGCAGTCAAGCGTTGTTCGACCACCGCCGATGTCAATGCATGACCGGATGCATCGGTCTGCAACTCGAGCACCGCGCGCACGTTTTCCTCGACGTTGAGCTTGCGAAAAATGGAGGCTTCCTGTGGCAGGTAGCTCAGACCCAGGCGCGCACGACGATGGATCGGCAGGTGCGCCACCGACTGGCCGTCGATGGTGATATCGCCTGCGCTGGCACGCACCAGCCCCACCAGAATATAGAACGACGTTGTCTTGCCAGCGCCATTGGGGCCCAACAGGCCTACCACCTCACCTTCGCCGACCGCCAGCGAAATGTCCTTGACCACCATCCGGTTGCCATAGGACTTCTGCAGATGGTGCGCCTCCAGCCGCACGCCGGGTGCCGCCGGCACATCCACCGACCGCGCGGCCTCGACGTCCGCCTCAACGACGGGAGCGTCGCTGGCCCGACCGTCCATCACTTATTGCCGTCCCCCAGTGTGGAAGATCGGCGCAGCACCGGGGATGACGCAGGTGTGCGCGGCGCCGGTGCGTCGGTACGGCTGCTGTCGGTGTTACGCGGCGTCAGTACCGCCCGGACCCGGCCGCTACTGGCACTCGAACCCGCCTTGGGGAGGCCCCCGTCGACCTTCAGGATGCTGGTGCTGTTGTCATACACGATCACATTGCCCGTGATTTCGTCATTGAGCTTGGAGCCGACATAACGCCGCAATACGGCGCGACGCTGGAAGGTCACCGCGTCGGCCTTGCCGTCGTATTCGATCACCTCGGCCTCACCTTCCATGAACTCGTCGGGCTCGCCCGCAGGCGTGTCACGTTTTTGGCGAAAAAAGGCCCGCTTGCCGGACTCTGCCGTCACCAGACCAAACTGGTTGCCGTCCGCATCCTGCCGGATATCCATCTTCGCACCCCGGATCAGCATCGTTCCTTTGGTCAGCACCACCTTGCCGGTAAAGACACTGGTCTGGTTGTTGTCGTCGTAACGCAGCGCGTCCGACTCGACATTCATGGGCTTGTCGCGGTCAGCGCGCTCTGCCAGTGCGACGCCGCACGGCAACAGCAGAGCCAGCAACAATGTGTAAGGTTTGGAGGAGAACTTCATAAAGGCACGAATCTTGCTGTTGAGCTTGCAACTTCATTGTAGCCCGCGGGTCCGGCAGATCAGGATCTGTCGTGGCAAAAACACCGAAACAGCAGGTCTGCAACCTGTGCAGGTGTCGCTGCGCACTGCGGCCTCAACGGCCGGCGCGCACCTCGGCCACCAGGTAGTCGACGATCTGGATTGCGCGCCGCATCGAGGTGGCGATGGAACCATCGGTATAGAAGCGACCCGCCACTCCCAACGCCGGCACACCCTCGACGTGGTAGGCATCCTGCAACCCGGTCGCCTGTCTGGCCGCAGCATGGATGGCTGGCGAGGTGAACAGTTCAGTGAAGCGGGCTTTGTCGACCCCCTGTTGGGCGACCCAGGCGATGATGCCGGGGCCACGCGACAGATCCACATCGTCGGCATGGATCGCAGCGAACACCTTGGCATGGAGCTTGTCCAGCAATCCCATCGCGCGCAGCGTGTAGAACATCCGCTGTTGGGGCACGAATTCATCGCGAAAACCCACCGGCACCCGGCGCACCACCACGTCCTTGGGCAGTCGCTCGACCCATGCCTGCAGGGCAGGCTCGAACGCATTGCAGTGCGGGCAGTTGTACCAGAAGAACTCGACAACTTCGATCGAACCGACCGGTGCCTCGACGGCGGCGGGACTCGACAGCGTAAAGTAGTCGGCGCCCGATTCGGGCTTGTGTGCCTGCGCCCGTGCCGGCGCGACCAGCGCCGGTCCCGAGATGGCAGCAACGACGGCGGCGGCCGAAAAATCACGACGTTTCATGCGTGTGTACTCCTGCAAAACTTCGGCCCGTTGGACCGCATCCAAACCCGATGGTTCAACGCTGGACCCGCACCAACGCAGTCTCGACGCCCAGGCTTTCGAGTTTTTCCTTACTCAACTCGGCATCTTCGCGCTTGTCGAAAGGCCCCACCCGGACCCGGTAAACGGTGCGCCCCGATTGCTCCCGCTCGGTGACCCGGGCCTCAATGCCGCCCAACGACAACCGTGCCCGCTGGGATTCCGCATCACCGGCCGTGCGAAAGGCCCCCACCTGCACGAAATAGGCGAACGGGTCGACCCCCGTGGCGTTAGACCTGGCGCGCGCAAGGTCCCCCAGTGGATCTGGCCCCGGGGTGGCGGCGGTTGGCGCTGGTGTGGGAATACCGGCGACGGCCGGTGGTACGCCCTGGTAAGCGCCGGCATCGACGGCCGCCGAAGCCGGCACCGTCGGCATCGGTGCGCCAGCCGGATTGTTGCGATACAGCGGCGCGTTCGGATCCCAGTCCTTGTTGCGGCGCGCTTCGGCCGCGTCCTGATCGACGGTCCGGCTAGGCCCCTTATTGAGGAACGGCACCGGCACCTTGGTCACGTAAACGGCCACGACCAGCGCGACACCCAGCCCGATCACGACGCCCACGATCAGGCCCAATATCGTTCCACCCCGTTGCTGCTTCATGCCCCACCCTTGCCTATTGATGCCGTTCATTGTCGGTCAGACTCACATTGTGCGCGGCGCGCTGACGCCAAGCAATGCCAGCCCGTTGTGCAGAACCTGTGCCGTGGCGGCCACCAGCGCCAGTCGGGCCAGGCGCACCGGTTCCTCGTCGACCAGAATGCGCTCGGCATCGTAGTAGCTGTGGTACGTCGCTGCCAGGTCGCGCAGGTAGAAAGTCACGTCATGCGGGGCACAGTCGCGTGCCGCCGCCGCCAGCATGTCCGGATACCGGGCCAGTGACAGCATCAATGCCATCGCCGGCGCCGATTGCAGCGCGTTCAGGTCGACCCCGGCCAGCGCCGCCGCGTCGCCACCCCAGGTCCGCAGCACCGAGCAGATCCTGGCATGGGCGTATTGCACGTAATAGACCGGGTTGTCGTTGTTCTGCGCCAGCGCCAGGTCGACATCGAACACATATTCGGTATCGGGCTTGCGGCTGAGCAGAAAGAAACGCACCGCGTCCTTGCTGGTCCATTCGATCAGGTCGCGCAAGGTGACATAACTGCCCGAACGCTTGGAAATCTTGACTTCCACGCCGCCACGCATCACCCGCACCATGGTGTGCAGCACGTAATCGGGGTAACCCTGCGGAATGCCGACGTTGGCGGCCTGCAGCCCGGCGCGCACCCGCGCGATGGTGCCGTGGTGATCGGTTCCCTGAACGTTGACCACCCGGGTGAAGCCGCGCTCCCACTTACTGATGTGATAGGCCACATCCGGCACGAAATAGGTGTACGAGCCGTCGCCCTTGCGCATCACGCGGTCCTTGTCGTCGCCGTAGTCGGTCGAGCGCAGCCACAAGGCGCCATCCTGCTCGTACGTCTTGCCGGCGTCCTGCAGCAGCTGCACCGTCTGCGCCACCTTGCCGCTGGTGTACAGGCTCGACTCCAGGTAGAAATGGTCGAACTGCACCGCAAACGCCTTCAGGTCCAGGTCCTGCTCGTGGCGCAGATAGGCCACGGCAAAATCACGGATCGCATCGGCATCTTTCACGTCACCGCTGGCGGTGGTGACACGGTCATCGGAGCGCACCGTCTTGCCGGCCAGAAAATCAGCGGCAATGTCGGCGATGTAATCCCCGTTGTAGGCAGCCTCCGGCCATTCGGGGTCACCCGGTTTGACACCCGTGGCGCGCAGCTGGGTGCTCTGGGCCAGCGTGGCGATCTGTACGCCAGCGTCGTTGTAATAGAACTCACGGTAGACCTCCCAGCCCTGGGTGGCACACAGGTTGCATAACGCGTCGCCCAGCGCGGCCTGACGCCCGTGCCCGACATGCAGCGGGCCGGTCGGGTTCGCCGACACGAACTCCACCATCATGCGTCGGCCGTTGGGCGGCAAGACGCCAAAACCGGCACCGTCGGCCAGCACCTCACGCACGATCTGCTGCTTGGCCTCGGGCTTGAGCCGGATGTTGATGAAACCCGGGCCGGCAATATCGATATCCGACACCCATCGCTGATAGACCGGCTGCGCCAGCAGCTTGTCACGCAGGCGTTCGGCCAGCTGGCGCGGGTTCAATTTGAGGGGTTTGGCCAGTTGCATGGCCACCGTAGTGGCGAAATCACCGTGCGCGGCCACCTTGGGCGACTCGAATACCGCGCGTGCGTCGGCATCGGGCGCCAGTTCGGCCAACCCGGCGGCCAGGCCGTCCAGCAGTTCCTGTTTGATCTTGAGCATAGGCATCGATTCTAGGGGTGGGCACCTGAGCCGGGAGCCAGCTGTGCGCAGTGCGGTTCAGCCATCATTTTTACCTTTCCCGCAGACCTGATGGCCACTGCATGCCGCCACCATCGCGGCGCGGCAACGGCCTTACAGGCTATTTGGGCCCTTGTGTCAGCGCCCATACCGATGCGCGCGTTATGCACATGGGTCCGGCTCCGGCCCACGCAGGTGTTATCCCACCAAAGGAATTTCATGAAACAGTTGCTCACCATCCTCGCCATCGGACTCTCCCTGTCGTTCGGCGCTGCCCACGCCCAGGAAAAGACCAAGACGCCGCAACAGACCAAAATGGCAACCTGCAACACGGACGCCACTGGCAAGAAAGGCGATGAACGCAAGGCCTTCATGAAGGAATGCCTGAGCGCCAAGCCGCAAACCCAGCAAAGCAAGATGAAGACCTGCAATGTCGCCGCCGACGGCAAGAAAGGCGACGAGCGTAAGGCGTTCATGAGCGCTTGCCTGAAGAAGAAGTCCTGATCGGCGTCCGACCCGCCCGGGTCGGCCCGTGCAATCGGAGCCGGCCTTCACACCAGCCAGAACTCTGGCTGCGCGTAATGGTGTTTGAGAAAGTCGATCCACAGGCGCACCCGCAGCGGCAGCAGGCGGCGCTGCGGAAACACCGCATAGATGCCGTTGGCCGGGGCTGCAAACGCCTGCAGCACCGGTACCAGTTTGCCGGCGGCGATCTCGGCCTCCACCTCCCAGCTGCTGCGCCAGGCAATGCCGTAACCGGCCAGGCACCAGTCGTGCAATACCTGACCATCGCTGCAGTCCAGCGGCCCCCCGGGCTTGATGTGAATGACTTCATCGGTGCGACCCGCCACATTGTCGCGGTCGGTCCCGTCACGGCCCTCTGCCGCGACCGGAACCCGGAACGCCCAGCCCCGCGTCTGTGACGCGTCACTGGTCAGCACCAGGCAATCGTGCCGCGCCAGGTCTGCCGGCACGGTCGGGGTACCACAGCGCTGCAGGTATTGCGGCGCCGCCACGCACAACCGGCTGTTGGCCGCCAGCCGCACGCTGATCATGGAGGAGTCCGGCAGGTCACCGACCCGCACGGCGCAATCAAACCCTTCTGCGGCAATGTCGATCAACCGGTCGCTGAGATTGAGCGACATCGTCACGTCGGCATGCAGTGCGCGGAACCGGGGCACCAGTGGCGCCACGTGGCGGCGCCCGAAACCGGCCGGCGCGGCAATACGTAAGTGGCCACTTGCTTTCACTCCACCTGCCGATACGCTGGATTCGGCATTGGCCACATCTGCCAGCAGGCGCTGGCAATCCTCGAGAAACGCGCTGCCCTCATGGGTCAGCGTGAGCTTGCGCGTGGTGCGCTGCATCAACTTGACCCCGAGCCGCTGCTCCAGTGCGTCCAGCCGCCGCCCCATGATGGCCGGCGCAACACCTTCGACCGTCGCGGCGGCCGTCAGGCTGCCGCGGGTGGCGATCGATACAAACGATTCGAGTTGCTTGAACTTGTCCATGGCGATAGATTACCGCCAAAAAAGTTCGGGGTCAGCGCCCCATCATGGTGCTGGGCAACCATAAGGCGATGCCTGGAAAAACCATCACCAGCGCCATGACGGCGATCATCAGCAACACATAGGGCGCTGCACCGCGCACGATCGGTCCCAGCGGCGAGCCGGTGATGGCTTTGATGGTGAACAGGTTCATGCCCACCGGCGGCGTGATCTGGGCCAACTCCAGGTTGATGACCAGCAAGATGCCGTACCAGATCGGATTGATATCCAGGTGGATCATGGCCGGCAGGATCACTGGCGTGGTGATCAGGATGATGGCAATCGACTCCAGGAACATGCCAAGCACGAAGATCAGCGCCATCATGATGATCAGGAATCCGGTCACGCCGACATCGGCGGCAATCACGGCCTCGACGATCTGCTGCGGAATGCGCAGCTTCGTCAGCACGTGGCCGAATACCGAGGCACCGGCCAGAATCATGAACAGCATCGCCGACACGCTGCAGGCCTCGACCGCCGACTCCCAGATCGCGCGCAAGCCGACAGTGCGGTAGACCACCACCGATACGAAAATCGCCAGCCAGGCACCAGCGGCGGCGGCCTCGGTTGCGGTGAACACACCGGCGTACATGCCGCCGAGCACGAACACCGGCAGCGAAATCGCCCAGCCGGACCGGCGCACGGCGCCCAGCGCCTCACGCCAGGTGGCGCGCGTCTCGCGCTGGATGTGCCGATGGGTCACGGCTGTGTGCACCATGTTCCAGGTAACGAACACGCCGGCCATCAGCAGGCCGGGGATGATGCCGGCCATGAACAAGCCACCGATCGACGTGTCGGTGGTCACGCCGTACAACACCATCGGACCCGACGGGGGAATCAAAATGCCCAGCGTGCCCCCGGCTGCCACCAGGCCATAGGCGGCCTTTTCGTCGTAGCCGAACTTGATCATCTGCGGAATCGCGACCGCGCCGATGGTCAGCGCGGTGGCCACGCTGGAGCCGGAGATGGCTGCGAAGATCGTGCACGCGGCAATCGTTGCAATGCCCAGGCCACCGGGCAGGTGGCGCGTGAGCGTGTAAGCCGCGCCATACAGGTCGTCGACGATCCTGCCGCGGATCATGACGTGCGCCATAAAGGCAAACAGCGGGATCGCTACCAGCAGGTAGCGATTGACCTCGCCGAAGATGACCTCGGTCACCGAGCCGAGTTCGCCCTGGGTGATGTATTGCAGCGCACCGCCGAAGATCGCCAGGCCGGCAAAGATCGGCATCCCGGTGAACAGCAGCAGCAACAGGCCGATGAACAGCAATCCGATGATCATGGCGTGTTCTCCGAACCGTGTCCCGGCTTGCCCAGCGCCGGCAGGCCGGTCAGCGCACGCCAGCAGACCTCGATCGCGGCCAACAGCAGCAAGGCGCCGCCCACCGGCATCAGCAGCATCAACATCCAGGTCGGCCATTCCAGGTTGCCTTCGGTCAACAGCCCCAGCATGCGCGCCAGTGCGGCGGTCTCCCAGCCATTGATGATCAGTACGGCGGCCACGGCCGCCGCCGCGAGCGCGGCCCATGCCCGCGACCAGCGCCGTGCCGGCAGCGACAACCGGTCGACCATCAGGTCCACACCAATGTGTTCACCCTGGCGCAGCGTACGCGCAGCGGCCAGCATGACGATCGCCACCAGCAGGAAACCGACTATCTCGTCGACCCACACCGGAGCGTCGTTGAACACATAACGCATCACCACGGCCCAGCCGATCAGGCACAGCGACACCAGCAAACTGGCGGCCGCCAGCGCCATGCCGGCGCCGGCGAGCACCCGCACTACCTGAGCGAATGCGCGCAGCGCCGGGCCTTCGCGCCGGACCTCGGCGCCCTGCCTGTCAGCCATCTGCCGTAGCCCCTCAGAGCCGGTCGAGCATTTCGAGCAGCTTCACGCCATCCGGTGCGGTGGCGCGCAGGAACTCCTTTTTCACCGCCGGTTGCATCGCGTCGGCCATGACTTTTTCCTGCGCCTTGGTCAGGGCCACGGCCTTCATGCCGTTGTCGTTCAGCACCTTGATGTTCTCCGGCGGAATGCCATCCGACTTGCGAATAGAGCGTGCCACGGCCTTGTCGGCGGCACTCTGGATCGCGCCGCGCACGTCGGCCGGCAATCCGTTCCACCAAGCCGGGTTGACGACCAGATTGTCGAACGCCAGGATGATGTTGGAGGCCACGCCGAACTTCTGCACCTCGTAGAACTTGCGACTGTGAGCGGCCTCGACACCGGTGAAGCCGGCATCGATGACGCCGGTCTGCAGTGCCTGGTAGACCTCGGAGCCGGGCATCGGCGACGGGGATGCACCCATCGCCTCCAGTCCCTGGTCGAACAACTTGTTCAGGCCGCGGATCTTCATGCCGGCGTAATCAGCCGGCACCATCAGCGCCTTGCTGTTGGAGGTGAATATGCCGTCATTGGTGTCGACCATCCAGGCGATGTTGGTCACGCCCTTGTCCGCCATCTTGGCGTCCAGCAGCTTGGCGGCATCAGACTTGATGAAGGCCTTTTGTTTGGCCACCGACGTCATCAGGTACGGAATGACCGTCACGCTCATTTCGGGAATCGTGCCGCCCCATTGGAAACTCAGGATCACCGCGGCCTCGACCTTGCCACTGGCCACCGCGGGGTGGTTCTGGTTCGGCTTGAACAACTGCGCGGCGCCAAAGTTCTGCACCTCTACCCGGCCCTTGGTCATGTCCTTCACTTCCTTGGCGAACAGGTCCATATTGATCGCCGTGTGGTGTGTCGGCGGGAACTGGTGGCTGATACGCATCGTGTAGTCGGCAGCGCTCGCGCCCCCGGCCATGGCAAGTGCAATGCCGGCGGCCAGAACCCGGCGCCGTGTCGATGTTGGAAGCGTGTTGTGCATGTCGGTATCTCCTGTCGTTTTGAAATGGGTGAACATCATGCCACGGCGTGCGCAGCACGCAATGACGCGATCTCGTTGGCGCAATAACCCAGCTCGGCGAGCAGGGCATCCGAATGCTGGCCCGCTTTCGGCGGCTGCGCGCGCACGCCCAGTCTCTGGCCATGCATCGTAAAAGGCAGCAAGGTCGTACCGGCGGTCTGCCCGGCGCGCACGCCATCGGGCAGCACGATGTCGGCCAGGCCGCCGGTCTGGCGCAGATGGTCGTCGTCGTACAGTTCTTCGGGCCTGCGAATCGGGGCGAACGGCAGGCCCAGCTGCTCGAACCGATGGGCGAGTTCGCCTGTCGTGAAAACCATCATGCGCTCGCGCAGCACCGGCATCAGCACTTTGCGCAGCGTCACGCGCTGGTTGTTCGTCGTATATCCGGGCTCGGCCAGCAGGTCTGCGAAACCGAACGCGGTGCAGAAAGTCTTCCATTGCGCGTCACTGACCACGGCCAGGAAAATCTGTTCGCCGTTCCTGACGGTGAATACGTCGTACACCGCCCAGGCTGAAATGCGGTCCGGCATGGGTGCGGCCGGCTTTCCGGTGATCGCGTACTGCAGCATGTGTTGCCCGACCAGGAACACGTTGTTCTCGAACAGCGCGCTTTGCACTTCCTGGCCCTTGCCGCTGATACCGCGCTGGATCAGGGCGCCGAGCGCGCCGATGGCGCCGAACATGCCACCCATGATGTCGTTGACACTGGTGCCCGCACGCAACGGATCGCCCGGACGTCCGGTCATGTAGGCCAGGCCGCCCATCATTTGCACCACTTCGTCCAGCGCGGTACGGTGTTCGTACGGGCCAGGCAGGAAACCTTTCATACTGACGTAGATCACGCGTTCATCGGCCGCTGACAACGTGGCGTAGTCCAGGCCGTATTTACGCATCGTGCCGGGCTTGAAGTTCTCGGCCACGACGTCGGCCGTGGCGGCCAGCTTGCGCGCCACCGCCGCGCCCTCGGGCGTGTGCAGATCGATCGCGATGCTTTTCTTGTTGCGGTTGAACATCGGGAAGAACCCCGCCCCGGCGCCCAGCAGGTGGCGCGTGCGGTCGCCGTCGATCGGCTCGACCTTGATCACCTCCGCGCCCATGTCGGCCAGCACCATGCCGCAGGTCGGCCCCATCACCATATGGCTGAACTCGACCACCCGCAGGCCGGTCAGGGGCAGATGTGCCGGCGGTGTTTGTGCGCCTGGTTGCGCTGCATCTGATGCAATCATGCTGTCATCGCATCAACCGGCGCCTGAAGCAGCGTCTTGGGCAATCCGGCCCGCCAGATGCTGCCATGCAGGGCCTCGCCCTGCAGCCAGCACGCCAGTTGCGCACGCAGCGCCAGCAGCGCATCGAAATCGATGCCGGTCGCAATATGCATGCTGCGCATCAGGTAGACAAGATCTTCCATCGCCACATTGCCACTCGCGCCCGGCGCATGCGGGCATCCTCCGATGCCGCCCAGGCAGGCGTCGAATCGGGTGACGCCGACCTCCAGCGCCGCATAGACATTGGCCAGCCCCAGGCCGCGCGTATCGTGGAAATGGCCACAGTTCAGGCGCTCGCCTGCAACACGCCGGCCCGCCTCGAACAGACTGCGCACCATAAACGGGTCGGCGTATCCCACCGTATCGGCCAGACCGACAGCGTCGGCGCCGGCATTGAGTACCGCCTGGAGCAACCGCAGCACCTCTTCGGGCGCAACCGCACCCTGGATCGTGCAGCCGAACGCGGTGCTCAAGCCAACCTCAATCCGCATGCGGGAACCTGCCGCATCGCGCTCGGCCCGGATACGGCCGATCTCGGCGACCACATCATCGGGGGTCTTGCGCAGGTTGGCCAGGCTGTGGGCATGGCTGACCGACAACGGAATCAGCATTGCATCTGCGCCCGACGCGATGGCGTTTTGCGCGCCCCTGAGATTGGGCACCAGCACCGAGGTCACCAGACCGGGCAAGGTCCGCGCAAATGCCACCAGCTCCGCGGTATCGGCCAGTTGCGGCAACAGCCGGGCCGGCACGAATGAGCCGACCTCGACTTCGCGCTGGCCGGCGGCATGCGCGGCCCGGATCCAGGCCAGTTTGTGTTCGGTCGGCAGAATGCCGGCAATACTCTGCAGCCCATCGCGCAGGCCGACTTCGCGCAGTTGAACAAGTGGGGGAAGGTTCGATGCGGTGTGGGGCATGGGGCATTCTAGGCATACCCAAAAGCGTCTGTAATCGGCATTTGGAATCCTTATAGCGCCCAGATGGTACGTCACATCGATCGCCATGGTCACCGGTCCTGAGACGCCCGCTGTGCGAGGTTCGCTACTGCGCCGCCGCGGTCGGGGTTTGCCGGGACGCGGTAGCGGTCCGCGTGGGAGGCGCACTGCCGGCACGCACCCGCTGACACAGGCCCGCGCAAGGAACGAAGCTCAGACCAACTGCAGGTCGAGCGCCGGCGGCCCGTTGCGCGACAGCGCCGTCCCCGGCGCGTCGTCCTCCTGCGCCAGGATCTGGTCGATCGCCCGCGCCACGATCGGCAGATGGTCGATGATGGTCAGGCGGCCTTCGCGCAGCATGGCGGACACTTCGCGTTGCGTGCGCACGAAAGCCTCATGGCCATCGCGGTTGGTGAACAGCAACCGGGAGCGCTGCGGGCTGATCCAGCCCAATCGGTAGCGGCGCAGCTGGTCGGACGCATGCTCGAAGTCGAACCAGATGCCACGCTCGAGTCCCTGGGCAATGGCATCGAATTCGTCGGGCGCCGCTTGCGGGCTCGACGAGAGACGTTTGTCCAGGGCCTGAATGGCTTCGCGGCCAGCCTGGGTTTCGAGTTCGCCAGGCCCGGAATCCACCGGCGCCGGGCCAGCCTTGGGCACACGGATCGCCTTCATATGGCAGTCGATCAGGCGCTTTGTGAACTCATCGCGAGCTTCGCCCTTCCAGCCGATCGCGTCCAGGCTGGCATCGAGCCGCGGCACGAGGTCGGGCAACAGGGCCATCAGGCGGCTGCGCTCGTCGCCCTGGAACCGTGGCCGGGTGGACCAGATGACCTGGTCCATGGTCTTGACAGCCTGGTCCCAACGCGCAGGGTTGGACGCTACGTCCATCCAGGCGACGGCCAGCACCTCGCGCCACTGGGTGGTGAGAAAAGGCAGCAGGAACGGCTGCAACGGCTGGTCGATCGGCAAACCGTGGATGCATTGGTGTACGACGCCATCGGCGTGCGCCAGCGCAGACTCACGCGCTTCTTTCGACTGCTCCACATTGGCCGCCGGCTCGATGCGCACTTCGGCCTGCTTCTGATTGGCCTGTACAAAGGCCTCGACCTCGGCCAGCACCTCGCGAAACAGGTCCAGGTCATGGTCGAACTCGGCCAGCACCCGCTTGACGATGCCGTCGATGCATTGGAATAGCGGATCCGACTCGCCCATCTCGGGCGTCCAGCCCACGGCGGCGGCGGCCAGTGCATCGACCAGGCAGCGCGCCGGATGTGCGCCAGACAGAAAGAAATCGCGGTCGATGATCGCGGCCTTGAGCACCGGAATCTGCAGCCGGCCGATAACGAACTTGAGTTGCAGGGGAATCGACTTGTCGGCGAAGACATAGTCGAACACCTCGGCCAGCGCGTCGATCGTGCCGCGGTCGAGTTCGGGCGCCCGCTGCACCTCTTCGCGTTCGCGCATCTGGCGCAGCACGTTCTGGCCGGCAATATCCTGTCCGCGTGCCCACTCCGGGAACTGCGAGGTGCCGGCACCGGCCTGCAACCCGCCCAGGAAACCCATCAAGTCCGGGTCGGCAGGCAGGTGTTGTCCGCCCCCGGTCGGCGACCCGTCGTCAGCGCCGCCTGCGCCAAACTCGCTCGTCCCGCCCGGCCCACCGCCACCCGCGGCGCTAAACCCGAGCTTCTGCAGGAACTGCCGCGCCCGGTTGGCGATGTTGCGCGCAACTCCCTGCATACCCTGGCCGTCGTCGTCGCCCTGTTGCGCCGTCGCCCCCCCGCGCCCACGACCGGATGCGCTTGCGGCCGGTTGCAGACTGGCAAAACCCGACCCCTGCGCGGACGGCATGCCGGAATCGGGCGTCAGCGGCGCAGATGCCGAATCGCCGCCGGAGGTGCGCTTGATGCGATGTACCGTTTTGGTCGAATAGCCGGCGCGCACCAGCATCGCCGTGAGGTCTGCATATAAGGGCGCCCAGTCGATGCTGCATTGCGGATCCAGCGCCGAGACAAAGTCTTCCGCGGCCTCGGGGTCAAAGGCACTGGTATGCCAGGCAATCAGGAATGCCCGCAACAGGCTCGACGGCCGGAACGGGTTGTCGACCAGGGAAAAGTCATCCTGTCGGAACAATGCAGCCACGCTAACCGTCAACGGCTTGAGTTGTGCGTCATACCGGTTGTTGAAGCGCTGCGCCACGCGATCGACCAGCAGGTGGCGCTCGATCTCGTCCACATCGAGCAGGGCCATGCTGCTGGGCCCGGCACTGTCGTCGCTGTCGCCCGCCGGGCGCAGCACACGCATCGCCCCGGGCATCACGGCCTCCACCTCGTCTTCGATGGCCTCACGCAAAGCGGCCTGAAACGCGCGGTTGAAGATGGCCGCCTGCTTATCGAGCATGGTGCCCGCGGTGCGCAGGTTCTGGGCCTGGGTTGTATGGGGACGGCTGTCGACTTGCTCGAAGAAATGACCGCGCAGCCGTTTCAGGTGGTCGTCCTGGTGCTGTGCGAAATACGACTGAACGCGGGCAATCATCGCGCCGACATGGCGCAACATCAGCGACCGGGTCGCTGCATCGAAGGTAATGGGCAAAGGAGCGGACATCAAAAACGCGTGAATGGATACGGCACTGGCGCGCGTGCGCAGGTCGGGCCCTGGACCAGGACCCTGCTCATCTGTTTGTACACGAAACCCCGCATCCGTTCCCGACTTCCATTGCCAACATATGTGGCCTAGTTGCACCAATTCCACAGTCGGTGCCGCATTGTGCGCGTTGCAACGCCCTGCCCACCACAGGCATCGGTGCCGATACGACAAGCTTTACGGTTATTCGCCAGGAGAACCGCCTATGCCGGCTGCCGGAGGCGCTGCTATATATTGCTCGCACCACATCACCATTAAGTGCGTTTTGGTCAGGTATTTTCATACATTCTTCTTGTTAATGTTTTTAAAAGGATCGAATACAGTCAGGCTATGGACAAACCCAAAGCTATTCTTTTTGACGCCTATGGCACCTTGTTCGACGTTTTCAGTGTCGGGTTGCTGGCCGAACAGCTGTACCCGAGCCATGGCACGGCCCTGAGCCAGCTCTGGCGCGACAAGCAGATCGAGTATTCCCGGCTGCTGACGACCAGCAACCACGGCGCGCATTACAAGCCGTTCTGGGACGTGACCCGCTCGGCGCTGGTGTATGCGGTCAAGCGACTGGTGCCCGACGCGCTAGCACAGGCCGACTTCGATGCCCGCGTGGACCGCTTGATGAACCAGTACCGCAGCCTGAGCGCGTTCCCGGAAAACCATGCGGTATTGCAGCAACTCAAGGATGCGGGCCTGGTCACCGGCATCCTGAGCAACGGTGACCCAGCCATGTTGCAATTGGCGGTGCGCTCGGCCGGCCTTGACAAATTGCTCGACCATGTCATCAGTGTCGATGCGGTGCGCCTGTACAAGACCGCCCCCGAGGCTTATGCGCTCGGCGAGCAAGCCACCGGCTTGCATGCGCGCCAGATCGGGCTTGTCAGCTGCAACGCCTGGGACGCGTTGGCCGCCACCTGGTACGGCTACCAGACCCTGTGGGTCAACCGCTACCAGTTACCGTTCGAGGAGCTCGGCACCCAGCCCACCTACACCGGAAGCAGTTTGCGCGACGTACGCGTCTTTCTGTAATCCGTCCATCATCAACCAAGGAAAAGATACATGACCACACGCACCCAACTGCACCGCCTGGACATCGCCACCGAACTGCACGCATTCATCGACACCCAGGTATTGCCCGGAACCGGCGTGGACAGCACCACCTTCTGGCACGGTGTGGATGCGATCGTGGCTGACCTGGCGCCAAAAAATCAGGCGCTGCTGGCCGAGCGTGACCGCTTGCAGACCGAACTCGACAGCTGGCACAAGGCCCACCCGGGGCCGATCCGCGGCATGAAGGGGTATCGCAAGTTCCTCGAAAAGATCGGTTACCTGGTGCCCGAACCGGCAGCCGTGCGGGCCACAACCCGGAACGTCGACGCCGAACTGGCGCTGCAGGCTGGCCCGCAGTTGGTGGTACCCATCCTGAACGCGCGTTACGCGCTCAATGCCGCCAACGCACGCTGGGGCTCGTTGTACGACGCGCTGTATGGCACGGACGTGATCGACGAATCCGGCGGCGCATCCAGGGGCGGCAGCTACAACCCGGTGCGCGGCGACAAGGTCATCGAATACGCCCGCCATGTGCTGGACCGCACCGCGCCGCTGAAAAAGGGCTCGCATGTCGACGCGACGTCGTACACGGTGACCGGCGGCAAGCTCGTCGTGACGCTCAAGAGCGGCAAGTCGACCGAACTGCGCAATGCCCGGCAACTGGTGGGTTACCAGGGCGACGCGGCAAGGCCGTCATCGGTGCTGCTGCAGCACAACGGCCTGCACATCGACATCCGTATCGACGTCGGTACACCCACCGGCGCCGTCGATGCGGCCGGCGTCAGTGACCTGGTGCTGGAATCGGCGCTGTCCACCATCCTCGACCTGGAGGACTCGGTGGCGGCCGTCGATGCGCAGGACAAGGTGCTGGGTTACCGCAACTGGCTGGGCATCCTCAAGGGCGACCTGACCGAGAACGTCAGCAAGGGCGGCAAGACCTTCACCCGCGGCCTGAACCCGGACCGGGTCTACACCACAGCCAGCGGCAACGGCCAGGTGACACTGCATGGCCGCTCGCTGATGTTCGTGCGCAACGTCGGCCACCTGATGACCAACCCGGCCATCCTGTACACCGGTGCCGACGGCGCCCAACACGAGATTCCCGAAGGCATTCTGGACGCGATCGTGACCACCACGATCGCCATGCACGACCTGCAAGGCCATGGCGCCGGCGGCATCCGCAACTCGCGCAAGGGTTCGGTCTACATCGTCAAACCCAAGATGCACGGCCCGGACGAGGTGGCATTCGCCAGCGAACTGTTCGGCCGCGTCGAGAAACTGCTCGGCCTGCCGGCCAGCACCGTCAAGCTCGGCATCATGGACGAGGAACGGCGCACCAGCGTCAACCTCAAGGCCTGCATCGCCGCCGCGGCGAGTCGCGTGGCGTTCATCAACACCGGGTTCCTGGACCGCACCGGCGACGAGATGCACAGCTGCATGCAGGCCGGCCCGGTGCTGCGCAAGGGCGACATGAAAACCAGCGCCTGGATTCAGGCCTACGAGAAGAACAATGTGCTGGTCGGCCTGGCCTGCGGCTTGCGCGGCAAGGCGCAGATCGGCAAGGGCATGTGGGCCATGCCCGACCTGATGGCCGACATGATGAAGCAGAAAATAGGTCACCCCAGGGCCGGTGCCAACACCGCCTGGGTGCCCAGCCCGACAGCCGCCACGCTGCATGCGCTGCATTACCACCAGGTGCTGGTATCCGACGTACAGAAGCAGATCGAGAAAGACGCCGCGGCGGGCGACGCGACGCAACAACGCGACGCGATCCTGAACGACCTGTTGACCATCCCGGTGGTCAAGAAGCCGAAATGGAGCGATGCCGACAAGCAGCAGGAACTCGACAACAACGCCCAGGGCATCCTGGGTTATGTGGTGCGCTGGATTGACCAGGGCGTCGGTTGCTCCAAGGTGCCCGACATTCACAACGTCGGCCTGATGGAAGACCGCGCCACGCTGCGCATCTCGAGCCAGCACATGACCAACTGGCTGCTCCATGGCGTGGTCAGCAAGGCCCAGGTCAAGAGCACCTTCAAGCGCATGGCCAAGGTGGTCGACAAGCAAAACGCCAGTGACTCGCTGTACACACCAATGGCCAAGAACCCGCAAGGCGCGGCATTCCAGGCCGCGAGCGACCTGGTGTTCAAGGGGCTGGCGCAACCCAGCGGCTACACCGAGCCACTGTTGCATGCGTGGCGGCTGAAGGTCAAGGCCGGGACGGTTTAAGCCAGCGGCCCAGGACCCTGAGCCACGGCCGGCGCGGCGCGCGTCAGGCCGCCTGTGCCGCCCACGCAACGGGGGAATCAGCCCGTCAGCGCCAGGCGCCAGCGCCGCAGCTTTTCCGCCATCGGCATGCCGGCGTGGGCCGGACTGGTGGACGGCAGCGGCACCAGTTCGAACGGCAACCGCGCCGGCAATTGCGGCACCACCCGCCGGCGAAACACCGTGTGCGCGGTGGCGCCGTTGAAACACAGGCGCTGCAGACCCGGATGGGTACGGACAAACAGCGCGAAATCATTGACCTCAATGCTCTGCGCGTCAATGTCGGCGTCCAGGCTGCCTTCGCGCTGGCATGCCGCCAGCACGTCCCACACGGCCACCTTGTGATCCATCAGCGCGGCCACCCGCTGTGCATACGGCGTGTCGGCATCGAAACCGAACACCGTGGCCATGATCGGCCAGAAGGCATTGCGCGGATGGCCGTAATACTGCTGCGCCCGCAATGACGCAACACCGGGCATGGAACCGAGCACCAGCACGCGTGCATCGACCCGGGCGATCGGGGCGAAGCCGCGAATGGAGGGGAGATTCGCATTGGCCGCCATGCACTGCACGTCGCTGCGACGTCAACCGCGCCAGTCGCCGCGCACCGTCATCCAGTCCTCCAGCACGTTGATCCAGCGCGGCGCCCGCACATCACGGCTCCAGTGCGTGAGCATGCCGTGGGCCTGGTCGCACAGACCGGTGGGCAGCCGCAACGAGCGCGTCTGGTCCATCAGCAGCCGGGTGATCAGGTGGTAACCCAGCACCCGGGTGAACAGGCGCGAGATCGAGAACCGGGGCCATATCACGCGTGCCAGTGTGTCGACAAGACGCGAAAACCCCGTCAGTGCCTCGAACAGAACCTGCGACAACACCGGCGTGCGGCGATCCACGCCGATCAGCGCCGCGGTGCGCTGGCCGCACAGAAAACGCGTCATCCAGCACGGCAGTGGCTTGAACACGGCCAGCGGAATCGACGTCTCCATGGCCCCCATCAATGCTCGGCCCAGCGCCGGGCGCGCATCGTGCAGCACGGCTGTGTGACGGCCACGCGTTTGCATGCGTCCGAACAAAACGGCGGCCTCCTCCATGGTGTGCGCCATCAACTCGGGCCGCACGCCCAGCACGCTGGCTGCGACGTTCCAGCTATGCAGGAAGGCACGCTCTTCTTCGGGCGCACACGGCAGGCCGAGACCGCGCATGCCACGCAGGAACACATAACTGAAGGTCAGCAGCGTGTAGGCCAGCTCCTGCTGGTTGCACGGCATGCCGCGGTGGCGGGCATCCCAGCCGGCGCCGAACATCGCGGCCTGCATGGAGCGCTCGCCCTGCAGCGCGGGGTGGGCAGGAATCACCCCGGCGTCGGGGCCGGCGCTGGCATCGGCCATGTCCAACAGCACATCGGCCGGACAGCCATGCAGGATCAGATTGCGGATGGTCGCGTGGATCAACCGTACCTTGAGAATCTGCGCGCGACCGGTGCCGGCATCGTCGGCCAGCCCGCCGGTCATCATGATCGGAAAAATCAGCGCCGCGGTGCTGCGGATGCGGTATTCGGTATGTTGCTCGAGTTGCCCGGCCAGATGCAATACTGCCGCCAGGTCGGGCAACACATAACACTCCGGCAAACTGGCGCAGAACAGCAGCAGGCATGAAATTGGCCCGTGCTCCATGAACATCGCCTCGGCCCGGCGCAGTTGCTCCGCGTCGGCCCACTGCGGCAGCGCCTGTTGGGCATGTATGAAGTTTTCCAGCGCTTGGGCGATATCGGGGTCCAGCGCGGGATCCGTCACCCGCCAGTCAGCCAGCGCGCCGTTATTGCCGAGTTGCTGCAATGCGGCCGTGGCCAGTTTCAGCCGGTCCCAGCGTGGCTGGTGGGCGTCACGCAGCTGCTGCGCACTGGCGTCGGGCGGCAATACGGCCCAGATGCCGACGATAGCGGCCACCGTCGCGTCGGCCGGTGGGTCCGTCTCTTTCTGCATGCGGGACAGGAATGTGTCGAGGTCGTGCGCTCCAGTAGAAAGACTCATGACGCAGCCCTCATTGAAACACCATCGTGTGTCTTCCAATAGCGCCATCCCGCCAGCGCACACAGCACCGGAATACCCATCGCGAACACCGCCACCGAGCGTGTCTCGACCGGTTGACCCATGACAACCTGGAACAGCATCAGTCCGGCGTAGATCAACACCGGCAACAGCGCATGGCGTCGGGTGAAGGCCACTGCAGGCTGCACGGCCAGCTTGCGCACCAGCAGGCGGAAGGCCAGGATGATGCAGAAACCGACGAAGGTCCAGCCGACAAATCCCTGCACCGTCTCACCGAACCAGTCGCCGTGTTGCTCGGCCATGATCCAGGCCTTGAGCACATAAATCATGTAGGGGTCGGCCCCCAGGTCATAGGCGGTCACGATCATCGCCGCGAGCAGCGACATGCACACCGTCTCGCCAATATGCGCGGAGCCGTCCACCGGGGTGAGCCAGACGATCAGGTTGCTGATGACGTAACCGATGTAGGTCAGTGCGAACCACATCAGCGGAATGATGGCGGGCACATCACCGATGCGCGGGCCCAGCACCGCGGTGTATTCATAACTGCCGAAGAACCAGCCGCGCGACGCGCCCATCTGTTCGGCAAACCAGCCGATCACGATGGCGATGGCAACAAACGCAGCCGCGGCGCGACCACCGAGCAAATGCACGGCAGTGGCCAGGCAGGCACCGAACATCACCAGCGAACTGACGACCATCGCCGTCGTGGTGTCGCCGAAGCCGCGCACCAGTATGCTGAGCGCAAACGCGGCAACCAGCACCAGTACCACGGCTGGCAAAGTTGTAATCTTCCACTTCATCAGTGTCCTTCCGCAACGGGGCAACGCTGGCATGGGGCCAGCCGACGCGATCCGACGATCCTACCCGCTGGCCATGACAGGCCATGCCGGGGCACTTCACCCGGGCGTCAGGGCGCGTCAGCAGTCTGGACGCCCTGGCGTCGGCATGCCGACATGCCGACAACCATGCGGCTCAGTCGCCAAAGACGGGCGACTGGTACAACATGCGCCCGCCCACCCGTAGTTCGATGTCGCGCTGATACTGGCGCACTGCGACCGGATCGATGGTGATACCCAGACCCGGCGCATCGGGCGCACGCACCGTGCCGGCGCCATCGGGCAGCAGGTGGTTGCGGGTCAACGCGACGGCCAACGCCTTGGGCGCGGCCGGGTACTCGCAGACCGTGTGCTCGGCCAGCCCGGCGAACGGCTGCAACGATGCGCTCAGCGCCAGATGCGAGGTGAAGGTGTGGTTGACATAGGTGACCCCCTTGGCCAGCGCATAGTCGGCAACCTGTTTGGCCGGGCCGATGCCACCGATACGGCCACAGTCGATCTGCACGTAACCGATGCCGCCGTAGTCGATCAGGTGGCGCGCCATCGACACGTTGTGTGCGCCTTCGCCGCCGGCCAGCCGCACGGTGGTGCAGCGCCGCGCCAGTGCACCATATTCCTCCAGCGCGCTGGAATGGAAGGGTTCCTCCAACCAGGTGGCGCGAGCCGCCTCCAGCGCAGCGAGCCGCTCGGCTGCGCGCTCTACATCGTCGACGAAGATCTGCCCGACATCCACCAGCAGGATGCCGTCCGCGCCAAGGGCCTCGCGGGCGGCGGCGAAGTGTTCCGCATCCTGCGCGGCGCTGCCGCGCCCGATCGGCCCCCAGCCGAGCTTGACAGCGTTGAACCCGCGTGCCATTGCATCGCGCGAGCGCACCAACGTCTGCTGTGCATCGTCGCCGAACAGCAGCGATGCGTAGGGCGTCTTGGCGTGGCTATGTCGGTAACCGAGCAGCTTCCAGACCGGCTCGCCACGCGCCTTGCCCAGCAGGTCCCACAAGGCCATCTCGATGCCGGAGAAAGTATGCGCCGCCTGCAACACATCCATGGAGTTGTAGGCCACGTCACGGGCGATCGCGGCGATGTCGCGCGCATCGTTCACGGCACGGCCCAGAACGGACGCGCTAACCGGCTGGCAGGCGCCATGCGATGGCGGGCAGACAAAGGCGGCGATCGAGGGTAGCGGCGCGGCCTCGCATTCGCCATAACCGACATGTTCGCCCGCCTGCACCCGCACCAGCAGGGCGTCCTGGCTGCCATCGGCCTCCAGAGTGACCTCGGGCATCGCGAGGTAGAAAAAATCAACGGCATCGATGTTCATGGCAGTCCCTGTGGCATGTGTTCAGCGGGCGCTCAACGGGTGTAGATCGTGGCCTTGGGCTCGAACGCCACGTCCGCATCGAGCGGATAAATCGGTCGCGCGCAGAGGGTGTGGCCCAGTGTCGGCAGATTCGCAGACGTGGCGCCCGGCACGTCGATATTGAAATTGCAGTCGGCCCAGGCCTCGTACATGTGGAACTCGGTGTGCGGCGACTTGACGACGATCAGGTCGAAGTCCTGCGGGTTCAGGCCGCATGCGAAATACATGGCGCGATCGAACAGGCTCAGTGTCTTGCTGAACACCACCACCGTGATGTTGTCCCACTCCAGCACCGCGCTCGGGCCGGCGTCGAGCCCGATCTTCATCGTCTCGAGCCGCGCGCGGCCATCCGACAGGAGCTTGACGGTGGCCGTGACCGGCATCGGTGTGAAACGCGCAGGGTCCATCGTGCCGCCCAGCGTCACTGTGACGGTGGCGCCCACGCCCGCCTGGTGCGCCGCGCCTGCTGCCACGGGATCGACGATCTGTGCCAGCACCTTTTTCGGGTAGGCCGCATCGCGCAAGCCCTGCAGGATCAGGTTGGAGTCGCCGGTGGCCCCGGACGATGTGGCGTCGGCCGCGTCGGTGAAAATCACTGGCCCGTCAATGGAGCGCGCCCGCGCAATCGCGCGCTCCAGGCTACTGAATTTGCCCTGCATGCGGTGGCGCAGCGGCCAGAATTCGCGCGCCAGGCGCAACGCCTCCTCGCGCGCCTTGTCGTCATCGTCGTCGGTGGCGACGATCACCTGGCAACACAACTCGGGCACGTCGGTGAATGGGTTACCGATCATGATGCCGGCCGACATCGCGACGCCTTCGAGCTCCAACCGGAGCGCCTCGCGAATCAGTCCGCCGTAACAGCCGGACTTGGTAATCAGTTCGTCGCCGCGCACCAGCGCCGGAATCGTCACCCGCGCGATGGTCGGGCGGGCCGTGGTGGTCACCAACCGGTGCAGCACCTGCGCCGCGCGTGCACCGGTGGACGCGAAGTCCACATGCGGATATGTGTGGTAGATCGCCAGGCCGTCGATCTGGCGCAACATGCGGTCGGTCAGGATGCCGTGCAGGTCGAGCGTGATAACGATGGGAACATTCGGCCCGACCAGTTTGCGCGTCTCGGCCAGCAAATAACCCTCGGGATCGCTTTCGCCGTCCGCGGCCATCGCGCCGTGTAGCGAGAAATACACACCGTCGATGCTGCTGCCGGCCTCGGCGGCGATCGCCTCCATCACCTCGCCCATCAGCCGGTTCCAGCCAGGACGGGACAACAGGCCAGCAGAACCCGCGCGCGCCGAAATCGTCAGCGCTGGCTCAAAGCCGACGTCGTCAAATACGGCCAGGGCACCACCGAGACTGGTGTTGAGCCCCTTTTGTGCCAGCATCTCCTGCCCGCACTCGACGTGGAAATTGGCGTACTCGGACTGCAGCGGATTAAACGACGAGATCTCCTGCATGCATTCGGCGACCAGGATGCGGGGCTTTTTCGACATGGTGCTTCCTTTGTGCGTGGGTTAGAACAAGTGCGGATGGTCAGACCCGCAGGCTGCCGTCGGCGACCCGCAGGCAGGCCACTTGCTGGCCGTCTCCGAGGCGCATCAGTTGGGGGTCTTCGACCTGGCAACGCGGCAACACATGCGGGCAACGGCTGGCAAAACGACAACCAACTCCAATGGTGTCCGGGTCAGGCATGTCGCCGCGGATCAGCGCGCGGGTGCGCCGCTGCGACGGATGCTCGCTCGGCAAGGCGGCCAGCAGGGCCTGGGTGTAGGGATGGCAGGGTTGGGCAAACAGCTGCTGCGCCGGTGCCACTTCGACGATGCGCCCGAGGTACATCACCGCGACCCGGTCGCTGATGTTGCGCACCACGGCCAGGTTGTGCGAGATGAACAGATAGGTCAGCTTCAGGTCGCGCTGCAGCTCGCGCATCAGATTGATCACCTGCGCCTGCACCGACACGTCAAGCGCCGACACCGCTTCGTCGGCGACGATGAACTCGGGTTGCAATGCCAGCGCACGCGCGATGCCGATGCGCTGGCGCTGGCCGCCGGAGAACTCGTGCGGGTAGCGCTGCAACGCGCCTTCGGGCAGGCTGACCAGTTGCAGTAGTTCGCGTACCCGCGCAGCCCGGCTTGCGCCGTCGCCCACACGGTGGATCACCAGCGGTTCTGCAATGATGTCGTCCACCCGCATGCGCGGGTTCAGCGACCCGTACGGGTCCTGGAATACGATCTGCATCGCGCGGCGCTTGGCCCGCATGCCAGCCGCATCCAGCGTCGTGATGTCCTGTCCGTGGTGCAGGATGCTGCCGCCGCTGGGCTCGATCAGGCGCAACAGCAGGCGACCGGTGGTGGACTTGCCGCAGCCCGATTCGCCGACCAGCCCCAGCGTCTCGCCGGCGGCGATCTGCAGGTCCACACCGTCGACCGCACGCAGCGGTGGCACCGGTTTGGCCAAAAAACCCTGGTGGCGCTTGAAGTACTTGCGCAGGCCGCGCGCCTCGATCAAGGGTACGGTTGGTTGCGTCATGGCGCGGGAGCCCTTTCTGACGCGGCCTGTGGTGCCGGCGCAAACGGCGTGATGCACGCGGCGCGGTGCGCGGGGCCCACTTCGCGCAACTGCGGCACGACGCCGCAGGCCGGCTGCGCCAGCGGGCAACGCGGTGCGAAGCTGCACCCGGAGGGCATCTGCCCGAGGGCCGGCACCGTTCCTTCGATGGTGCTGAGCCACTGTGCGCCAGCGTCGATGCGCGGGCGCGATGCCAGCAGGCCGCGGGTATACGGATGCGCGGGCCGGTCGAAAATATCCAGCGCCGACCCGGTCTCGACCACCTTGCCGGCATACATTACCGCCACGCGGTCGCTCATCTCGGCGATCACACCCAGGTCGTGCGTGATCAGCATCACCGACATGCCGTTGTCGGCCTGTAGTTTGCGCATCAGGTCCAGAATCTGCGCCTGTATCGTCACGTCCAGCGCCGTCGTTGGCTCATCGGCGATCAGCAGCCTCGGGCGTGCGGCCAGCGCCATCGCGATCATCACACGCTGGCGCATGCCACCCGAAAGCTCATGCGGATAGACGTCGATCTGGCGCTGCGCGTCGGGCATCTCTACCCGTTGCAACAACGCGATGGTCTCCTGGCGCGCCGGCGCACCCCGCAGGTCGGTATGCCAGCGCAACACCTCGCCGATCTGCTGACCAACCCGCATCACCGGGTTCAGCGAGGTCATCGGTTCCTGGAAGATCATCGCCACGTCCTTGCCGCGCAGCGCGCGCATCGGCGCGGCATCCAGTGCCAGCAGGTCCTCGCCCTGCAGCCGGATGTGGCCGCTGCGCACCCGTACGCCCACAGGCAGCAGCCCCATGATGGACAGCGCCAGCATGCTCTTGCCAGAACCCGACTCGCCGACCACGCCGAGCACCTCGCCGGTGTTCAGGTGCAGATCGATCGCACTCAGTATCTCGGGTCCGTCTGCGCCGAGGCCGGTCGTGAGTTGCTCCACCTGCAGCAGCGGCCCAGCGCGTGTGCTGGCCAATGTGTCTGTATTCATCGGGTGGTCACCGCCATGCGTGGGTCCAGTACATCGCGCAGCCCGTCGCCGAGCATGTTCAGCCCCAGCACGCTGAGCAGGATCGCCATGCCGGGGGCCACCGTGATCCACGGCGCGGCCACAATGAAGTCACGGCCGTTGGCGATGATGGCGCCGAAGGTGGGCGTCGGCGGCGGTGGGCCGACACCGATGAACGACAACACCGCCTCGTTCAGGATGGCGATCGCGAACACGTACGTAACACGCACCACCAGCGGCGCCATCGCATTGGCCAGCACATGGCGCAGCAATATGCGCACATGGCCGGCGCCGAGCGCCCTCGCCGCCTCGACATACTCCATCTCGCGCACCACCATCACCGAGGCCCGCACCACACGTGCCGTATGCGGCGTGGCGGCGATCGCCAGCGCGATCACGACGTTGGTCACCGAGGCACCCAGCACCGAACTGATGGCAATGGCCAGGATGATCGGCGGAAACGCCATGAACGCATCCATCAGCCGCATCACCGGGCCATCGGCGTAGCGAAAATAGCCCGCCGCCGCGCCGATCACGGCGCCGGCCACGGCGGTGAACAACGCCACCAGGAAACCGATGTGCAACGACACCCGGGCACCATGCAGGATGCGCGACAGGATATCGCGGCCGAAGTGATCCGTGCCCAGCCAGTGCGCCGCACCCGGCGGCACCATGCGTGCCTTGAAGTTACCTTTGAGCGGATCGAACGGCGCAATCACATCGGCCAGTAACGCCATCAGAACGACCACACCGACCAGGGCCAGGCCGATGGTGAAGGAACGGTTGTCCATCAGACGACGTATGAACGCGGCGCGCCGCGACGGCGCAGGCGTAGTAGCGCTCATTCCAACCGTACCCGGGGATCGATAGCCGCATACAACAGGTCCACCATAAGGTTCACCGCCAGGTAGATCAACGCCAGGAACAGCAGGCCGCCCTGGATCACCGGAAAGTCACGGCTGAGCACGGCGCCGATGATGAGCCGGCCCAGCCCTGGGATGGAAAACACCTGCTCGGTCACGACCGCGCCGCCGAGCAAGGCGCCCACCATGATGCCCATCACCGTGACGATGGGCACCATCGCGTTGTGCAGGCCATGGCGCACCACCACATAGGGCTCGGGCAGACCCTTGGCGCGGGCGGTGCGGATGAAATCCTGGCCCAGCACCTCAAGCATGCTTGAGCGGGTCATGCGGGCGACAAAACCCATCTGTACGCAGGCTAGCGAAAACGTCGGCAAGGCGATGTGGCGCGCCCATTGCCAGGCATCAGTGGTGAACGGCACATAGTCGCCGGCCGGAAAAATCGGCACCAGCACCGCAATCAGCCAGATCAGCACCAAGCCGAGCCAGAACTCGGGAATCGACAGGCCGATCAGTGCCAACGTCATCATGCCCTGGTCGGCCAGCCGGCCGTGGCGCACGGCAGCCACGACACCGGCGGCGACGCCGAGCAGTACCGACACCACAAACGCCAGTCCGGTCAGCGACAACGTGACCGGCAAACGTTCCAGAATCGCGCCGACCACGCTGCGGTTGAGCAGCAGCGACTGCCCCAGGTCGCCTTGCAGCAGCCGCATGTACCAATGGCCCATGCGAACCGGGAAGGACTGGTCCAGCCCCATTTCGCGCCGCACCCGGTCCAGCGCCTCGGCGGTGGCACCGGCGTCCAGGAACATCGACGCAGGGTCACCGGGTACCAGCCACAACAGGCCGAAGGTGATCAGCGACACCAGCATCAGAACCGGTATCGACGCGAGCAGGCGACGCAGGATGAAGCGGATCATTCAACAGCCAGGGGAGTGGGACAAGGTGCACCACAGCGACCGCGCGCTGCCGGCGCGGTCGCATGCCAGTAGGGCGACGAACAGTGCGTGCCGGCTTATTCGAGCCACACGCCCCACATGCGGGTGATGCGGTAAGGCTTGAAGTTTTTCAGCTTGTTCGACACGATCTGAAACAAGCCGTAGTCGCCGAGGTTGATCGCGATCGCTTGGTCGGCCATGCGATTTTCGAATTCGGCAAACAGCTTCTTCTGCACGGCGACATCCATCTCGCTGTTGAGCTTGGCGAACAGGTCGTCGATGACCGGATCGGCCTTGCGCTGTCCCTGGCCCTTGACCCAGTGCGACATTGCCGACGCCGGGCCTTCATATGGCTCGATGCCGAAACCGTGGGTCCAGAAGTTCCAGCCCTGGTCGCTCTTGAGGCCGATGCCCGCGATGGTCGGCCAGTCGCCAACCTTGAGTTCGATGTTCACGCCAATGGCGGCGACCTGCTGCTGGAACACCGTGGCCGCATCCACATTCGGCCGGATGCTGTCGATGATGAAGATCAGCTTCTCTCCCTTGTAGCTCGACTTGGCCAGATTAGCCCTGGCCGCGGCAACGTCCTGCTTGAGCAACGCGCGATCCGTGTGGTACGGCGATCCGGGATAGACCCAGCTCTGGTCCATCAGGTACAGATCCGGGTAGGCCGTGCCCAGGATCTCCTCGGCATTGATGGCCTGGGCAATCGCGCGGCGGAAGTTCAGGTCGGCGCCCGGTCCTTGCGCCATATTGAACTTGAGCACCTGCACCGCGTACGGCAAGGCCTTCATGACCGTGAAGTTCGGGTTGCCTTTGAGCCGCTTGGCGGTTGACTCGTCACTGGTCTCGTTCAAGTGCACCTGGCCGGTCATGGTGGCCGCATCGCGCGCGCCGGCTTCGGGGATGAAGCGGAAGGTCACGGTATCGAGGTACGCGATCTTGGCGCCGGCGAAACCGTCGCGCTCCTTATAGGCCGGATTCGGCACATAGTCGTTGAATCGCTCGAGTTTGACATGACTGTCGGGTTTGTATTCGACGAACTTGTAGGGCCCGGTACCGATCGGCGAGGCCTTGCCGATGTCCTTGGCCGCCTCTTCGGCCGGCATGATGGCAATGGGCGCGCGCGGGCTCGACAGGTTACCCAGGAAGGTCGACTGCACTGTTTTGAGCTTGACCGTGACCTGGTCCGCTCCGCTTACGCTGACGCTGTCGATGGCTCCGATCAGGCTGGCGGACGCCCCACCCTTACGGTAGCGCTCGATCGAGGCCACCACGTCGGCCGGCCCCATGGTCTTGCCGTTGTGGAACTTGACGCCGCTACGCAGCGTGAACACATAGCTCAGGCCGTCGGGCGAGACGGCGACCGACTTGGCGAGGTCGGGCACTGGCTTGGCGCCTTCATCGCGTGCATACAGCGTCTCGAACATGTGCAGGTTGACATGGCGCGCCGCCTGCGCCGAGGTGGCGTGCGGATCGAGCGACGGCGGCGCGTTGGTGATCGCCACGATCACGTCACCGCCCTTCTTCTGCGCGACGGCAGGTGCTGCGGCGCCGATGGCCAGGGCGGCGGCCAGTGCGATGTGCAGGAATTTCAATTTCATGGACACGTTCTCCTTCTGTTGAGCCCGCGGCGCGGGAGGTTTGCCATTAACAGGGTGCGCGCACCCACTGACGGAAAATTGTGGTTGTTGATCAGTCCCGGGGGGTGGCGTAGTCCTGCATCACCACGGCGACGCAGTCGCCGCGTTGCACCCGGCCCGGGCCGGAGGCCATCCACAACACACCGCTGGCGCCGTAGTGGACTTCGACCGGGGCATGGTCCAGGTCTTCGATGAAGTGCAGAAAACCGGCGCTTTGCCCGGCTTCGACCGTGTCGCCTGCCAGGTGGCGCGGCTCGAAGATGCCGCCGCTCGGCGCAAAGCTGTAGCAAGCGGCATCGCGCACCATCATGTGGCGCGTGCCCTTGGCACCGCTGTGCTGCGTGGTGTCGACCTTGCCGCCGGTCATGCCCAGGTGCTTGAGCATGTTGCGCAGGCCGCGTTCACCGATGCGCACGCCTTCGACGCTGACCCGGCCCCAGCCGCCAATCTCGGTGCCCAGCGACAGGATGCCGCGGCGCTCCACCGACGAGGTCAGCGTGGCACCCTCGTCGACACCCCAGAACACCACGTTGTACGGTGCGCCGAACGCGGCGGCGGCGTCCATGGTTTTCTGGCGCAACGCCGCATCCGCTACGTAGTGCATGTTGGTGCTTGGCACACATTCGGCCGAATGCCCGGCGGTGTGCATGTCGACCGACGCATCGACATGCGGTAACACCTTGCTGTCGATGAAATGCGCCAGCATCTCCGAGAACGTGCCCCTGGGGTGGCCCGGAAAGCAGCGGTTCATGTCCCGCCCGTCGATCGGCGACAGACGCGTGCCGTTCAGGGCTGCGGGCATGTTCACCGCCGGGATCAGGATCAACCTTCCCTTGAGCTTCTTCACGTCCAGCGTCTGCGCCAGCCGTGAGATCGCGATCTGGCCCTCGTATTCGTCGCCGTGAACACCTCCGGTCAGTAGCAACGTGGGCCCTTTGCCACTGTGCAACACATAGATCGGAATCTCCACCACGCCCCAGCCCGACGCATTGCGCGATTGCGGCGCTTTGAGGTAGACGGCCTGGCGACCCGGGCGGTCAAAATCGACATCGCACCGGACCCGGCTCGGAGCGTCGTCGATCACAGGCGATGTGGCCAGTGGCGTGGCGGGTGTTTGCGGGCTCTTGGTCTTGGGCATGGCGTCCGGATCAGGTTGCTTGTAAATTCAGAATAGCATATTTTATAAATGTATACAATGTTCACATGGCAATCTCACCTATGAAATCCCTGCATCTGGTGAATCCGGCGTCGCCCGCGTCGCCCCAGGCTTTCATCAAGTTGCAGCCGCGCACACTGGTGCACCAGGTCATCGACGCTCTGGTGGCCGGCGCCTCTGAAGGCCTGATCCTGCCGGGCGACCGCATCATCGAAGCCGATCTGGCCGAACAACTCGGCGTGAGCCGGGTGCCGGTGCGCGAGGCATTGCGGGTGCTCGAGAGCCAGGGCATCGTCGTCAACGAGCCGTACAAGGGCATCCGGCTGACGCCGGTCACGCCCGAACGCATCGACCAGCTGATCGAGGTGCGTGTGGCACTGGAGACCACTGCCGCTACCCGCGCGATCCGCCTCAAGCGCAATGACGGGCCGCATCTGGCGGAGCTCGAATCCATCGTGCACGAGATGGAGGCCATGGCCGCGCGCAACGAGGTGTTCGGCTTTGCGACCGCCGACACCACCTTCCACCGCACCCTGTGCAGCTATGCCGGCAACGCTGTGCTCAGCGACATGTGGGAAATGCTGGCGCGCCAGATGACCATCATCTTCGGCTTGTCTGCGCTGGGCAAACCGATGACAGCCATCGTCGAGGAACACTGGGAGCTGATCCGCGTGTTCCGCTGCGGCAAGGTGGCCGATATGGCACGCGCCATCAGCGACCACATCGACGTCGAGATCCACAAGGTCGACCTGGAAAAAATCATTGCCGAGCGCCGTGCCATGGCGCAGCGTGCCACCCCTTCTGCCTGAAGTCACACCATGCCCACACCGCCGCCTCCAGTCGCCCGCCTGCAGCCCATCAAAATCCGCGCCATCACCTGCGCCCCCCTGACCGGTGAAAGCCCCAAGGGCGGCTGGTCGGCCGAGATCAAGCCCGATGACTCGATCCATGCGCTGGTGGCCGTGCACACCGACGCCGGTATCACCGGCTACGGCAGCGTGTTCACCGACGGGCGCCTGGTGCAAGCCGCGCTCAAGGTGCTCGAGCCACTGTTCCTGGGAGAAAATGCACTGGAGCCCGAACGTGTCAGCGAAAAGATGCACCAGAACACATTCTGGATGGGCCGCGGCGGCAGCCTGACGCACGCCATCAGCGGCATCGACATCGCGTTATGGGACATCCTGGGCAAGGCCACCGGGCTGCCGGTTGGCCGCCTGTTGGGCGGCAGTTACCGCGAGCGGGTGCAGCCGTATTGCTCACTCCTGATGGAGCGACCCAAGGAGATGTTCGACGTCATCACCACCTACCGTAAGCTGGGTTTCACCGCTTTCAAGATCGGCTGGGGCCCGTTCGGCCGCGCGATGGACCACAAGCTCGACGCCGCCATCGTGCGCGCGGCTCGAGACGCCGCCGGACCAGACGCGAAACTGATGGTCGACGCCGGCGCCAGCGACGCCTACTGGCCACACGGCCTGAAATGGGCGCTGCGCACCGCCAACATGCTGGCCGAATACGACGTCGGCTGGTTCGAGGAAGCGCTGCGGCCCGACGCCATCGACGACTTCTGCGAACTGCGCCGCGCCAGCCCGGTCAAGATCGCCGGCGGCGAGGTGTTGACGCGACGCCAGACCTTCCTGCCCTGGCTGGTGCGTGGCGCGTTCGACATCGTGCAACCCGACGTGACCAAGGTCGGTGGCATCAGCGAGCAGCGCCGCATCGCCTGGATGGCGCACGACTTCGGCATCCAGTACATCGGCCACGGCTGGAACACCGCACTTGGCCTGGCCGCCGACCTGCAGCTGGCCAGCGCGATCCCCGACTCCGACCTGGTCGAATACATCGGCGGCAGCCCGTATGTCGACGGCATATTGCAGCAACCCTTTGCCCTCGATGCGGACGGTTTCCTGCAGGTCCCCGAGCGTCCCGGCCTGGGCGTCGAACTCGACCCGGACAAGGTCGCGCGTTATTGCGACAACGCGGCGGCGCTGTTCACGCCCTGAATGCACCAACACCAGGTCAGTTTCGACTTCCGCGACCGCGTGGTGCTGATCACCGGTGCGGCCAGCGGCATCGGCCGTGCCACCGCCGAAACCTTTCTGAGCAGCGGCGCCTGCGTGGTGATGGGCGACATTCAGAGCGACGCGCTGCAGGCCACGGCGCATGCACTCGACCCACACGGAACCCATACCCTGGCGCTGGCGTACGACGCCGCGTCGCCCGCGAGCGCGCAGGCCCTGGTCGATGCCTGCATGGCGCGATTCAAACGACTCGACTACCTGGTGCCGGCCGCCGCGATTTACGAAGACCAGCTGCTGCGCAGCATGACGCCCGCTCAATGGGAACGCACCATGGCAGTGAATCTGAACGGCGTGTTTTACCTGGTGCGCTGCGCCGTAGACCCCATGGGCCACGACGGCGCCATCGTGCTGATGTCGTCCACGTCGGGCCACACCGGTGGCAGCGTCGAACATGGGCACTACGGCGCCACCAAGGGCGCGCTGCTGTCGCTGACCCGCACGCTGGCACGCGAACTCGGTCCCGGCATCCGCGTCAACGCAGTGTCGCCGGGCGTAATCGACTCGCCCATGGTGGCGCGCAAACTCGCCACTGCAGCTGACGACGTCATCCGCAACACGCCGATGGCCCGCCTGGGCCGCCCCGACGAGGTGGCCAGCCTGATCGCGTTCCTATGCAGCGATGGCGCCAGCTTCATCACCGGTGAGGCGGTGCTGGTGACCGGCGGTCTGTTCATGGGCGGTTGAACCGCCGACAGACTCCGCCGCCGGCGGGCAGGTCAGCATCGCTGCTTTCGGCGTCTGCCAGCGCCCCGATGCGGATGCAGCCTTGGACGCCATTGAACCGCAACACGGTCATCCAGACATTCTGCTCAACAACGCGGTGTCCAGCGTCAGCGGCGACTTTCTCGACACCAGCGACGACAACTGACGCCGCCCCTTCGACTCTGCGCTCGATGCCTGCCTCCGCCTGTGACGCAAGGCCGCCGCCGGCATGGTCACGCGTGGCTGGGGGCGCATCGTAATGATCTCGTCAGTCAACGCCCGCATCAGCCGCGGCACCAACACCGCGTACATCGCCGCAAAGGCGGCGTTGGAGGGCTTTACCCGCGGCATGACGATCGCGATCTGAGCGGGAACGCCACCAGTCGGTGCGCCCTTGACCGCCTGCGGGGTCAGATCGACCGACACGTTGGCATCGCGCCAGCCGATGTCGGTAATCCATGGCGGCGCGACCAGCATCGGATGACCCAGCCCCCCATTGCGGGTGTTGCGAGGTACCGGACGGCCCACGCCTCGTCGTCCAACAACAAGGCCTCGACATGGCCAACGTCGCCGCCGGGGACGTGGATGGGGTACTGCGCGATCGCGCGGCCGCTACGCAGATGCGGGTTGTCACCGCGGTCTCGACGCAGTTTTGCCTGGGCGTCGACAAAACTCGCTTTCGCGCGCCGATAGGCAGATAGCTGCAGGCTTGCGTAATCTGCCAGATCAGCGGGGATGCTTTCGCCCTGCGGGCTATGGTGCGCGCGTCCTGGCAGCGGCCCTGTGGCGTTCATGCCCAGCCTGGGGCCGCCACCCAGGAGTTGCCCCTCGCCCCGGTAGAACGGGTAGCCGTAGTAGCTGAACTGCGCCACCGCATGCTGTAGCGGCACGGGCTTGCGGGTGCCGGCTTCCGGGCTTGCCTTCACCTGTTCGCGCGTCATCGAGGCCGACGGCATACCCTTCCTTCTCCTTCGCGCTGCACACCATGATGTGTTCATTTCGTTGGGATGGAACAACTCTGCGCGCATGACGGCGGCCCGTCTGTACGTTGGTACACATGCAGACGCGCGCCTGTCCGCCTGCCTCAGCACGGTTTGATCTGGGGTATCCGTATCGAAGGGGATCACAGGAACAACACGACCTGATCGCACCGGCAGCGCTGTCGCGCGTGGGTCCGGGCAGCATGCGCTCGGTTGCTACCTGGCCCGGACGCCAGCAGGCTCCTGCAGCAGCGCCTCGAACACAGCGCCATCGACCGGCCTGCCAAAGTAGAAACCCTGGCCTTCGGTACAGCCACTGGACTGCAGGTAGGTGCGTTGCCCGCGGGTCTCGATGCCTTCAGCCACCACGCCCAGATCCAGGCTGCGGGCCATGGCAATGATGGCGTCGACCAGCACCGGCGGGCGGCGGGCGGCGGGCGGCGGGCGGCGGGCATCTTCACCGGTATCCGTGAATGAGCGCGCGCGGCTCCGCAATTCATACCCAGCCCTGCCGCCACCGGATGCTGTCGGTCAAATCACGCCATTGCAACATCGACGCACGCCCGGAATGGACTGCCTCGATCTCCACCCACTCGACCCGAACTGCCGGTGGATCGGGCTTGACCACACGCGTCACGACGAAGTGCTTTTCCTTGTCAACGGGTGAGACAGCTGTCCACTTGCTGAGCAGGAGTTTCTTGGGGCTCAGCGGATTTTTCCGGGGCAGGACGATTTGCGTGGAACGGGCTGTTGGAGCGAGCAACTCGGTCATAAGAGTAATGATACCTTTGGCAGTTTGCGTTTGCGCGCCAAGGTCGATGCCGTGGCGCACCTGCGTCCGCTGTAAAAGACTGGCGCAAGTGGCCGCAGGCGGCTGGGACGTTTTTGGTGGGAGGACGCGCAGCGATTGCACTCGTTATGTCCCTCATCGCTGTCGGGTCAGTTGTAGCGCCCCAATAATCGGACATTTCCAAAGCGAGATTTCCATGACGTTGTCGTTCGCAGTGCTGATCACTTCGCTTCTGTTCGGCGGCATGACGCTTTACTCCTTCAGTTTTGCCGCATTCCTGTTCAACGCGCTACCGGCCGAGACCGCAGGTCTGGCGCTGCGCCGGGCTTTCCCGCTCTTTTATCTGTTCGTTATCGTCACGGCCGTTCCGGCTTCAGCGCTCTTGTGGTCGCATGACCCGTTGGCAGGTGTGCTCATGGCATTGGTGGCGATCACCTCGGTGCCGGCCCGGCAGATGCTTATGCCCGCCATCAATCTTGCGACCGACCGCGGGCAGCGGCAGCGCTTCAAGTGGCTGCACAGCGTGTCGGTGCTGATCACTCTTTCTCACATCGTGGCGGCAGGCTTCGTGCTGGTGCGATTGGTCTGACACCATACCGCCTGCCGACGGTGCAGGGATGTCCGGGACGCGATCGCCGCGCGCAGCTTTGGGTGAGCCGAGCCGGATCGTACGAATGACCAAGGCGCAGGCGCCGACCCGCCCACCCGTGATCATGAGCCCGATCTGCCGTAACGCCTGAATGCCGGTCGCATGACTTGGCAACCGCGGTACCTTTGCGCGTATCCGTCTGTGCAATTCATGCGAACACAATGCTGCGTCTGCAACCGTTGGGCTTGGCAGGGCGCGCCCACCGATCAAGTGGTGCTGAAGCCGGATTGCGCGTTGGCCCTGGGGACGGCATCGCGCGGCCCCTGCCTGCGACTGCTGTTCCGGCGTGGGTACTGAGGTGGCGCACCACGCCGGTGTGGACGGCGTGATGGTGGTACGCCAGACCAAGCACGCCGACGGCAGGATTTCCCAGCCGATGCGCCGACGCCGGCAACACCACTGGCGGTGTGTCGATCCCCCCGACGTGCAGGCGATGTTCAGAAACTGTAGGCCACCGCCAGCAAGCCCGAAGTCGTCGACTTCTGACGCACCAATGGGCTGTCGCTGGCGTCACCCGAAAGCATGCTGGTGGAGATTCCTGCCGTGGCTGACATGTTGGGGTTGATCCGGTAGGTCAGCGACAGGTTGGCCCGCACGTCGCGCAGCCCGGCGCCCGGCTTGTACAACGCGTATCCGCTGCGCGCAGCCTGCGCTGCCGTGACCCCGAAGTAAGACTGCATGTATTCGGCATTGGCCAGGGTCGCGGCAACGCCCAGACCCAGGCGCAGATTGCCGGACAGTTCTGTCGAGTACCCCAACCCCAGATCGGCTAGCAGCCCGTTGCTGTTCTGCCCGCTGCCGTAGCGCAGCGATGAGCTCAGCGACACCTCCTTACTGACAAAGTAGTTGAAGAACCCACCAATTTCCGCGCGAGCGTCAATATCGCCCATACCGCGCAGCGGCTGCGAGCGGCTCTCTTTGCGGCCGAAAGCCGGGGTCAGACGCGCTCCATACTGCATGTCCTGGCGGTCGGAAAAGTTGTAGCCAACGCCGTTGGTGGTGCCGGCAAACCAACCGTTTGCCCACTGGTACTCAATCAGTGGCACGGCCATGGTGCGCGATTCATCCGAGCCCTGGTACTCCCGGCCGGCGATGACGGCTAAACCGGCGCGTCCGCCATCCTTGCCCGGTGCGGCACCAAAAAGTCGAACGGAGTCGAAGGCCTGAGCGAATGCGCCGGGCGTCAAAAAGGCGACGCTGGCGAACAGTGCGAGGGCGTGAACAGAACGGCGGTGGTCGGTCATAAGGGCACTCCTGGTGATCGGTTGGGTATGCAGTGCGGCACAGAACGTGTCTTGGCGATGCCGCCAACAAATTGCAGCTTCTGCATCGTAATACAGATGGGTATCTATTTAAACCATATGGTAATTATGGATACAAATCGGTTTTTTATTGACGAGCGTCAGCTGCCAGGGCGATGCGCGGATCCAAGCCCGCACCGCCGTACAGGTCACCCCAAATCCATTACAGTCATTGGCACACCGTTAGGCGCCCCCAGCCCCACACGCGCCACCCGATCACCGGAGCCCCCACTGCATGACCGATTCAACAAGCGACAACGCATACACCCCGCCCACCATCTGGACCTGGAACAGGGAAAGCGGGGGCAAGTTCGCGAGCATCAACCGCCCTATCTCCGGCGCCACGCGCGACAAGGTGCTGAAGGTCGGCAACCACCCGATGCAGTTGTATTCGCTGGCCACGCCCAATGGCGTCAAGGTCACGGTCATGCTCGAAGAGCTGCTGGCACTGGGTCACAGCGGCGCCGAATACGACGCCTGGTTGATTAGTATCAGCGAGGGCGACCAGTTCGGCAGCGGTTTTGTCGGCGTGAACCCCAACTCCAAGATTCCCGCACTGATGGACCACAGTGAACCTGCGCCAGTGCGGATCTTCGAGTCCGGCGCCATCCTCCAATACCTGGCCGAGAAGTTCGACAACGCTTTCCTTCCGACCGACCGGGCCGCACGCGCCGAATGCCTGTCGTGGTTGTTCTGGCAAATGGGCAGCGCACCGTATCTGGGTGGCGGTTTCGGCCACTTTTACGCCTATGCGCCGTCCAAGATGGAATACCCGATCGACCGTTTCGCAATGGAAGTCAAGCGCCAGCTCGACGTCCTCGACCGGCGCCTCGCCGAGCATGCCTTTCTTGGGGGCGACAACTACACCATCGCCGACATCGCCGTCTGGCCCTGGTACGGCTCGCTGGCCAAGGGCCTGCTCTACAGCGCGGGGGAGTTCCTGCAGGTGCAGGAATACAAGAACGTACAGCGCTGGACAGACCAGATCGCCGAGCGGCCCGCCGTCAAACGGGGCCGCATGGTCAATCGCCTCTGGGGCGAGCTGTCGAGCCAGTTGCACGAGCGCCACGACGCCAGCGACTTCGACAGCAAGACCGCGGACAAGCTGCCCGCCCCGGCCTGATTGGACGCGCGGGCCGCAGCCGATCCGTCACACCGACCCGCGCATCCAGGCCATGACCCGCTTCTGGTTGATGAAGTCAGAACCGAACGAATGTTCGATCGACGACGCGATGGCGGCCCCTAGTCACAGCGTGCCGTGGACTGGTGTGCGCAATTACCAGGCGCGCAACTTCATGCGCGACGATATGCAGCTGGGTGACGGCGTGTTGTTCTACCACTCGAGTTGCCCGGAGCCGGGCATCGCGGGACTCGCCAGGGTGGCCTCCGGCGTGCGGCCCGATCCGACGCAGTTCGATGCCAAGTCAAGCTACTTCGATCCGAAATCAAAATCGGCTGATCCGCGCTGGTTGCTGGTTGACGTACAGGCGCAGCGCAAAACGCGCATGCTCGGCCTACCCGAACTGCGCGCGACACCCGAACTGGCCGATCTGGTGCTGCTGCGCCGCGGCAACCGGCTCTCCATCACTCCGGTGGACCAGCTGCACTGGGACCGTATCGTCGAGATACTGGGCTGACCCACCCGGGACCTGGCGCCGGCGGCTCTGGCACACCGGCCATCGACAACCGCTGGACGGTCGCTACAGCGCCGCGTATACCGCGTCGAGCAAACGCATACGCCGCGGATCGATGCCATTGTCGAACCCCAGCATGCGGTTGGTAACGTAGGCGAATCCCAGCCGGCGCGCCGGATCCGCAAAGGCCACCGCACCACCCCAACCGGTGTGCCCGAAATGGCCGGGGCTGACATACGGGCCGAATCCAGTGGCCCCGATACGGAATCCGGCGCCGAACACGGTGGGCGCACCCGAACTGGCGTCGACGCCGTTGAAGCGTTCAGCCGTGGCCAGCGCCAACACCCGGCGCGACAACAGCTGATGGCCGTCCACCAGTCCGTTGGCGGCCAGTGCTCCATAAATCTTGGCCAGCGAACGGGCGTCGCTCTGGCCGGCTCCGGCCGGCATCTCGGCAGCGCGCCAACCGCGATCGTTGGGCGCGGTGGCAGAAAAAACGCGGTTGCGGTAGGCAAACGGATAGGCGCTGGCTGCGCCCTGTCGCACCCAGTCGTAAGCATCGTCGGAGGCCGACATCTGCGCTGCGCGATGATCCTGCGCCGCAGGCAATCCGAAAAAGAACGACAAGGACAACGGCTCTGCGATCTCCTGCGCCACGAAACGTCCGATGCTCCGGCCGTCGGCCCGGCGCACCAGTTCGCCTGCCAGGTAGCCATAGGTTTCCGGGTGGTAGACACACACGCTGCCCGGCTCCCAATTGGGTTTCATGGCCTCGAGCACTTCGATCACCGGAGACCAGGCCTGGCGCTGCGCCTCACTCAAGGACACCGGCAAACCATCGAGCCCGGCCTGGTGCGACATCACCTGGTTCACTGTGATGTCCTGCTTGCCGTTGGCGGCAAACTCCGGCCAGTAAAGTGCCACCGGCGCGTCGTAATCGAGCTTGCCCTGTTCGACCAGCATCGCCACCGCCAGTGCGACCACGCCCTTGCCGACCGACCAGACGTTGACCAGCGTGTCCTTCTGCCAGGGCAGCCGGTCGGCCAGATCGCGGGTGCCGCCCCACAGGTCGACCACGGGTCGGCCGTCCAGCCAGACGGCAATTGCGCCGCCCTGCTCCAGGCCGCTGTCCAGGTTGGCGTCAAAGGCGCCGCGGACCGCGTCAAAACGCGGGTCGGTAAATCCATCCGTCATGGCGATGCTCCTGTTCATGATGCCGCGGGCACCGGCCCCGCCGGGTCGGCTCCCTGCAGCCACTGCAACGATAACCGGTTCAGCAACCAGACCAGGCCCACCGCCGCGATGCTCAGACCCACCACCAGCGCGAGCCAGAAACCCTTTGCCGCCATGGCCTCGACCGGATGCCACGGCAGCCAGGCCGGCGCCAGCCCGAGCACGCAACCCAGCGGCAGGCAGATGCCCCAGAACGCGGTCATATGGATCAGCATCGGCGAACGCGTGACCTTGTAGGCCCGGATGGCGCAGCTGCTCGATACCTGCACCGCGTCAGGCAACTGGAACAGCGCTGCGAACAACAGCAGTTGTGCTGCCAGCGCGGCCACGTCGGCGTCAATGGTGTAGGCCGAGGCGATCTGCTGGTTAAACAGCGCAATACCGATCGCCGACACCACCGCCACCGCCAGCGCCAGAGCGACACCGTGCCAGGCGCGGAAACGCGCGGCATGCGGGTCCTGCGCGCCCAGCGCCTGACCGACCCGGGTAAGCAACGCGATACCCAGGCTCATCGGCACCATGAAAATCAGCGAAGTAAAATTCAGCGCGATCTGATGCGCGGCCACCTCGGTGGTGCCGAAACCGGCCACCAGTAGCGCGATCAGGCTGAACGCACTGGACTCGGCAAAATAAGTCACGCCGATCGGCAAGCCGATGCGCAGCAGGCCACGGATCTGCGCCCACTGCGCGGGCTCGTAGGCGGTCAACGGCTGTGCCTTGCGGTATGCGGGCGCACGCCGGATCCACCAACTGATCGCCACCAGATCGAACCAGACGCACAGCAGCGTGGCCCAGGCGCAACCGATGCCGCCCAGGCGCGGGAAACCCCAGTTGCCGAACACCAACGCGTAGTTGATGACGATGTTGAGCGCCAAGGCCAACAGTGCGATCAGCATCATCGGCTTGGTCTCGCCCATGCTCGCACTGTAGCCATACAGTACCCGGTAGCACCCGAACGCCGGTAACGCGAAGCTGATGATGAACACGAAGCTGCTGGCCACATGGCGCACCTGCGGCTCGATGGACATATGGTCGAACAGCTGCGCCGCGCCGTTGGCCACCAGCATCGCGATCAGCCCCAGGCCCAGGCCTTTCCACAGGGCCTGGCGCACCACACTCGGGATCTGCGCCAATGTGCCCGCGCCCACATGCTGGGCCACGATCGGGCTGATCGCCATCAGGATGCCCATCAGCGTGATGATGACCATGTGCCAGATCGCCACGCCCAGCGACACACCGGCCAGGTCCTGCGCCGACGCATGGCCGGCCATCGCCACGTCGACCACGCCCATACCCATGATGGCGAGCTGGCCGATCAGGATCGGCCAGGCCAGGCGCCACAAGGCGACGGTCTCAATTCGGACGGCAGGGGAATAAAGGCGGCGCACAGATGGGTAATACGGAAGGTCAAGGGAGGCGGCATTGTCGTCGTTCGCGCGCGATGCAGCACGGCAGGGGAGCCGGCGCAAGTCGCGGCATTCCCGGAGCTGCCCGTTGGCGGGCGAGGTGCGCGAGAATGCCCGATCCATTGGCTCACTCGGAACCCACCATGCAGCTTCACCGTGGCACCTCGCTCCTGCTCAACCTGGGCCATGCGCTGGACCATATGTTTTTGCTGATATTCGCCACGGCGGTGGCCAGTATCGCGACGGATTTCGGATTTGCCGGTTGGGAAGACCTGATGCCGTACAGCGCGGGTGCCTTCCTGATGTTCGGCCTGGGCTCGGTGCCCGCCGGGCGGCTCGGCGACCTGTGGGGTCGGCGCAGCATGATGCTGGTGTTCTTCTTTGGGCTGGCAGGTTCGGCTCTGTTGTGCGCGCTGGCGCAGAACGCCTGGCAGATGGCCGCCGCACTGTCGGTGCTGGGCCTGTTCACCGCGATCTACCATCCGGTCGGTATCCCGATGCTGCTCCAGCATGCAAAGCGGCCAGGCCGGACCATCGGCGTCAACGGTCTGGCGGGTAACATGGGCATCGCGTTTGCCGCGATCCTCACCGGGTTCACGGTCAAATACGTCGGCTGGCGCGCAGCCTTTGTCATCCCGGGCTTGCTGTCGCTGGCCTGCGGTTTCCTTTTCTGGCGCCTGGCACCGGCGGAGACCGAGTCGCCGTCGCGTCGCACGGCCCGTGCAGCGGTCGGGCTGACGCCGGCGCAGATGACGCGGCTGTTCCTGGTAATGACGTTTGCCGCCATCACCAGCAGCTTGCTGTTCAACTTCACCACGAACGGCAACGGGCAACTGATGCGGGAGCGATTCGAGGGCATCGTTGAAGACCCGGCCCAGTTAGGCATCATGCTGGCCGCTGTGTACGCAATTGCATCGTTTTCGCAGGTGGTCGTCGGGCGGCTGATCGACCGCTTCGCGATCAAACGACTGTATCTGGCCATTGTGCTGCTCCAGATTCCGATGTTTCTGCTCGCCTCGCAGGCCCAGGGCTGGTGGCTGTTCTGGCTGCAAATCGGCTTCATGATCACGATCTTCGGAGCAATACCGTTCACCGACGCGATGGTGGTGCGCTATGTCGACGACGCCTTCCGCTCGCGCGTCTCGGGCATGCGACTGGCGGTGTCATTTGGCGTCGCTTCACTGGCGGTATATTTGTTGGGGCCGGCGGTGAAGGTCGCCGGTTTCGACAGCCTCTTGCTGGCCATGGCGCTGATTGCCTGCTGCTCGGCCGTCATCGTGACCTGGCTGCCCGACGAACCGACTCCGGTCGCACAACCGGGCCCCGCCGAGGTTTGAGGCGACTGGCGTCGAAACTTCCCTGTCCCGTTACTGATCCATATAGAAGGAACCTGCATGCCCACCTACCACATCGAAATGATGGAAGGCCGTACCGTCGAACAGAAGAAAAAACTGGTGCAGGAGATCACCCGCATCACCGTCGAGGTACTGGGCGGCTCGCCCGAGTCGGTCGACATCCTGATCACCGACGTCAAGCGTGATAACTGGGCCACCGGCGGAAAGTTGTGGTCTGAACCACGCAGCTGACAATGCGGGCAGGTGCCCCTGGTCAAGGGCACAGGCACTTTCCACACACCGCAATCGCTATCTCAATCGCACCGCATCGAACGACCTCGCCGTGACCGTGTCGACGCCATGACCCGCGCCAGCACCCTGCCCGAACTACAGGCGCTTTACGGCGAGCGTTACCGCTGGCTGCTGCTGTTCGCCGTGATGGTGGGCTCGATTGCAGCCATCATGTCGTCGACCATCATCAACGTCGCCGTGCCCGACCTGAGCCGGCATTTCGTGATTGGCCAGGAGCGGGCGCAATGGGTGGCGTCGGGCTTCATGATGGCGATGACCGTGGCGATGCTGACCACGCCCTGGATGCTGGGGCGTTTCGGCTATCGCCGCACCTATACCGGTACGATGTGGCTACTGCTGATCGGCGGCGTTGCCGGCGGATTCGCCACCAACTTTCCGCTGGTGCTGGCCGCCCGCGTGGCCGAGGGCCTGGCGGCTGGTGTGGTACAGCCGATTCCGGCGATCGTCATCATGCGGGCCTTCAGGCCGCATGAGCAGGGCCGTGCCATGGGCATCTTCGGCACCGGCGTGGTGCTGGCGCCGGCGCTGGGCCCGAGCATCGGCGGTGTGCTGGTGGACATGTTCGGCTGGCGTTCGATCTTTTTCATGGTGGTGCCGTTTTGCCTGGCTTCGTTGTGGCTGTCGGCGCGTTACGTCCCCACATCGGCGCCCGGCGGCGGCGCCGCCAGTCGCAACGCCGCAGCGATGGACTGGCCCAGCCTGCTGCTGGCCGGCGCCGGCACCCTGCTCCTGCTCAACGCCCTGGTGCAGCTGCACCAGGGCCTGGGCGCGCACTCCTATGGCCTGTTCGCCGCGGCACTGGTCATCATGGCCTGGTTCATCGTGCGCCAGCGCAACCTGAGCGCAGCGATGGCGCGCGGCGAGCCCGGTTCGCCGCTGATCAACCAGGCCATGTTCCTGGACCGCCGATTTGCGATGGGCAGTATCGTGGCGTTCATCTACGGCATGGCGCTGTTCGGCTCCACCTACCTGCTGCCGGTCTACATGCAGCTGGGGCTGCAGTTGTCGCCGTCGTACGTGGGCGGCATCTTGCTGCCGTCGGGTCTGGCACTGGCCATCACGATCGCGGTGGCGGGCCGGATGGCCGACCGATACGCGATCCACTTCCTGGTCAGCCTGGGCCTGGCCCTGCTGGCACTGTCGTTCGGGCTGATCCTGGTGGTCGGCCTGCACACACCGATCTGGTACGTGGTCGGCTTCACGGTGCTGGGCCGCATCGGGCTGGGATTCATCCTGCCTTCGCTGAACCTGGGCGCGATGCGCGGGTTGCACTCCGACATGATCGCCCAGGGTGCCAGTGCCATTAATTTCATTCGCATGCTCGGTGGCTCTGCCGGCGTCAGCTTGTGCGGCATCGTGCTGGAGTGGCGCCTGGCCGCGCATGGTGACGTGTTGACAACCGTGGCCAGCAGCCCGGCGCGACTGGCCGCGTTCAACGAGTCGTTCCTGATGCTCAGCGCCATGTGTGTGCTGGCGATGTTCGCGGCCTGGCAGCTGCGTGCACCGGCAACAATTGCGGTGCCACAACAACACTCCGGACAATAGTGCCCGGGCGGCCACCCCCACCCCGTTAAACTCGACAGCAGGCGGCGTCGGGCGAGTGTTCGCCCCAATGCCCCTTCGAGACGAACGCACCATGTGCCAGTTACTGGGAATGAACAGTCGGCTGCCCGCCAGCCTGACCCTGAGCTTCACCGGCTTTGCCCGGCGCGGCGGCGTCACCGACCACCACGCCGATGGCTGGGGTATTGCGTTCTTCGAGAGCGAGGGTGAAAAACCCGGGCGCGGCATCCGCCACTTCGTCGACAAGGAAAGCGCCGCCACGTCTCCGTTGGCGCACATGATCCGCAGCTTCCCGATCAAGAGCCACAACGTGATCGCGCATGTGCGCAAGGCCACGCTGGGTGCCATCACGCTGGAAAATGCCCATCCATTCGTGCGTGAACTGTGGGGCCGCTACTGGGTATTTGCCCATAACGGCGACCTCAAGGACTATGCACCGACACTGCACGGCAACTTTCGGCCGGTAGGCGATACCGACAGTGAGCTGGCGTTTTGCTGGCTGATGCAGGAGCTGGTGAAGTCGCATGCCGGCGTTCCCAGCGTTGCAGAACTGAGCCTGACGCTGCAGGAACTGGTTCCGCAGATCGCCAGCCACGGCACCTTCAATTTCCTGCTCAGCAACGGCCAGGCGTTATGGGCGCATGCCAGTACCAAGCTCCATTACCTGGTGCGCCAGCATCCGTTCACAGAAGTGCATCTGCGCGACGAGGACATCAAGATGGACCTGTCCGAGCACAACTGCCCTGAAGACCGGGTGGCGATCGTGGTCACCGAACCGCTAACGACCAACGAGACCTGGACGGCGCTGAAACCGGGCGAGTTCATCACCTTCGTCGAAGGTTGTCCACAGCCCCGCGCCGCGGTGCCGACCGTGTCTGAGGCGCTCTGAGCATCCGGCTGCAGCAGACCGGTCAGCGTTAACCAACAGCGCTCAAGGAGGGCGTACCAGCGAAACGCCGGGGTCCGACCGGGAACTGAAACGCACTTCCTGCCGATAAAGTCCCGGCGCAGTCGTGTCAGGTCCCAGCGAGTATCGCCTCCAGCGCATCGACAAACATCGCCGGCACGTCGAATCCGGCCTGGTCGTGAATCTCCTGGAAGCAGGTCGGGCTGGTGACGTTGATCTCGGTGACATAGTCGCCGATCACATCTACCCCCACCAGCAGCAGGCCGCGTGCGGCCAGCAACGGGCCGAGCGCCTCGCCGATCTCGCGGTCGCGCTTGGTCAACGGCTGCGCAACCCCTTTGCCCCCCACCGCCAGATTGCCGCGCACCTCGTTGCCCTGCGGAATCCGGGCCAGCGAGAACGGCACCGGCTTGCCACCGATCAGCAACACTCGTTTATCGCCCTGCACGATCTCGGGCAGGTATTTCTGCACCATCAGCGACTGGGCACCGTCGCGGTTCAGTGTCTCGATGATGGCACCCAGGTTCATGCCGTCGTCGCGCACCCGGAAGATACCGGTGCCGCCCATGCCATCGAGCGGCTTGAGAATGATGTCGTGGTGTTCGGCATGGAAGGCGCGTACATCGCGCGCATTGCGGGTCACCAGCGTCGGCCCGCAGAACTGCGCAAACTCCATGATCGCCAGTTTTTCCGGATGGTCGCGCAGCGCACGCGGCTTGTTGAACACCTTGGCGCCCTCCCGTTCGGCCTGCTCGAGCATGTGGGTGGCGTAGAAGAACTCGGAGTCGAACGGCGGGTCCTTGCGCATCACGATCGCATCAAAATCGCGCAGCGCGCAATGGCGTCGGTCCTGTCCGGTCGCGCCGGCGTCGAACCAGTGCGCCTTGTCACCAGTGAGCACGATGTCGCGCACGCCGGCGCGCACACGGCCGCCGCTTTGCCACGCGATGTCGGCGACTTCGCATGCGGACAGACGATGGCCGCGTTTTTGCAGCTCGCGCATCATCGCGAACGTGGTGTCCTTATGGATCTTGAAGGTTTCCAGGGGGTCGGCGACAAAAAGTATGTGCATGGCAAGAGGGTGGATGGGGTAGTGACAGGGCGCCACAGTGCCCGAAAGGCAGCGGGCTGCAGCGATGGAGGTATTGTGCCGAGTTGAAAAGCAGTCCGGCATGGCCGGGGCATTCGCACCCGGGCGTCGCCGCAGTCGGGCCTCTGGCTCTGTTCAGAGCCGTTCAGGGCCGGTTAGGCCTGACGCCTGCGGTACTCCTGCAGCCCCATCGCCAGGCTGCCGGCCACCACGCCCCAGAACGCCGAACCCACACCGGCCAAGGTAACGCCGCTGAGCGTGACAAGAAAGGTGATGAGTGCGGCCTCACGGTGGCGCTCATCCTGCAGCGCCGCCGACAGCGCGTTGCCGATCGTGCCTAGCAATGCCAGTCCGGCGATCGCCGCCACAAGTTCGGCCGGGAACGCAGTCAGCACCCCGGTCACAGTGGCGCCGAATATGCCGATCAGCACGTAGATGGCGCCACACGATACAGCGGCGGTGTAGCGCTTGTGCGGGTCTTCATGGGCTTCGCGCCCCATGCAGATGGCCGCGGTGATGGCACTCAGGTTCAACGCAAACGCACCGAACGGGGCCAGCACCAGCGTGACGACGCCGGTGATCGTGATCACCTTCGACACCGGGATTCCGTCAGGGCCGCCATACCCGGCGGCCTGAATCGCCGCCACGCCCGGCAGGTTCTGCGAGGCCATGGTGACGATGAACAGCGGCACCGCCAGACTGATGGCGCCCGCCCAGCTGAAATGCGGCGCCACGAATACCGGCAGCGCAAAACCCGATGCGATGTCGGTCGGCGCCAGTTGGCCGCGCACCACGACAAAGGCAACACCGGCCAGCAGCGTCAGCACCACCGCATAACGCGGTGCGAGCCGGCGGCCAAGCAGGTAGCTGGCCAGCATCAGCAGCACCAGGCCCAGCGCGGTTTGCGCCGCGACGAAAGCCTGCAGGCCGAACCGGGTCAACACACCCGCCAACAACGCCGATGCGATCGCCATCGGGATGCGCCGCATGATGCGCTCGAACCAGCCCGTCACACCGAACAGCGTGATCAACGCCGCGCTCACCATGAACGCGCCCACCGCGTCGTGCATGTTGTAAGCGCCAGCCGCACCCGCCGTGGCCAGCACCGCCGCACCGGGCGTGGACCAGGCCACCATGACCGGCTGGCGCCAGACCAGCGACGGCACCAACGAACACAGCCCCATGCCCAGCCCCAGCGCCCACATCCACGACGCCAGCTGCGCCGGCGTAGCACCAAAGGACAGCGCGGCCTGGAACACGATGGCGACCGAACTGGTGAAGCCGACCAGCACGGCGACGAAACCGGCGGTGAAAGCGGACAGATTGAGGTCGCGGAAAAATCGCATGCACGATTGTGCCGCAGGGCTTCCGCGTGGCTGGCGCGGAACCAACAAGGGTAAATTTCTGACCACTGATGCCACATTTGGAAACGGTGGGCCTGGCGCCTGGAATCGCCAAATTCCGTCTGCCAGGTTTTTCGAAGAACGGCACACCGCTGCAAGCGGCGATGACCAACCTGAATACCGATGTCGACTCGCCTATCGCGTTGGTGGCCCGCGCAATCTGCTTTGACCGTCCGCGCGCCAGCCCGTTTGGGCCCAAAGGTGACCTGGGTGACCCGCAGGACCCGAACGACAAGCGCATCGAACCGTTTGACGTCTGTTGCCGCCGGACCTGCGTCCCGGCCGGCAAGGCCTCAGCGCAGCCCTAACCCATCTTTGTCACTTTTCAGCGCCTTTTCGCCAAAACCGCCCGTAAGTCCGCGTCAACATTGGGCTGGTCTGGAAAGGTGAAATGTAGTGCCATACTATTTTTGAATAAATGATCAAAAACCCAG
>Ga0209390_10001133_pt1 | contig 52664 bp, 49 predicted proteins | sample BON01_FD_187212 | JGI IMG/M metagenome (GOLD analysis project Ga0209390, IMG submission 187212) | Freshwater microbial communities from Lake Bonney liftoff mats and glacier meltwater in Antarctica - BON-01 (SPAdes) (version 2) | ecosystem: Environmental > Aquatic > Freshwater > Ice > Glacier...
CTAATAGAAGTACCTCTATGGCAGCTCCACTCTCTCGCTTAAAATACAAGCGAGCAGGAATCACTTTGGCATTATTCATCACCAACAGCGTGTCATCGTCTATATAATTACTAATAGCATTAAATATGCTGTGGTCAGTCTGACCCATGCTATGTATTAGGAGCTTGCTCTCATCTCTTTTAACCAATGGATACTTAGCTATCTGCTCATCTGCTAGTTCAAAAAAGAAGTCTGATTTTTTAATCATTTAATATATCGTCTGGTATCGTTTGCCCGGAAGAGTTGTAATACAGTTTTTCATTTCTAATTCTAATAGGGTCATGGCCAGCTTACTAGAAGCGAAACCAGAATTAACCATTAATTGATCTATACCCATTTCTTTACTCTCACGAATAAGGTCTACTAATTTCTGTTCGTCTTCGGTGAGTTCTACAAACAGCTGTCGTTGATTTTGTTTTTCTATTTTAATATCCCAGCTAAGCTGCTTTACTATATCAGCTACCGATTCTATGATACCTGCTTTATGGTTTTTTATGAGATAATTACATCCTGCAGAGTACTTCTCTCCTATGTTGCCTGGCACTGCTAGCACATCACGGTTATACTGATTAGCTAACTCTGCTGTGATAAGTGAGCCACCACTGGCTGCAGACTCTACCACTATCACTGCATCTACCATGCCAGCCACTATCCTATTACGCATCGGGAAGTGCTCTCTATCTGGATTAGTACCTGAAGTATATTCTGTGAGAATAGCACCGTTATTAGCCACCATGTCCTTGGCTATATTCGTATGTGTCGCTGGATATATTCTATCGAGACCATGTGCTACTACTCCATACGTATTGACTCCGTGCTTTACGCACTGCTTATGTGCCCATATATCTACCCCATAGGCTAGTCCGCTCACTACGGTCACATTATACGGCACGAGATCCTCTACTAGCTTATTGACAAACTGCTTACCATACTCCGTCATCTTACGCGTACCTACTATCGCTATGGCTTTATCAGGAGAGAGATTTTCGTTTCCTTTAGTATACAGTAAGATAGGACAATCTGGTATGTTTTTAAGCCTGAAGGGATATTCTTTATCTAAAAAAAATACAGGCCTTACTTTGTTTTTTTGAATGAACTCTACTTCTTTTTCAGCTGCAGAGAAATCTGTAAAAGCTTTGATATTTCCAGCGAGGACATCTCCTACTCCCGGTGATTTCTTTAAGAATGTTTTTGATTTTCGAAATACTTGTTCTACCCCTCCACAGTAACCTATGAGACTCTTGGCCAATACACTGCCGATACCGGGTACCTGAGTAAGAGCTATTTTATAGACTAAATCTTTATCCACTGCTAATAAGACGAAAATAAAGTAGTCTGTGAAAAATCAAAGCGTTTTTTATTCTTTAATCCTGTACCGTATAGCTATTTCTCACATTCGCTCCTATGAGTTCATCATAGCCATAAAAAACATTTTTATGATAGATAAGAATAGTGTAGTCATTTTCAGTCTCTTGGTGATTACCTTCTGTAAAGGTATAGTCTATATTACCTTCTTTATCCTTCAGCACAAAGTGATAACTGTAATAGCTTTGCTTTAATAGCGCTGAGGTGGAATACATGCCAAAATCTGGCCAGTATTTCATTTTAAAATTCTCTTGTGGTTGCCAGTCAGTGAGCTCTCCGTATACATACACTTCGCCCATATCACGCAGGTCATTGGACTTCATATTAAAATGAATCATAGCATAGTCTCCATCTTCAGATATATTAGCTCCATCATCATTTATTATCTCTCGCTTACCATTATAATCTAGCCAACGCACATAATTGAGATGTGCTCTTGTTTCTTCAGGTGCTAGTACCGCATTTTGTACACTATCCGTATATTTTCTTATTACATTGTTACTAAAAAAACGTAGTGATCTAATATCAAAAAATCTGAACTCATTCGTACCTGGGAATGCGTTCTTATCTTCATAATTAAAAGAGAGCTGGTTATTATTCACAAAAAGAGGTTTCAAATTATAGATGGCATTGTTCCAGCTATTGTTTTGTAAAATAGTGACATTGACATCTAAAAACGGGTTAGGTATATCAAAGCCCTCATAGTTTACCATAAAATCTACTTCTTGATGGGTGAATCTGAACTCAGGAAGAGTCGCAGTCTTGATGTCACTTTCTATCGTAGTCTGATTATCCACTACCATAAATCTGCGGGTCAGCACTAAGTCTGTCACATCAAAATTTCGGTATATTAGCAAGGCATAGTTACCACTCTTCGTAATTTGCATATCTGCTGTAGGAAAGTTCAGGTTGTAATGCGTGTACTTTTGGTAGGTATTGGTACTGAACTTAAAGTCTGTAATCTCTCCCATAGTATTGCCAGAGATATACTCCATCGGCTGTAAATCACTCGGTTTCCAATTTCTATCACAATGTATTATGGAATAGTTAAAAAACTCATTCACAGGCTCTAATATGTCAAAAGACAACTTCAAACGATCGCCTCCATTAAGATTAAGCAAAGGCAAAGGATCATAGATCGCTAAATCTTTTTGAAGTATGACGGTGGCCACTCTATCATCAAAACTAGTGTTATCATAAACTGTTTGTGCCGTTAATGAAAAAGTTACGATCCATAAGAGCGCAACGAGTATGGTGATTCGCATGTAGTTAATTAATATTCAAATATGTGGGCAAGGTATAGGTATAACTTTGGAAAGCCGAAAAAAAATGTGTGGGTTCAGTATAAAAACAGTAAAGTATATTCAATTATTCCTTTTTAGCTTTGTCCCAAATAGCGTCCATTTCCTCTAGAGTCATGTCATTCATATCCTTACCTTGCTTCTTTGCTTCCGCCTCTATAGCCTCAAAACGATACTTGAACTTACGATTGGTCTTCTCCAATGCATCATCTGGATTAATCTTTAGCCAGCGTGCATAATTTATCAAACTGAATATTAAATCCCCGAACTCATTTTCCTTCTCTATACCTTCAGCATCTTTAAACTCTTGGAGTTCTTCATCTACTTTTTCCCATACATTATCCTTGCTCGGCCAGTCAAACCCAACCTGAGCAGCTTTATCCTGCATACGCATAGCCTTCACCATACTTGGCATACTGAATGGCACTCCACTAAGCACTCCTTTGTTTCCCCCCTCTTTTAGTTTAAGCTGTTCCCAGTTTTGCTTTACTTCCTCTTCATCCCTAACTTCTACGTCACCGTAGATATGTGGGTGTCTACTTATTAGTTTTTCGCATACACTATTTAAGACATCTGTAACGTCAAAGGCTTTTTTCTCTTCTCCTATCTTGGCATAAAAAACAAGATGCAAGAATAAGTCTCCAAGTTCTTTTTTTATTTCTTCATCATCCCCTGCTAATAAAGCATCACTCAGCTCATACGTCTCTTCTATGGTGAGATGACGTAGGGTTTCGTTTGTCTGCTTCTGATCCCAAGGACACTGCTCACGAAGCTCATCCATAATATTGAGCAACCTACCAAAAGCTTCTAATCGTTTATCCATTACAGGATAGTATTGGACTTCATCAAGGCGACGAATGCCTCTTTGTAGTTCTTTCCTATTGGTATTTTAACTTCATTGACCTCACAAACAGATGTGCTAAATGATGCTACATGATTTCTATTGACAATGAATGATCTATGCACTCTACTGAACATATCTGGCGGAAGCTTAAGCTCCATATTTTTCATGGTTTGCAGGGTTACTATTTTTTTATCCGCTAAAAATATTTTAACATAGTCAGCAAATGCTTCTACATAGTATATCTCAGAATATGATAACTTAATCAATTTCTGATTTGCCTTTACGAAGAAATGTTCGTTTTCTAAATCAGACTCAGCTACATCCGCATTTTGCTTTATTTTGTAATACTCCAATGCCTTTTCTACTCCTTTTTCAAATCTATCATATGCGATAGGTTTTAATAAATAATCAATCGCATCCAGCTCAAAACCTTCTAATGCATAGTCTGGATATGCGGTGGTAAACATAAAAAGGGGCTTGCGCTCTAATGATTTCACAAAACTCAATCCTGTTATTTCTGGCATTTGAATATCGAGAAACATAAGATCAACTTTGTGCTTTTTTAGTACTTCACTTGCTTCTGCCGCATTATTACATCTAGCTACTAGAGTGAGTTCAGGATGTCTAGTTACATACGCTTCTATAATATCTAATGCTAATGGTTCGTCGTCTACTGCTATACAATTCATATTCTTTTATATTAAGTTTATATTTAGTTCTACTTTAAATTCACCTTCTGTGCTACCCATGACAAGCGTATGCTTTTTTGGATATAGCATATCCAATCTTTTCTTTACATTAATCAGGCCAATACCTCCTTGATAACCATTTTGCTGTGATATTTCATCTCCTTTTTTAGGCTTACTGTTGGCTATGGCAAATTTAAGCTCACTGGTTTCACAATTTACCAGCACCTTTACATAGCCTTTGTCCATATCCTTACCTAGTCCATGCTTAAAGCTATTTTCTACGAATGGTATAAGTAACATAGGAGCTATTTCCTTATCATCTGTATTGCCCACTATATCTATATCCAGCTCCATCCTACTGCCGTGTCTTACTTTCTCTAGCTCTAGATAACTTTGCAGGTACTTTAGTTCTTGAGTCAGGCTCACCTCCTTTTCACTCCCTTCGTACAGTATATACCTGAGTATATCACTAAGCTTAAGAATAAGCTCCGGTGCTAAGTCAGATTTTTGTAAAGCCAATGCATAGATACTATTCAAACTATTAAACAAAAAGTGCGGATTTATCTGAGACTTGAGGTACTTGAGCTCTGTTTCGGCATTTATTTTTTCGAGCTCCTTGGCTAATCTCTCCTTCTCATACCAGTGCTTTACAAGCTTCAGACTCATAGTGACAGCCGTAGTATAAGTGATGGCCATAGCTGTAGATAGTAAGAATCGTGGAGAGAGTAACCCACTCTTAAACTCATTTGCTATCGTATTCAGCTTAGTAAATACCGCAGCCTCTAATAGCGAGCCCAGCGATATAGACAGTACTATTGCCAGAAAATACCTAAAGTAAGCACGCTTCTGAAGAAACAAAGGAAACAGAAAATAAATATTGAAGTAACTCACAAGTGCGTGGATGGCTACTATCACAAATGAATTGATGTAAAAATCTGCCTTAGTAATCCCCGGACTCAGCACATATACCCAAAACAAATAATATACTACCCAAAGTATAGCATGATGCATATTATACTTAGTAAGCTCCTTATACAGCTTAGAAGTAATGAATGAATCTGTTGTCTTGGTCATACTATGTTATCTTCCAAATGTAAAAAATACCTGCAGTAAAAATTCACTTTGCGGCCAAATCACCAAGAAATATCTATGAATGTGATATTATCTACGGAAGTACCTGAGCAGTGTATAGCTCCAATCCAGCACGTTTACTCCTGCTTTGAAGTAGTTATCATTTCCTACTGAAGTTGAGATATTATCTGTAGTACGGTAATTTTGCTTGATATCAGAAGAGAGCAGGATAAAAGCAGTTACATTAAGCACTAAAAGTGCTAGTATAACTAGAGTAGATTTTTTTATGGACTTTATTCGGTGTATCATACAACTACTCACTTGTAGCTATTTCATATAATACGAATATAGTGCCAAAAAGTTATTGGAGGCAGTTCATCGGCAATAATGGCAGGTATGTCGGCGAAATATAAGACAATGATGACAATCCGAATATCCTCATACGTAAATCAATGTGTCATCCTAGACACGATATCTAAGACTTTAGTACATTTGCAGCATTAACAAAAAAATATGCAATTTCTAGTACTTTTAGGTTTAATTTTAACAATAATGTCTATCGCATTTATAGGTATGGCAGTACGTGTATTTTTGGTGAAAGATGGTGAAGTACGTGGTGGATGTGCTGGCAAGAACCCCATGATGCAAGAAGAAGGTGCTGCTTGTACGATGTGCGGTGCTGCTCCTACTGAGGAGTGTAAGAGTGAACCTGTTTAGTTACTCAAACGGTTACTCTATCGCTCTTAAAGACCTAAAAAAATACTAAATGTGTACCTCCAACATTACTATATTCTGTATGTAACTCCCCAAACCTAGCATAAATGTTAGCATCTATTCCCAATTCAATTTCCATGGTATAGCTTGATACCCTACGCCAATATTTCTTTTTTCAGAAAACACCTTGTCATAACAAATGAACAGAGCATTCACCGACTTATATCCATCATATGACACTCCTACTACGTACCTTACATTAGTATAAACACAAGCTTGTTTCACCTATTAAAGTAGTAGGTGAAACAAGCTTGTCATATAGAAAGTATTCACGAAAAGAAATACAACTCTACTATTAATCCTAGTTTAACCATAATAACAACTAATTATTATATCTACCCCTTCTCCTCATAGACCTGCACTATCTCTATGCATACATTGATAGCAGCTTCCATATCTTGCACACTACAGTACTCATGTTTACCGTGGATGGCCATTTCTCCAGTGAATATGTTAGGACAAGGAAGACCTATAAATGATAATCTAGAACCGTCTGTACCTCCTCTTACGAGGGCTTGTTTAGGTTCTACTCCTGCTCGCTTCATAGCCTCTACTGCATTGGCTTCTATGTGTGGAAACTTGTCAAGCATCTCACGCATGTTACGGTATTGCTCTTTTACTGAAGTATCAAAACGAGCTCCAGGGTACTTTCCTATTGTAGCTTCTGCCAAATCTATAAGCACCTGCTGGTGATTTACTAAATTAGCCGTAGTAAAATCTCGTATCAAGAAATCTACACTCGCGTTTTCTAGCTGACCTTTCAGGTTATAGGGATGTACGAACCCTTCTGCTCCGCTAGTAGTCTCAGGTGAAAACCCTGTAGGCGACAAAGAGTCTAAGAAATGACCCATCACTTTTACCGCATTCACCATTTTACCTTTGGCGTAGCCGGGATGAGCACTTATACCGTGAAAGGTTATAGTCATAGAGTTAGCAGAGAATGTATCTCCTTCTAGCGAACCACGAACACCACCATCTAGCGTATATCCTACGTCTGCATTCAACTTTTTCATATCCAGCATATCTACTCCTCTACCTACTTCCTCATCTGGGGTGAATAAAATACGGATGTCTCCGTGCCTTACACTCGGAGTGTTTATCAGTTCTTCAGCGAATTGCATAATGATAGCCACACCTGCCTTATCATCTGCTCCGAGTAACGTAGTGCCACTAGCAGTGATAATATCGTCTCCGATACGCTCTGCTAGGTATTTATGTTGTTTCGTAGTAATTACCTGAGTAGTATCATCCGGTAGAATGATATCCTGCCCTTGATAGTTCTCATGTAATATTGGTTTCACATTAGTCCCACTGCAGTCTGGTGCAGTATCTACATGTGAACAGAAACAAATCGTTTCTATTTTCTTATCTGTATTACTCGGTATGGTACCAAAAACATAGCCCCATTCATCCAAATAGGCATCTTTCACTCCTATAGATAAAAGCTCCTGAACTAGTATGTTACTTAGGTCTTTTTGTTTTTCTGTACTAGGGAAAGTTTCACTGTACGGATCACTTTGTGTGTCTATTTGTACATATCTCATCAGCCTATCGGCTACTTTTTTCGCTTTTTCGGTCATCATTATATTGACCGCAAGGTACGAGAATAACCAGAAAATCTAAAATGACTTTACTCTACGAATTCACCCTTCAGCTCTTTTCCATTATCGTATATGAAGTATGCCGCTAAGCTAGAGTCTGCAGATATTAGTTTTTTTGATTCATCTAAACCTAGCACCATACATGCTGTAGCATAAGCGTCTGCAACAGCACAATTCTTATGCATGATGCTGACACTCTTTAAATCTGACAGTACAGGCTTGCCAGTACGCGGATCCAAAGTATGACCAATCACTTCATCATCTACTTTATAAAAATTCTGATAATTACCACTTGTAGCCAGAGCTACATTCTCCAGCTCTAGCACTTTAAAGAAGTCTGTAGCTTTAGCTTCTAACAGCGGTACATTTATACCTACTTGCCACGACTTACCTTCTGCATTCTTTCCTTTAAGCCGCATCTCCCCGCCTACTTCTACCATGTAGTTATTCACTCCCTTTGCAGTAAGATAATCAGCTACTAAGTCTACTAGATAACCTTTTGCTATAGCATTAAAATTTAGCTGTACGAAGGAGTCTAACTTGTATGGAAAACCTTGCTCATCAAACTGCACCTTGTGCATACCCTTATGTAAGAGAGCATAGTTCACCGCTTCATCCTTCATGTACTCCCCAGATTTCTTAGCACGCATATACTCATCAAAAAGCAATTTAGCACTTGGATCGAAAGCATTAGAAGTTTCATTGGCTATACGTTTACTAAGACTAACCATCTCTACGAAATGCTGTATATCATTCATAAAATGCTTGGTTTCAGTTGAGTCTTGCCAACTATCTCCATTATTCAAATTAAAAGAAGTTATAAATGAATTTTTCTGATAGGTAGATAAACCGTGATTCACGGCGAATACAATAGAATCTATCTTCTGTAACACACTATCCTGCTCTTCTCCTAAATAGGTAATATGGTATGTGGTACCTAAAGCATTACCAGACACATTGTTTTTTTGTGTTTGACTTTCCTCATTACAAGAAAACAAAACTGCCGCCATGAAAAAAAGGCAGATTACTCTGCCTTTTAGTTTGTTTTTAATTCTCATTTTCAGAATCTTATAGTTACGTATTAACCTCCAAAATCATCAAAGGCAACATTTTCTGGAGGTACTCCCCAGTCATCACACATCTTAAGGACCGCTTGATTCATAAGTGGTGGTCCACAGAAATAGAATTCTATATCTTCTGGAGCCTCGTGACCTGTAAGATACTCGTCTATTACCGCTTGATGTACAAAACCGGAGAAACCGTCTCCTTTAGTATCATTTACATCTGTCTTAGGCGTCCAATTATCATCTGGGGTAGCATCTGAAAGTACCACAAAAAACCTAAAATTGGGAAACTCTGCTGCTATTTTTTTAAAATGATCCATATAAAACAACTCTCTTTTAGATCGCCCACCATACCAGTAAGTCACTTGACGTCCAGTTTTCAATGTATGAAATAAATGAAAGAGATGAGAACGTAATGGAGCCATACCTGCACCACCACCTATATACAGCATTTCTGCTTCAGTCTCTTTGATAAAGAATTCACCATAAGGTCCAGAGATAGTACACTTATCACCTGCTTTACAGCCAAACACAAATGAGGAACAAATACCAGGATTCACATCCATCCATTTGTTATTCTTTCTGTCCCACGGTGGAGTAGCTATACGTATATTAAGCATCACTATATTACCCTCTGCAGGATGATTAGCCATGGAGTATGCTCTGAATATGGTCTCGTCATTTTTCATTTTGAGATCCCATAGTCCATATTTATCCCATTCTGATTTGAAATCCATAGGATCTCTACCATCTGCTACTAACTCAGGATGGGCGGTAACATCTATCGTACTAAAATCTACAAGGACTGGAGGTACATCTACTTGTACATATCCACCTGCCTCAAAATCCAAAGCTTCGCCTTCTGGCAATCTTACTACAAACTCCTTTATAAATGAAGCAACGTTATAGTTGGAAACTACTTCACATTCCCATTTTTTGATACCAAATACCTCTTCAGGTACTTCTACTATCATATTTTCTTTCACCTTTACTTGACAAGCAAGTCTCCAGTTATCTTTCTGATCTTTACGCTTGATATGACCAGTTTCTGTAGGAAGTATATCTCCTCCACCTTCGTGTACTTGGCACTTGCACATGGCACACGTTCCACCTCCACCGCAGGCTGATGGTAAAAATAGATTTGCTTGCTGCAGTGCACCTAAAAGTGTACCTCCAGCCTCTACTTCTACTACTCTCTCTCCATTGATAGTCAGCTTTACCGCACCGGAATTAACTAATCGATTAGCAGCAACCATAAGCATAGCTACAAGTAGTATTATTACAGATGTAAATACTGCTGCCGCTAAAAATATAACCGTTGTATTTAATGCTATTATCATTTTCTTATTCTGAATAGTTCACTACTGAATTAACTACGTCACCTACCTTTTTGTTTTCAATTTTTGCAGATGTTTTCTCTTGATTGGCCTGCTGCTCTTCAGTAGTTTTAAATGGCAGTTCGAAACCACCAAAACTCATAAACCCGAAAGCCATAAGTCCTACTATTATAAATGTAATACCCAATCCTCTCAATGGCTTAGGAACCTCCGCATAAGACATTTTTTCACGGATAGCTGCAAGTGACACTACCGCTAAGAACCAACCAAAACCAGAGCCCAACCCGAAAGTGACAGCCTCTGCAAATTGATAATCTCTAGTAGGCAAGAATAACGCACCACCTAAAATAGAACAGTTGACCGCAATAAGTGGTAAAAATATACCAAGTGAATTATACAATGATGGTGAGAATTTTTCAATTACCATTTCAGTAAGCTGAACAAATGCTGCTACTATCGCGATAAATACTATAAACTTAAGCACCTCTAAATCTACTGCAGCAAAATCTGCACTTATCCAAGTAAGAGCACCTTCCTTCAACAGGTAGTTATATGCTAACCAATTCAATGGTACTGTGATACCAAGAACAAATATTACAGCCATTCCAAGCCCAGCTGCAGTCTTATATTTTTTCGAAACTGCCAAGTATGAACACATACCAAGAAAGTAAGCAAAAATCATGTTATCGATGAAAATCGACTTAATGAATATGTTTATTAAATTTTCCATTTTTAAAATCTTTTATAAATAAGTCCAGATTAATCTTCTACGTAACCGCTTCTACTTCTCACTATCCAAATAAGGATACCCAAAAGAATACAAGCTCCTGCAGGAGACATCATCACTCCATTACCTATGTAACTATCAGGCAATACCTGCATTCCAAACAACTTACCACTACCAAATAGCTCTCTAAAAAATGCAATAGCCAAGATTATCCAAGCATACCCAAATGAATTACCAAGACCATCTAACAACGCATCCCAAGGTTTATTACCTAAAGCAAACGCCTCAAGACGCCCCATTACTATGCAGTTAGTAATAATTAAACCAATGAATACAGAAAGTTCTTTCCATACATCATAACTGTATGCTTTAAGTACCTGATCTACTATGGCCACTAATGAAGCTACTACCACCAGCTGCACGATAATTCGTATTCTATTGGGAATTGTATTTCTAAGAGCTGAAATAACTACGTTAGCTAACACCAATACCGCCGTAACGGCTATAGCCATCACCAAAGTAGGTTTTAAGGCTACTGTAACTGCTAATGCCGAGCATATCCCCAATACTTGAATAGTAATAGGATTATCCTCATCAAGGGGATTGGAGAGAAGTTCTTTTCTCTTTTTACTAAGAAGTGCTTCTTTAGGCTTTTTTACCTCAGCAACTTCTTGTACTGATTTCTCTACTGTTTCCGTGCTCATGTCCGCTCTCCTTTTATAAATGATTTGTACATAGCTAAATAATTATCTAGCATATTATTGACTCCTTTGGCTGTGATAGTAGCACCACTTAATCCGTCCACTTGATGTGCACTTTCGTAGTCATTACCTTCTCCTTTTTGAAAATGCGGAGGATCTAGTTCCCCATCCACATTGAAAATTTTCTTTCCGGCGAATCTATCCTGCACTCCTTGCTCTGTAATACGAGCACCTAGACCAGGAGTCTCTCCTTTATGATCTAGCACTAAACCATTGACAGTCTCTAAGTCTGCATCTATGGCTACATAGCCCCAGATAAAGTCCCAAAGCCCTTTTCCATATACCGGAAAAACATATGCCTTTATTTTAGTCACATCATCCTTATCATATACTTTGTAAACCGGAAGATCTCTTATGTCCTTTGGCTTTTTATACTCTTTAAATATGTTTACACTAGCTTCCTCTGTAGTTGCTTCTTCTCCATCAGCTTTAACTACTACGGTTTTAACAGTTTCATTATACAGTGCCGTCACCTCTTTGTCAGACATAGCACTTAGAAAAGACTCGCCTAGTGCAGCTTTTAGAATAAAATTTTGCTTCTCTAAAAGTACCTCAGCATCTTGCTTTGGTTTCAGCACAAGAGCTACTACAGCCAGTACAGAACCAAATACCAATGTCATTATAATCGCGTACGTTATAATGTACTTATTATCGTTTTTATTAAGCTTGGACACGTTTTAATCTTGTTTTAATGTTAGACTGAACTACATAGTAGTCTATAAGCGGTGCAAATACATTCATCAGAAGTATCGCCATCATAATACCTTCTGGATATCCTGGATTGAATACTCTTATCAGTACAGTAATGACACCTATGAGAAATCCATATACCCATTTCCCAGTTTCTGTCTGTGCTGCTGATACAGGATCGGTAGCCATAAAAACAGCTCCAAAAGCAAAACCACCTATAATTAAATGATAGAATGACGGAATATCCATCCACGCTCCATTGCCACCTGACACATTAAATATCCATCCCATAAATAATCCACCTAGGAAGGTGCTTGCCATTATTTTCCAGCTCCCTACTCCAGCAGATACCAATATAACCGCTCCTATGAGTATAGCTACTACAGAGGTCTCTCCTATACTTCCTTGTATATTTCCTATAAAGGATGGCATGATACTACCCCCTTGTAACAATGAGTTACTCCACCCTTCACCAGCAGAACTGGCAGAGGCAAGATTTCCTAAAGCCGTAGCTCCTGAATACGCATCTACTGTATTCGCTCCTTCTGGAAGAGCTGCCCAAACCGTATCACCACTCATACTACTCGGATATCCGATGTATAAAAACATACGTGCTGTAAGTGCAGGATTCAGTAAATTCATACCCGTACCTCCAAAAACCTCTTTACCTATAACTACTGCAAATGCTGTAGCTAAAGCTACCATCCATAACGGAACATCTGGCGGCATACACAATGGTATAAGCATTCCTGTAACCAAGAATCCTTCATTGACCGCATGCCCTCTGAACTGAGCAAAACCCATCTCAATGCCAAGGCCTACAGCATAAGAAACTATAATGATGGGCAATGTTTGTAATAACCCAACCCAGAAGTTCCCTAATAAATCACCGTCTGAGCCTGTGAGTGCAAGACTCTGCTGATGCCCTACATTCCACATACCGAACAAAAGTGCCGGCACCATAGCTATTACTACAATGAACATTGTACGTTTTAAATCAATACCATCTCGGATGTGAGAACCATTCTGTGTAGTATGGTTTGGTACGAATAGAAATGTCTCGAATGCATCAAACGTAGAATGCAAAAAACTGAGTTTGCCTCCTTCTGAGAAGGTCGGCTTTAATTTGTCTACTTGATCTCTTAAAAACTTCATTTTAACTTTCTTCTGCCATTAGTTCTAATCCTTCTGATAATACCTGCTGTACGCTTATTTTTGAAGTACACACAAACTCACAAAGTGCCATATCTTCCTCTATTACCTCGTAAATACCTAAATTCTCCATTAGCTCTAGGTCTTTAGCCATAACGGCTTTCACTAGTTGCTGGGGCATAATGTCCATAGGCATAACTTTCTCATATTGTCCTGTTACAACATATGCTCTAGGCTCACCGTGTGGGTTTGTATTCACCTTAAATGTCTTTTTCAAAAACTTAGATATCGGCAATGAAGGACTTAATGTAGGCCTAGGATAAGAAGGCACTAACCATCCCAATAACTCATATTGGTCTCCTTCTGGGATTATCGATAATTGATTATCTGAAAACCCAATATAGCCATCTTGAGCTATTTTACCACCAGTGAGTACATTACCACTAATTACACGAACATTATCCTGCTTCAGATTATCATTAAGTATGGTACTGACACTAGCTCCAACCCGAGTCTTGTAATACCCCGGCGCATTAAACTCCGATCCCCCTACTGCGATAGTCTGTTCTAAGTTTAAATTTCCTGTACTGAAGAATTTACCAATGAAAGCTACATGTTGTGGCTTTACCGTCCAAACTACATCTCCTTTATTGATAGGGTCTACTTGATTTATCTGAACTCCAACCAGTCCACTAGGATGAGGTCCCTCGAATGTATTAATTTCGACACCACTTACCTGATTGTAAACATTCTTATCTCTTTTGGTATGAAGGTTTAAATGCACTGTACCATCTGTAAGCATTTTCAGCACTTCAAATCCTATTTTTAAATTAGACTCTTCGCCTTGCAATGAAATGTTCAAATCTGGTGCAAGTGGAGCTGAATCAAAACCTGAGACATGTATAGCCTTTGGACTAACATCTGTATCTGCTAACACTCCAAAAGGACGCTGTACAATAAATGGCCATAAACCCGCTTCAAGCATTAAGTTCTTAATCTCATCTCTAGACTTACTTGAAAATTCAGAAGTATCAAATGTTTTATAACTAATTTCTGAATCTGCTAATATTTTAACTTCCATTATAGCTCTTCTATCACCTCTTACTATTTCGGCAATTTCACCACTTACGGGTGAAGTAAAACAAATACTGCTATTGCCTTTGTCAGTAAAAAGACAATCTCCTGCTTTTACTTCATCACCTTGCTTAACTATAAGCTTAGGAATAAGTCCTTTAAAATCTCTCGGCTTGATAGCGAAAGTAACAGGAGCGGTTACGTCATAGACCTTATTTTCAGGTTGCCCTTCCAATGCGATGTCTAAACCACGCTTTATTTTTACATTTTTACCCATGAAATGCTCTATAATTTAGCTGCAAATGTATGATTTTGATTATAATATAAACACCCCTATAGTAAGAATTGTTTACTCCTCATTTAATGTCTATAATCTGACTTAAGAAGTCCGTCAAATGAGAGCTATACAAGTTATTTTGAGCTAATATAAATAACTAAGCGGACTCTAGTTTACCGTCTTGTTTTTTAACTCCAACAAAAAGATAGACAAGTCCCCCAACTAATAACAAGGAAATACCAAAAAAGACAAAAGTAAAGTTAGCGAAAATATTACCATAAATAGCAGCAGAAACTACCGCTCCTATTGTAATCCCTGCCTCCAAGGCTATAAACAGAGTAGCCATAGCTCTACCTGCTTTCTCTCCATTAGCCACATCTACAGCCCAAGCGAATAAAGCAGGAGAATTAATCCCTGAAGCTAAACCAGAAAATATAGCTGCTAAATAAAACAACTGCTCTTGCCTAAACATTAGCAAAACAGCAGCAATAACCCAAAAACTAGTGCCAATTTTGCAACTATAGATGCGTCCCTTAATATCTGACAACTTACTCGTGAAGACCCTAGTAAATATGGTTGATACTGTCATTATGGATATGAATAATCCTTTATTTTGAATCCCTAACCCAGCAGAATAATCTGGAATCAAAGTAATTATAGCACCAAACATGGTTACCGTAAGCAACATAAGTATGGCTGGTTCCTTAGCTCTACTATCCCACAGATCCTTCTTATTTAACTTAAAATGTTTCAACTTGAGAGGTTTAGAATTTGGCAAACTTTCTTTCATTGTAAATATGAAAAAAACCGATAGGAATGCCAATATACCAGAGAGATAGAACATATTAGTAAGACCTAAATTCCTCATAATTATACTACTCATAGCATATCCACTCATCATACCTATATTATTCATTATACCAATGAGCCCCATTGCCTCTCCCCTCCTATCTGCTGGTATAATATCCGCCAGATAAGCTACAGACCCTGTGGGCATAAATCCAGTACTAAGACCATGAAAAAAGCGAAGCAATAAAAATCCAAATACAAATGCAAAAAGCGGATAGAGTAGTGACATAGCTATACAAACTACCCCACCAAAAACCATAATAGGTTTACGTCCGATAATATCGGCTAGCTTGCCGCTAATGGGCCTGGATAGTCCAGCAGCTATGGTAAACAAACCAATGGTCCACCCCTTGTAATCTGCACCACCTAGAATAGTGATGTAGTCAGGAAGCTCAGGTATGAGTATAGTAAAACTAAAAAAGAATAATAAGGTGCTTAAGCAAAGCAGCCAAAATTGAACAGGATATTTTTTTAACAATTGATACTTTTAAATAAATGATCAAACACTAAAAAAGGAGTTCGCATACACGAACTCCTTTTTATATGAAAGCGTAATAAGCTAGATAGCTACTATTTCCTACTTTTTATAAAATCATCAATCTCAGGAACCTTTTCAAAAGATTTACCATTCCAAAAACCTAAAAAGTCAACTTTTTGAGGAGATCTAGCAACTAACTGCTTTATCTCAGGGATAGTATCCTTACTTATTAACACATTAGTTTTCTGATAGTTCATAGAGTTGCTCACTTTCACTGTTACGTAGTACGCTGGCCTTTTAACTACTGGTTTAGTAGGTGGCCGCCCCATTTTCTTTTTTTCTTCTGGTTTATCTTTTTTCTTTCTTCCCATTGTGTGTTTTAGTGCGTGAAACGCTGCAAACATATCAAAGTTTGCGAAAAATAAAATTTTATTGGTCTAAGAATTATTCATTTAGTCATTGTGATACTGCTCTCCATTCAATATTGTGAATCCTCTATACAGTTGTTCTAGGAATACTGTACGTACCATGTGATGCGGGAAAGTAAGATTTGACAAGCTCCATTTACCATCTGACCGAACAGATATAGCCTTTGAAAATCCAAAGGCTCCGCCGATGACAAAAACCAAGTTAGCGTGATTTACAAGAAGTTCATTTAACTTCTTGGCAAAGGAACGACTAGAGTACTGGATACCATGCTCATCTAAAAGTAGCACGTAATCATTCTCAGCTATATTCTTTAATATAAAATCTTGCTCTTGGATTAGGCACTCATCTCTGTTAGCTGAGTTTTTAGAGGAGTTGACCACCACATACTGTAATTTACAATACTTCCGTAGTCTTTTAAGATACTCCTCTTCACTCTGCTTGAAATATTTTTCTCTGGTAGATCCTACCACTAGTAACTTTATAGCCACTAGTGCTTATCGAGGTCTATACTTTCTCCTTGTCCATCCAAGAAACTATAATCTAACATACCTTGCTTGATATCTACCTTTACTTTTACCCATATTTTATACTTATAAAACCACTGCATACGTTTGGAAGGTACGCCTTGCTTTATGTAGGCTGCTAAATAGGGATTGGTTAAAACAGTAAGTGCGTTATGTTTGGCTGTAGTAATGAGGTATTCAAGGTTGTTTTCAATATCATCACTGATAAGCACGCTAGAAGTGACAGTGCCTGTACCTAAACAGGTAGGACATTTTTCAGCGGTAGTGATAGACATTTCTGGACGGACACGTTGTCTCGTGATCTGTATCAGGCCAAACTTACTCATCGGTAAGATGGTATGCTTAGCTTTATCGTCAGCCATTGCTTCACTCAAAGTGTTCCAAAGTTGTTTTTTGAAATTAGGAGTTCGTAAATCAATGAAATCTATAACGACTATACCGCCCATGTCTCGTAATCTTAACTGACGAGCTATTTCTCGAGCGGCGTCTAGGTTAGCTGCAAGTGCGTTTTCTTCTTGATTTGAAGAACGCGCCTGTTTGCTTCCACTATTCACGTCTATAGAATGAAGAGCTTCAGTGTGCTCAATAATGAGATAAGCCCCTCCTTGGCAAGAAACAGTCTTACCAAAAGAACTTTGTATCTGTTTATCTATATCGAACTGAGCAAAAATATCTTCCTTACCCGTATAATGCTTCAGCACCTTAGGTAATTTAGGGTCTATAGAGTTGAGATGATCTTTCATCGACTCATACAGTAACTTTTGGTTTATGGTGATAGCAGCAAAATCGTAGCTCAGCAAGTCTCTGAGGATAGCAAAACTTTTTTGAGCTTCCCCAAGAACTCTATCTCTCGGCTGAGCATTGGGGAGTTTTTTAAATATATCCTCCCACTTACCCTGCAATTCCATTATATCTAGGTGCAAATCTTGACCCCCTTTTTGTTCTGCCGCTGTACGACAAATGAGACCAAGCTTGGGCGCTTTCAGGCTATTACCAAGGTTTTTGAGACGCTTTCGTTCCTCTAGTGTACTTACTTTCTTTGACACATTTACGGTATCATAAAAAGGCACTAAAATGAAGTATCTCCCTGCTATAGAAATCTCGGTTGTTAGCCTAGGACCTTTGGAAGAGATGGGCTCTTTTGCTACCTGAACAAGAATCTGTTGATTACGTTTGAGGACTTGGCTTATTTTTCCAGTCTTCACCGTTTCTGGCTCCATAATAAAGTTATCTAGATTACCAGAAGTTCTTTTACCTTCTAGCGTCTCATTGGTTATTTTCAACCAAGACTTTATGTACGGCCCTAAATCGTGGTAATGTAAAAAAGCATCTTTCTCGTGACCTATGTCTACAAACGCAGCATTCAATCCCGGCATTATCTTCTTTACCTTACCCAAGTAAATCTCACCAACTTGAAAACTCCCACTATCAGGGCTTCCTTGATGAAGTTCAACCAGCTTCTTATCCTTAAGTAGAGCTATTCTCTCTCCTTCTTGCCCTACGTCTATTATCATTTCGTAGGCCATGTTTTTTAAGAATTAAATTATTTCTTTTTCTTATGTCTGTTTTTTCTCAGACGTTTTTTACGCTTGTGAGTAGCAATCTTATGTCTCTTTCTTTTCTTACCGCTTGGCATAATTTATAAATATTTTTAAATGTTGTTTGTTGTTTAGTCCTTCAGATCATCGAGAATTGTCTTGTACTCTTGATTTTCGGGGTGCAAAAGTAGCAATTTTTCAAATCTTTTTACAGCTTTTTCAGTTTGTCCTGATTCTATGGACATTAACCCTAGCTGATAGATAGCTGCTTCATGGTTAGAATCCCTTTCTGTAACTGCTCGAAGCTTCATTATTCCTTCGTTCATAACGAGTGACATGTCTCCAGATTCTTTACCTTTTTTAATATTTTTTATTGCAACAGATACGACTTTATCTAAATCAGCATCAGCTGGTAAAGTGGCATCCACTACTCTCATTGCGGGAGGACTCTTTTCAGCATTGGCATCCTGAGTCTCAGAGTGACTGTGCTCAAAATTATCTGCACTCTTAGTGTCTGTCTGGCAACCCGCCTGGGTAAGACCCACTGCAAGGAACACTCCTAACACTATGAGAAAAGTGTTTATTAGTTTAATATTACTTTTCAATATATTGAAATTACACTTGACCTTTTTTGACTTTCTCTACAAACGTCTTTGCTGGTTTGAACTTTGGTATGTTATGAGCAGGAATAGTGATTTGGGTGTTTTTGGAAATGTTTCGAGCTATTTTTTGTGCCCTACGCTGAACGATAAAACTTCCAAAACCTCTAAAGTAAACATTGTCTCCTTTAATAAGAGAACTCTTTACTACTTTAAAAAAACTTTCTACAGTCTCTTGAACAACTGCCTTTTCAACACCTGTTCTTTCAGATATTTCGTTAACTACTTCTGCTTTAGTCATTTGTGTGTGTTTTAATTTGGTTTGAATGCGAAAGTAATTTAAAAATGTCAATTATTTGTCCACAGTGACTTTTTTTTGCAAAAGTTTTGATAATGAGCACTATAGCAAATAGTATCATCAAATGGTACACACAAAATAAACGAGATCTCCCTTGGAGACATACCAAAGACCCTTATAAGATATGGCTATCAGAGGTCATGTTACAGCAGACTAGAGTACAACAAGGACTCCCATATTACGAAAATTTTGCTGCTACTTTTCCCACAATTACTGATTTTGCCAATGCCGATGAGCAACAAATACTCACTATGTGGCAAGGTCTAGGATACTATTCTAGAGCTAGGAATATGCACACTGCTGCTAAACAAGTCGTGGAACTTCACAACGGTTCATTCCCCCATAATTATTTAGATATAATAGCACTAAAAGGAGTAGGAGAATATACTGCAGCAGCTATTGCCAGTTTTGCGTTTGACCTTCCCTATCCCGTTATAGATGGCAATGTTTACAGAGTAATAACCAGATTATTTGGCATCGCCGATCCTATCAACAAACCTATAGGGCATAGGGCTGTTGCTGAAGCTGTCAAAGAGATATTTAACTCTGAAAGGCCTGCTCTATTTAATCAGGCTATTATGGAATTCGGTGCACTCCAGTGCACTCCAAAGAAACCCAAATGCGAAGAGTGTCCTCTTCAACCCAATTGCTCAGCATACGAATTAGATAAAATAGCTCTGTTACCTTACAAAGAAGGAAAGATAAAAGTAACCTCCATAACTCACAGCTATTTTGTAATCCACTACTTAGACAGCACATTTATCCAGCAACGCACAGCCGGCATATGGCAAAATTTACATCAGTTTCCTCTCCTAGAAAAAGAACTAAGCAATACTGAAGCGATAGAAGCATGTAAGAATCTCATAAGCAACGATATATCCCTCACTTTAGGAGACAACTACACGACAACACATCTGCTCTCTCATCGTAAAATAAGTGCTCATTTTTATAATATATACGCAGATAAAAAGCCATATTTTTCAAAAAGCGATATATTTGAAACACTGTTAGAAGACATAGGTATTAAATACCCCACCAGTGTGCTGATGCAGAAGTATCTAAACCAAGCAATATCAAATGATAAATAAAGTAATACTAGTAGGTCACTTAGGTAAAGACCCAGAAGTAAAATACCTAGATAAAGATAGAGCTGTAGCTAACTTTTCTATAGCCACTAACGAACGCTACAATGACCGAAATGGAAATAAAGTAGAAACTACGGAGTGGCATAATATAGAAATGTGGGACGGTCTTGCTAAAGTAGCTGAGAAGTATCTAAAAAAAGGATCTCTTATTTACGTGGAGGGGAAACTAAAGACGGACGAATACGAAAAAGACGGAATTAAAAAATACAGTACTCGTATACGTGTAAATACACTTAACATGCTGGATAAGGCAAGTGGCAACTCTGGGGAAAGTGGTACCACTACGCCTATTGATTCTGCTCCAACTCCTGTAAAAAAAGTAGAGGAGCACAACGAAGCTGCTATAGAAAGTATCATACAAGATGACGATGACGATTTACCATTTTAAGCTAATTTTTAATATCCATTGAAAAGCGACTCAGAACCCTATCAACAAATTTTCACCCTTCTACAGCAGACAGATTTAGCTTTAGGGTCAGATATCTTATCAGGCATCTTTGGAATGGTTATTATTTTCCTCTTCTTAGGTCTCTCTGCCCTGTTTTCTAGCTCAGAAAATGCATTTTTTAGTCTTAGCCCTAGCCATCTGGTAGAACTCAATGAGGAGAACTCTCCAAATAGTACTGCAGCTCTAGACCTTATTAACGAACCTGATCGAAAAACTGGAACACAAAGGCTACTAGCTACCATACTGCTGATGAATAATCTCATCAATGTATTCATAGTCATTTATTCCAGTTACCTCTTTGAACGGTTTTTCGACTTGGATGATTGGCAAACTCCGGTAGGCATCATAGATCCTAACTTCCTCCTACAGGTAGTGCTAATAACATTCTTACTAGTTCTTTTGGGCGAAATCATACCTAAAATATATGCTTCTCAAAACAATCTAAAGATAGTACGATTGATGGCAAAGCCCCTCAAGATATGCTATTCCATATTCAAACCTATGGTCCTCCTACTTGCAGGTAGCTCATCCATATTTGATAAGTACCTAAAAAACAGGATGCATAGCATTTCTATGGAAGAGATATCTCAAGCCATAGACCTTGCGGATAAAAACAAGGAACTAGAAGAAAAACACATCCTGAAAGGCCTCATTAACTTTGGTAACACTAGCGTGAGGCAGATAATGAAGCCTAGGACCGAAGTAAGCTGCATAGACATCAGCACAGAAGCTCAGGAGCTCCTAAAGACTATCAATAGTGGAAGCTATAGTAGAATACCCATATATGAGGAAAGTTTTGATCAGGTAAAAGGTATACTCTACATCAAAGATCTGCTTCCATATATTCATAAAACGACTAATTTTAACTGGAGAGATCTCATACGCCCCACTCTTTTTGTCCCAGAACACAAGAAGATAGATGACCTGCTGCAGGAGTTTCAAGACAAACGTGTACATATGGCTATAGTAGTGGATGAGTACGGCGGTACGAGTGGCATAGTTACCATGGAAGACATACTCGAAGAAGTATTTGGTGAGATAAAAGATGAGTTTGACGAGGCAGAACTAGCGTACTCTAAGCTAGATGAGCACACCTATATCTTCGAAGGTAAAACTGCTCTACACGATATAACTAAAATTATAAATCTACCTCTAGACTATTTTGAAAGAGTAAAAGGAGACTCTGAGACTCTAGGTGGACTGCTAATGGAAATAAAAGAAGAAATCCCGAGTAAGGGTGAGAAAATAATTTATGATAACATAGCGTTCACGGTAGAGAGTGCAGATAGTCGCCGTATCAAACGCGTAAAAATGCAAATAAACAAAAGACTAAATTTGGATTAACCGGATGCGTAATACACTTATCACTATAGCTATACTAACTGCTGCAGCTGGATGTCAAGACTTCACACCTAAACCAGAGGCTTATCCTCGTATACACTATCCTGAGCGTGCTTATAAATCCGCACCTATAGATGATTGCCCTTTTACCTTTGAAATCCCCACGTACGCAAAATTAATGCCGTATGCAAGCTTAGGTGGAAAACCATGTTGGTATAATCTGAGCTATGGAAAATTCAATGCTACACTCCACCTCACCTATGTACCTATCAATGGGCAACGAGACCTGGACAGTCTAGCAGAGGATGCGTACAAAATCGTATTCAAACCGCACATACAGCGTGCTGAGGAAATCATACAACGGGAAATAAGTGACACCACTAAGAATCTAAGAGGAATGATCTATGACCTAGAAGGGAAAACCGCTACTCCATTTAATTTTTATCTGACGGATGGCAAGCAGCACTTCTTCAGAGGCTCATTTTATTTTAATAGTCAAACTTCCCGTGATAGCGTGCTACCTATTTATGACTTTATAAATGAGGACATTATGCATACGCTGGAAAGTTTTGAATTTAAGTAGCAGAGTTCGATTTAATAAAACTCAAAACCCGCATATCCCACCTACTTCACTCTAAGCGTCCTGCCAATCCGAAGTGTAGTGGTGCGGCTGATACGGTTTAATCTACAAATAGTATTCACAGAAGACCCATATCTTCTAGCGATACCAGAAAGTGTATCTCCTCTACGAATTTTATGGTATCTCTTAGCGTTGGCAGGGACCACATTTGCTCTGGTATTTCCTTTTCTGACATAGGGAAACCACGTATGATTCACAAGAGCTTGCGTATCCTTAAGCTGAAATGCATCAAAATCTATAATCCGAGCAGGATCAAAAGCCTGACCCATTAATCGTGTCTCAAAGTGCAGATGGGGCCCAGTGCTTCTGCCCGTGCTACCGCCGAATCCTATAACCTGCCCTGCACGTACCGTCTGATTACGCACGACCAAAGCTTCTGATAAGTGACCATAGATAGTCTCTAATCCATTATAATGCCTAATAAGCACATAGTTACCAAATCCCCCCGGATTATACCGCTGTATTCTCACCACTCCGTCAAAAGCAGAAAGTACAGAGTCACCTATACTTAGTTTGATATCTATACCCTTATGCCATCGGCTTCTTCTCCAGCCATACTTACTAGTAATATGTCCTTGAAATGGATGAACGTAATCACACCCTTGTTCGCTAAGATCAAGCAGATAACCAGACTTCATAAGCTCATAGTCATAAGCTGGAAGATCGATATTTCGCTCATCCCAACTCGTCCCGTAGATATGCTGTGCAGGCAACAATCCGATATCAAAGTCCCAATGCTTGATCTCTTTTATCTCTGCACCTGCAGTACCCCCTTGCTGAGCAGAAACGCTCATTACCAGCAGACACAATATCACGGCTAAGCTACACTTCCAATACTGCTCTAATCTCTTTCTCATCCTCTCTTAATTGGTTTATTAAAATATCTGCATTCTCAAATCTTTGTTCATCTCTAGTTCTAGATACGAATGCTATGGATATCTCCTTGTGGTATATATTTTTAGCAAAATCAAAGATATGAACCTCAACACTCCATTTCTTATCTTCAAAAGTAGGATTGTAACCCACATTGAGCATTCCTGCAAACTTTATTTCGTCTATATATACCCACACCGCATACACACCATTTTTTGGAATAAGCTTATAGCTACTATTTACACGTACGTTAGCCGTAGGATACCCTATAGCTGTGCCTCTCTGCAGACCTTCCTCTACCTTGCCTGTGATAGTATATTCTGAACCGAGATACTCCATAGCCAAATGGACTTCGCCAGCTAAAAGTGCTGTTCTAATCTTAGTACTGCTGACTATACTCTCAGATACATCCTGAGCAGATATCTCTTCCAATTCAAAATCATATACTTCTGCAAAATTTACCATCTCTGCCATACCGCCTTCTCTATTGCGGCCAAATCTATGATCATAGCCTACGATAAGTTTAGACACCGTCAGTTGCTCTACCAGTATATCTCGCACAAACTCACTAGCTCGTAACCTACTAAATTCTTTGGTAAAAGGTATAATAATGAGATAGTCTATTCCCAGACTCTCCACCAGATCTACTTTTTCTTCAATAGTAGTAAGTAGTTTAAGCTCATTATCATCTGGATAAAGGACTAGTCTAGGATGCGGATAGAAGGTAAGAAGCACACTCTTTCCTCCTATTTTATTTGCTTCATTGACTACGTGTGTGAGTATCTTACGGTGCCCAAAGTGAACACCATCAAAGGTACCCTGAGTAAGGACCACAGGCTTATCCGTTTTAAAATCTGCTATATCGTAAAGTACCTTCACTAACTAAACTGCTGTGCGTATTTGAAAAAATCTTCTGCTTCTTTTATGTCTTCCATATCCACAGCATCTTCCACTTTATAATCTCCTATAAAAGTACGTATTAGTGAAGACATATATGCTCCACTCTCTAATGCTACTCCAAGGTCTCTAGCTAGAGATCGGATATAGGTCCCTTTACTACATTCTATATTAAAGCCTACAGTAGGAAAACTACTCACATCTATATTATAGGTGTAGATATGTGCATCACGTATTTTAAGCTGGACCACATCTCCTTTGCGGGCGTGCTCGTATGCTCTTACACCGTTCACTTTCACAGCAGAATGCTGCGGTGGTACCTGCTTGATATCTCCCCGAAATGAAGCTACTTTTTCCTCTAAAAAATCGGGCGTGATATGCGCTGTAGGAAAGGTGCCATCTACTTCTGTTTCTAAATCAAAAGATGGAGTAGTCTTTCCTATTTCAAAAGTCCCTTTGTACCCTTTTTTTTGTACCTGAATACCTTCTATCTTCTTGGTATACTTACCATAACATACTATAAGTACTCCTGCAGCTAGTGGGTCTAGTGTGCCAGCATGTCCTATTTTCTTTATCCGCGAAATATTGCGGAGCTTCTTTACTACATCGAAACTAGTCCACGTAAGTGGCTTATTGATTATCAAAAATCCTCCTTCTTCTATGGGTAATTCACTCATGATTATTTCTGTGCAAGACGGTACAAGACAAAGGCTATAAAGCCAAAAATAAGATTAGGTATGGTCACTGCTAATAATGGATGCATAGAACCACTAGAGCCGTATGCTAAGAAAAACTGAAACACTATCAAGAAGGTAAAACTAAGCAATAGCCCAATACCGAGATTTAGGCCAATTCCGCCTCTAGTCTTTTTAGATGCTACGGATACACCTATGACTGTGAGTATGATGATGGCAAATGGCATTGCAAACCGCTTATATTTCTCAGTAGTATAAAAGAATGTATTCCCTGTACCTCTCATCTCCTCTAAGCCTATCATCTGGTCTAGTTCACTCAGATTAAACATCTGTACGTCGTCATTTTTTCTGAAAAAATCTTCTGGATTAAAGGCTATCATGGTATCCATAGTGCTACCTTTAGTCAGTATCTCGTTACCGTCTATGAACTCTCGTGTCCACCACTTCGTCAGCTTCCACTTCTGTGTTTCTTCATTCCAGTTTAGCCGCTCTGCGTACAGCTTAGATTTAAGCTCTCCCTTTTCTATATTTTCCAGGCTTATCTTAAAACCTGCACTATCACTAAAATTAAAATTGCCCATACTAAGAATCTGACCCGGAGATATCTGTGTCTTTATCTCAGACAAGGTATAGCGGGTGCGGTCTCTGATGTATGTATTTTCGAAATCTACACGTGTTTTATCTGCGTGCGGAATAATCCATGCAGAAAGTGCGAAAGAAAATAATGCTAAAAATATGGATGTAATGAAATAAGGACGTAATAGCCTACGGTATGAGACTCCTCCAGCTAGCATAGCTATTATCTCAGAGTTTTGTGCCATCTTAGAGGTGAAAAATATTACCGAGATGAATACGAATACCGGACTAAAAAGATTCAGTAAAAAAGGAACCCAATTAACGTAATAGTCAAATATAACCTCCGTAAATGGGGCACTATTTTCCATAAACTCGTCTATCTTTTCAGATAAATCAAAGACAATGATAATTACCGTAAATAAGCCAAGAGCTAGGGCAAAAGCTCCTAGAAATCTCTTAATGATATATACGTCTATTTTGGTTAATCTCACTACGCTGTACTACTGCAATAATCTAAAACCCAACATTACATGTTTGGTTTAATCTTGCGTATAGCCATTGCAAATAAATGTGAAATAGCCTCACTTTCTTCTAAAATCGGATTAATAATGGCAGAATCAAGATAGTTTTCTTCTTTGATCAGGTCCAGCCAGTACTGACAGCCGTCACTCGCTTCTTTCGCTTCACTTAATTTTCTAAGAAAATACTCTGGATTTTGCGTAGCTGTAAGACCTTTAGACTTAATAGCCATATCCGTAGCTCGGTCTATAAGATGACCTCGTACCAGATTACACATTGCTACTTCAGCAGGAAGTACCAATGCTATTTTAAGGCACGTTTTACTCAGTAATTTTGCTCTTTGGTATATATCTGCTATCATAATCTCTGGTCTAATTTAGCTACCATACTATTTTTCCAAGGTAAAAAGGTGTCTGCTAGTATATGCTTACGAGCCTCACCTACTAGCCATAGATAAAACTTAAGGTTGTGTTCACTGGCTATCTGAGCACCGAGGTACTCCTTGGCTTTAAATAAGTGCTTGAGATATGCTTTACTGTACTGCGGGGTGAGGTCATCATCAATGGCTGAGTAATCGCCCTCCCACTTTTTGTTTCTCATATTCATTGTACCGTCTTTGGTAAATAGCCATCCATTTCGAGCATTACGAGTAGGCATCACACAATCAAACATGTCTACACCTCTATGAATGCATTCCAGTATATTACTAGGAGTCCCTACACCCATTAGATATCTAGGCTTATCAGTGGGCACTATAGTACATATTTGCTCTGTAATACGGTACATATCCTCATGCGGCTCTCCTACTGACAGACCACCTATAGCTATACCATCGGTATCTTTACTAAGGCAATACTCTGTACTCTCTAGTCTTAGATCTTCAAACACGCTTCCTTGTATGATAGGAAATAACTGCTGCGTATGTCCGTAGATAGGATCTGTCTCATTAAATCTAGTGATACACCTATCTAACCACCTGTGTGTGGTATGCATAGAGTTAGTAGCATACTCTCTAGTAGCTGGATAGGGTGTGCATTCATCAAAAGCCATAATAATATCTGCACCGATAGTACGCTGTGTGTCCATCACATTCTCTGGAGTGAAAAGTAGCTTATGTCCGTCTATATGACTTCTGAAAAGAACGCCTTCCTCAGTAATCTTGCGCTGGTCAGAAATACTATACACCTGAAAACCGCCACTATCTGTGAGCATAGGCCTATCCCAATTTATAAACTTGTGAAGTCCCCCAGCACCTTTTATAATGTCCAGTCCTGGTCTGAGATAGAGGTGATACGTATTGCCGAGGATAATCTTGGCATCTATGGTATTTTTGAGTAGCGACTGGTCCACGGCTTTCACCGTACCCTGTGTGCCTACGGGCATAAATATAGGCGTAGGGATATCACCGTGATCTGTGGTGATAAGTCCTGCCCTCGCTTGCGTATCTTTTTCGGTGTGTTGAAGATTGAAAAACACTATTGGAATATTAGGCTAAATTGGATGAGCTTAGGAGATACACGCCCTAGACTGCTCGCATACACGAACTCGTCTGGTACCAGCTGATTACCTATACCATTGCTTAATTTTATCTCTGGGCTAAATTTGAAAAACTCGTAATAAATATCTAAACCTATGCCTACGTCATACGTAAGTGTATTGGGATACAGTGCTACAATAGGCTTGGTATCACTCCTATCTGTGTCTGCATCACTCGTGAAATCAAAACGATAGGTAAATCCAGCTAAAGCATACACTCTCACATTTTTATGTCGGACACTTTTATACTCAAAAGTGAGTGGAATTTCCATGTATGTGGCTTCCATTTCGGCTACCTTCTTTACATTATTAGTAAACTGATAGTTCATATCTCTACGAGCAAACTGTATGTTTAACATAGTACGTAAATCCCAGCTTTCTGCCAGTCTAAAGTTTACCAAACCTCCTAGACCAAAACCTGGATACCGAGTAGACTCTATAGTCTTGAGAGAGTCGTAGTTAAAATTATTATCTGTGACAGTGTATTTCAGCTTAGCGGAGTTTCCCATTATACCAAACCCAAAACGGACTGGTTTTCTGTCATACAGTGGATTAGTCTCCTGAGCCTGAGCTGCAAGTCCTGATACTATAAGTATATAGCTGATTATTATTTTAAACCTGTGTATATCGAGCATACCCCAAAAGTTAAACGTCTATCTTCTACCTTTTCGTACTGTACGTTACGCATTATTTTTTTAAACTCTTCTCCCTCTGGAAAAGCACGTACAGATGCTGGCAAGTAAGTATATGCTGCACTATCTCCGGAGAGTACCTTACCAAAAAGTGGAAGTAAAGTTCTATTGTAGATATTAAATAATGCACCAAACAGTCCTTTAGGCTGTGTGAGCTCTAATATCATAGCTACTCCTCCAGGCTTTAGTACTCTGCGTATTTCAGAAAGCCCTTTGTCCAAATTTTCAAAATTACGCACACCAAAAGCTACAATTACTGCGTCAAAGGACTCGTCTTCGTAGTGTAAATCTTCGCTATCCCCAGCATCTAGTCGCATGTTCGTAATTCCTTTTGCCTTGATTTTCTGACGACCTATCTCTAACATACCCTCAGATATATCTACTCCTATGACCTCATCAGGCTCTAGAGATAGTGTGGCTATGGCAAAATCTGCCGTACCCGTGGCTACATCTAAAATGCGTTTAGGCTTGTACTCTGCAAGCATTTTGATGGCCTTTTTTCTCCATCCTCTGTCTATGCCGAAGCTTAGAACACGGTTTAAGAAATCATACCTGTGTGCAATGTTATCAAACATCTGCATCACTTGTTCTTTTTTGGAGCCGTCGGCTGCGTATGGTTTTACGTTGGTACCCATTTTTATTGCTTTGCAAAGGTAACACTTATGATCGAGAGGAGTTTAGTGAATTATAGAATGATGTTAGATGTATGACTCAGGACTTTCAGAATTATGACTCAGGACGAAAGACTTAGGATGTAGGACTTATAGACGTAGGACTTTCAGACTTAGGACGTAGGACTTGCTTTTGCTCTCACCTTTAAAATTAGACTCAAACTTAAACTTAGAATTCTCCTACCTTTGCAGCGTGATATTTAGCAAGGCAACATTTTTAAGAAGCTACGGAGCTGTACAGCAGATTCAAGATGAGAAGACACCACAGTTTGCTTTTATAGGTAGAAGTAACGTAGGCAAAAGCTCACTCATTAATGCACTAGCTTCTAAAAAAGACATGGCTAAAACCAGTTCTAGGCCTGGAAAAACTCAGCTTATCAATGTTTTTGATGTAGAAGGACATATTCACCTAGTCGATTTACCCGGATATGGATACGCCAAAGTATCTAAAAAACTTAGAGAAGAATTTGAGGGACTTATCACTGACTACTTATTACACAGTGATACACTCTATATTGTATTTATACTCATAGATGCTTCTATACCACCACAGCGTATAGACTTAGAGTTCGTAGCGTGGTGTGGCGAACACAAAGTACCTCTTGGTATAGCCTTTACCAAAACTGATAAGAAAAAGAAGAAAAACACGGAAGCTAACATGCTTGCCTTTGAGAAAGAGATAGGACAGTTTTTTGAAGAGTTACCAGTAATACTAGAGACCAGTGCCAATAGCAAACACGGTATAAAAGAACTTGGCGATTGGATAAACGAGCAGATGGGGCACGTGTAGTGCAGATAGATTTACCACACAGACGACTTGGAAAAACTAAAAAACATACTACAAGCCATTCAACGTGCACTGCCACTATGGCTCACTTTACTAGCTTTATCACCCATTCTCATAGGATTGGTCTATAATCCATCACTGGTAGACTTTCGCTACATAGCGATTAACCTTGTGTGGATCATTCCTTTTACTATTCTGAGTATTTGGACTGAGAAGAGAATCTTCACCTACATCATAGCAATATCTTTCTTTGTCATAAACCTAATAGAAGTAGGTCACTGGTCTATACTACAAAGCCCTATAAATCTAATCAGTATGCTGGCTCTAGCCAATACAAATCCTGGTGAATCCACAGAATTTATGAATACCAAAGGATGGCTTACACTCTTACCTCTACTCGCAGTAGTGGTACTCATAGTGCTCAGTCTAAGAAGAATGAAAAGTACTCCGCTCACCAAGACAGGACGCCTTACGCTTATCTTACTCTTCTTAGGGTCTGTAATATTCTTAGGAGAAAATGCACTACACGATAGACTCATCCGCAAGGGATCACCACACCTCATAAAAACCGCAGTAGCATTCTCTACCACCATAGATGGATACCGAGCTGCTATGAATAATGCAGTGCCACGAGACGTGAAAATACTAGAACGAGATAGTCTGCCACGTACTCTGGTACTTATTATAGGAGAATCACTTAACAGAAATCACATGTCTCTCTACGGAGCTGAGCGTGAGACTAGCCCTCTGCTGAGCTGCAGAGATGATATCCAAGTCTACCAAAATGTAATCAGTGGCTACTCCAATACTGTGAGCTCTGTGCTCAATAGCCTGAGTGAGACCAACACCGAATCTGCAGATACAGCAAGCCCTAAAGTGGACATCATAGATATACTGCACGCTGCTGACTACAAAACCTACTGGCTCAGTAATCAGCCGCCCATAGGCATATGGGAAAACATAGTCAGCTACTTGGCTAATAAAACTGACAACCCGGTGTATGTCAATACGAGCAGTAGTTCTTCCTTTGAAGCGACGTATACTGTGTCTTATGACGATAAACTGCTAAAGCCACTCCGCACTGCACTAGATGCTCCAGGAGAGCGAAAGCTCATCGTACTGCACCTGATGGGAAATCACACCTCCTACTCTAAGCGATATCCACCTGCGTACAAGAAATGGGAAGAATCTGGCGAAGTACCGGGCACTAGAGCACACTATGCCAATGCAGTGCTATATAATGACTACGTAGTAGATAGTATCTTCAGTATGCTGACTCAGCACGCTGCCTCATCTGACCAAGAAAATATAGCTCTCTATCTCTCTGATCACGGAGAAAACGTATACGACGAGAATGGAAACTGCGGACACGACTATGCAGGCACACTGCCTAAAAGCAATGTAGAAATACCTTTTATCTTATGGCAAAGTAACACGAGTAAAGCAAGGACTACAGCACTCTCTACTCCATATATGTCAGACGATTTATTTCATACTATACAAGATCTAGCCAAGGTAAAAAACAGCTACTACACTCCTACCAGAGCATTCTTCCATACTGGCTATGACTCTACTCGCGTACGTAAAATGGAGAGGTATATGAGTAGGTGCTTTGATTGGCTTTTATGGTATATTTGGCAAAGTGAAAAACAAACCCTCTAATTCTGCAGTCGGGGGTAAATGCTTGCAAGCACTTACGAACGGTAAGTCATATAGGGGATATATGTGCCATGCACATATACAAGTGTTACAAGCAAGCTAAAAAATGAAAAAAGCAACGGTAAACTTAAGAGAAAGACCTCCCAATAAACAGGTAGTAGTACCTATAAATTAGGCTGTCTTTTATTGTACGGAGATATGCAGCCGAAGTAATATCCGTCGAAATAAACACAAATAATCATAAATAAAAATCAATATGAACAATAGAATCATAATAACTATACTGCTAATCACTTTTGTTAGCATTTCCTGTTTCGCACAACTTACGGGTTCGTGGGATATAAACTCAGGATTGGCCCAAACCACCACGACAAAGGCTGTGGGACTGAACACAACTACACCCAATGCAAGGATAAATCTTGTAAATCCTGTGTTTTGTTGCACTGAAGATATGCAATCCTTTACACAAGACCCTCTGCACATTCAATATAGCAACCTGAGCACAATGCTAATTTTAAAAAACACTGGCATGTTTGGTCTTCAAATAGCTAACCCCAATAGCTATTTTCACGTCAATGCAAATAGTGGATATGCCAAACTATTTGAACTCACAAAAACGCATGGGACATCTACAAGTAGATTATACTTTGACACAAAGTTAATGGGTCCTAATTTAACCACTTTGAACCCAATAATTCAAAGTGAGGATGCCGGTATCATTTTTTCTGACAACAATAACTCCTCCAATATTTCTCAAGGGTTTGTAATTGCACCTCGGTCAAGCACAAATTCTGGAATAAGAATTAGTGCGAATGGAGATCTAGAAATTAATAACGGAAGGTTGGTTATCAATGATGGCACTACCAATCAATTTCAAGTAACGGCAAACGGTCTAGTAGCAGCACGTCAAATTGATGTTCACTTAGACCCTATACCTGATTTCGTGTTCCACTCTGCTTTTGATGCTGACAGTGCTGCTTATTACGCAGAAACCGGACAATACAAAGCTATGACACTAGCAGAAGTAGACGCCTTTGTGCAACTAAACAGACATTTGCCCGGTATCAAAAGTGCTGCCGAGTATGAGCAAGCAGGAAGCATCAATGTGGGCGAATTGCAACTCCAACTGCTGGAGAAAGTAGAAGAACTAACTTTGTACAACATTGAGTTGATGAAACAAATTCAAGCATTACAGCAGAGACAGATTTTATTAGAAGAACAATTAAAAGCAAAGTAAAATGAAAGAACTTATTATATTCTTACTAATGGGGTTCTTGTCTTTTACTGGATGTAAAGACAAAGATCCAAAGATTACTCAAACCACTGAATTATCGGAAGAAATGAAGGCATACTTCGTGAATTATGAAGTTGGAACAAAGTGGATATACCAAGACACAATAAATCCTAATATATATGACACCATAGAGTTAGTTTCAAAAAAAAATATTGACATTAATAATGGAGGGACTTTAGAAAAAGGATTCGAATTATATTTTGTACCTAAAATGAGTAAAGATTTCAAAATAACAGCGAACCCTGGTGCTTCTAATAAGTGTTTTGTAAAAATTGACCCTCTTGTAAATGCTTCAGGGGCAGTTATATTTGAAAATAAAAATAACATTTGGACAACAAACACCAATTTCTATGACAGTTTAATTATTGATGGATCCACCTTCTATGAGGTAATTGGAAGTGACTCTCATAATTCTTACCAATACCATATGAAACTTGCTAAAAACCTAGGAATTATTTTCTTCAGGTCAGAAAATGCTAATGCTCAAAGCCCTTGGAGTGCTCCCCTTAAACTTATAAAAATAGTAAAGCCATGAGAATTTTGATATATAGTATTTTTGGCTTAATTACGTTTCAGATACAGGCCCAATTAAGTGAGCCCGGCTACCCATCAAGTCTTTTTAGTGAAATTTCATTAGAAAACTTAGAACTGTTACGGCTACCTTCTTTTGACAATGATTCATTAGACGCACAAGATACTTGCCGCACTTGTGGGGAGTTTTATAGTATTAATATTAAAAGTGTATTTGACTTCTGGGAAAAAGCAAGTCTAGACTTAGTGAATAGAAATGGAGAAGTTATTGAAATATACAGACTAAAAATAAAATCGCCAACAGCACAAGGATTGCACGTAGTATTTAAACATTTCGAGCTTATGGGCGACGAACAAATGTTCATATATAGCCCAACTGACAGAAATAGAATTTTAGGTGCTTATACTGCAAATTCAAATAAACCAGATTTTAGCTTTATAAGTAATATTATTTATGGAAATGAATTGATAATTGAGATAAACAAACATCATCAAGAAGTTGATGCCATTAAAGGAAAACTTATCATTGAAAAATTTCTATACGTTCATAAAAACCGATCACGCTTTGAGCTTTCATTATCTTGTCACAACGATGTAATTTGCTCGCCGTGGTATAACGAGTGGTGCAACGAGATTAGAAGCGTGGTTAAATTTTTAGGCTTTAGTACGGATAGTGAAAATGGGTTTTTATGCTCAGGTGCAGTTGTTAATACATTAGGTCCAAATTTCGAACCCGTAATACTAACAGCTCAGCATTGTGTAGAAAATGCCGATAGACCTGAAAACTGGGTAGTTTGGTTTAATTTTCAAAGTAATTCTTGTGGTCCAACCAATAATGGAAATGATTTAATGACTATTTCAGGAGTTGATGTTATTGCATCTGACAAAGGTGTTGGGTGTCCAGATATAGCTTTATTGCGATGTAGAGACGGAATACCGTTACAGTATAACGTATTCCATAGTGGATGGAGTAGGCTTAACTTGACAACACCTCAAGATGGTGTTGGCATTCACCATCCAAGAGGTGATTTAAAGAAAATTTCATTTGGGGAAATAAAGAATCCTGCTTTTAGGACTTGTTATAGAGTTGATTGGTCAGATGGCACAACAGAACAAGGTTCTTCTGGTTCTCCTTTATTTGGCACATCACATTTAATAACAGCTGCACTTAGTCATGGCCCTGACCCTTCTTGCGATGATTTGGGACAGGACTGGTATAGCAGGATTGAAAAAAGTTGGAACGACCTACAGCCTCACCTAGCACCGGATAATGACGAAGTTTTTGCTTTAGTAGGAAACGATCCTATTTCAGCCTGCCAAGATGTTATTAACTTAAATCGCAAATTTTTCCCGGGTAATGACTGGCAAGTCAAAAACGAAATCACTATTCAAGCAAGTACACAAATTAATATCAGTAATATTGCACCCACAGCTTTTGAACACTCTCCATATAATAGTCCAAGATTTAATTCAGATTATGTTATTTTGGCTGGAGATAGAATAACTATTTTTCCTGGTTTTAGAATCAACAGACCTGATCGTGCATTAGGTTCGCCAAATTACGATTTTAACTTTTACCCAGAAGGTAATCAAAATCGAGTTTCATTTCAAATACATCCTTGTGAGCCTTTTATAGACGATTGTGGTGTAAATCACGCAGAAGCAAGAATAGACCCTAATACAAACGGTGGTTCTGGAACAAATCATAAAAGCTCTTTTGATATGATTGATGGGTTACAAGTGAAGCTATTCCCAAACCCAACCAATGGTTCTACCACTGTTACTATTGAGAGTGCATCAAATATAAAAAATATAATAGTGCTGAATAGTCTAGGACAAACTATTGACCTTGTATCAGATACTTCTAACGAAAACAAAAATCGTTTGACCATATCAGAAGTTAAAACAGGAGTCTATTATATATTGATAACAGATGCAACTCAAAAACAAACAACAAGAAAGCTGATTGTCAACTAGATAGGAAGCAAGCTTGTAACACTATGTATACGTAATGCCGCTTTTGTACTCGCTATAAGAGCGGCACTACGCATACACTCACGTTCTCTGCAATAACAAAAACTTATCAAGATTCTGTAAGTGGATATACAGTTCGTCAGATTGAAGATGCAATAGACAATCAAAGAAAATGGAATGATTGGAGAGATAACATTAAAAATAAATACAATAATGCTACAGAAACACATTTGGACGCTGCTTTTGATTACTGGAATTCTAAGTAGTCAATGCTCTTGCAAGGAGAAAGAGGCTATAGTTTATGATACTTTTAAATTTTACAATAATTCTGAACATCTAGTTACGATAAAAGCTTTTTATTTTGACATCGACACTTGGAATGAATTTGTTGATTCGATTGAAATAGATGGTGAATTAATTCAAGAAACTGAAATGATATATGGAAGTAGAACTGATGCTTTCTCGCTTGCTGACTCAATACAAATAATCTTCGACGATACCAGAAAAAGTACTTTTATTGCATCGGTTGATACCTCAGAGTTTAATATTCTTAGTTTAAGGAATTATTCTATTACAAAACAATCGGATGAACGAAATGTGAACAACTATAATTTCACTCTAGAAGATTATAATTATGCAAAATAAGATTGCCAGCTTGTAACACAAAATAAAACGCAATGCCGCCGCAAGCCTTCACCGCAGGCTATGCGGCACATGCGTTTTATTAGAACCGTGACAACTCTACTCCACCACTACTCGCTTGATATCATACGCTAGATTATCCGTGATCACTCCTATAAAATAGGTACCTGGAGTAAGTGCCGAAAGATCTAGTTTTTTGGTCTTTGTTTTTCCTTTGAGTTGTTCGGTGAGGACCACCTGACCTTGTAGGTTAGTAATCTCTACCGTACAGCAGTCATGCTTATCTACAAACTCTAGGTTCAACTCATTACTCGCAGGATTAGGATACAACTTAAAGCTATACGTAGGCTTAGCTAACTCCTCATCATTTGCTAAGTTAGCATCATACATAGCTAAAGTGTATTGGCCTTTTTTCAAGTTATCTATACGGATAGTGCCTCGCTTATCAAAGAGTGAACCTGTATTTTTGGTATAGTCTGCGTACACTTCCCAAGCACTCGTGCCATTGGGTCTGTAGAGTAACACTAGACTGTCCTCTGTGATACGTATAAGCTCATTATCTAAATATCCGAAATCAGCAGAATTAGTAGTCAATCCACTGTATATAATCTCACTACTTATCTGTACATCATCCTCCCATATGCCGTCTACCGTCCAGTATCTCTCGCGACTAATTACTGCACCAATAGGTGCTCCATAGGTACCGTCTGCTGGTGCCCAGTGATGTTCTACTCTGAGCAGTATAGAATCCCCAGAGGATACATTCGCAGTTACTTTTTTCATCATTCCCTGAGGCATAGTGATAGGCGTATTATCAGCTATCACGGCCCAGTCTGTAGTGACTGCATCACTGATCAAATCATCAAAATCAAACGACCAGTATACTGGCTCAAAAGGACAATTAATTACAAAGCTCTGCTGACTATTCATCAGTACTATCTGTACATCATGTCTCTGCCAGTCCGCACTAAAAGCAGTTACTTTAGCTACTACATTGGTATATTTTATCTCATTAAATCTAGAAGTCTGCTTTATTCTCACTTCGTACTTATCTCCTACTTCTTTAGTGTAGAGTATATCAAAGTGTGGGAAGCCTGCTTCTTTTATCCATTGATTAAAAAATCCAGAAAGGCTTAGTGCAGTAAAGAGCTGGAAGTGCTGACGCATATCCTCTGTAGTCACATCTTTAAATTTATACTCTTGCTGAAAGCTGGCACACGCGGCAAAAAATGCTGTATCTCCCATCATACCTCTCAGAGTATGCACCATATCTGCACCTTTATTGTACACGTGTCTGCCATACGTATTGGCATGACCTATCCCACTCACAGGCAGCACAGCTCCGTCTTGCACATGTGCAAACTGGAGTACTGCACGGTGATTATCTTCTATATCTTCATCATATCGTTCACGTCCGTAGACGGCCTCTAGGAAGATCCGCTCAGAGTAAGAGGCCCATCCTTCATTGAGCCACATGTCTTCTTGCGTTTTGCAGGTGATGGTATTCCCCCACCAATGGTGAGCTAGTTCGTGTGCGTACAGCGTCTCAGAGCTTTTATCTCCAGCAGATATAGCGTAGCGAGGGTAAGCTATATTCGTAGCGTGCTCCATAGCTCCAGAGTTAAAGGGAACCGTATTAAATCCTATTCTATCAAAGGAATGTTTGCCATATACTTCTTCAAATCTGCGTATACATATCGGTAGATTTACAAAGCTTTTACGCAGATTAGCAGTATCAGCTGCTAGCGAAGTCAGTAGTACAGGAATACTATCTACATTCATAGTCACTTCTTCATAATTAGCTATAGCCACCGAAGCCAAGTAGGTAGGGATAGGATCATCCATCGTCCAGCGAAAAGTCTGTGTCTGATCTCCATTATCCACTATATCCGTAAGATATCCATTGGCATAAGCACGCTTACCCGAATCTACAGTGACATTAGTATAGTAGCGTGCTCTATCCGTGAAGTTATCAAAACACGGGAACCATGCTCTACCAAAATTGTGCGGATCTGCAGCAAAACCTACTCCGAGGTTAAAGGCATACTCACCCGTGAAATAAAAGCCTCCCCATTGAGCATCTGATTTAGGATTACCGGCATAAGACACCGCTACATTAAAAGTATCACCTGTAGCGAGTATGGGAAGAGCCACAATAAGTCTAGGTGAATTATAATCGAAAGACACTGCACTACCATTTACAGAAACAGCAGTCACGGGTATATCCAATAGGTCTAAAGACATACTAGTGCTCTCTTGGAGAAGCACTATAGCTATCACTGCGGTAGCGTCTATAGCTTTCTGAGACTGGTAATTTAGAAAGGCTGCATTGATCTTATAGCTCTGCACGTCAAAGGTATCTGAGCGTGGATCCAGCGTATTAGCCTGAGCTAGCTGCTCCTGCACACGCATATGCTGACAAAATCGCTGTGCTGTAATCTTAACGCTACCACATACCATCAATGAAAATATAACTACTAATCTACTGTTCATTTATTAATACTTTTGCACGAATATAAAGGGATTACCAAAGATGACTACATATAGAAAAATTCTGACATCTAGTTTACTTTTTTTATTAGCACTCACGGCCTCAGCACAGACTACCTCAGAGAATAGATCTGTACGGGGATACGCTACTGTAGATAAAGCAGCAACAAGTATTTCTCTTCATTGGGATGCTTCTGCAACTAATGTCACGGCTTACAATATTTACAGAAGGACTTTAGGAGCTACTAGTTGGGGTGCTGTTTTAGTCAACCTTGGCCCTGCTGACAGCACGTATACAGACGCTGATGTGACTACCAAGGGAGTATATGAGTATAGCATAGAGAAGGTTACGGACGTTATAGATCCATTCCGAAGCGGTGGAGCTAAAGTCAAGGGATACAGCTACATAGCAGCGTCCATAGAAAAACCAGCTATCCATGATAGAGGAGTCTTCTTAGTACTGATAGCTAAAAATATAAAAGATAGCCTAGCAACAGGTATTGATATCCTAGAACAGGACCTTATTGCCGATGGGTGGGAAGTATATTCAGAAGTTGTAGGTCCTATGGCTGGAGTTCAAGATGTAAAAGCCATGATAGATGCTAGAGAAAGAGACATAGGTTGTGATGCGGTATTTCTATTAGGACATATTCCTGTGCCTTACTCTGGACTTTACTGTGAGGATAGTAATTATCTTTATCCTCCTGATGGACATGATTCTTCAGACGCACTATCACACTGTGGTGCTTGGCCAGCAGATGTATATTATGGAGTAATAGATGGAGCTTGGACAGATACAGATTCTACTACACTTGCATTCAGGTCGGAAAATAACAACTTAATAGGTGACGGTAAATTTGATAATATACGAATACCGGGTACTGTAGATATACGCTTAGGTAGAGCAGACTTTAGCAGAATGCCACTCTTTGACCTAAGTGAAATAGGACTTACAAAGCAGTACTTAGATAAGGTACATACTTATAAAACAGGTAGTACTCCTACGGTAAAAAAAGGGGTGATAGAAAATAATTTTGCAACTTTTGATGAAGGATTTAGCTCAGCAGCTCTAAGAGACTTCACTGCTATATGTGGTAAAGATGCCATAGTGGAGGATGATGTACTAGAGGCTTCTGAGACTGCGGACTACCTGCTCAGCTATAGCTGCGGTGCAGGATCATTTACGAATTGTAATGGATTTGGAACTTCCGCTGACTTTAAGACTAAAAATGCAAGTGCATTCCTTCACATCTTCGGCAGTTTCTTTGGAGATTGGGATATAGAGAATAATCTAATGCGTGCTTCACTATGCACTGAAGAAATGGGTTTTGCGGCACTATGGAGTGGGAGACCAAAATGGATCACACACACTTTAGCGTTAGGCGAAACGTATGGAGATGTGGCCTTACGTACACAAAACAACTGGCAAGACTACGACGCTAATTTTTACCAAAACGGAGCGCACAGTGCGTTGCTAGGTGACCCAAGTCTGAGACATGACATGATGCTCCCTGCTGAAAATATCACCCTAGTAGCTAACTTTGACAGATCAATAACTAACATAGGCTGGAACGCCAGTAGTGAAGCAGGTATAAATGGGTACTATCTCTACCGAAGTCATAAAAGACACAGAGGCTTCATTCCATTAAATTCCACTCCTATCACAGATCTAACATATATAGATAGTGCGCCGTTTGACGGTACAAACTTCTATATGGTACGTGCAGCCAAAGTGACAGGAACTAGTAGTGGTAACTACGAGAATTTAAGTCTTGGGATAGTTGCAGAAATCAACTCTATGAAGGGACAGATGCTGAATGTACCACTTACAGCAAATATTCATTTACTTGTATATCCTACCGTGACTACAAGTACTCTCACCATAGAAAAATCTACCATTCAATTAACAGAATATAGTGTAATCAATACATTGGGTGCTAACGTGATGCAAGGTAATGTATCTGGACACAAGCAAAATATAAATGTAAGTGAACTACAACAGGGTATTTACCACATTACAATATCAGGCAACACTTCTACTTTCATAAAGCACTAGCGGCTAAAAAAGTAGGCATTAGCCTGCTGGAAGAACGCTTTTTCATAAGCTAGACCGCACGGTTTAGTTATGTACTCACCGTATCCAATGTCGTAATACTGCGTGCAGCCTGGACCTACGTAGGAGAGGCCATTAAAATAGGAATAAAATGCAAAACCTCTTGGTTCTAGTAAGGTATGTGATCCGAAGCTCTTTGTGCCATTAGTGAGGTAGTCTATTGTATTTGCGATATCTAACTGACTCACTATATCCGTGACCACGGTATCCCTCTTCACTAGTCCCCCAGTGATAGCAATAGGTATTCTAAAATTACGAGAAGCATACAGCGGAGGATTATCTGGCCGAATAGTGCCGTGGTCTGCCGTGATTATTACCAGTGTATTGTTCCATTTTTCACTCGCCTTTAACCTACGCATCATCACACCAAGACAACTATCTGTATATGCTACACTGTTCAAGTATTCGTCATCTAGTTTAGCATATGGAACATCAAAAGGCTCATGACTGCTCAGCGAGAAGAGCATAGCAAACTGTGGTTTCGCTTCTGCTAAAAACGCATCTGTAAATTCTTTAAAAACTACCTCATCATGAGCCCCCCAAGCGTTTGCTACTTTAACTTCAAAATCATTCTCTGACCTCACTTCATCAGCTGCACTAAAAAGAACCTTGATATTGGCAAATTCTAAATCTCCACCGTAGAATAATCGAGTATGATACTCATCTCCAAAGAGTCTAAATACATTCGGAATAGGAGTCATTTTTTCCGGAAAATTAGTAAGCGTCTGCCGAGCTCCGCTAGGCACACCTTGTGTAAGCGCCAGCAGTCCTTTATCCGATCTGAAACTTGCTGCATATGCACTATCAAAACGAATCCCCTCAACCATGATAGCATCTAACTGCGGAGTAGCAGCATATTGATCACCACTGAGTGAACCTACTACTTTGGCACTAAAACTCTCCAATACAAGCAGCACAATATTCGGCTGCTCACTCTCAATTATAAGCGAGCTATAGTCGGACATATTGGAAGGTAACTGTGCTAATATCGCGTCGGCATCTTCGCTTGACATAAAGGACAATGCAGCGTGTTTGTCTCGCTCTAACTCTGTACTTAAAAAGCTCCATACGGCGTTAGCAGCGGCGTTATTATACAGTGGATTTACGCTAAAATAAGCACTGGAAATATTGATAGGGACTTTACCTACTCCGCTGCGTATGAATAGCACAGAAAACAACAAAAATATAGGTATAAATGATAATTTAACTCGATGTGGTAACCGCAGAAAATTGATTCCCTTTTTCCAAAACCAATAGGTAGTGATACCTAAAAATGCAACAGCTAAGATATACGTCTTCACCTCTATGGATGCAAAACCAGCATTCTCTTTTCCTACGAACTGCAGAAAACCAAGATTAGTCTTCTGTCCCCAGTAATAATAAAAGAATGGATCTACTGCCAAAATAAGCATTACAAACACCCAAACTATACGCCAGTAGGTACGGTTAATCTTACGCATAAGACCAGGAAACCATTTATGGAAAACACAAAATAACAACGGAAGTACCGTTACATAACCTACCATAGATAGATCTAAACGCAGTCCATGATACCATACCTTAAAAATAGCCAGTAGATCCATAAGACTTTTAGCATTGGTAGCTAAAAAAAAGAACTTAGCAACCGCATATAATGCTATCCAAAAAAGAGTGACACGAAAAAAGTAAGCTATAGTTCTCATAAAAATCTGATTAAGTCTATTTCCTCTAGTAAAGGTGTTTTGTCCAGTATATAATCCGCCATTTCTGAGGTAAGTAGCGGCGCCATAGAGACAGCTTTACTGCCCATGCCGTTTACTATATACATATTTTCTACAGATGAGTGTGCTCCCATTATAGGTTTACGGTCTTCACTGGCTGGTCGTATACCACAGAGGTGTTTTAAAATCTTATACGGCTTATTTACTACCTTATCTAGTTTAGACACGAGGTCTTCTCTCATCATATCAGTAGTATTTAAGCTGCTATCATTTTGCTGGTAAGTAGATCCTATCCGCCATTTATTCTCGCCGATGGGCTGCACATATACGGAGCCTAGATATATAAACTCGTCCGAGATACCTTCAGCTTCTATCTCTAGTAGCTCGCCTTTGGTAGGGGATATAGGTAAATTATTAAAGTATGGATTTTCACTTACTTTATACCCTTCTGCAAAAACAATATGCTGGTAGGAGTTTGCTTTATATGTCTGGGATACTGTATCTAACTGTGTGTAGTCAAAATCCTCAAAACGAGTAGCAAGTCTAGAAGTACACGCTTCCAAAAATGCCGTAGTATTCATACTCCCTCCTTGCTCCACTCTCAGTACCCCAAAGTGAGTATTTAAACCTTCTAACTCTCTATTCTCAAAAGAGCAGAATCCTTTATACTTATCCTGATGAGCTTTACTTAGCCATATATTTTGCTCTCCAGCACTTGCTATAATACGTAGCATTACCTTAGGACTAAAAAAAGAAGCATCTAATCTATTTTCTAAATCTGCATAATAGTCTGCTAATGGAGTAAAAAACTCATGTGTCCTCCATCCTATAGTAAAGTATTTACCAACTACAGGATTAGCTAATCCTGCGGCTATTTGCGTACAATGATTACCCTTAGGACTATCGTACACAAGTGTACTCAGTCCTCTACTCTCCATCTCTAGCTGTATAAGCCTTCCGCTAATACCACCTCCTACTATGAGACAGTCTATACTTTCGTGCATCCGCTGCAAAGATAGTCTGCTAAATATTTATGTTATTTGCAGTATGAAAAAAATAGTTTTGCTAATAGCTGTCTTGTCATTAGGTATCACTGCGTGCAAAGACGAAATAAATCTACCTGAGTATGAAGGGTATGTAGACGGGGACTCTCCTATGATGGAGGTTGTGAGCCCTACAAAGGATACTACTTTGGATGCTACTGAGGTGGTCAACTTTGTGATACGCATAACAGATGACTACGAGATAGCCAAAGTAAACGTACGCCTAATCCCTGAAGACTTGTCTCTCACCGGTTTTGATGAGGAGGTAGAAATAAGTGATAGTCTCTACACCTATACTAAAACTTTCACCTTACCTACTACAGACAGTATGAGGTATGAAGTAAATGTAAGAGCAGAAGATTTAGTAGGCAATAGCCTAAATGATGTATACTTCTTCACTGCTAAATAAGTTAAATGCAGAGCCGTATATTCTTATTTTTTCTGGCTCTTGTATCACTGGGCATTTCACAGGCCCAGTTACTAGATACCTCAGAGATTCACAAGTATAAGCCAGTAGACGTTCAGTTTGTGCAGGCTAATGATCTAATGCTCCTTGAGGATGATTCTGCCGCTTTGGATACTGCGCTAAGCCACTTTTACTCGTATTACCCTGCCTATGATACGGATTTTCCGTTCATAGACTTAGGGCTAGAGGCTACTCCTATGCTGGCACTGAGTGGAAATCAGCACCGCTCGCCGGAGCTTAGTTTAGGACCTAACCCTATGCAAAACTACTTCTACACGGACGATATCAGAATATACAAAACAAAGCGACCATTTACCAGATTAAACTATCACCAAGGAGCTAATGAGATGATAAATGTAGGTGTGATACACGCCCAGCAATTATCTGAGCGACTCGCTTTTGGTCTGAACTACAGACGTATAAAAAACCAAAATATATACTACAGTAATCTTCAAAGTCTTCAAACGGTAAGATTAGGTAACCTCTTTAATACTTCATTTTATACCTCTTATTACTCACCAACTCGCAAGTATGAGATGGTAGCTTCTTATCTCTGGAATAAAAGCACCCATACTGAAACTGGCGGAATGGCATCAGACTCCATCTTCTCCTCGCTAAATGCGAGAGATAAAGAAAACAATAATGCAGCTAACTATACAAATGCACGGACGATTATAGCTCAAAATAAATTTCAGCTCACGCAATACTTTAGACCAGGTGGTAAGTCTACTGATACGACTACGGACATGAGCCTAGGCCAATTCACTAATCAGTTTTACCTTACTAACTCTATGAATAATAGACGAGTAGAATTTATAGATAATACTCCTGACAGTGCGAACTACGGCAAAGATTTAGTCGCTTTCAGTGATTCTTTCTATCACAGGTCACTACTTAGTGAGGCAGGATATATGTTCAGAGTTAAGCCGTTTTCACTCACCGCAGGTATACAGCACGTCTATCACAAGATCTACTTAAACGGTACGAATAACACCTTAAATAACATTCATCTCACTGCCCAAACCAAATTAAGCTATAAGGGATTCGCTATAGAAGGAAAAGGCAAACTAGGTGTACTCGGCTATAATCTGGGAGACTATAGGCTAGATGCTGAGACAAGTATACGTGTAAAAGAATTTAACTTATCAGCTAAGCTCATCTCTCAACTTATAGAACCTAGCCTTTTAGAACAAAACCTATACTCCGCTGCCACCACCTGGGTCAATGGTTTTAAGAAATTAAGTATCAATAGCTTAAGTGGAAATCTAGCCTATAAACGAGGGCCTCACCAAGTCACAGTAGATGCCAAAATAGAAAACACCAATGGGCTTATTTATTATGCTAAAAACAGATCTGAGCAGTTTGACAAAAATATAGCTCTTATACAGTCTAAGATTAAGTACGGCTTTCAGAATAACTATCTAGGAGGTTCTGCTATGTTTATGGCTCAAAACAGCTCTAACTTAACTGTCCTGCCACTTCCTTCGCTAGCAGGGAGTGCAGATATCTTTGGTAAATTTAAATTATTTAAGAAAAACCTAAAAGTACAAATAGGAGCTCGATCATTTTGGTTTAGTGATTTTATCAGTCCTATATACACTCCCTATACAAGAGCTTGGCACCTATCTCCTGAAGGAGATAACTTTAGCTATACTCCTCCTCTTAATCTATATGTAAACGGGCGAGTAAAAAGTTTTTGTTTCGGAGTAGAATACTTTCATATCCAGCAGGGTTTGATGGGAAACGACTACTTCAGCTCACCTGGATATCCGCTAATGCCTAGGTCAATTAGGCTAAATATGAGATGGGATCTCACTAATTAAATCTGTTTTAGGGTGTAAATTTCTACCCGCTTATTTTGATCTTCTTGCTGCTTACTTGCTGGATAATTAAACTTCATACGTGTATTACTCATCCCTTTATAGGTGAGTCTCTCTTGAGATACGCCACTCACTACGAGATAGTCATTGATGGCTTTAGCACGTTTAAAACTAAGCTCCATATTATACCTGTTTTGTACGCTGTTCATCGGTCTACTGAGTGGATAATTCATATGACCTTGTATTTCAATATACGCTTTTTTGTCACGCTGCAATACAGCGAGCAGTTTATGGAGTTCTGGGGTACTTTCGGGACGCATCTCATCACTATCCGTGAAGAAGTATATATTCTGAAAGGTAAACTTACCCGTTACAATCACTTTTGGTAGTTCCAATATGTATACAAGAGTATCCATTGGCCTATCTATATCTTCTTGAGGTACAGTGAAATAAACACTTAAATAATTAGGTGCTGAAGCCATCACTTCCAATTCCTCTCCTAGCATACTATAAGCAGCGGATCTACCCGACTTACCAGTACTGCTAAATTTCATTTCCTTGTCCCTATAGTCAAAACCAAGACTAGCATTAATTGGCTTTCTAGTTTTCTTATCTATGGTCTCAATAACTATCCACTTAGGAGGATTTAGGCTTGATTTAATATCTGTTTCGTATACAAAGAGAATTTTTGCTCGTCTGTTTGCTTCGTGCTTCTCAGAGATAATCTGGGATTCACCGAAACTTTCCATTTTTATAAATCTAGACGGTACACCTATTTTCTCAAGTATTGATGCAGCTTGTAGTGCTCTTTTATTAGCCAGTATAGCGTTGTATTCGTTTGTAGCAAAGCTGTCAGTATGACCTTCTACATAAATCTCTTTAATATTAGTACCGCCTATTTTTAGGATCCTAGATGTGAGTTGTTCTTGTTGATGAGCATTTATCTCGTAACTATCTGAGTCAAAATATATATAAAACTCTTCGGAAGTGAGAGAATACATCTGTGCAGACGCAGCGTGAAAAATTATGAGCAGATAAAAAAGAAATACCTGTTTGCAGCTAATCAAAGATGTAGAAAACATGATGTTTACAAAATTAAAGGTAAAACGCAAAAAAAATCCCAATCACATAGATTGGGATTTAAATTTCAAAGATAAAATACTAAACTACTACTTATGATGAAAATTATTAACCATGTGTATCTTTCGATACATTTATATAGTTACTACTATTATGCCGAAAGTGTTGATTCTGATAATCAACACTTTAGATATCTGACACCCTCATTACTTGTTTCATTTTGAGAGCTTCCTGTTTCATTTTGAGATAACCGTGAAAATAGGGAAACAGCAATGTTATTATTATTATCCCCTATCCCACAGTCTACAAATTCGACAGTTTAAGTACAGGTTCGATTCATAAATATTTGATTATCAGGCATCTATTTATGTTATGTGTTTACCAATACATACAATTGTGCAACTATAAATAAAACCCTTTTTCAAGCATAAAGACAAGTACAGTATGGTACTCCTAAATAGAGACAAGTGCTATACCACTACGTTCCATTCTGGTTTACCCGTATTTTTGAGGAATTTATGTGCATCTAAAGACTCACTAATAGCCTTTACTTTAGGAAAATCCGCAGAGTTGACTTCATACATAGTGACATCTATAGTTACTTTCTGTATATAAGTAATAGAAGCTGCTGTTCCTGTAGCAAACATACATTTTACGTTACCAGACTTCAAGTCATTTTCAAAACGCTCTGCAGTAATAAATTCTTCACAAGCCGTAAGTCCTACCGATTCTGCTAATTGAAGGACAGTATCTCTGGTAATTCCCTTTAAAATACTGTCATGCATTGCAGGTGTATAAAGCACATCATTCATAACATAAAAGAAATTTGCACTACCTAGTTCCTCCAACGCGAATTCATTAGTAATATCTGTCCAAAGTACCTGATCATAACCCAGGTTTTTCGCTTCTTCCGATGGATAAAATGATGCTGCATAATTTCCTGCAGCTTTAGCGTAACCTACTCCTCCTTTAGCCGCTCGTCGATAATTTTTCTCGAGCAATATACTTAAGGACTTATTGTAGTAAAACCCAACCGGACAAGCAATCGCCATGAACTTATACCCTTTACTAGCTATTGCTCTAAGTGTACTATCTGAACTGATCATAAAAGGTCTGATGTACATAGAACCCTGATCCTCCCTTGGTATCCATTCCTTTTGCATACTTACAAATTTTGATAGATGACCCACCATAGCCTCTGCATCTATCTGGGGCATCATCATACGCACTGCACTCTTATTCAATCTACTCAAATTATCTCGTAGTCTAAATATATTGGCCTCATCTTTTTCATTCTTATAAGCCTTCAGCCCTTCAAAAATAGCCTGACCATAGTGAAGTACTGACGTAGCAGGGTGCATCTCCAAGGGCTTTAAAGGCTCTATACTTGGCTCACTCCAACTTACCCCGTCATAATCCATCACTAACATATAGTCAGTAAAAGTCTTCCCAAATTCTAAGCTATCAAAATCAACATCAGAAATTTTGGATTTCGAAACCGGCGTTACATTCATATTGTGCAAATAAAACGACTAAGTATGAATATAACTTACTCTACGTCTAATACTTTTTGTTATCTATCTCTAAAATAAATAGCGAAATATAACAAGCTGAAATTTTGACGAAAATTGCAAAAATATGCGTTGCTTTGCCTAAGTGAAAGAAATAGAACCTTCAGAAATTAGCTTACTATTCAAATCTCTGGTAGTGCTGCCTGAAGACAAAGCGGCAAAACCCTCACCTAAGAATTCTGAAACTAAATTAAATCTTGTATTAAATGCCCCTAAAGCGACTGAGTTAGGAACTCCTGCAGCCACTCAGCCAAAAGCTACAGAAAAAACAGAAGCACCAGAAGCCACTAACATAGCAGAAGAGCCTAAAGCCGCCTTTGCAAAAAAACGCATAACTATTCTTACCACACCCAAATTAAAAGAAGCCTATTTAGAAGCTGGAAGTAATTTCCTCAAAACCCTAGATGCCCTAAAAGTTCCACAGCTATCAGCGCATCTAAATACCGATAACACTCTACTGGAAAAAGCAGACCAGTATATATGTATTTGGTGCATAGGACTAGACATAAAGTTTGAGAAAGAAGCTAAACATACTGCACATGAAAACCTACTTTACTCACCAGACTTAAACTCACTCAAAACTACCGAGGAGAAAAAAGCTATGTTTATTCCTTTGAAAAATTTCATCGCTCTCAATTTTGAATTAATTTCTAGTTTGTAGACTTAGCCCCTTTTCGAGATATAGGCCTGATCGTCCCGTAACCCTTTAATTATTAGACCGATGCCATACTATCACTCTTATGGCAAATCATTTGAATACAGTAAAATGATAAAATTAAATAATTCAATGAATAACTACAAAGTGCTAATAGCTGAGGACAACACACTTTTAGCAAATCTAATATCAACGATACTGACCGGGCTTCATATCGCTAATACTATGGTAATGAGTGGCAAAGATGTGATACCTGCCTATGAAGCTGATTATTTTGACATGATTCTGTTAGATATAATGATGCCAGAAATGTCTGGCTTAGAGATTAGTAAAGAAATACGCAAAACGGACACACACACACACACACCCATAGTAGCTTTTACCAGTTTAACCTTTGACGAAATAAAAGATGATTTAGCTGCCAGTGGTATAAATCACTACATCAGCAAGCCTTCTAAACTCAAGGAATTAAAAATTCTCTTGAAACAATATTTTAAAACTGCTGCATAACCAAAACTAATCCCTCCTGAATGTTATAAAACGAACTTATACTTCTTACCTGATAAGAACGTCAATATGCTATTTTTGCCCTGCAATATTTTTGCCAATTGAAATTTAAGAAACCCGTAATGCTGAGCAAAGACGATTTTACACACGATAAACACCAATCTTTCTTCCTGAAACTAAAAGAACTCGCTGCTGGCAAAGCAGCTAACCCATTTGCGTATAAAATGGTTTTCTTTGGAGGCACTGGAGCTGTAGGTGGGCAAGGAGTAATAGAAGTACTAGAATCCTTAGCTTATATCAAAAATGCAAGCGTAGAAACTCCCAGCAGTAAGCCTCAACTGGTCATCACTGGAATAAATAAAGCTCAGATAGAGCAGTTTTGCAGTAAACTATTTCAAGTATTTGGTGGTCAGCGATTTGATAAAATAGCAGAGGATGGAGATGAGTCTACACTACTATTTGACGGGTTTGTAAAGTTGCACTTTAAGACACTGATGGCTATTCCCAAATTCAGAGTAAACCTGGAAGACGCATTGAACAGACTTCAAGAAAAAGAGACTAAAATACGTTTCCTAATTAGTGAAGCCTCCAAAACTACCTCTCCTTTTGAAGCTTTCATTCAAGACATAAAAATTCAGTTTGGCTTAACCCCAACTGAAAAACTTAGAGCAGTATTCAGCGGCATTCCTGTGCCCAGTGTTGCCACATATCATTTTGAAAACATCGATAAACTGCTCGAGCAACACGGCCTTTCTGAAGGCGATACTGAAAAAACAATTGAACGTTCTATCAAAAAAGAGATTTTAAAAGGTCTAGCAGAAGATTTTGGTGATATTAAGAAGCACCATGCCGAGGAAGTACTAATGGCCCATACCACCTCTGTGGGTGGCATGTATCAGATCATCAATAATGAACCTGTTATTAAACTGGGATATGCTCACTCATCTCTCGGTGACCTATTAAAAGAGAAGCAATTTTATGCCAATGAATTAACAATACACTACTCTAACTTTGGGCTGAAAAGCTTAGTCACGGCAAGTGCTATAGGGATAGACTACATCTACCAGAGCAGTACACTGCCACTGAGCAGTGGAGTCTCTCGTAAGTTTAGAAACGCTAGCGAAAAAGGTATACTTCCTTTTGACCTTAAGGTCTGCCAGGATAAAACCGGGGAACGACTGCTCAATAAAATATTCCCTATACAGCAGGTAGCTACAAGCCATTCCGCACTAGAATCTGAAGGCAACACCGCACAAGAAATTCCATTCAACTTTGGAAATAATGATGACAACCTACCAAACTTAAATGTAAATTACGCTTTGCGTAGTGGCGAAAACGGACTGTTTTCTTTGGATAATGCATACGCATTATACCTCAATATGAAAATAGCATCGCAAGAGGAACTGGCTCATGTACTCGTAAGTAACGCACTACTCGGCGATGATGAGCAAAAGCCATGGTTTAATAAAAATGGTATCTGCTACTACACACAGACGGACAACTCCAGTCTAGTTTTTGCTCTATTAAACAACAGAAAAGAATTTAGACGATATCAAACTGGAGCTTTTACGACTAAGGCTTTCCAAGAATTAGGCAGTAGTAAGCACCAAGCTGAGCTTCATATGCACGGACTATTTATCTTAATGCATAAGCTCAAAAACATAGACCCAAAAATGGTGTTTAATCAGATAACTTCTAAGTATGAAGAGCAAGAGGTCCGTGAGTTTGTTGATATAAATTCACCAAAACTACTACTAGAAGATGTGGTAGAATACGGTAAAGATATACCTACACTAGCTAAAAATTTCACTGACCTTTTAGCTGTCAACTCTATGGAGGAGCTGGCTTCATACACGGGTTTCAAGGGTGAACCAAAAGGCTTCATCAAAACATTTTTTAACGGATTATACTCTGCTGTGTCTCGGACCATACGAGCTATCACATCACTGGGCACCCCTATCATCTACCAAGACAAAAAAGGAGACGATACTATACTAGCAGGACCATACTTTGCCCCGCTAGACTTAGTTCTGAGCTCTAACCATACGCTCATAGAAACTATAGATGCTATGTGTGAGGAGCAAAACCTAGATCGTGAAGAATTTATAAACTGGATGGTATGTAACAATGGATTCATAGACTTACGTCCAAATGCCATCTTAAATACTGCCAAAACGCACACAGGTGGTCTAACTGGAAGAATTACGGTACTTACTGATGAGCAAGCATTTCGTAAGGCGATAAATGACCTGAAACTAAAAAATGCCCGTAACGTAGAAGAAAACTACCACTTCAATACAAGCGGGCTATTGGCTTACTGTGGCAGAATCACAGGTCTATATGAGCAGTTAGAGTTATTTGACCTTAGTCTGGGAACCTACAATGGGTGGAAAGCACTTTTCCCTATAGATGGCAACGAAAACCATATCCTGATACCAGGACTGGTAGAGGCTATGCGTCACTATGCTGAAGGACTTGGTAAAATCACGGGTACAGAATTCTTGTATCCTAGGTATGGATACTATGTGAAGTAGCTATTCTTCCTAGGCAGAATCTATTTAACTTAAATAAGCTTGATACTTAACTGCGGCTAAGCATCGTCCCAAGCGTCATCAGGAATCCCTGAGCTTACGCTTAGGGATTTAATGGGTCAGCTGTATTTTATGGGGAGCTAGGCAAAAAGCTTACTTAGTCTAAAGAGGAAAAAGTCAGTATCAGATACGCCTCTAAGGTTAGCCCTAAAGAGCTTTATTTTGGA
>Ga0209390_10001134_pt1 | contig 52620 bp, 49 predicted proteins | sample BON01_FD_187212 | JGI IMG/M metagenome (GOLD analysis project Ga0209390, IMG submission 187212) | Freshwater microbial communities from Lake Bonney liftoff mats and glacier meltwater in Antarctica - BON-01 (SPAdes) (version 2) | ecosystem: Environmental > Aquatic > Freshwater > Ice > Glacier...
GTGCTTTGGTGATAGCTAAGGCATCTTTGAATGTGTTGTCAGAAACATGAGACAGATCAACCATAATCCCTACACGATTCATTTCTTTGACGACTTGTACTCCATATTCACTTAGACCGCCATGAGTACCTGTTGTATCATAACTGGCGTCACCTATCAAATTATCTTTCCCGTGGGTCAGTGTGATGTATCGAATTCCTCGCTTCTGGAAATATTCCACATTTATCAAATCATCCTCTAGCCCTGATCCATTTTCCATTCCCATGGGAAGCGAAACAATACCTTTTTCAAAGTTTGCCTCGATATCTGCTGGGCTGTAAGCCATGGCAAATTTGTCTGGGTAGGTATTGGCAATTCGCTCAGTCATCAATATCAAGGAATCGGCCAAGGCTTTGGAAGCCCCCGGAATAGCCTGCAGGCCTGCAGGAATATAGATTGACATAAAGGGTGCATCTAATCCCCCCTCTTTGGTTCGAGGGTAGTCAAAATTCCCCCCATCTGTACGAACAGATACATCCAAGATTTCACGTTGAAGTGTAAATCCTCCCACTTTCATACGATATGGAAGATCTACGTGACCATCTACCATAATAGTAGTCCTGGCAATCTCGGTTGCAGCTTCCAGTCGCTCCACGTCCGTCATCATGGTGTAGTCGATCGGCTCAGATTCTGGAGCTTGACAGGCAAATCCTAATGCTGCAATTAGAACTAAAGGCAGATATTTTTTCATAGTCAGTGGTTTTTAAAATTTTAAGTTAGGCGCTTTTTAGCTGGAAGTTGATAAAAATCCACGAAAGGTCAGATTTCTCTTTTTAGTAGGTTTAAATTATCTTCCGATCCCGATGGAATCAATCATATTTTGTAAGTTCAGGTTGAAAACCACTCACCTTATGAAATACTTTTACACAATCCTCACCTTCCTGATACTAGTAGGATCATGCACTTCCCCATCCAATACTATCCAAGTCTCGATAGCTCCAGAGCTTAGTGAAGATTTAGCTGATGGACGCCTATTACTCATTTTTTCAACAGATGAGCGCACCGAACCAAGATTCGGAATATCAGATAACGTATCTACTGCGCAGGTATTTGGGATGGATATTGAAGATTATAAAGCCGGTGAGCCATTGAGTTTTGACAGCAAAAGTTTTGGCTACCCCATCGAATCATTGGATAGTGTTCCCGAGGGAGATTACTCGGTACAGGCATATATCATTAAGCATGAAACATTCAATCGCTCAGATGGACATACTGTGAAATTGGCAATGGATCAAGGCGAAGGAAGACAATGGGCCCGAACTCCCGGCAACATCTATAGCGTACCTACTAAAGTCAATCTGAAAAAGGGAGAGAAAATTGAACTAACGATCGATCAGATTATTCCTCCAATCGAAGAAAAAGCGGACACCAAATACATTAAGCACATCAAAATCAAGTCAGATCTGCTCTCCAAATTTTGGGGAAGGGACATGTACTTGGGAGCGCATGTGCTGATTCCCGAAGGTTTTGATGAAAATTTGAAGCAGCATTACCCTCTCATGATTTTTCACGGTCACTTTCCAGATGACTTTGGCGGATTCAGAACTACGCCTCCAGATCCAGAACTTGGGGAAGATGACTACAGCGCCAGATTCGGAATCTATGGCTACGCCAAAATGGAGCAGCAGGAAGCCTATGATTTCTATCAAAAATGGATATCCCCAGACTTCAAACGCTTCATTGCCATCGAGATTCAGCACGCCAATCCATTTTACGACGATAGTTATGCTGTAAATTCAGAAAATATTGGCCCTTACGGGGATGCAATTACTTATGAGTTGATTCCTCATATTGAAAAAGAATTTCGGGGAATCGGTGAGGGCTGGGCTCGTTTTCTGTATGGAGGATCCACAGGTGGTTGGGAAGCATTAGCCGTGCAGGTGAAATATCCTGACGAATACAACGGATGTTTTGCTGCTTGTCCTGATCCGATCGATTTCAGAGCATTTACCTCGGTGGATATCTACAGTGACGAGAATGCTTACCATACAGAGGGTGAATTTCGAAAAACACTTCGTCCGGGCCACCGAAATTATTTAGGTCATATCGACGCTATGCTTAAAGATATGAATCACCGAGAACTAGCAATCGGTGGCACCAAAACTAGATCAGGTGAGCAATTTGATGTTTGGCAGGCGGTCTATTCTCCCGCTGGAGACGATGGGTATCCTAAACCAATTTGGGATAAATACTCTGGGAAAATTGATCCTGAAGTTGCTGGGTATTGGAAAGAGAATTACGACCTCCGCCACATCATGGAGCGAGATTGGGCTACTTTGGGTCCAAAATTGGAGGGAAAAGTTCATATCTATTGCGGTGACATGGATAATTATTATCTGAACAATGCAGTATATCTAACAGAGGAATTTTTGGAGCAAACTCAAAATCCCTATTACAACGGTGAAGTCGCTTACGGTGATCGAGCTGAGCATTGCTGGAATGGAGACCCGACGCTTCCCAATTACATCACCCGCCTGCGGTATAACACCATGTATTTGGACGAGATTGAAGATCGATTAAGAGAATCAGCCCCAAATAATTTTAACCAACAGAATTGGACTTTAACAAAAAACTGAAATGAAAAAAACTACTTTAAAAATTGGCTTACTGGCAGCATCTGCAGGCTTACTCATTTCATGTGGCTCTCAAAAATCAGAGATTGTCACAAATGAAATGGCTCTCGTGGAAGATGTAAAAACGCCTACCCTCACGATGCTTTGGGAAACTCCAGAGACCCTAATAACTAGTGAGTCTGTGTTATATGATGAAGATACAGGCACCATTTATGTCGCCAATATTGAAGGCGATCCTACCGAAAAAGATGGCAAAGGCTCAATCTCAATTATCGGCAATGATGGCAGTATTATTAATCAAAACTGGATCACCGGCCTCAATGCACCAAAAGGAATGGGAATCACTAATGGAAAGCTTTATGTGACGGATATCGACGAACTGGTTGAAATCGACATTGCAACTGCAAAAGTCTCCAATAAATACAAGGTAGATGGTGCTCAATTTTTAAATGATACCGATACTTATGATGGCAAGGTATATTTCACAGATATGAATACCGGGAAAGTCCATATACTGGATGAAGGTGTAGTTTCTACTATTTCGGAAGGCAATCAATCCATCAATGGAATCGCCGTATCGGCAGACGGGACTATCTTTGGTCTTGACGGCTCAGGGATGAAACAATGGAATTCAGACGGTACAAACACTGTTTTTAATAGTGCAGTGACAGGCGGAGATGGTCTGGTCATACTTGGAAATGGCAATTATATCGCCTCAAGATGGCAGGGTGAGATTTGGTTTGCTACGGCGGATGGTGAAACCCTAATGCTGGATACCAAGGGCGCGGAATCAAACACTGCAGATATCGGCTACAATGCGAAGGATCAAATTGTGTACGTACCGACTTTCTTCAAAAACAAAGTAGTCGCTTACAAACTTAATTATTGATTATAAATAACTGCAATTGAACCAATGGACAGATTAAATTTCTTGCACCTCATTCCCCACTGGGGCAGACAAGTGGTTGATGTCCGGTTGAAATGGCTCAGAAGCAGGATGAAGATGTCTGGTACACTACATACTGGTGGTAATAAGCCGGATGATCAAATAATTTAAATGTCAAATTTTTGAAAGCCTCCGCTGAAATGGAGGCTTTTTTACGAAATCCCCATTATACCCTTATCTCTAACTTATTCATTGTTTCGTAAACAATTGCTTTTTGTCAGAAGTTAGAATATCCTAATTGACCAAAGAACCATAATACTGACACCCAAAATTCTAATAAATCAAAAGTTATTAGCTGCATAATTCAATTATAGCTAAACAATTTTTGTAAATTATTTATTTTATTTCATTACTTCGCTCGGCGCACTTTTAAAAAAGAAGGAATTTATCTTGAAAGAAGACCGTTTAAAGAATAGAGATTGTGATATGGAGTCATTGGAAAATAGAAACAGATTTTTGTAGCTATCTTTATTCCTCAGAATGTGATAGACAAAAGAAATTCAATCCCAATAAGATTTTAAATACTAATAGTTATGGCAAAGCCAATAAATTACGAATTAGAAAAAAATATAGAAGTAATCTCTCAACTTGATGGTTTCGTTGGGGAGGCTGTGGATAATGTTTTATTAGATCCGGACAAGTGCTGGCAACCATCTGATTTTCTTCCAAATTTTAGTGATCCGGAAGTTTTTGAAGAAATCAAATTGCTAAAAAAACGTGCCGAGGGAATTCCTGACACAGTACTCACCTCACTAGTGGGAAATATGATTACGGAAGAGGCACTCCCTTCTTACCAGACTTATTTTAATATGCTAGAGGGTATTAACGAAGAGAAAAACTTACTTTCCAATTCAGGTTGGGTAAGGTGGTCAAAAGCTTGGACCGCCGAGGAAAATCGTCATGGTGACCTTCTCAATAAATACCTCTTTATGACTGGAAGAGTAGATATGAAGAAGGTGGAGCAAACTATTCATAGACTACTCTACAATGGATTTGATCCAAATACGGATGGTGATCCCTATCAAGCGATGATTTATACTTCTTTCCAAGAACGTGCTACAAAAATTTCACACGTAAATACAGGAAAATTAGCCGATAAAGCTGGAGACCCAGTTCTTTCTAAAATTTGTAAAACGATTGCTGGAGATGAGGCAAGACATGAGAAGGCTTACAAGTCTTTTATGGCAAAAATATTTGAAATTGATCCTAATGGAGCGATTAATGCTTTTGAACAAATGATGCGAAAGCAAATAGCAATGCCGGCAATGATGATGGGAACTGGCGGAAGCAATCCAACACTTTTTTCGCAATTCTCAACAATTACTCAAAAGGTTGGGATATATACTGGTTGGGATTATGCTCGGATCATCGAACATTTGGTTGACGTTTGGAAAATTGAAGCTATCACTGGCCTGAATGATGTAGCGGCAAAAGCGCAGGATTACCTAGCTAATCTTTCTGATCGATACATGCGCTTAGCAGATCGAATGAAAGCCCCTGACGAGGTTAAACTCGCTTGGCTTAAATAATCAATACAATTCTATTTAAAAGTCCTTTCTTAATCCGAAAGGATTTTTTGTTTTCAACTCCTTAGGAGTTAATATAAAACTTTCAAATTCTTAAAAAAATGAAACTACGCACCTTATTTCTTTCAGTATTTCTATTTCCCTTCCTTTTCCAGGCTAATGCACAGTCACAGGTAGCCATCAATGGAGATCGATTAAATAAATCACTTCAAACCCTCTCCATTTATGGGAAAAATGAAAAAGGAGGGTCTGACCGAGTAGCTTTTTCCTCACATGATGTGGCTGCGAGAAGCTATGTGATTGAATTAATGCGAAAAGCAGGATTAGAGGTTTCCACCGATTTTGCAGGAAATATTATTGGGCGAAGAGCTGGAACAGATCCTTCTTTGAAGCCAATTGCTTTCGGATCCCATATCGATGAAGTGCCAAATGGCGGTGATTATGATGGTCCAGTCGGATCGATGAGCGCTATCGAAGTGATGCAAACCTTAGCCGAAAACCAAGTGAAAACAGCTCATCCGCTAGAAGCCATCATCTTCACCAACGAGGAAGGCGGCGTCATTGGAAGTCGGGCTATTGTAGGAGCGTTAAATGAAAAAGCACTTCAGGTAGTCAGCAATGAAGGAATCTCCCAGTATGAAGGTATCAAGAAACTAGGTGGAAATCCAGATCGAATCTCAGAAATGAAGCGTAACAAAGGAGACCTAGCAGCCTTTCTCGAACTTCATATTGAGCAAGGAGGAAATCTAGATCGGGAGAAAATACAGATTGGAGTAGTAGAAGGAATTGTGGCCATAGAATGGTGGCAGTTTACATTCATAGGTGTGGCAAATCATGCTGGAACCACACCGATGAATATGCGAAAAGATGCCTTACTCCCAGCTGCGGAATTTGTACTGGCAGTAAACCAAATCGTAAAATCCTACGAAGGAGCACATGTAGGAACAGTTGGAATAATCGAAGCATTTCCCGGAGCAGGGAATGTAATTCCCGGAGAAGTCAAGTTGAATCTGGAAATGAGGGACCTTTCTTCAGAAAAAATTTGGAAGATCTACGCAGAACTAGAATCAAAGGCCAAGACAATTGCCTCCAAAGCTGGAGTCGAAGTAGCTATCGCACATCAGGAAGTGGCTAGTAAGCCTGCTCTTGCCGATGAATCGATACGGGAAATTATTGCTGAAGAGGCCTCGCTATTGGGATTTTCGACGCTAAGTCTTCCTAGTGGTGCTGGTCACGATGCACAGGAAATGGCAAGAATAGCTCCAATGGGCATGATTTTCATCCCAAGTAAAGATGGTATTTCCCATGCCCCTGCCGAGTATTCTTCACCACAGGACATTACAAATGGAGCGAATGTCTTGCTTAAGACGATCCTCAAGCTGGACAAAGTACTTCAATAATTCCACAATTGAACTAATCCTGAACGGTCATAAATATTAGATTTATATCAAATTCAAGTATTTGTTTTCGCAGAAATTTCAACCAACGATGGACAATTCACAATCGGGGAATATTTCCCTATCATTTCTAGAAATATCGGATTACAAAGAACTTAAGGATGCGATGATCGACAGTTATCGCTCCATGGCCGAAACTTATTGGCGAGAGGAGCAGATTGAATCGCTACTAAGCAAGTTTCCATCTGGCCAAGTAGTAATTCGGGTCAATGATAAAGTAGCCGGCTGCGCCTTATCCATAGTCGTCAACGAGGACTTGCTGGAAGGTGAGCATACTTACAGAGATATTACTTCCGATTACACCTTCAACAATCACAGTGATAATGGCGACTTCCTTTATGGAATTGACGTGTTTATTAAGCCGGAGTTTCGTGGACTTAGACTTGGAAGAAGGCTCTATGATTACCGGAAAGAGCTTTGCGAGAAGCTGAATCTAAAGGGGATTGTATTCGGAGGCAGGATTCCTAATTACCATAAGTACATGGCAGACATGAGTCCAAAGGAATATCTGGAAAGGGTGAAGCTGAAAGACATCTATGATCCGGTTTTGAATTTTCAGCTGGCAAACGACTTCCATCCTGCCCGAATCATGCGGAATTACCTTGAGGGCGATGCCCAGTCAAGTGATTTTGCAGTGCTGATGGAGTGGGTTAATATCTACTACGAAAAACCCTCCAAACGTGCCTCAAGTAAGAAATCTATTGTAAGATTAGGTCTTATTCAGTGGCAAATGCGATTGTATGAAAATCTGGATGAACTCATGCAGCAAGCTGAGTACTTTGTCGATGCTGTATCTGCATATCGATCAGATTTTGCGCTTTTTCCAGAACTATTCAATGCCCCATTGATGGCTGAGTTTAATCATCTCAGCGAAGCACAAGCGGTAAGAGGTCTCGCTAAATACACCGACGAGATAGTACAAAGATTTTCCAAACTATCCGTATCCTACAATATCAATATCATCACCGGCTCAATGCCGAAGATTAAAGATGATAAATTATATAATGTGGGCTATCTCTGTAAAAGAGATGGTTCAATCGATTTCTATGAGAAGTTGCATATCACCCCATTGGAATCAAGGATTTGGGGAATGCAAGGTGGCCAAAGCCTGAAAGCCTTTGACACGGATTGTGGGAAAATCGGGATTTTAATTTGTTATGATGCCGAGTTTCCGGAGTTGAGCCGAATCCTGGCTGAGCAGGGCATGGACATTCTGTTCATACCATTTTTGACAGATACCCAGAACGGTTATTCGCGAGTACGAAATTGTGCCATGGCGCGAGCAATTGAGAACGAATGCTATGTGGCAATGGCTGGCAGCGTAGGGAACCTGCCCAAAGTGCATAACATGGATATGCAATATGCCCAATCTATGGTAATCACTCCATGTGATTTCCCTTTTCCAAGTAATGGAATCAAGGCGGAAGCTACTCCCAACACCGAAATGACTTTAATCGCAGACGTAGATTTGTCACTACTTAAAGAATTGAATGAATTTGGAAGTGTTCGGAATCTCAAAGACCGTAGAACTGACCTCTACGAGCTAAGGCAGATCAAGCGGGATTAAAAAACTGGTTTGTATGGCTACATCTGATTTATTTCCTTTGCTTCCTGATTTCGAAAACCTAAACGCCCAAGAATCAATATATTCTGTGTTTTCTCTTCTTAAAAGTAAAAAAGCGGATAATCATTTTTAATTTTCATTACATGAGACCGATCAAAAAAATCCACGCAGCTGAATATCGACCTATTGCAGATTTGGTCACCTATAGCCCGTTGCCTACTAGGGCTTTAGATCAGATTGATCCCTTTATTTTTCTGAATCATCATGGGTTACAGATGTATCCTCCACAAAACCAAGGATTGCCTTTTGGCCCACATCCACATAGAGGAATGGAAACGGTTACTTTTATCTTGGCCGGAGATATCGTCCACAAAGATTCGGAAGGAAACGAGTCAGTAATCACCGCTGGAGGAGTTCAATATATGACCGCAGGAAGCGGATTGATCCATGCGGAGGTCAGCAGTGATGATTTCAAAAGAAAGGGGGGCGAACTTGAAATTCTTCAACTTTGGCTGAATCTGCCGGCAGCCAAGAAAATGACTAAGCCAAGATATTTCGGCCTACAGAAAGAAGAAATCACAAGCTTCGAATTAGATGGTGGCAAAGTAAGCGTACAGCAACTTTTTGGAGATTGGGATGGAGTTAAGGGTTCATTTGATCCAAGTTTCCCGTTGACGATGAGCACGATTTACTTTCAATCAGGAGGGAAAATCTCCAAATCGATCTCAACCGATGAAAATATATTTTGCTACCTCGTGAGCGGTTCCCTGGAAATTAATGGAGCAGCCGTGAATTTCAGGAATTTGGTAGAATTTGAAACTTATGGAACGGAAATCCAAATTGAAGCTTCCGAAGATTCAATCCTGATTCTCGGAAATGCTTTACCATTTAATGAGCCTATGGTTGCTCAAGGCCCGTTTGTAATGAATACTCAGGAGCAAATTTGCGAGGCCTACCAAGATTATCAATCCGGGAAATTTGGAAGCTGGAATCATTAGTAGATACTTCCTATTTTATTCCTGCAAAATCAAGAAATACATCAAACTTGGCAATGCAAATCAGATTATGCTTACATCTTTGCTTAGAACTATTACCATTAATCAACTATCTATAATGTCTTGAGAGATCAGTCGATATATCTCCGCGATTTCCTGATTATAGTTTAAAAACTGATGATGCTCCTCAAGTGTCTCATAATCCTCCCGAACCGCCGGACCAGTTTGGGCATTCCTAGCTCCGATCTCAAGGCTCTTGGAGATGGTTTCAATAATCAGTGGCTTGAGCATTTCGAAATCCAAGCCTTGTCTTCGCATGATTTCCTCTGCAATTCGGATCATGTGATTGGAAAAATTACTGGCAAAGACAGCCGCAACATGAAGTGCTTTTCGGTCTTTTGATCGAACTGTAAATACTTGATGGGACAAGCTTTTCGCTAGTTTCTTGAGCATTTGCAGCACCTCATCATCCTCTGATTCTACCAAAATCGGCAGTGTGCTCCACTCCACCTTTTTCCCAATAGTAAAGCTCTGCAAAGGATAAAACACCCCTGTGTATGCTGCGGAACTGAGATTCAAACTAGCCATATCCACCGAGCCTGAGGTGTGCACAAGTATTGCATTCTCCGGCAAAATAATAGCGTCTGACACTTCAGGGATGGCTTCATCTTTAATAGCCAAAATGAAAAACTCAGCTTTACTTTCCGAGAAATCCAAATCATCGGTTGCTTCCGCTTCATATACTCGCTCAATAATTTTATCAGCTGACTGTATAACCCTGGCATACACTTCTGTAATTGTATGACCTGCCTCTTCTAAAGCTGGCGCAAGATGCCAAGCGACATTTCCTGCTCCAATGATTGCGATTTTATACTTCATGCTGAAATAAACTCATTTTTAAAAAAAAGGAAAAAGCCATCCGAATCTCACCGAATGGCTCCCTTAAAATATATTTTCCAACTTAAATATGAAGCGCTCGATTATCAGTGGCAGCTAAGCAAGCCTCTTTAAATGCCTCTGTATAGGTAGGATGTGCATGAGACATTCTAGTGATATCTTCAGCAGAAGCTCGGAATTCCATAGCCACTACTGCCTCAGCAATCATGTCTGCAGTTCTAGGACCAATCATGTGAACTCCTAATATTTCGTCTGTAGATGCATCAGCTAGTACCTTTACCAAACCGTCTGTATCCATGGCGGCACGTGCTCGTCCAGACGCCATGAATGGAAACTTGCCAGCCTTATACTTAATCCCCTTTGCTTTTAATTCTTCCTCAGTGTAACCCACAGACGCCACCTCTGGCCAAGTGTACACTACACCGGGAATCAGATTATAATTCATGTGAGGCTTTTGCCCGGCGATAGTTTCTGCTACGAATGCGCCTTCCTCTTCTGCTTTATGAGCTAGCATGGCTCCTTTGACTACATCGCCAATGGCGTAGATATTTGATGCGGTAGTTTGTAAATGCTCATTTACTTCCACCTGACCTCTTTCGGTCAATTTTACCCCAGCTGCCTCAGCATTCAATCCAGCGGTGTAGGGTTTTCTACCGATGCATACCAATACATAATCACCTTTGATTTCAATGATTTCGCCTTTGGAGTCTTCTGCTTTTACCGTTACCTCTTTCCCTTTTCGCTCCACTCCAACCACTTTGTGGTTTAGGTGAAAATTAAATCCAATCTTCTTCAAAGACTTCTGAAGTTCTTTACCCATCGTACGATCCATCGAAGGAATCAATGAATCCATAAATTCAATTACAGAAACTTTCGATCCCATACGACCATAGATAGAACCAAGCTCCATCCCGATCACTCCACCGCCAATCACGATCATGTGCTTTGGTATTTCCTTCAATTTCAAAGCCTCGGTCGAAGTGATCACTCGATCTTTATCCAACTTGATAAATGGCAAATTCGCTGGCTTGGAACCTGTAGCGATGATGATATTTTTACCCTGAATCTCTTCAGCAGAACCATCGTCTTTGGTCACTTTGACAGTGGTATTATTCACAAAAGAGCCCAAACCCTGATGCACATTAATCTTATTTTTTTTCATCAAATAAGAGATCCCTTCTACATTTTGTTTGACCACATCTTCCTTTCGGGCGATCATCTGCTTTAAGTCAACTTTCAGATTGCTTAGGTTGATGCCATGAGTTTTGAAAGTATGAGCAGCATTATGGTAATGCTCAGAAGAATCCAGAAGCGCTTTGGAAGGAATGCAACCTACGTTCAAACAAGTGCCTCCCAGCGTCGGGTATTTCTCAATGATCGCAGTTTTCATTCCAAGCTGTGCGCAGCGAATCGCTGCTACATATCCTCCTGGACCGGAACCAATTATTATGACGTCGTACATTTTCTTAGATATTAGTAGCAAGAGTCAAGTATCAAGACTTTCACTCACTTTTAGTTAAATATATTTGTATTAATGCTCAAATTATTGGGCACAATTTTATTGACTCCTGATCTATAGTTAATACTTCTTTATAGGGACTTGATGCCTTTTAGACACCAAATAACAATCGTGTCGGTTCCTCAAGCAATTGCTTCACACGGACCAAGAAACTTACAGATTCTCTTCCATCGATGATTCGGTGATCGTAAGAAAGCGCGATATACATCATTGGAAGGATTTTCACTTCACCGTTCACTGCCATTGGGCGCTCCACGATATTGTGCATTCCCAAGATTGCGGATTGAGGTGCATTGATAATCGGAGTAGACATCATAGATCCAAATACGCCTCCATTAGTGAGTGTAAAGGTACCGCCAGTCATTTCTTCAATTGATAATTTATTGTCTCTCGCCTTTCCGGCAAGTCTTACTACCTCTTTTTCAATTTGGTCAAAAGACATAGCTTCTGCATTTCGGATAACTGGAACAACCAATCCTTTCGGTGCGGATACTGCAATCGAAATATCACAATAATCATTAAATACCATCTCATTGCCATCAATTTTAGCATTTACTGATGGCCACTCTTGAAGTGCTACACAAACTGCTTTGGTGAAGAATGACATAAAGCCAAGGCCTACACCATGCTTTTCTTTGAATTGATCTTTAAATTTGGACCGCATATCCATGATCGGCTTCATATTCACCTCGTTGAACGTAGTCAACATCGCCGTTTCATTTTTCACTGTCACCAATCTTCTGGATACAGTTTTTCTCAAGGAGGACATTCTTTCTCTTCGCTCATTTCGCGAGCCAGAAACTGAAATCGGTGTGGGTTCAGATTTGATTTCAGGTTTGGCTTCTGCCTTTGAAGAAGAACTCGCAGCGGGAGTAGGCTTTTTTGCAGCCTCCGCATCTTCTTTAGTGACTCTTCCATCCTTTCCGGATCCAGTAAGGTCAGAAGCTAAAATCCCTTTTTCAGAAAGTATTTTGGCAGCAGCAGGGGAGGCATGTCCTGTTGCATAAGATTCTTTCCCTGAAGCGGGTGTTGAACTAGTATCAGTAGTTGGGCTTGGACTGGAATCAATCTCAGGTTTACTTTTCATAACCTCGATCTTGCAGATCGTGCCTCCGATTTCTAGCGTATCTCCTTCCTGAGCTACGTGGCGAAGAATACCTGTAGCTTCTGCCGGAAGTTCAAATGTCGCTTTGTCAGAATCTACTTCTGCAATGATTTCATCCAACTTCACAAAATCTCCATCCTTTTTCAACCAATTGGCAAGAGTCACCTCCGTAATCGATTCACCTACTGTAGGCACGACCATAGTTTTTACTTCTCCCGTGCCCTCAGTATCAGTTTTTGTTGGAGTTTCTGATTTTGGAGTATCAGATGAAGTATCGGAAAGAGTCTTTGATTTTGGACTATCGGAGGGTAGGGTAGCACTTTTAGGAGCAGTTGCACCTTCTTCGATAATACAAATTAAAGCTCCGATTTCTAAGGTATCGCCTTCTTGAGCTTTAATCTTTAGTACCCCAGCAGCCTCAGCTGGTAGTTCAAATGTAGCTTTATCTGACTCTAGCTCACATAATACTTCGTCCATCTGAACTTCATCACCATCTTTTTTAAACCATTGGCCGACGATCACTTCGGTAATTGATTCACCTACTGCGGGGACTTTAATTTCTTTGTTCATAAGATTTATGTTCTTGTCTTCAAAAAATGGCGACAAAATGAATGGATTTATTTTGGGATTTTTGCTGGTTGAATTAATTAATTTTTAGTGCTTTAGAAACAATATTCTTTTGCTCCTCAACGTGGACTTTATTATATCCTGTCGCAGGAGAAGCACTAGCTTTACGGGAAATCAGCTCCATTGGCAGCTCTTTATAAAGTAATCTCAGGATATAATTCCAATAGCCCATATTTTCCGGTTCTTCCTGCACCCAAACTACCTCTGCTTTTCCATATCCTTTTAAGATTTCCTTAATCTGTTTAATCGGCAAAGGATGAAGCTGCTCAATCCTTACTATAGCCACATTATTGATTTTATCCTTCTCTCTCGATTCTGCCAAATCATAATAGACTTTCCCGGAGCATAAAATTACACGTTTTACGTCCTTGGCCTTAACTTTAGAATCTCCAATAACTTCTCTAAATGATCCCTCGGTAAATTCTGCCAATGGAGATACTACTTTCGGATGTCTCAACAAAGACTTGGGAGACATCACAATGCATGGTTTTCTAAATTCCCAAGTCATCTGTCTACGAAGCATATGGAAAAAGTTGGAAGGCTCGGTGATATTAGCAACCACCATATTATAGTCTGCAGAAAGCTGAAGGAATCGCTCCGGTCTTGCATTGGAGTGTTCAGGTCCTTGACCTTCATAGCCATGTGGGAGGAGGAGGACCAAACCATTCATTTTTTGCCATTTCGTCTCCCCTGAAGAGATAAACTGATCAATCATAGTTTGAGCACCATTAGCAAAATCACCAAATTGAGCTTCCCAGATAGTCAATGAATTCGGATTCGCAATACTATAGCCGTATTCAAAACCCAATACAGCATATTCTGAAAGCAGCGAATTATAAATATGAAATTGCCCTTTACGATCTTTTAATTGCAATAATGAATTGAATTCTTGATTAGTATTTGCATCATGAAGTACTGCATGACGGTGGGAAAAAGTACCACGCTGAATATCCTGACCTGTCAATCGAACACTTTTACCCTCTAAAAGAAGCGTACCATAAGCCAAAAGTTCCGCTGCTGCCCAATTCAATTCTTTGGACTGGAAAAACATTTCTTTCCTTTGCTTCAGTTGTGTCTCAATTTGCTTCAAAGGTTTAAAACCCTTTGGCAATAGTGTTAAGGCATGCGCAACCTTTTCAATTTCAGCCACAGGAACACCAGTTACGGGGGATTTATCAAAATCCGCAGGCTCAGAACGTCTCAAACTCCTCCATGCCTCCTCAAATCTAGTGGCCTGATAGGGCAGAGGCTTCTCTTTTACCATATTTAGACGATCCTGAAGCAATTGCCTGAATTCCTCATCCATTTGAGAAGCTATTTTTGCTTCAATATCTCCTCGCTCAGTCAAGTGTTTTATATAAATTTCACGTGGGTTAGGATGCTTGGAAATAATATTATAAAGTTCTGGCTGAGTGAATTTAGGCTCATCAGCCTCATTGTGCCCATGTCTCCTATAGCAAACCATATCAACAAAGATGTCTTTACTAAATTTTTGGCGGAATTCTGAAGCCAGTTTCGCAGCAAAAACCACAGCCTCAGCATTATCTCCATTTACGTGAATTACCGGAGCATCAATGATTTTTGCTACATCAGTACAGTAAATGGAAGTACGGCCGTCATCAAAATCAGTAGTAAAACCTACTTGATTGTTGATCACAAAATGGATAGTACCTCCAGTATTGTAGCCCTCCAAACCTGCCATTTGAGTCACCTCATAAACAATCCCCTGACCCGCTACCGCAGCATCTCCATGGATCAATATTGGAAGTGCTTTTTTTGCATCTCCTTCGTGTTCAGTATCGATTTTAGCTCTAATAAAACCTTCCACAACAGGATTTACTGCTTCAAGGTGAGATGGGTTCGGTGCTAATTTAAGATGTACTTTATTATTTTTAGGAGTAATAATATCACTGGAATAACCCAAGTGGTATTTCACATCGCCATCACCCATCGTTAAGTCAGGCTTTGCAGTACCTTCAAATTCAGAAAAAATCTGCTCATAGGTTTTACCCATGATGTTTGCCAACACATTCAATCTACCACGGTGTGCCATGCCAATCATTACTTCTTTGACCCCAAGCTCAGAAGAAATATTGATGACCGCATCCAAAAACGGAATCGTACTTTCTCCACCTTCCAATGAAAATCGCTTTTGACCAAGATATTTGGTATGTAAAAAGTTTTCAAAAACTACCGCTTGATTGAGTTTGAAAAGAATTCGTTTCTTATCATCATGTGAAGGATTAAAAGCGAGTGCTTCTTTCTCAACTTTGGTTTTAAACCAATCCAACATCTCTGGATCCCGGATGTACAAATACTCAAAGCCCATCGAGCCTTCATAAATAGTTTTCAGTGAGTCAATGATTACAGATAATTTCGCCTTACCAATTCCGATCTCATTACCGGCCTGGAACTCTGTATTCATATCCTCTTGACCAAGTCCAAAATCCTGCGGATCGATCAACGCTTTCCGGTCCTTTCGCTCACGGACTGGATTTGTTTTCGATCTCAAATGAGCACGAGAACGGTGTGCATGAATTAATGCCCTTACTTTGATCTCCTTTGGCAATTGCTCCATATCCATCATGGTGCCAGGAGTAGCAAGCGCACCATTTTTAGCCACTGTGCCATTGGATGTGACAGCCTTTGCTTGCTGCTCGTCCTCATCAGCCGAGTAATTGGTCAGTGCAAAATCAAATCCAGCAAAGAATTCTTTCCAACTGGAATCGATGGAATCAGGATCTGATTTGTAAGTATGATAGAGCTCATCTACATAAGAAACATGAGCATTTGCGATGTAAGAGAATTTATCCATAACAGAGTTTTATACGGTTAACAAAGCTAGATGTAATAATTGGCTTTAAAAAACTGCTTATTTGCAATAGCAAATGTTCTGAACAAAAAAAGCAGCGCATATAGCGCTGCTTTAAAATTTACTTAATTTTTAATTATTTCAACGTAGTAGGCCAAGGCTTACCAGCGTTAGATTTAAGGGTCACAGCCCCAGCTTCACCAAAGTTATTAGACCAGTTGAATTTTAAATCTGTTGCATTAACACTGACAAATGAAAGAGTATAATTAGCAGCATATGCATCAGATCCTGAGAAGCTTAATTTTTCACATGTATCTCTTAGCCTGATTCCAGTTGCAACTCCCTCAGGATCACCTAAGCATTTCCACACTCCGAATGTAGCATCTGAGATAGCATATGCTCCCGGTGTTCCACTGACTGCCGCTAATGTGACCTTACCATTAATCGATCCAGGGCATGATTGAAGACCAGAGCTCGTTCCAAAGGCAGTTCCATTAGTTGTAATGTAATCAAATGTACCTGCTAAATCGGAAGGACATACCACACTTACAGGGTAGAAGAACGGTGAATTGTAGAATGGAGCAGTTAAATCACCCGACTTATTAGAGTCGGTGAATACGCGACCGAAACGATCATTTAACACCAATCTAAACTCGAATACATCCCCACCGCTGATACCCGCAGCAGTCAATCCCACGGCAGCAAGCGCCTCAGCGGCAGTCACTACGATAGTAGATCTTAAAAACCTAGAATCTGCATTAGGAGCAAAATCTGATTTTTGAAGCGTCTTGACGATCACATCAGTAGCAGGAGTATAGTTCAAGCCCACATTAGGAATCAATCTTCTATGTCTAACTCTTACCTCCACTGTCTCTACAGTAGCACCATCCTCAGCATCAACAGCCTCCACTTTTATTTCAAACTTGGCAGAACCAAGGTTGAAAATGTTAAACGTTGTGCTTGTTCTTTCTATTGTCCTTAAGTAAGCGCCCGTATTGAAAGTTGTATATGGAATACTAGGTTCTACGAAATCACGACATGAGCTAAGGAACACAACTGCGCCTAGCAGCAATCCGAAACTATATTTGAATATTTTCATTTATCTTATTTTTAAGGTTAGTCTACCCAAGCATTTCCTGCAGGATTATTATCCCAGAATACTTGTACGGATTGATCTGCTTTCTGAACTGCACTCGTGTTTGTTGACAAGTAGTTCAGAGGATAGAAGAATGATCGGGGGAATACACCCGGATTCGCTTCTAGGCCTGGCTGCATAATCGATGGCTCGCCTGTTCTTCTGTATAGGTTATATGATTCAACACCATTTCCAAACAAAGACAACCAATACTCTCTACCGATCACATACATCTTACTTGGAAGACCAAGACTTGCATTTGGAGCTGCATCATATTGAGCAGCTACAAAATTCAAATAATTGGTCACAGAAGTAGCATAAGCTGCATCAGCAGTGAATCCACTGATCACTGAACCTTGAGAAGTGGACAAGCTCCAGCTTCTTACATACTCCATATGTTTTCTGATTCCTGATAACATCAAGTCTTTTGGACTTCCCGCAGTTGAAAGAAACAATGCAGACTCCGCTAGCATAAAATCAACGTAAGCAGCCAACATAATTGGATGTATACCTGCTCCTTGAGCACCAAGTGAAGGATTATTTACAGGTGCTGCGCTATTGTTATCAAACCTACCACCTGCAGGGAAAACTCCCCAAGCGGTTCGCTTTAAGCCATCTGGTGGAATTCCATCCGGATCCAAGTGATCTCTACCCCAATAGCCTCTAGTCCCTGGGAGACAATATACAAAGTTAGCTATCAAGTACTGAGGCGGTGCAATCTGAACAATACACTCCATTTCTTCCGAATTGGTAGGATTAGCTGATACCTGACGGTAAAAGTAATATCTAGCACGCGGATCATCGAAACCCTTTGCCTCTGTCAAATGCCACATGTAGAACGTGGACTGATAGTTTCCACCTCCAGATGTGTACTGCCCTGCAAATCTTGGATGTCTGGAATCCGGATCAGCTCTTGTAGTACCAAACCTGAAGACAAAGTCTTCGCCTACTTTCAGGAAAAGATTAACTGCGATCAATGCGTCTATACCTGCCTTAGATTGGGCAGGCTTTACCAATCGGGTATTCAAGAAATATCTCAACTTTAAGGTATTGATTAATCTTCTCCATTTAGCATAATTTCTAGCATAGAAGTAATCATTTGGAGTACCAGTAGACACCGTTGCTGCAAAATGAGCATCCGCCTGATTTAGTGCCTCCAAAGCCGCCGAATACACGGATTCTCCTGAATCGACTTTCGGGTTGAAATTGTTAAAACCTTTCTGTGTTTCTGACAAAGGTACATCACCATAAGAATCCACCAAGTGCATGTAAACCATGGCTTTAATAGTCTTTGCTATCCCTAAATGGCGCTGATTGTTCAGCCCTTCTGCCAATGGCTCAAGAATCGCAATATCGGCAAGAACTGTAGAATAAGCTCCAGTCCAATATCCAGTCGTTGTACTTGGCGTATATGCACCTTCATACTGCGCACTTCCTTGGTTGATCATGCGAGTCAATCGCATTCCATCATCACCTATTGCGTTAAAAGCATTTTGATATCCAAGTTGAATACTATTTAACACGAAATCTGGAACCGCACTATCCGGATTTACTGCGTTCGGATCCTGTTGTAAATCAAGTTCGCAAGAGGTTGCAAAAACCATACTTGCGGCAATCATCAAACTATATATTTTTCTTTTCATTTTAGTTCAGTTTTGGGATTAGAATGTAAGGGTTACAGTTCCACCAAATCTTCTGGAGCTAGGGCCGGTTACGAAGTCGAAACCAAGACCATTACCTACTCCAGTACCTAACACGTCTACATCAAAGTTCATGTTTGGAGGGAAGTTTAGCGCTAAGAACCACAAGTTACTTCCACTTAATGCTATAGAGGCTCGTTTGAATGGCGTCTTGGCCATAAAACCTGTAGGTAACTCATATCCAAGGGATAATTCACGGAGTCTGATCATAGATCCATCAAATATATTTGGCTCATCTGAAGCTCCCTGATACCCTCCAAAGAAATAATTAGAAGCTGTAATCTGAATATCATTTGGAGTACCATCTTCTTTCACACCTGGCATGATAAACGTCATCTCTCTGTCTACCACAGGATCTTTAGTCACTCCTCTTGCGAGCGTAGCAGTTACTGTATTAGAGAATACATCTCCCTTGTGTCTGTACTCAATCATTGCATTTAAAGTGAAACCTTTATAGGAGAATGAGTTGATCCATGAACCATTCCATCGTGGATTTGGATCGCCTAAGATCACCAAATCGGAAGTTGGCTTTTGAAGACCATTGGATAAAATAATCGGCTGACCAGTCTGCTCATCTCTTTCAAAACCAATACCTTTGATTACGTTGAATGGCTCACCTGGGATAGCAAAGTTTCCTAAAGTAGTAAAACCGGAAATCACAACTTGATCCAATCCTTCCGCTAGTTCCATGACCACACTTCTATACATAGACCAGTTTACAGTTGACTCCCAACGGAATCCCGAGGCAGTGGATACAGGTGTTACAGTAGCTTGAAATTCAACACCTCTAGTTCTTAATTTACCAATATTCTGTTGAATAAAGGTAAAACCAGTAGCAGGATCGATCGGTGAATCTGTAATCAAGTCAGTTGTATTTTTCTCATACATTGAGAAATCAAATCTCAACTTATTGTTAAACATTACACCTTCCAAACCAAACTCAAGTTCCTGCTGAAGTTCTGGTCTCAAATTGGGGTTGCCAAGTCTATTAGCTACCTCGTGCGATGTAGTTACTGCACCATTTACATCGAAGGCCCTTGCTCTTTGAGTAAGGATATTTCGAGTGCTATATGGTGGTGGGAATCCCGCCGAAGTACCATACGCTAGTCTTACTTTCAAATCATTGAGCGTAGACGAATTCCAATTGAACGCTGTAGTCGGAATAAATGAAACTGATGCTCCTGGATATAGGATTCTTCTGTTTTCTGGCTCAACCGTAGAGGTCCAGTCATTTCTTGCTGCTAAATTCAAATACAAGTAATTGGAGTAATCAAAAGTCACGTTGGCATAAACCCCCATTCTCTGCTCTTCTTGAGTTCTGTTCATGCCTCCCCCGGAGTAAGCATCATTACTGGATGAATTGGTGAAGTTGGAATGACGGAATAATCCGTAAGCCAATTGACCTTGGGAGGCCACACCTACCTGCTCGAAGTAATCATATCTTGAGTTACCACCGATCAAAGCAGACATTCCGAATTTCTCGGAAAACTCCTTTTTCCAATTGATAATCAAATCTTGATTCCAGATGGTATTCTTTAAGTTGATCGTTCTATAATATCCGGACTGAGTAGCCAAGCTCCCTGAAGGTCCGCCTTTATTGTATCTAGCTTCTTGCGTCTCTGTATAAGTATCCAAACCTAGGCGGTAGGTTACTGAGAAGTTGTCGTTGACATCATAGTTCAATGAAGTAGAGTTAAAGAATCGCGCCACATCAGATGTATTTACGTAGTTCTTCACTAACCAATTTGGGTTTACGATATCATTACCGCCCCTATAGTAAACAGAGCTTTTATCCACTGGATTTTCGAAAGGAAGTCCTGCCAAGTCAACAGTTCTTGGCGTATATAACACGTGTGCAAACACGGATGGAATACCACCTGAAGGTCCTGAACCGAATGAAGCATTCACCGGTGGAGATTGTAAATCCGTGATCGCAAATGTAAAAGAAGAGTTTACAGACAACTTATCGGAAATAGCAGAATTGATGCCCAATCCAAAGTTATACTTCTGCATTTCGTTGCCAGGAGTAAATCCTTCATCGTCAGTATAACCAAAACTTGCGCTATATCCAGTCCGATCTGATCCCCCGTTTACCTGAATGGAGGTATTGGATACCATTCCAGTGCGGAAAAAAGCAGTGGAAGGATCTTCATAAGCCTTATATTCATAGTCAATAGGTGTACCACCTACTACACCGTCTACCCAGAATTGAGGGAATGCCTGTCTAACAGACGCAACAGAGGAAATAGCATACGGGTGTCTAACAACAGAGCCAATATCCATTCTACCTCCGAAGTTCGAAAAGAAATTACCATTACCCTGCTGGAAACCATTTCCATACACTTGTCCATACGTAGGCAGTGAGGCCGCATTGTTGGAGAATACAGATTGGTTGATGGTTACCTCAGCAGCTTTTCTTTTGGTAGCTCCGGATTTGGTAGTAATCAAGATTACCCCGTTTCTACCCTGATCACCATAAAGAACTGTTGCAGATAGACCTTTCAAAACAGACATAGCCTCGATATTATTTGGATCAATATCCAAGAATCGAGAAGATGTGGTAGCACCACCTGTGGTGAACCCATTAGTATTGTTAGTACTGGTATTGAAAGGAACCCCATCCACTACAAACAGTGGCTGATTGGAACCGGTAGCAGAAGAATACCCTCTTATGATCATATTTGTTCCAGATCCTGACATACCATTGGTAGAGGTGATATTCACACCCGGTACTTTTCCTTGCAACACACGTGCTACGTCTTGCTCAGGACGATTCTCAAGCTGCTCACTTCCAACGGAAGTTACTCCATAGCCGAGCGCTTTCTTTTCTCTTTCGATACCGATCGCCGTCACTACCACTTCGGATAGTTGCGACGCATCAATCGCGAGAGTTACATTAATAATGGATCTGTTGCCGATAGATTCCTCTGAAGCCTCAAGGCCGACAAAAGAAAATATTAGGACATTTGATCCCGCAGGTACATTGATGGAGTAATTACCATCCAAATCGGTGGTAGAACCCACTGTGGTACCTTTAATAAGGACGGTTGCACCTGGCAAGCCCAGTCCATCTTCTTCGGAAATCACCTTGCCGGTAATCACCCTTTGTTGCGCCGACACTTCATAACTGAGTGTAATGGTGAAAAGCGCAACAACCAAGAGTAAAGCTTTTCTCATAAGGTATTTAGTTTAGTTGATTTGTAAATAAAATCCCTTTAAAGCGGAAATCAAAATGGGACAAAGAATTTACAAAAAAAAATTTAAGTTAAATTTAATCATGGTATTATTATATTTTGAATGTCTAAGCATCAAATAATTAGATTTTTTCTCATTTTAATATATTTAATATGCGTATACTTCAATGAACGGTATATTTCTTGTCTAAATGGTATCGGGAGTTATTTATTCGGTTTTAACTGAATTATTAACAATTATTAACACATATCATCGGCTTTTTTGACATATTCCAAACAATATTTTGCTGGCAATAAAAAGTGGTCAAAATCAAAAATTTTTTTATTCTGAAAATTTATTTTTATCGATATAAAATTTTGATAAATAAGATAAAATAAAGATAAAATTAGACTTTCAGGCTAAATTCAAAATAATATTTTCCATTTAATTTTCGAAAAATAAAATCAGTAAAAATAAAATCAACTATTTCAACCTAGGTTCATTTTTTATAAAAAAAGCGTCCTTTTCTGTCTTTTTTTTAAAAACAGGTTTAAAATACTAACAATTAATAGAAATTATAAAGAATACCGTAAAGTAAAGGCTACTTCGTCTCCCCAAAAGCCCGAAAATTTCTGAAAATTAACCGCAGGTTTCCAATAGCTTCCAAAATAGAAATTAGTACGATAGAAATTATATTCAAGACCTACAATAGCATCCACTCCAAATACATTATAGTCTTGATCACTCTTGGCAGTCCAAGGAGGAATCCCAGTGCCCTTAGTCCATGTTCCATAGTGAAATCCCCCTCCAACATACCACTCCAGACCCCTGACCTCAACGATATCCATGTGATGCTCATACAGCAGCGCCCCAACCCAACCTTTCCATCGGCGATAAACCAATAGGTCAACTGCTCCTTGCTCAGAGACAAATTGTTTGACCGTACCTCCCATATTTGTACCCCCGGTGACCCCAATCATCGTGTTATATTCCCGAGTTTGGGAATGAGTTTCACCTATAAAAACAAAACAACTCAAGCAAAAAATAATACTGAAAAGGAATAGTTTATACATGGCATTAAAGCTGTTTTTTTTGTACCCTCAGAAGTACATGGCCAAATCTGAGACAAATTATCAAGGAAATCGGTTGATATAACTTATACCACGATGAAAAATGAGACCCTTCCCCGATTATCAGGAAGGATTAGGTGATCCAAGTCAGAAATATGTTGGACTACTGACGACCAAGCGATTATTCCCAATTTCTATTCTTTCGAAAAGCTAATACAATTATTGGTAGTAATTACATAATCACATATTATGTCAAAAGATGCAGCCGGTACGCTTTCGATTGGCTCGAAGAAACTTAGTCCGATTTTCAAAACGTTTGGATTTAAACCTGTCAAGAATCGATCATAATAGCCTTTTCCATATCCTATTCGATTCCCATGAAGATCTATTGCAAGCAATGGAATAAATATCACTCTCAAAATATCGCTCTTTACAATTTGATCGCCAACCGGTACCGGTATTCCCAAAACATTCACCTCGAGAAGCGTTTCATAATCCAATGAGACTGTCTCCATTTCGTTGGATGTTGGATTGATTTTCGAAGTGTAAAGAGATTTGCAAGCACCCAATAAATAATCCTTTATATAGTGAGTGTTTACTTCTTTGAGTCTATCGATGGGCAGGAAGAGGTGGAAATGATTCAAACCGGGGCGAGCTGCACAAAATAGCGTGACTTGATATGCAATTTGTTGAGAAAAGAATTGAATCTCCTCCACTGTTAATTCAGATCTTCGCTTCCGATAAATGGTTCGTAATTCAGCTTTGGTCAGTATCATGCTCTAATACCATCATTCTAAAATCCAAAGGGTCAAAACAATCCAGCAACTTTTGGATTAACGCCTCATCACTAAGGTAAAACTGCATCATATTCACCACACGCTCCTGTGGACTACCGCCTGGCTTCACAAATACATCGATCGCTTTTCCTCGTCCCAATTGCACTTCCAGCCTTCGCTCTTCTGCCTTTCGCAGTTTGTTGCTCATTTGATCTAGTATTTTCAAAGCTCTTATTTTTCCTGCTTCGAAAGCGTGTCCTAGACTTTTATCCAGTTCAGTAACTTGGATCGCCTTTTGATCAAAAATTTGGTTCAATTCTTTTCGCTCGTTTTCCATGCTGATATCAAAATTTGATTCAGTCTGTACAAAATCTTTTTTCCAATACTGAAAGGGCACAAATAGATCTGCAACCTCCCAATTCATTTGTTGCATCTTGCGGCTGGTTATACGATCCAAAATCAAGGCAAAGTTTCGTGGCAAAATTACTGGGAATGGAACTTTAAAATACTCAAAAATACCTGATAGCTGAAGCCAATACACTACTTCCGCCGGTCCCCCAAGATAGGCAAGGTTTGGTAAAATCATTTCCTGATACAAGGGTCTCAAGACCACATTAGGACTAAATCGCTCGGGATGCTCCTGAATCAATGTCCGCATCTCAGACTCAGTGAAAAACTTATCGGTGTTCAATACTATAAAACCGGCTTCAGTTCGCTCTATTCTTTCACGAATACCCTTTTCCAGATAGAAAAAGTTGACTTCCCTCGGGAAAATCTGGGACCTGTAGCCCAGAGATTCCAATTTTCCGGTATTGGATTTTGCTTTTTCAAAAGGTTGATGAGCAAACAAATCACTTTCAATTACTTTTTTAAATTCCGCTTTAAGTGCTGCCGGAGCACCATCGACTACGAGTAATCCTTCATCACCAAAAAGCGCATTGACATAGCAGCGAACTGCCTCTGCTAGGGTTTTGGAATTGGAATAAGCATCTTTAAATACAGCTGGTGCAAATGGTACTGTTTTCAAAAAATCCTTGAAGCTCTGATCCATTATAAAATCACCCACGGCACCAGCTTGATTGGTATCCCACTGATAATTTTTACCATCCAGTTTGAAAAAGTTTATTTCGTCAAAATCATGATCCTCGGTAGCCATCCAATAGACTGGGACAAAGTGATTCTCCGGATAGGTCTCACGAAGAGTTTTAGCCAGATTGATTGTGGAAACGATTTTATAGATAAAATAAAGCGGCCCTGTAAATAGGTTGAGCTGATGACCGGTAGTCACAGTAAACGTATTTGAATCTGCAAGCTTGGAGATATTTGCAGCTACAGACTTATGGAGTTCTATCCCTTCGTATTGGGAATGCAAACTTGTCACCAAAACATCTCTGTTTTCGGAATCAAACACCTTGAGATCTATCGCTGACTGAAAACTTGAAAGTTGAGGAGCATGCGTATAAAACGGCTTTAACGATTTATTACCTTGAATGTAATCCAAAAAAAACGATGAAAATTGTCCTGTTTGATCGAGTTCAATGCAGTGCTTTTTCATGGGGAAAGACAGTGGAATACTTGATTTGATTTAAAATATAGATCTCACGCAAAGTTTATCATTTTTTTCAAATTATCAGTTTTCCTTATTTTAACGGGTAAACTATATCAAAAGAGTAGCTAGTAGATAGATGCTAGTATCAATACTTGAGAACCAAGATTGTTGAATTGTCGAATTGTTGAATTGTCGAACTGTCGAACTGTTGAATTGTCGAACTGTCGAATTGTTGAACTGTTGAATTGAGATTTAGAATCCAGCGTTCGAGACAAAAACCACGAAATGGTTGAACCATGAATACCTGTCCGCCGCGGCGGAGCCCCTGGTGGAGCTTGCGGAACCGGGGGTTTCAGAATCAAAATTCCAAATAACCTCCCGCTAAAATCTTTATGAAATCTGAGAGGTGGGTTCGGGAGGATGGAAATGAGTAGCTAGTAGCTAGATTTTAGTGTCAAGACTTGAGATCCGAGATTGTCGAAGGGTCGAATTGGGATTGTTGAGTTGTTGAATTGTTGAACTGTCGAACTGTCGAATTGTTGAACTGTTGAATTGAGATTTAGAATTAAGCGTTCGAGACAAAAACCACGAAATGGTTGAACCATGAATACCTGTCCGCCGCAGCGGAGCCCCCGGTGGAGCTTGCGGAACCGGGGGTTTCATAATCAAAATTCCAAATCCCCTCCCGCTAAAATCTTTATGAAATCTGCGAGGTGGGTTCGAGAGGATGGAAATGAGTAGCTAGAAGCTAGATTTTAGTATAAAGATGTTAGAACCAAGAATTGAGATTGTTGAATTGTCGAACTGTCGAACTGTTGAATTGAGATTTAGAATTAAGCGTTCGAGACAAAAACCACAAAATGGTTGAACCTTGAATACCTGTCCGCCGCGGCGGAGCCCTCGGTGGAGCTTGCGGAACCGGGGGTTTCAGAATCAAAATTCCAAATAACCTCCCGCTAAAATCTTTATGAAAACTGCGAGGTAGGTTCGGGAGGATGGAAATGAGTAGCTAGAAGCTAGATTTTAGTATAAAGATGTTAGAACCAAGAATTGAGATTGTTGAATTGTCGAACTGTTGAATTGTCGAACTGTTGAACTGTCGAATTGTCGAATTGTTGAACTGTCGAACTGTTGAATTGAGATTTAGAATTAAGCGTTCGAGACAAAAACCACAAAATGGTTGAACCATGAATACCTGTCCGCCGCGGCGGAGCCCCCGGTGGAGCTTGCGGAACCGTGGGTTTCAGATTTAAAATTCCAAATAACCTCCCGCCAGAATCTACATGAGAACTGCTAGGTAAGTTCAGGAGGAGTGTCACTTTAGTAATTTCCCATCTAAAGAATGATATTTTCCAACTCAACAAACCTTCGAGGTTGAAAAAAAACCTCAAAGGTTAACCACTGAGTACTGAAGACTGATCCCTGCCCACTGAAAACTGCCCAAATAAAACATCTCTCATTTAAACCAATCCTTTTTGGCAAAAGCCTTAACTTTACAAACAAAGAAATATGATTCCATACCATCGATTTTTCCTTCAAAACGGGCTAGAGGTGATCATTCACCAAGACCTAGGCAGCAAAATGGCTGTTTTCAATCTACTATATAAAGTTGGCTCCAAAAACGAAGTCCCGGGTAAAACGGGCTTAGCACACTTTTTTGAGCATTTGATGTTTGGTAGTTCAGCCAATGTTCCGGTTTTTGACCGTGAATTGGAGAGAGTTGGCGGTGCCTGCAATGCTTTCACCAGTCCTGACATTACCAACTATTATATTACTTTGCCAGCGGCAAATATCGAAACTGCATTCTGGCTGGAATCTGATCGGATGCTACAATTGACTCTAAGTGAAAAAACGATAGAGACCCAGCGCAAAGTAGTCCTTGAAGAGTACAAGCAACGGTATTTAAATCAGCCTTATGGCGACGCTTTCCATCATCTAAGAGATTTGGCGTTTGACAATCACCCTTATAAATGGCCTACAATTGGTCAGAAACCTGAGGATATTGAGAATTTCACCAGAACGGATGTAACTGATTTTTACGAAAAAAATTATCAGCCTGGAAATGCTATTCTAGTAATTGCCGGAGCAGTAGACATCAAAGAGATGGAACGATTGACCACTAAATGGTTTGGAGATATTCCAAATCATGGACTATCAGCAAATCCCATTTCCCGGGATGAAGTGCAGGAGGTCAAGCGCACAAAGTTGATACAGGCCAAAGTCCCGACAGATGCACTTTTTAAAGCCTATCGAATGCCTGCAAAGTTGGAAGATGGCTATCTTGAAGCAGATTTAATCACCGATCTCCTGGGCTCTGGTAAGTCCTCGATTTTGGAACAAACACTGATCAAAAACGGGAAACACTTTGCATCCATCGGGGCATACATATTTGGCTCGGTAGATCCGGGATTACTGATATTCTCAGGTAAAATGGAGCAGGGCGTTAGTTCAAATGAGGGCGAAGAGGTATTAGATCAAGTAATGAGTAAGTTCTTGACAAGTGAAATCACTGACTTGGCACTCCAAAAAATAAAAAATCAGGGAGTTGCCATGAAGACTTACGAATCTATCAAACTGATCAATAGAGCAATGAACCTGGCATATTATGCACATCTTGGAGATCCTGATCTTTACTATAAGGAATTTGAAAAAAAATCTGAGCTCACAAAAGAGGCAATTCGACCCTGGGCAAACCAATTAATTCAAGAAGAAAATGCCTCTGTTTTACATTACCAATCATTATCATAATGAATAAATTCAGAATTGGATTCGGTTACGATGTCCATCAGCTACGGGAAGGATTCGATTTTTGGCTGGGAGGAGTCAAAGTTCCTCATGAAAAAGGAGCAGTCGGCCATTCCGATGCAGATGTGTTGATTCATGTAATCTGTGACGCATTGCTCGGAGCGGCAAACTTGCGTGATATCGGGCACCATTTTTCGGATCAAGATCCAAAATTCAAAGGAATAGATAGTAAGATTCTGCTGCATGAAGTGATGAAACTACTTCGCGAGCATAGCTTTGAAGTCGGAAATATAGACACGACCATTTGCTTACAAATTCCCAAAATAAACCCTCACATCCCAACTATGAAGACTTGTCTGGCAAAGGTCATGAATGTAGCAGAAGAGGATATTTCCATTAAAGCGACAACGACTGAAAAATTAGGATTTGTAGGAAGACAAGAAGGCATATCGGCCTATTGTACAGCTTTGATTTATAAAATATGAGTGAGCAAGTACGATTGATCATCACAGAAGATGGCTCGCATTCTGTCTATCATGAAGGCTATAAAGAAACCTATCACAATCCGCACGGCGCATTCAAGGAGTCTATTCATGTGTTTATGCTCTATGGGCTGGACGCCTGGCTAATGCGTAATCCAAGAAAGCAACCTATACGAATCTTCGAGGTGGGATTTGGTACAGGCCTGAATGCTTGGCTGACTTTAGTATGGGCAGAGCAAAATCAAATTCCGGTCTTATATCATACCATTGAGCCGTATCCACTTTCTCAAGAGATCTATTCTCAACTCAATTACGGTGATCAGGACGATGGGGTATTTCATTACAAACCTTATCTACAGAGGTTACATAAAGCAAATTGGAATGAAGGAACTGTGATGTCAGAGTATTTCAACATGAAAAAAGAAAATACCACACTAGCTGAAGTCAAGCTTTATCCTACAGATATCATCTTTTTTGATGCTTTCTCACCCGCCAAGCAACCCGAACTATGGACAAAGGAGATGCTGGAGAAAGTATCAATTGAACTAAATCCAGGAGGTGCATTGACTACCTATTGTGCTACAGGAGAGCTAAAGAGAAAACTGATTGAGTTGGGATTGACAGTAGAAACCCTGCCTGGACCCCCTGGCAAAAAGGAAATGACGAGAGCTTGGAAGCCTTAGGAAGTTAAGGATATAAAATTGGATCAATAATGGCAATTCTAATGCTGTGAAACTTTATCAAAGCCAAAATGCACAATGATTACAGTTATTTTTCTATTCTTATCACTTTTAAACCTGCAAGTTCCAGAAGCCGGAGATGCCAAACTCCAGCTGATGATCCAAGAACGAGACATGCTTCAAGTTCAATGGAAAGAATCCGAAAGCAAAAGATCAGGAATTATTGGTAATCGCACCAAGAAAGACATGATCGCAACCAATGGATGGCTGGAGCGAATACTAGCTAAAGATAATCAGATCATGGACGAACTCAGAATGATAGGTTCAATAGAAAGCTCAGTTTTAGGTCAGGAAAAGGAGGACTATCAGACCATTGCCTTTAGACTGGAAAATCAGCTTCAGGCATTAAAAAGAGCCGTTGCGGAGAAAGATCAAGAAATTCAATCCAAGGTCACCGAGCGTAGAACTTTCGAATGGATCAGTTTCATTCTTTTTCTTATCTGCCTTGGATTGGGAGTTTGGATTTATAGATCAGGAAACAGCTAATAGTCAAATAACTCGAATATAATCGGTCATGTGGGGCTCGAAATTATTATCATATTCATATATTTCCAAGCAATTCATTGTTTTACCATTAGTCGAAAAGGTCAACCGATCCTTCGGTTGCCTGAAATAGTCCATAATGGCTAGAAAAAAAAAATCTGCTTTTGCAGTATGAAATTGGTCAGTAATTAGAAAATATCCCTCATTTGGAAAGTAAGTTAGAATCTTAGTATCCCAATCGTACTGTGTGTCAAAGTAAAAGCGATAACCTAAGTCAGGGACATTATTAGAATCTCTTACAGTTGTCCGGTTGGCTATTTCGGTCTGACCATGCCAGTCATTTGGGTCAAAATCAATTGTGTTGACCACCCAATAATCTAAGGAATTCACAAAATCTCTTTCTTTCCAAACGCCTTTCAATAGTGTTTGTAAAAGTTAGACATCTTTATGACAAAAAGATAATCCAAATAAAATTGCAACTGATGCGAGCAAAAGAACTGAATACTTCAAAAAAGCTGGGTTGAGAACGTGTATTTTCAATTACATCAGACGGTGACCCAAATATACCCCAAATGTATTAATCTTTCAGTCGAGCTATAGGAGTTCTTGCACCTTTGGTCATTTGATCTATTTCAACAAGGATTTCTGCACCGATAGGAAGATAAACATCGACTCTTGACCCGAACTTGATAAAGCCAAATTCTCCGCCTTGCACTAGTTCCGAACCTGGCTTTACATACCACTTAATTCGTCGAGCTACTGCACCGGCTATTTGACGAACCAATATTTTGGTGCCATTTGGACTGGCAATTACCATTGTGGTACGCTCATTTTCCAAGCTTGATTTTGGGTGCCAAGCCACGAAGTATTTGCCAGGATGATATTTAAAAAACTCAACAACTCCTTTAATCGGTGACCGATTCACGTGCACATTGATCGGTGACATAAATATCGAAACCTGAATTCGTTTTTCCTTCAGATATTCTTCTTCTACCGTTTCCTCGATCACCACAACCTTCCCATCAGCTGGCGCATAGACTAGCCCATCTTCGTTTGGCAATTCGAAAATTGGGTTTCTGAAGAATTGCAAAAAAACCAAATAAAGTATAATACTTGATATACTTACTATATTCAAAAGTAATCGTTCGGCGGGCATGAAATAAAAGAGGAGGTAATTCCCTGCCACTAGTATAATCATAAGCCAGAATAATAATTTTCGTCCTTCTTTGTGTATGTTCATCGGTTTTAAGCTAAAAAGGCGCGGAATACTCCACGCCTCAAAGATAAATAAATTTTGAGAGAAGCGGCTTAGAAACCTCCTCTATAGGTGTAAGTTTTGGCTACTTTGTCGATAGCCACAATGTAAGCGGCTATTCTCATCGGTACATCATATTTTTTTGATGCTTCGTATACATTATCGAAAGCATCTTTCATGATACGATCAGAGCGTCTGTTGACACGGTCTGCGGTCCATTTGTATCCAAGTCGATTTTGTACCCACTCGAAATAAGAAACTGTTACTCCACCAGCATTAGCCAGGATATCCGGCACAGCCATGATACCTTTCGCATTAATTATTGCATCAGCTTTTGCCGAGGTAGGACCATTAGCACCTTCAACGATTAGTTTTGCTTTTATGTCGTGAGCATTGTGAACTGTGATTACATCTTCCACAGCCGCCGGCACCAATACATCCACTTCAAGTGTAAGTAAATCCATGGCATTTTCCAATCGATCGCCTCCTGTAAATCCCATAAGATTCCCGTTGTTGGAATCTCTGTAGGCCACAGCCTCTGCTATATTGATTCCTTTTTCATTGTAAAACCCACCTGTATGGTCGGAGATAGCTACGATCCTCAAACCTCTTTCTTCCAAAAGAAGAGCTGCCCAAGAACCTACGTTGCCAAATCCCTGTACCGCACATGTCGCCTGAAAAGGATTGATTTTTAATTTTTGCATTGCCGCCAATGCTGACACCATCACGCCACGACCCGTAGCTTCGGTACGTCCCAGTGAGCCTCCCAATACAAGTGGCTTTCCCGTTACTACTGAATTAACAGTCATTCCACGCGCCTTAGAGTACTCATCCATCAGCCAAGCCATTTCTCTTGGACCTGTTCCCATGTCTGGAGCTGGAATATCTTTGTCTGGACCAAATACGTCAATCAAGGCTAAAGTATACGCACGCATTAACCGCTCAATTTCACCCTTTGACATTTCTCGCGGATTACATCTCACACCACCTTTACCTCCACCGTATGGAATATCCACTACAGCACATTTCCAAGTCATCCAAGCAGCAAGCGCTCGTACCTCATCGATGTGTACATCGGGGGCAAATCGAATTCCTCCTTTGGCAGGGCCGAGAATATTGGAGTGTATCACACGAATCCCTTCAAATACTTGGATTTTTCCATTATCCATCGTGACCGGCAGTGAGACAATTACCTGTTTGGCAGGGTTTTTCAAGACATTGTAGACCTCTTCTGAGAGTCCGAGCTTTTCAGCTGCAATGTTGAATCTTTCCATCATTGACTCTAAAGGATTTTCTTTATCCTTGATCGGAGCCGGTTCAATGTAAGCCATATTTGGGTTTTGATTTAGTTATTCAATCGCAGTACAATATTAAGCAGTTTTTCTATGTCCTTGTTGCAAATTAGAAGATTTTAAGGAAAGCAGTGATAAAAGGTGCTGATAGCAGCAATCCATCAAATCGATCCATAAAACCCCCATGTCCTGGAAGCACTTTCCCAGAATCTTTAATTTCTATGGAGCGCTTGAATAGAGATTCAATCAAATCTCCATAAGTTCCAGCGATTATTATAATCCCTGCGATCACTAGCCATTTCCAGTCTTCAATGACAAGGAAATATTTGGCCAAAACAAAGGCAACCAGTATCGCTGAGAAGGCTCCGCCTAAGAATCCTTCCCAGGATTTTTTAGGCGAAACACGCTCAAATAGTTTTGTTTTGCCAAACCTGGTGCCTGCAAAATACGCCCCAGTGTCTGTTGCCCAAAGTATCAATAAGCATCCTATAAGAATTTCATAATTATAAACTTCATCTACTGCGAATACAGCAAGGTTCAACAACGAAATAGGAACTGCCACATAGAAGATTCCCAGAAATGTGAATGCAACTCCGGTAAATGGTTTTTTGTCGGTCTTTTTATAGAGTTTGATGAAAAAAGTCAGAGAGACAATCGGGAAAATCAAATATAAGTACTCAGTCCGCAAATGCTCCTTCTGGATCATGAAGGTCAGACAGAAAATCATTAAACCCATGAACGTACCAAAACTCTTCAGAGGCAACATCCCATCCAAGCCGCTTAGCTTGTAGAATTCCATTTGGGAAAAGCCCAGAATACTGGCGAAAATCAGAAAATAAGCCCAATCTGAATAAACACTGCCAACGATAATTACCAACGCCCCAACAAAGGCTGTGATAGCTCGCTGACCAAGATTACTGTAATTATTGATATTAAAACGTGATCTCATTCTGGACAATATTTGATGCTATTAATGAATTATCAAGTTGGACTAATACATGGTACGTTCCAAAAATCTTATACACCGTTTCTTTTTTATTCAATACCACCGCGTGAATACCATGCTCCTCTAAAATGCCTTTGACAATCTCGGCTCGCACTTGCATTTCGGATTCAAATACCTTGATCCAGTTATCCATTGGGTTTTTTCATTTTCTTAAAGTAATAGATTCCTGCCAAAAGACCCAACAAACCGATCAAAGCAGCCGGGTAAGAAACAGCATCTTTGGATTCCATATCAAATTCAACAATGCCCTCATTGGACATGTAGATCATCAACACAGTGATGGAATTGTTGAAAATATGTCCTAAAATCGGGTAAACCAGACTTCCGGAAAACAGATATAAATATCCGAATACAGCTCCCAGAAATACACGAGGTAGAAAACCGTAGAACTGCATATGGATCGCTGAGAAGATAATGGCAGTCAGCCAAACCCCTGCGTGTGCAGATCCCGTATAAAGATGCATTTTAGGCTGTAATACCCCTCTAAATAACATTTCTTCTCCAATTCCCGCCAATACTCCGATAACTAGCAAGCCTATCAAAAGCTCAGGCACACTTTGGAAATCAGTCAGATATTTGGTCAACTCCATCAGCCGCTCTTCCATTCCTTTCATCCAAAGCTCAATCCCAGACATGAATTCCGGCAAGATCAGTTGCGAATTGAGATGAACCAGAAATGAATTGAAAAGCATGCCGCACAAGGAAATAACCAAAACCAATCCGACACCGGCCCAAGAGAATCTAGCAAACTGCAGCTCCCATCTTAAATTCGCTTGATCTATAAATCGATAAATAATATATGCAGCGACCCAGAAACCTATTCCTGATCCTATTCCCTGAATAAAATACATGGCCAAACGGCCATTTGGAACAGCAAAATCACCTGACAAAAGCCCCATAATTTCCGGAATGGAGACACCAAAAAGTAACGGACTCAACGCAAGGGCAATAACTTGAAGAATAATTAATACACCGAAAGCTACTAAAACAATGACTACCAGCGATAACAGCCAGCTCTTCCTTTTAGCGATTTCAGATTGGGTTTCGTATATCTCCATATTTTAAGGTAAATTTACGGCAAATTTAGAATAACAAGTGGTTAAAATAGGAAAGTTGGAGTTAGGAGAATTCCCATTGTTGCTAGCACCAATGGAAGATGTGAGCGATCCACCGTTTAGAGCCGTATGCAAACAGCATGGTGCTGATCTGATGTACACGGAGTTTATCAGCTCCGAAGGATTAATTCGGGATGCTGCCAAAAGCGTGGCCAAGCTCGATATATTCGACTACGAGCGTCCAATAGGAATTCAGATATTCGGTAACGAAATTCAATCCATGCGAGAGGCTGCAGCCATTGTGGAGCAAGCCAATCCTGATATCTTGGATATCAATTACGGATGTCCGGTAAGCAAAGTAGCCTGCAAAGGTGCTGGAGCGGGTATTCTTCTCAATATTGAAAAGATGGTCTCCATGACTGCGGAGATAGTAAAATCAGTCAATATTCCCGTCACTGTTAAAACTCGACTCGGCTGGGATCAAAATACCATCCGAATCGTCGAAGTAGCTGAGCGATTGCAAGACGTAGGAATTCAAGCGATAAGCATCCACGCCCGCACAAGAGCACAGATGTATAAAGGTGAAGCGGATTGGTCTTATTTGAATCTTGTGAAAGATAATCAAAGACTACATATCCCTGTTTTCGGAAATGGAGACATCGATTCTCCAGAGAAAGCTTTGGAATACAAAAATAAATACAACGTTGATGGCATGATGATCGGCCGAGCTTCAATTGGTTACCCATGGATCTTTGATGAGATCAAACACTATCTCGCCACAGGCGAAAAATTAGAAGCGCCTGGACTGGATGAACGAATCGCCGTCGCAAAGAAACATTTGGACTTCTCTGTTGAGTGGAAAGGTGAGAAACTGGGAATTCTGGAAATGCGAAGACATTACACCAATTACTTCAGAGGCATGCCAAATTTCAAGCAATATCGATCAGAAATGGTCACTGCCGAAACCTACGAGCACGTATGCGAAGTACTCAACCAAGTAGCAGACGCCTACGCAGATCACGTTTTTTAAGGAAAATTTCTTAAAGTGGTAGGATGGAAGAATCGCTTCAATCTTACCACTTTTTCCATTTTGAGAATTAATTTCTAATTGAAAAGGAAATTGGAAATTCTTATCAGTAATTATAACCTTTTTTTAGTTGATTATTTTTTTATGGCCATAACCCTAAAAACCAATTAACTATCTTTAATAACTAAGGCTAATTTCATTTGAGGATAAGTTCCTTTACAAGTAGGTATTGTATTACAACCACCTCCAGCCCTGAAAATTTTTGACACTCTTTTCTTTGGTTTTGCTTCCTTTGCAAAGCAGATAAATCTTTGCAAAAATCCATGTCAATTATCACCACAGACAGCAATCTCAAAAACTGGGGTTTGCTTATTCTATTGTCTCTTATCTGGGGCAGTTCATTTATTTTAATAAAACGTGGCCTTGAAATTTTCTCCCCGGGTGAGGTGGGTGCATATCGAATAGTTGCAGCAGCGATCTTTCTCTTGCCGCTTTCTATTCCGAGAGTGAAAAATCTGTCCCGAAAACAAATCCTAAATTTGTTAATTGTCGGTTTGGTAGGCAGTTTTATTCCTGCTTTTCTTTTTGCAAAAGCTCAAACTCAACTCAGCAGCTCACTTACCGGAGTGCTTAATGCTTTAACTCCACTCTTTGTAGTCGTAATAGGTGCTCTGTTTTTTTCTTCTAAAATCACGATACGAAATGGCATCGGTTTAGGAATAGCTTTTATCGGAGTGCTGGTATTAGTGACGGTAAAGGAAGGCGCAGAATTTGGAGCATTCGATGATATTAATGCCTATGCCTTATTTGTGATTTTGGCCTGCGTTTGCTACGGATTCAACCTAAACTTGGTAAAGTATCGCTTCGAAAAACTTAAACCACTCGAAATTACGACTATTTCTCTACTGGTAGTATTACCCCTGGCATTGATATATCTGATGGCAGGCACTAACTTTTCTTACAAAGTAGTCCATGTAAAAGGAGCCATGGAGGCCTTAGGTTACTTGACTCTGCTTGGGGTATTTGGTACCGCCTTAGCACTGATTCTTTTCAATATTATGGTAAAGAAAGTATCACCTATATTTGCAAGTTCCGTGACTTATCTGATCCCAATCGTAGCTATTTTTTGGGGAATTCTGGATGGTGAAGTACTACAATTTGGCCACTACATTGGAATAGCAGCGGTGATTTTGGGGGTATGGTTTGGCAATCGAAAATGATTATCCAGACTTATTTTTCTGAAAAATAGTTCTTCAATTCCTTCTTGGTCATTTCCATTACTACTGCTTCCTGAGGATGGACGACTAACCATTCTGCAAATTTCGGGACTTCAATCGAGCCTTCGGAGGTGGCAAAGCTCACTGGGATAACCTCATATTTCAATTTTTCAGGTCCGTCTTTTACGGTTTTGAGTACTCTCATTCGTACATGCGGTCCAGCGTTGTAATTTTCTCCGCTTGATTCTGCAAGTACATCACCCGGGTATACCTGATCTCCAACTTTAACTCTTTCGGAACCATATTTCAAAACTATCAATTGAGTGATGGTTCCATCTTCATGGTAGATCTCAATGTGGTTTTCACTTTTTGCAAAAGCGAGATTATTTTTTTCGCCGGGCGTCTCCATCTTAATCTCTGCAATGATTCCCTTGCGAGGCGCCACAATCTGCGTTGGTTCTTTAAAGGCAAAAGAAACACCAACATAATCGTCATTGGAGCGATCAGCGCCAAGATTATTTTCAATATGTGTCATTTGCATCGCAGTCACTTCCAGTCCTTCTGCTACAGGAATCAAAAAAATCGGAGCAGTTTTATTTTTACCGAAGACATTTCCTTTTGCAAACGAAAAGGAATAATTCAGATTAGTTCCCTGACCCTCTTGCGTAAGTCTCAATCGAGTCAATTGACTTCTTCCGGGAATTGCTATTGCGGTGAGAACCCGACCACCCGATGACGTAAGATTCTCCAAAATGGTGAAATTCAACATCACTGAATAAGGGATAGGCTCAGGGTTATTTGCAAATATGGTAAAATTGCCATCCTTATCTTGCTCTGATTCAACCGTGATCTGAGCAAAGGATTGAAGTGGAACAATAAATTCAAACAGTAAAATGATAATGAGTATTCGCATAAAAGTAGATTTTAGAAACAATATCCTAAGATTAGTTTTCACAACCTAATAACCAAAAAAAAAATCTCCCTTTTTATGAAAAATCACCCACCATTCATCCGCTGTCTCCATGCATAGGCCAACATGGGGAGTTGCTGGTAGCTGTTGATTCCAGCCTTTACACCCTGACTTTTCAAGAAGATATCATTCGATTTTCTACTCAGTTCGATGGAAAAAGGCTTGATTGCATCGCTTGCTTTCTGGATAGAAATCAAATCTGCCCGGATTCCTCCATCCAGAGTCTTGACCCATTCCAGGTATTCATCGGGTGCCATTCGATAAAAATCCCGAAGCTGATACATGAGTAATCGGAGTTGACCGGAATACTTCAGCAAAGTGCTTTCACTGTTAGCACAGATAACCCATGCTATGAAATTCGCTTCTCCTTCATTAGTCACTCCGTAGCTATGCGCCATTTCGTGAGCTACTGTAAAAGGTTGCTCTAAAGGATGTAAAGTTGGATCAATATAGCTTTCTCCTGTAAATGGGAAATAGATCCCAAGAATTCCCATTCTTCGCATGAATCCGGGAGGAGGAAACAGCTTAGTTCGCGGTTTTCCCGTAAAATTCAAGCCAAGTAAATCCAAGTTTTCACCCATATTCTGCCTGACCAAAACCTCAAGTTCAGGATAAGGCAAAGTGATCTCAATAGCTAAAGTATCGCTTACAAACGCGCTTCTGAATTGCCTGGCAAGTCGATGCGTAATCTGAATCTCAGACTTCAATTGATCCAGATTCAATGCTTTTGGATCAAGATTCAGTTGCTTGAAAATCGGAGTCCGCTGATAGTTAAATCCCCAAAGGACTAGAAAAAAGAAAATTAGTGCCCCGGCTCCATTTATCAGAAACCTGAAAAAATAAAAAGATCTAGCCTTCCAACCTTTTCTCTTGTAAAGTCGAAAACCAACAATTCCCAAAACCAGAAATACACTGGCTATAAATAAATAAACGCTGGGGAAAGGCAAATTCCCCAGCGTCAAATCGATAACATTCCGGATTCCCGGAAAGAATATTCTCGAGTAAATCTCATCTGTTTTTTCAGGATTTTGGACTGCAAAATAACGTAAAATCAGCGCTATCGCACCGAGAATCGCCCAAGACCAATCTCTTTTCCCCATCGGAAGAAAGAATTAAACTCCTTCTGCCTGCACTTCCTTTACCTCTGGAAGCATACGTGTCAGCAGATTTTGAATTCCTGCCTTCAGCGTTACAGTACTTGATGGACAGCCGGAGCAAGACCCTTGCAATAACACCTTAACTATTCCTTCTTGGAAGGAATGGAATACAATTGCACCGCCGTCTTGCTCGACCGCAGGTCTGATGTATTCATCAAGAATACCTTTTATTTTCTTGACAATCTCTGAATCATTCTCGTTAAATAATGGGTCACGATCAAAATTTGCCTGAACTACAGTTTTTCCTGCTTCAAGATATTCACGAATATGATTTCTGACAATCGTCTGAATTTCCATCCACTCCACTTCATTATCCTTGGTCACAGTGACAAAATTCGATGCTACAAAAACACGCTTTACTGCTGCAAAATTAAATAGTTCTTTAGCTAGCTGTGAATTCTCAGCACTGGCGGCATCAGGATAATCAAAGCTTACTCCATCCTCTACCAACATAAAATTTGCTACAAATTTCAGTGAATTAGGATTGGGATTGGCCTCCATGTAGAGATGGACGGGCTTAACTTGGGCTTTCAACATAATCTTGGTCAATATTTGTAATCAAAACCCAATCGCAAGCTTTAAGTTCCTGCAAATTGGCTTTTCCTTCCAATCTTTTACTTAAACGGATGCCCTGTAGCCGCATACCAAATGCCACCGTAAAGATGCTTTAAGAATACATCATCCTCCCAAGCAGAGTCCACGTGGCCCAAAGCAGTGTAAAACACTCGTCCTCCATCAAACTCATGGTACCAGGCCATCGGGTGATTTGCGCCGTTTCCTTTGGCTACTTTGTAGGTACTCTCATCCGCATTGAGCAAAACTTTCAGGTTAGGATTGATGTCTTTGTATTCATAAAGCTCATCTGTCCACATCCAGTTTTTGGGAAGGTGCCAAGTGGAAGGGTGATTTTGATCCACCACTTCTAGTCTCAAGGTTTGCTGTGCTGGATGTGACAAAAAATAAGCACCCATCATTTGATTGTACCATGGCCAATCGTACTCTGAGTCTGCTGCGGCATGTACTCCTACTACACCTTTTCCACTTCTTACAAATTTCTGAAGAGATGCTCTTGTCGCCTCGTCGAAAATAGTCCCTGTACTGCTGACCAAAATCAGCACGTCGTATTTGGCTAGACTTTCCTCTGAAAGAATTTTGGGATCTTCAGAAGCTTGTACACTGAATACTTGCTTCTCTCCCATCTTCTTCAATGCTACCACCGCATTCGGAATGGATTGGTGCCGGAATCCGGCTGTTTTGGTAAATACCAAGGCTTTAAATTGCTGGGCAGGTGCAATCAGAATAATACTGAATACCAGCCCTAAAGTGAGGTAAGCTTTTTTGAGATTCATAGGTTTTGGGTTTTTAGGTTTATTGAAAATTGAATTTAAGAATTGCTAATTGATAATTTCAAATTTTTCTCCTGCTTCCTTTCTGGAAAAGGCATTGAAATGCCACCACTCGGAACCGATTCCCGAAAAGCCACTTGTAGTCATTACTTTTCGAAGAATTTCCCGATTTGCGATTTGGGCGCGGGTTAGTTTTCCCATGGCCATCATTTCCATTTCCCGATCAGGATAGGCCTCATAGCCAAAGAAATCATAGCCAGTGCCCATATCCAAAGCCTGTCCAGACTCGGTATCGAAGATGGTCAGATCAACTGCTACACCAAAGTTGTGTAGACTTCCCACCTTTGGATCTGCCACGTAGAGTGGTTTGATACTATCGGGCTTGTCCAGATTATCCCAGAGAATCTGCTGAACACTTAGCGGGCGAACTCCATCATATATCAATAAGGTCAAGTTTGGGTACTCATTCTTTAATTTTTGTTGAGCGCTTTTGAGCCGTTCGGCGACTTCAAGCTGTAGAAATGCGTTCGTAAGATCACCGTATACATCCTGCCCAAAAAAATTATCAGTGGTGCTGTATTTCAGCTCAACTTTAATTCCGGGAATGAACTCCGCCAGATTAATGAGCCCTTGCTCCTGAAGTCGCTTCTCCAGTTCTGGCAGACCGGCTTCCAACTCTATTTCAGGTATAGGATCCAAAACTTCCCTTTGCTGCTCAGAAAAGATCTCTTGATCACTTTTTGGCGAGGAACAGGCAATTGTGGCTACGAGTATTAGTAGAGCAAGCTTTTTCAAGAGGTCAGATTTTTATGGATAACAGTAGCAGAGGCCTGTGCGGTAGGCAAAATTACCACATCCGCTATGGTCACGTGCGCAGGACGAGTTACTACAAATTCGATCACATCTGCAATATCTTGCGCTACAAGAGGTTCAAATCCCTGATAGATCTTTTCCGACCTGCTTTCATCTCCTTTGAATCGCACCAGAGAAAATTCCGTCTCAACCAATCCCGGATGAATCGCTACCACACGAATACCGAATGAATTCAAGTCCATTCTCATGCCTTTGGTAATGGCATCAACTGCATGCTTGCTCCCACAATACACACTACCATTTGGATAAACTTCCTTGCCCGCTATGGAGCCAATATTGATGATCATTCCTGATTTTCGCTCCGTCATACCTGGAATAATCGCTCTGGATACATACAAGAGGCCTTTCACATTGATGTCAATCATCGCATCCCAATCATCGAGATTTGCGGATTGCACAGGATCTATTCCATGAGCATTGCCAGCATTGTTGATCAGCACATCGATCGCTTTCCACTTCTCGGGAAGATTATCGAGAATTTCGAGGACTACTTCTCTATCACGTACATCAAATATTAATGGCAAAAATTCAATTCCGCTGGGTAATTCGGACTTCAGCTCCTCCAGGCGATTCCCTCGTCTTCCAGTAGCGATGAGGTCGTATCCAAGTTTGGCTAGGGTAATGGCCGCCGCCTTGCCGATTCCAGAGGTTGCACCGGTGACTAAGGCTATTTTATTTTTCATGTCTGAAAGATAAACAGAATAAGATTTACGCTAAAACTCAAAAGAAAATCAATCGTGTTTTTGCATTTCGAATTTTAAAAAAATGATCGAGTGACAATTTTCAATATGTATATCCTCATAAGTGCACGTCACGATCTAAAACAAAATCTTGATTATTATCAGATCAAATTCCTCCTTTTTCAAAGGGGGTTGGGGGATTTATTTTATCAAATCAGCAATAAATTTGGCTACGTGCAACAAAACGAATACACATAATATTCAATAACAATGATCAAGCGTGAGCATTAGAAAAAAGAATTATGATTGGGTTATACAGTAGGCGAAGGATTATTGAGCAACAGTCATCGTAGCTCAAGTATTCTCAAAAAGTGATTAAAAAACTAAACCCTCATTCCATACAACATATAACCAAGAACGGTCAACGGTGAGTTGGAGAGATCATGTGAACATAATTATCCATGTCAAAACAGATTACAATCTTATTCAAATATATAATCCGAGCTTACTGAAAATTCAAATATAGCGTAATAGATTTTCGTCGGATCGATGAGATGGCATCCCGGAAAGCAGGATTAGTGTTTTCTGCCTGATAAATATCATTCAAGCCATGGGAAAACCGAATCTCTGGTGCAAATTTAAAATACTTGAAGTAAACTTCGAAGCCCATTCCCAGCTCCAAAGAAAAATCCTGACCTGTGGTCACCAAGTCATCCACGTTGCCCTCGTCTTGGCTTTTCGTTCTGAAATTATAACTTGCCCCGCCTACCCAGTACATTCGAGTATTATTGAAACGGATCGATCGATACTTAAATAAAAGTGGCAACTCTATTATAGTTGCTTCCGAATTAATTATTTCGCTAGTGGACCTTGGAGGTGTACTGGGGTCAGTCGGTAAATTCCCTAGATTATTTGTTGAATTAGTAAAATAACTGATTTCAGTATTAAACTCATAGAAACCTACTTTTGGAGTAAATAACAGTTGTACCTGATCATGGAAGCTCAATATCCCAATGAAACCCAATGAAAACCCTGGTGAAAACTGAGGGAAGACACCCCTAAGGTTAGGATTTGTACCACCCGGATTTTGCAAAAATGCGTCAACATATTTTACCCTATAAGTACTATTGTGACCCGCTAAAAAGAAACCATACGAAAGAGTACGGTCATCTGAACCCGAGGTGCTCGTGAGGCCAAACATTCCCTGACCAAAAGTCGGAAAAACTAAAAGGCACGCTACAAAAACGACAAGGATTACTTTACCCCTACGTAGATTGAGCTTATTCCAAAAGTGAGTGACTTGCATACAGTACTGGTAAATCCGACTTTTTTTAATACCGTCAGGAAATCTTCCCCATCTGGGAAAGCCTGTACGGATTCAGGAAGATAAGTATAAGCAGAATTGTCTTTGGATACTAGTTTCCCAATTTGAGGTAGGATAGTATTCGAATAAAAGGAATAGAACTGCTTGATAGGAGTCGCTGTTGGCTTACTGAATTCAAGAATTACAGCTTTTCCTCCGGGCTTCAATACCCGATACATATCTGACAGGCCTTTCTCCAGATTTTCAAAATTCCTCACCCCAAAGGAAACGATGACGGCATCAAACTTATTATCTTCAAAAAGTAATCCCTCCGAATCTCCAAGCTGCAAGTCAATAATATGATCTAAGCCACGCTTAATCATTTTTTTCTTACCCTCGGACAGCATTCCCTCGGAGATATCCACACCAATAACTTTATCAGGATTCAATGCTAATGCCTCAATTGCAAAATCTCCAGTGCCGGTAGCAATATCCAGAATCAATTTTGGTTGATCTTTTTTGAGTAGTTTGATGGCTTTCTTTCGCCAGATAATATCGATCCCCAAACTCAACACATGATTGAGAAGATCATATTTTGGACTGATATTGTTAAACATCTCAGCTACCTGAGCTTTTTTAGAGTCTTTTTTATCTTTATATGGAACTACGGACATCACGAATCGATCTTTGAAAGGGTAATAATACTCAAGAAACCTGAGGAAAGGAAAAATGTTCGGCTTTGAGTTATTTCAGACTCTTCAGCTTAAAATTGTACTTTTACCATATAATACTCAATCATGATTCATAAAGCAGCATTTGTCATCAGTAATTCCAACCCAGGAAATTGCCCTAAACCAGATCGTGCGGAGATTGCATTTATCGGTCGATCCAATGTGGGAAAGAGTTCGCTGATCAATATGCTAGTCGGACAAAAAGGACTTGCCAAAACCTCTCAAAAACCCGGGAAAACTCAGCTAATCAACCATTTTGTCATCAATGATCGCTGGTATTTGGTCGATCTTCCAGGCTATGGCTTCGCCAAAATCAATCTCAAAGTAAAGCAAGGTTGGGAAAACATGATCCGTACGTACTTGACCAAACGTGAGAATCTTTGCGGCGTTTTTGTGCTGATAGATAGCAGATTGGAGCCTCAGCAAATTGACTTGGAATTTTTACTTTGGTGTGGAACCGAAGGTGTGCCAGCTGCAATCGTATTTACAAAAGCTGATAAGCAATCTAAATCCAAGACGGATTTGAATATTCGGGCTTTTCTCAAAAAAATGACTGAAATTCTCCAAGAAGAACCCGACTATTTTGTGACTAGTGCGGAGACCTCAACCGGCAAAGCAGAACTGACTGCTTTCATTGAAGAATTGGTAGTGGAGTACGAAACTGAGAAATGATTTGTATACCAATCTGCTTGGATATCACCAAGCCGAGAAAAGGAAAATACAATTGGTATCATCCCGCAAGTAATCTGAACAATATTCTGACGTTTCGGTCTTCAATCTTCGGTCTTCAGTTCCAAAATTGAAGAAAATAAGGTCACTGGTGCAATTGCCGAAATACATAATGATTTAAGGTATACTCTTATATTTGCAACGTGTAATAAATAAAATTCATGGATTTCAAAGAATTAGCGACAGTATCTGGTAAGCCAGGTTTATTTAAAATACTCAAGCCCACACGAAGTGGTGTCATCTTGGAAAGTTTGGATGGAAAGAATTCGAAGCTGGTAGCAGGAATGTCCCAGAGAGTATCTATCCTAAGTGATATCAGTATTTATACGCTGAATGAAGCTGGTGCAGAACCGCTTAAGTCAGTAATGCAAAAAATTGAAAAAGAGTTTGCGGGTGATTTGGGATTGGATTCCAATCCTGATGATGCCGAGCTTCGTGCATTTATGAAGCATGTGCTTCCCGACGTGGATGAGGCTCAAGTGTACGTTTCAGATATCAAAAAATTAATTTCTTGGTATTCCTTGATCCGAACTCAGGCTCCTGAGACACTTGCTGAAGCTGAAGCAACTGAGGAAAAAGAAGAAGAGAAAGAATAACCTCAGCCCCGATCCAGGGGCTTTTTTGATTTAAGTTTATGAGTAAAGATAGCTCGACAGATACATTCTTATTACTGAAAGCAGATTTTGACTTACCCGAATTAGGAGATCATTATGATGAAGTTCAAGCTGTCAATTTGCTTTCCAAAGCGATCAGTCAGCTCCTTAATCAGGATTTGGAGCGCTTACTTCAGATCTGCTATCGAATCGATCTGAGTGAGGAAAAGCTCAAAAAAATCCTTCATGAATCTGAACCAAATCAAATTTCTATGGAATTGGCGAAGGCACTTTGGGAAAGGCAAAAGCTTAAAATTGAGATCTGGAAAAGGTATTACTGATTTCAAAATCGAATAAAACGAGACTATAACTCAGTTCGCTTCATTGATTTCGGATTCTGGCGTGTCTCAAATATGTCGGTTACATAGACATAATTCTCATCGAGAGAATAAATAATTTTATGATTTTAGGACACTTAATAGCTATAATATTTAGCCGAGCCAGTAAGTGAAGGTGCCAGTTGCCCAGATGTAGGAAATACATTAAGCTGTTTTGCCCAATCCAATATTTTTTATTCTGCTGGCTATTGCTATGTTAGCTTCTTTTTATGGTAGTTGAATATTTACTTTACTTTCTCCAAAGCAAAGCTATTCCAGACTACTTTCAGTTCACCATTTTTCGCATTCAATTTCAAGTTGTTCTTGTGAAATCACCTTCCCAGACAGGATATCTTCTCGGATTTTAAAGCTCGGTTAATCAATTCTTCATCAGAGAATTTTTCATATGAATCTTTAGAATACGCCTCCATAAATAGGATGAAATCCTCCTTGTTGACAGAAACAATATTTTTGATAAGTTTTAATTTTCGCTTTTCAAGTTCCATTTCTAGAATAATTTAAATTGGATATACGAGAAATCCAATCCAAAAAAACGGCGATCAATGGACTGAAATTCGAGAAATAGTTGAAATAAAAGTCAAAATTCAAGTACAATTCCTAATTTTTCATTCTCAATTTAAAAATCCATTCCCTATGGCCAACCCTATCTGGATCATGACTTCAGCTTTTGATACACTGAATCTCGATCAAACTATTGAAAAAGCAGCCGAAATCGGAGTTCAGGGTTTAGACCTCTGCGTGTTCCGAAAAGATGGCTCCCGAAATGATTTCGTGGCTACACACCTGAATTATGAGACTTTTGGAATGGATGAGGCAAAAGCGACTTTGGTTAAATTCAATGCTGTAAATCTGCGGCTATCCATCGGAGCATTTGAGAATCTGATCGGTGGCGATCCCATCCATCGCATCAAGAATCAGAACCACCTACTTCTGCTTATTCGGATGGCATACCTGATGGGTGGCGACGAAAATGATGTGAAAGTCGGCACTTTCGTAGGCTATAATCACGAACTCGGAAATCAGGAAGGTGGATTTGAAAAAAACCTGCTCGAATATCAAAAAGTCTTCACTCCTATCATCAACTATGCACAAGATCTTGGAGTCAGCGTGCTTTACGAAAACTGCCCCATGGAAGGCTGGCGGAGTTCAGGACATTTTGGGACTTTTAATAATCTTCCCGGCGTATTGGCAGCTAGAAAACTGATGTATGAACTTGTCCCTTCACCCAATCACGGCGAAATCTACGATCCTTCTCATGATGTCTGGCAGCATACCGATCCAGTCACAGTGATCAAAAATACCGACATGAACCGACTCAAGCGGATTCATGTCAAATCTACTCGCAACAATCCTGATCCTTTTTGGGGAAATATGTATCCTATGCAGCAAGTGCCTGCTGACTGGGCTGATAACACTGGAATTCCTACCAGCAAAAACCCCTGGGATCGACATCACTATGAGGCTACACTACCCGGATTTGGGTTGGGAGACTCAATGGACTGGAGAGCATTTGTCAATTCCCTGAAAGAAAATGGGTTTACCGGACCATTCGAAATCGAGAATGAAGCGGTTTTGTCGAAACAAACCGGAAAAATGGGCGCAATCGTCCAGGGTTGTAAAGCAGCGGTACAGAATCTTGCGCCACTACTTTACGAATTGGGAGATGAAGGTTGGCAATATCCAGATTCAGCATACAAACCACTGTCGGAAGTTAATCGCCAGAATATTCCGCTCATGACCATGGAGTCAATTTCCTGAGCTGATCAAGAGCTTGTATTTAAAATAATACAATAGTTTACGTTGTAAAAGGAAACTAGTAAACATTAGCAATGTAAACTAGTATATTTTTACAAAAGAAACAGTATCGTTGAGTGATCAAACACCTCAACTCATGATACTTAAAGAGGAGATACAAGCAGCTGTTGCAGTGCAACGGAAGGTCATATCAAAAGACGTTGTACTTACATAGCGAGATGCAATTGATAAGATAAAGGCTTATGCTCTCATATAGAAAAGATCACAGGAATACTTAGATGTGTGGAAAGCACGCTTATGCGTCAAATCATCTCGGAAAGCCAGGCTGTCTTTGCCTATCTGAATTTTAAAGATCCTCGGATATACGGTTTCGAGATAAGCGACTTTCCAAAACTGGATGAGATTTTTGGCGAAGATGTGTCCACTTACTACTTCGATGAAATCCAAAATGTACCAGACGGGAAAGTCTATGTATGACAACTTCATGTCCGAGGGGAGAAAGTCTATGTCACCGGATCTAATGCCTACTTATTGAGCCGAGAATTAGGCACAAGACTTACCGGACGCTATTTATTTCATGAGATGTTTACCTTCTGGTACGCCGAATTCTTGGCATATAGCAAGAAGGCCGATTCAAATGAAAGCTTTGCGGATTATTTAAATTTAAGTGGATTTCCGGAATATCTCCGCGAACAAAATCCTGAAGTATTGCAAAATCTTCTGAAAGACATCGTTTTCAGAGATATCGCCATACGATACAGCATCAAGAATACCAAGACGCTGATGGATATCACGCTGTTTCTTATCTCCAAGAATCCCAAAAAAATATATTGTATCGACACTTACTTTGCCAAAGCAAACTCGCTTAGCTTTAGCAAAGATCAAAGTCAATTGCTGGAGAATCCGGCCTATCTACTACTTCGAAAAGCCAACCGTAAATCGTACTATTTCCGTGAGCGGAAGGAATGTGATTTTGTAGTATTTGAAGATAAATCCTACAAATGGCTGATCCAAGTCACGGAAAAAGTTCACGTGAACAATCAGCAAAGAGAGCTGAATGGATTGCTGGAAGCCATGACTTTTTTTGGAAAGACCGAAGGATTTATTCCAACGCTGGAGCAGATCGATTTTATGACTTTTGGAGATCAAACCGTCTAAATCATGCCGGTAAAAGATTTTTTGAAGGAGTATCTTTGAAAGTCAGAAATGAAGTCAGAAATCTAAAGTGAGAAATCTAAAGTGAGAAATCTAAAGTGAGAAATCTAAAGTGAGAAATCTAAAGTGAGAAATCTATATTCTGAAAATTTTGATTTCTGCTTTTTCACTTGAGCTGTCAACCTTTTTCCTGACATCGAACATCCTAAATCTTCCACGGTACCTATCACCAGACATCTGACACCCGACATCTAACACTCTTTCAGCTTTCTCACTTTAGCTTTCAGACTTTTCAACGGTCATCCGACATCGGACACTCTTCAGCTTTCAGACTTTCCCGTCATACATTACCCTACATCTGGCATCGGTCACCCAATACCCGTCTGCTTCCATCCAGCACCCCCACTTACCTGATACTTTCTTCATATCCTTGGTCAGCGGGAAGATTGGCTCGCGTTGCAGCTTCCACGGCCAATTGATCACAGCGTTCATTTTCAATGTTCCCGGCATGGCCTTTAACCCAGATGAATTTGGGCTTATATTTCAAGTGAAGCGGAATGTATCGTAGCCACAGGTCAGGATTTTTCTTGTCTTTGAACCTCTTTTTCTGCCAACCCCAAAGCCAACCTTTCTCTACCGAATCCACAACATATTTGCTGTCCGAATAAATTTGAACTGGATAGTCGGTCATTGTGAGTGATTGAAGCGCACAAATTACTGCCAAAAGCTCCATCCGGTTATTTGTAGTTAGTCGGAAACCCTCAGCTAATTCTTTGCGATGGTTACCAAATTTCAGCACCGCTCCATATCCTCCCGGCCCTGGATTTCCCTTAGCAGCTCCGTCTGTATAAATCGCAATCATAGTCAAAGAAATAAAATCTGAGTTAAAAAATCAGTATGCCTTTAAATAACCTCTGCAGGAAAAAGGTTTGATTTGAAAATTTTAACCGCTATCGAAAGTAAGATAATTCCAAAAATCCGCCGTAATACATCCAGTCCGGTTCGCCCTAGCTTTCGCTCCAGCCAGTTCGTGCTCTTCAGTACCGCGTAGACAAAAATCATATTCACCAATATCCCGATAGCAATATTTACCTGAGCAAATTCGGCCTTCAGCGTCAAAATAGTTGTGAGAGTACCCGCACCGGCAATCAAAGGGAAAGCTATCGGCACAATCGAGGCCCCTGTGGTAGAAGTAGCTTCAGGATCAGCTTTGAAAATCTCAATACCCAAAATCATCTCCGCTCCGATGGCGAAAATGATCAGCGCTCCTGCAATAGCGAAGTCCTCCACTCCTATCCCAAATAAGCTCAGAATGCTTTTTCCTCCAAAAAGAAAAAGAATCATCAGTACTCCAGCGACAATAGTAGCCTTTTCGGATTGAATGTGTCCCACTTTTTTTCGAAGATTGATGACTATCGGTATGGATCCGAGTATATCTATCACAGAGAAAAGAATTAGCGAAACGGATAAAATCTCTTTGAAATCAATCATGCGGTAAAAGTAGACAAAATTACCTTTGAGGTTCCCGATATCTATCGGAATTAACCTTGAAGGTTTATATCAAGAGCCAAAAAACGACGTGGTTTCGGGAAATATCTATTCGAGTGACACGAACAGAGCCTGAGAAATTCAAAAAACTAAAACTTTAACAGACAAAAGCTCACTACGTTTTTCATGCCATATTTTCCCATTAAGCGAAAATTTGAGGTATCTAAAACCCTCGAAGGTTAAACAGTTCAATAAAAACCTTCGAGGAGATTATTACCTCCTTCATCACTCGCAATTATTCTCAAAGGTTAATATCGGCCCAGAAACTCAATCAATCTATCCATCTCGTCATTAGTGACTGCCGGAAAATTCGCAATCCGGAAACTTGTCGGCTTCAAACTGCCATAGCCATCGCCAAGTTCCATACCAGCAGCTTTAGCTTCACTTTTCACTTTTGCAATGACTTCTTCTGGCCCCGTTACGCCCATTACAGTGGTACTTCGGGTTGCTTCGTTATCGACAAGCATTCGGAGAGATTTTGTCTGTGCGATACAATTCTCCAGCTTTCGCATCCGTGCTCGAAGATTGGCATCGACGTGCTGGATTTCGGGCATATCTTTCAAAACCCGATTAAGCAAATAGATCCCAAAGACGTTTGGGGTATAATGTGTTTGATAGTTCCTGCCATTCTCTATCATAAAATTCAAACTGTTATAGCGGCCATTTTCGCCTTTTTGCGCTGTCTTTTCAATCGCTTTTGGCGAAAGAATCAAAAACCCCAAGCCAGCCGGCAGTCCAATGCATTTCTGCACCGAAGCATACCAGATATCTGCCAAAGCAAAATCAAACTCGATCCCTGCCATTGAAGAAGTCGTATCTACCGCAATCATCTTTTCCGGAAACTTGGAGGCTATCGCCCCAATCACTTCCATTGTAACTTGAGAGGTATTCGCAGTTTCGTTTTGCGTCAATGCAATCAGATCAAACTCTTCTGGGATATCCAGATTTTCAACGTCTATGGCTTGATTTGCTTGGATTTTCAGCCCCACACTAGCAGGAATAATATGGTGCGCAAATTCAATCCACTTTTTGCCAAAAGATCCAGAATAAATATGGAAGCTAGCAGACTCCACAATGGACTGAGAAATAATTTCCCAATTTTCTGTGGAAGAGGAAGTAAATAATAGCGAATAATCCTCCGGCATATGGAGCTTTTGCCGCATCAGCGATTCAGTTTCCTGATACAGATTCATAAAAGATCCACTGCGGTGATTTGCACTGAGGATACCTTCATTAAAAGCGTCTTGTAAGTAGGTGGGAAGGGCATCGTGAACTTTGGATGGCCCGGGAGCAAAAGTAATCATAGATCTAAGAATTAAAGGAAATATTGGATTCCGAGTGCATAGCCTTTCAAGCCTAAGCCTGAAATCATACCCACACAGGACTTGGAAATAATGCTTTTATGTCGAAACTCTTCCCGCTTATAAATATTGGAAATATGAACTTCAAGTACGGGAGTAGTCACTCCGGCGATAGCATCAGAAATCGCAACGGAGGTATGCGTATAGCCACCAGCATTCAGAAGAACGGCATCAAATGAGAACCCGACATCATGAATCTTGTTGATCAATTCGCCTTCTATATTGCTTTGGAAATAATGGATTTCAATTGTAGGAAACTGGAGCTTCAATTCAACCAAATAGTCTTCAAAAGAAGTGCTTCCATAGACTTCCGGCTCTCGCCTGCCGAGCAGATTTAGATTTGGGCCGTTGATGATTAGGATTTTCAAAGTAGGCTTGATTTGATTCAAGCTTAAAGTTAAAAGGATTTGGGGTATTAAGTTGGGAGGTTGGATAGTTTTAAAAATGAAAACTATTTTCTGGCAAGTGAAATCTTAGTGTATATTTTTGATTATTTTGGTGTATAAATATTTAAACCATGAGAACTAATATTGAAATTAACGATGAATTGATGGATGAAATTCTTGATAAGACCAAGCTTAAAACCAAGAAAGAAGTGGTGGATCAAGCACTACGTGAATTCCTTCGAAAAATTAAACTACATGAGTTAGCTGAACTCCGAGGAAAAATCACCTGGGAAGGTAGTCTTGACGAAATGAGGGAGATTTAAAAAAATGTTTGTTCTTCCTGACACTTCCATCTGGATTAGCTTCTTTAATAATCCAACATCGGATATCGCTGAAAGACTTTATTCATTAATTGATGAAGATCGGATAGTCATATGTCCTCCTATCTACCAAGAGATTTTGCAAGGGACGAAAGATCAAAAGAGCTTTCTAATTCTGGCTGAAAAATTATCCAGTCTAACCCGCTTAAATGCAGAGCCATATGTAGCGTCATTTGGTGCAGCACGAATTTATTCTAGCTTAAGGCAAAATGGGATGACCATTCGGAAAAGCCATGATTGCTTGATCGCCTGGTTTGCAATCCGACACAATATCCCAATATGGCACCATGGTAGAGATTTTGACATGATCGCTTCAATAGTAAATCTTAAAACTTTCACCTTTCCCAAGCCGTAATTTTTTTGGTTCTACCCTTAAGTTAGTGGGGATATAGATCTAAACCACCATGGAAAAACAGTATTGCGCTTCTAAAGTTGGCGAAGGTTCGATAGCCTTTTCCTACTGTTTTAAGCTCTTGTATTTTGCCATTT
>Ga0209390_10001136_pt1 | contig 52568 bp, 27 predicted proteins | sample BON01_FD_187212 | JGI IMG/M metagenome (GOLD analysis project Ga0209390, IMG submission 187212) | Freshwater microbial communities from Lake Bonney liftoff mats and glacier meltwater in Antarctica - BON-01 (SPAdes) (version 2) | ecosystem: Environmental > Aquatic > Freshwater > Ice > Glacier...
GGGGGGGGGGGGGGGGGGAGTTTGGAGCGAGGCGGTTGGTGGTTTTCGTCCATCTTGCGAGGAGAGGAGGGGGCGACGGCGGGCGTGTGAGAGAGAGGGCGAGCGCGCCGTCCCTCGCCGTGGAGATCCCCTTTCCTCCGACGACATCCGACGACGACGATGACGCAGGCGACAACCGACCGACCCGTTGCCCTCGCGCTCCCCTGTCTGCCCAGCGCACGCACGCGCACGCACTCGCAACAACAAACAACTCACCACCGGCGACAGCAGCGTCACCTCGCTCCGCAGCATGAACACCCGCCCGATCAGCCGCGCCACCTCGCGCGGCGCCAGGCGCACCGACCCCTCCTCCGCCAGGGCCACGGGCAGGTGCCGCGTCGCCGCCACCAGCTCCGTCACCCGCGCCTCGTAGACGCACAGCTTGGTGGATTGCGCCAGCGCGAAGGCGATAGCCAGCTTTACCTGGGGTCCCGAGGCCGCCTGGCGCCGGGTGATGGTGATGACGTCGTTGGTCATGCTCGGGGGCCGGGCGTCAGAGTAGGCGAACTGGAAGTGGTCGGCCTCGCGCCGCGCGTCCGGCAGAAGGCCGCCGGCCTCGCCGCGGGCAGCGGCGGCGCGGGCGGCGAGCGCCGCGCACGCCTGCTCGCGCTCGGGAGAGAGGCCCCAGCAGACGACGCAGCCCCAGTCGAAGAAGAAGGCGTCCTCGGGCCACTGGAGGACGCTGGGCTTGGCGGCCTGCTGCTGCTGCTGCTGCTGCGGGGCGGCGGGCGTCTGCTGCTGCTGCTGCTGCTGCTGCTGCTGCTGCTGCTGCTGCTGCTGCAGGCCGCCGGGGCCGGCCTGGCCGCCGCCGGACGGCGGCGACTGCTGCTGCTGCTGCTGCGGCTGCTGCTGCGGCTGCCCTTGCTGCTGCTGCGGCTGCTGGAACGGCAGCGCCAGGTAGTGCTGCGCCGCCGCCGCCGCCGCCGCCGCCGCCGCCGCCACGGGGTCGCCGCCCGCCGCCGCCGCCGCCGCCGCCGCCATGGCCAGACGCTGCCGGGGACCGGGCACCACCACCAGCGGGCTCAGCTGCACGTGCAGCACCTCGGCGTACTCCTTGCGGGTGGCCGAGGGGGCCTCGGCGCGCAGGATGCTCTCGAGGGCGGCGCGGTCGAAGGCCTCGGCGATGCAGATGACGGTGACGCGGCCGGCGGGCTCGGGCGGCGGCAGCGGCGGCTGCTGCGGCGGCGGCAGCGGCAGCAGCTGCTGCGGCAGCGACAGTTGCTGCTGCTGCTGCTGAAGCTGCTGCTGCTGGAGCTGCTGCTGCAGCTGCTGCTGCTGCAGCTGCTGCTGGAGCTGATACTGCTGCTGCTGCTGAGGCGGCGCGGCCGCCACCATCGCCCCGCCCGCGTAGAAGGGCGCCGGCGCCGCGCCGCCAAACAGCGGAGGGGCCGCGCCACTGCCGCTGCCGCTGCCGGCGCCGCCCGCCGCCGCCCCCCCTGCCGCGCCCATCATCATCGTCGGCCCCCACCCGCCCGCCGCGGCCGGAAAAAAGGGCGCGGAGGGCATCACGGGCGTGACGGGGCCGTAGGCCGGGAGCGACAGCGCCGACCATTGCAGCATCTGCTGGTGCTGCTCGTGCTGCTGCCGCGCGGCCAGCGACGCCGCCCGCGCGGCCTGCGCGGCGAGCGCGGCCGCCTCCTCGGCGTCCTCGTCCAGGTCCTCGAACAGGGAGGCGGGCGGGCCGCTGGGCGGGGGCAGCAGCACGCGCTTCTGCTGGCGCGGGGCCGCGCCCAGCAGCGACAGCAGCTGCTGCTGCCGCGCGCCGCCGCCGCCGCCGCCCGCGGGCCCTGCCGCAGCCATCATGGCAGCCGGACCGCCGACAAAGGGCGCGCGCGCGATGGCCGGGACGTGCGCGTGCGGGTGGGACGGGTGGTAGTTGGCGAGGAGGTGGTGGTGCGGGTGCTGCTGCTGGTGCTGCTGGTGCTGCTGCTGGTGCTGCTGCTGCGCCGCGTAGGCGCTCAAGGGGGGCGGCGGTGCGGGGGCGAGGAGCGGGGGCGGCGGCGGCGTGGGCGACGCGCCGCCGGCGTCGCCGCCACTCCCGCTGCCGCCGGCCGCGGGCCGGGGGCCTCCCGTCGTCGTCGTCGTCGATGGGGACAGCCCGCCCGGGGCCGTGGTGGGGGCGGCGATCGAGGACACGGCGGCGCCTGCGCTCGCGGGTGCTGCTGCTGCTGCTGCTGGTGCTGCGGGTGGTTCCGGCGGAGGAGCAGCTGTTGATGCTCCTGCACTGTCCTGTTCGCGCTCCTCGTTGGTGATCAGCACCTCGCGCAGCTCGGCCTCGGCTGATGCGGCGTTCTGCTGCTGCTGCTGCTGCTGCTGCTGCTGCTTCTGCTGGCGCCCTTTGCCGCCACCGCCCTTGGGCGCCATCGCGTTGGGCGCGTCTCAAAGAAGGAGGCAGTCGAGACGCAAGGATTTCTGCCTCTCTTGTGGCGCTTCGGATTGTTGCAGCGAGCGAGGAGGACTGAGTGATGGTGTACAAATGCTGAGGGATGTTAATACGCACGCGCTTGCGACGAGAGAACAAAAGGAAGCGTCGCCGACACTCGGGGGCATCACGCGCGACGCCGACGCCGACGCCGACGCCGACGCCGACGCGCGACTCAAAATAGAAAAGAAACAACTGAAAGAAAACCGCCGACCCTTTACGCCCCCCCACAAACAAATACTACGCCCCCCGCTGCGCCGCCTCGGCCCGCTGCTCCCGCAGCCACTTGGGCGAGTAGTCCGCGGGCAGCGCGTCGATCTTGGCCGCCAGCACCAGGTCTGCCATCGTCACCCTCTGGCCCCCCTCGTGGGTCGCGACCACCACCTCGACCCGCCGGAAGTCGGTCAGGTGCAGGTCCGGGTGGTGCCCCTCGCGCTCGGCGACCGCGCCCACGCCCTCGAAGAAGCCCAGGGCCGCGAGGAAGTTGCGCGCGACGAAGGCGCGAGACAGTGACGCGCCGTCGGGCGCCAGGCGCCACGCGGGCAGCGCGGCCAGGAGGCGGGCGAGCTCGGCCTCGGGCACGGCCGGGGTGTCGCTGTGTTGTTCGCGTGTTTGTGTGTTTGTCGTTTGTCGATGTAGGTTTTGCTGTTTGTGAGGGAAAGAAGAACAAAAAAAGCGCGATCGCGGCCGCTCTCCCCCCCGCCCGCAAAAAAAAGCAAAAAGTGAAAAAACGACTCAACGCCGAGCACCCGTGGACGGAGCACGACTGCCCGCGCAGGTGGTCGGCGCCGGGCCCCGTGAAGAGCGCGAGCGCGTCGACCTCGGGGGCGGCCTTTGCGACGGCGGCGGCGGGGGAGGCGCCCTCGCCCCCTGCTGCGCCGCTCATCGCGGCGCGCCGGGCGCGGAGCGGCAACGGCGGCGGGCGCGAGCGGAGAGGGGTGGCCGCGGCGGCAGCCGCCGCGCACCGGCGCAGGATCAGGTGGTGGCGCGCGAGGATTCTCATGTGTTTGAGCTCGGAGGCTGGCTCGTTGTGTGAGAGGCTCTCGCCGAATCCACTAGAGCATGGCCGACGAGAGCGTTGGTTTTTTCGGGAGCGTCTTACGAAACGTTTGGAATGTGAGGCGTTGTGTGCGCGCGCTGATTATGAAGCAGGAGTGACACCGAAAGGCGCGCGCCGCGTGTGGGGACGCGGCGCGCGCCTTTTTGGGTTGCTTGACGCTCGAGCGCGGCGAAGTGCGCACTCGAGCGCGCCGAGTGCCGGGCGTTGCCGCCGACGCGCCCGCCTCGCCGGCGCCGCCGCCGTCCGCCGCTCAAAGCGTTCGGCGTGGGCTCCTCCCACACACACCCACAGATTTTCTCCTAGCAGCAGCGCACGCGCGTGACATAGACCTCCTGCCGCACGCGCCTCCCTCTCGAGCTGGGAACGAGAGTTAGAGAAGACTGAGAGACCGAGGCGGACGTGCGGCAACCCACGGAACGAGGCGTGACGACCTTTTCAACCCTCGCTGTGCCCGCCCTCCAGCGGCCCCCTGGTTCGGCCGGCGCGCCGCGCCAGCAAGCCCTACTAGGCAGAAGCAGGCGACCATCATGGTGAGTGCCGCCTCTGCGTCTTCCCTGTGCTGTGGTACCGCGCGCGCGCGCCGAGGCAAAAAACCAGACCACGCCCCCTCGTAAAGACCGAGAGAGAGAGAGAGAGAAAAAGACCGAGGGAGGGGGGCGGGGGGGGGTCCGGGAGCCTCGGCTTCTTTCAGCGCCTCCCCGCGCCCCAGCCTCCCGCTTGAACCCACGCGATCGAGTCCGCTCGCGTACAGGGCACCGAGATCCACCCAGCCGCCAATGTCTGCACGTTTCTCGCGTCGGACGACCCCGAAAAAGCGCTTTAGCACCCCCTCCCAACAACCCAAAAATAAAAATGCGTCCGAGTTTTTGCCGGGGACAGGGCACCGAGATCCACCCCCCGCTGTTTGCGCGGCCGCCTCTCGCTCGGCGGCCTCTTTGTCTCACTCTCTCACATGCGCGCACGTCCAACTAAAACCATAGAAACGCAAGCAGGCCACCGAGCGCACGCAGCAGCAGCAGCGGCAGCAGCCGCAGCCGCAGCCGCAGCCTCCTCCTTTGCGCGGCGCCCGCCAAGACGACGAGGCCAACAACGCCGACGCTGTTCGCGTAAGCCCCGCGCGCGGGCCCCGCGGCGAGTTTGGCGCCCGCGGCGCGGTCGACGTGCGCGCGCCGGCCGAGGCCGTGTGGCGCCTGATGACGGCGGTCGAGGCGCTGCCGTCCTGGTCGCCCGGAGTCAAGGCCACCCGCGTGCTGTCGCGCGAGTCCCCGCGCGTCGTGTTTCTGCGGCAGACGGCCCGGTGGCAGTTCCTGGCGCTGCGGGGGGACTTCTCGGTCGACCTGCGCATGGAGCAGGACGAGGCGGCGCGGACCATCACGACGCGGCTGCTGCGCGCCGGCGACGGCGCGCACGACCACGGCGGCCACGGCCACGGCGCGGGCGGCGGCAACGGCAGCGGCGGCAAGGGGCGGGCGGCTGGCGCCTTGTGGGGGGGCGGCAGCGGGGCGCTGTCAGCCGGCGGAGCGGCGGCGGCGGCTACAGGCCGCGGCGGCGGCGGCGGCGGCGGCGGCGGCATGATGCGGCACTTCGGGACGAGCATGCGCATCGTGGAGCTTGGCGGGGGAAGGGCCGGGGACGGCAGCGGCGGCGGCGGCAGCGGCAGCGGCAGCGGCGGCGAGGCGTCGTCGTTGTCGGCGTCGGCGTCGTCGTCTCAGCCGCCCGGCTTCCTGTCGCTGCTGGCGCAGGCGTTCGCGGCGGGCGCGGGCGGGGTGGGGCCCTGGCCGGGGCAGGCGCCGGCCTCGCCCTTTGCCGCGGCGGGCAGCCTCCAAAGCAACGCGGGCATGCTTGGCGTCGGCGGCGACGGCGGCGGCGTTGGCAGCGTGCGGCGCGCCGTCGGCCGCCAAAAGCAGCCGCCGCCGCCGCTTCCGTTGCCGTCGCAGCAACACCAACCACAGCAGCAGCAGCAGCAGCAGCAGCAGCAGCAGCCGAGCTGCCGCATGGAGATGGAGCTCTACATGCAGCCGTGCGTGTTCGTGCCGCCCGGCGTCTCGGCCCTGGTGTGCGCGCAGGTGCGGCGCCAGCTGCGCGGCCTGCTGCAGCAGGTCAAGCTCGAGCTCGAGGACGGCGGCAGCCAGGGCAGCGGCGCGCTCGCCTCGCGGCGGCGGCGCGACGAGCACGAGGCGTTGGCGGCGGCGGCGGGCCGAGCGGCGGCGGCGGCGGCGCTGAGCGGCGGCGGCGGCGGCGGCGACCTGTTTGCCAGCGCGCTGCCCCTCCTGGCCTCGCCCTTCCTGGCCCTGCCGCCGGCGGTCAAGGCCCAGGCCTGACGGTTTGCGCGCGCCCTCTCCGGGACGGCCTGGCTGGCCCTCTGCCTGTGGCTCGCGATGCTGTTGGCCGCCGCCGCGGCGCTGCTTTTGGCGGTCGAAAAGGCGGCGGCGGCGGCGGCCGACGCCGCCGTCGCCGTCGTCGCGGTCGCCGCCTCGCCCTGGCGCCTCTCCGCCTGGCGCCACGGCAGCAGCACCAACAGCAGCCGCAGCAGCAGCAGCAGCAGCACCCAGCCCCTTGTCTCCGGGGGGAGCGCGCGCAAACCCCCTCCTCTTCCTCTGCCCCGATCCTCTCTCCCCGCCTCGTCGTCCCCGTCGTCCCGCCCGCCGGCCGCCGCCGCCGCCGCCGCCGCCGCCCTCCAGCTCGTGTCGTTCCCGCTGGCCTCGTGCCGGTCGCTCGAGCTCGACGCGCCCATCCCGCACATCGTCGTGCGCGCGGCGCCGGACTATCAACCCAGCCCTCATTATTAGCGCGTGTGTACACGTTATTGTCTAAAGTTAAAAAAGTGGTTGCATTACCTCTCTCGAGCGAAGAACGAGAAAAAAAAGGTCACGGCAGCGCGGCGGCGGCGCCGACGCCGACAGGAAACAGAAGCGCCTCCATTCCCTCTTCCTCTTCTTCTTCGCTCCCAAGCCGCGACCCCGCCTCTTCTCGCCGCCGCTTCGCCTTGAACCCCAGGCGCGCGTACAGGGCCCTCGCCGCGGCGTTTCCCCGCGTAGCGACGGACAGCGTGAGAGTCACGGGCCCGCTGCTGCCGCCGCCGCCGCCGCCCCCGTCCGCCGCCGCCGCCGCCGCCGCCAACGCCGCCGCTGCCGCGCACGCGCGCACCAGCGCCGTCGCCACCCCCCTGCGCCGGCACCCCTCGCGCACGCCCAGGGCCGAGACCCGCGCCGCGGCGAGGCGGGACCCACCCAGGCGCCTGGACACCAAGTACCCGCAGCAGCCGCCGCCCGCGCCGGCGTCCTCCTCGCCGTCGCCGTCGTCGCAGCCAGCGCCGCTGCCGCTGCCGCCGCAGCGGGTGACAAACACGTCCGCCCGCTTCGCGCCGCCGCCCAGCGCGCGGCTCAGGAACTCGGGCACGCTCGGCGGCGTTGTCGTCGCGTCGTCGCGTCGAGAGCGCGCGTCGAGCGCGGCGATGGCCTCGAGGAGCGGCTGGGACGGGCGGAACGCGCCGCCGGGGGCCACGGCCGGCGGGGACAGCAGCGGGGTCGGCGGCCGCTCGACGGCAAACGAACAGACGACGTGCGCCATGTCGCTGTCGCCGCCGTCGCCCCTTCCTAGACAGGCTCTGCGCTCTGGCGGCGCTCGCGGGAAGCACACGACAGAGGATCAAACCTTTGTAGTAGAGGCCCCAACACCCACTCCCTTTTCTTCTTCGTCGTGCGCGCGCCGCGTGGTCGGAGACAAAAGTTGGGTGCCAAAGTTTTGATCGCACGCGTGCGTCCAATCGAGACAGACAAGATGGCGCTGCTGCGCTGATCGTTTGCGCGCAACACTCGAAAGCAGTGATTCAAGCGAGATGCCGCGCGTGCGCGCGAATCCGCGGCGCCCGGCCGGCGCAGAGGAGGATCAAGGGGAGTTGGAGTGCAGGTGCGAGGGCTGCGAGGGGCGCGCCGCTGCCGCGCTGGCGCCGCCAGACGCGGCCGCCGCCGCCGCGCAGTCTGCTCTGAGCGCGGCCGCCGTCCGGCAGGAGCGCGGCCTGCCCCGGTGCCTGGTGCTGCTCGGGACGGGGCTGCTGCAGGAGCTCGAGGAGGCACAGGCGCGGTCCGGGTCTCAGGACCCGGACTCGTCGGAGGACGAAGGGGAGGGCGAGGAGGCGGGCGGCGACGGGCAAGGGCGGCGGCGGCGGCGGCGGCGGCAGCCACAACGGCGACGGCGACGGCGACCGCCGCCGCTGCCGCTGCCCCACCTCGACCGCTTGGCGCGTGAGGGCATGCTGACGCCCCTGCAGCTGCGCGAGCTCGGCGGGGGTGACGGGCCGCAGACGGGATCGGTAGAGGACAACGGGGGGGGAAGCGAGGAGGCGCGGCGGCGGCGGCGGCGGCGGCGGCGAGACGCCCACCGGCAGCAGGCCGCCCAGTTTTGGGGGGCGGCGGCGGCGGCGGCGGGCGGCGCCAAGGGCGGCGCGGGGGCGGCGGCGGCCTCCCAGCTCGCCGCCCGCTTCAAGGGCCTGCGCGCGCTCGCGCTCACCGACGACCTCGGAGGGTTTGGCGCGGCGGCGGCCGCCGTCGGCGCGGCCGTGCGCCCCTTGCGGCCGGCCGAGCAGGCGGCAGAAGAGGACGACGGACGAGCCGCCGCCGCCGCCGCCGACGACGACGTCGACGGTGCCGACGCCGCCTCCGCCGGCGCGCCGCCGGGAGCGACGGCGGCGGCGGCGACGCCGGGGCAGGCGGCCCGGGCAGCGCTCGAGGCCCTCGGCCTGATGTCCCTTCCGATCGGGGCCGGCGGCGAGGCCTTCGAGATTGTTGTGCTGCACGTCGACCCGGACGCGGCGCGCGAGGAGGCGGAGGACGAGGAGGAGGAGGAGGAGGAGGAGGAGCGGGAGGAGCGCGGCCGCAGCGTCAGCGGCATCGACAGCGGCTCCCTCGGCCGCCGCCGCCGCCGCGCGCTCCTCCGCTGGCTCGACCGCGCCGCCCGCGCCGTGTTCGAGCTCGGGGGCGAGGCGGCGCGCGACGCGCTGCTCCTGGCCGTGGTGCTGACGCCGTGGGCCAGGGAAGAGGAGGACGCGAGCGAGCAAGAGGAGGAGGAGGCCGCCACGGCGGAGCGAGAAGCGCCCCCGCCCGCCCTGCTCAGCGGGCGCCGCCGCCGCCCCTGCGCCGACGCCGCCGGTGCCGAGGACGCCGACGAGCCCCCGCCCCTCCCGCGCCCCCTCCAGAGCGGCCGCCTGCTCGCCGGCGCGCCCGCGGCCCTCCCGGGCCCGGGCGTGTACGCCCGGGGCGCCAGCCTCGCCCTCTGCGCGCGCCGGCTGCCGGGTGCGGTCCGCTGCTGCCGCGCCGCGCGCCTGTCGCTGCGAGAGGCGGCGGGCGGTGGCGGCGGCGGAAACGGCGGCGGCGGCGGCGGCGGCGGCGGCGGCGGCGGCGGCGACGACCGCGCGCGCTGCGGCGAGGGGGCGGTGCTGATGGAGCGGCTGCTCCCCGAGCTGGCGTACAAGCTCGGCCGCGCGGCCAAGTACGGCGCGTGAGGGCTACGTATGGCCCGGGGGCTTGGCGGTTGCGTCCCGTCGTTGCGTCGTCCTCCCTCTGCCGCAAGCGTCTGTCGCGTTTGCGCAGGGGAGACGCTCATGGCGCCGCCGACCCCAAGCGCCGGCCCCCCCCCGCAGCCGACAGATCAGTTGGCTCTCCTCTCATCTTTCGCTCCACACGCTTGTCCTTTTAGTTTTCTGTACACGAGTTCATGTGAACGCCCTCGTACGCACGTCCTCGACGCCCTCGACGCCAGCCCCAGCAGAGCGCACAACACGCGCGTCTCTTGATTTTCCTCCTCTCCTCTCCTCTCCCTCCCCCCGACAAACGAAAGCCCCAATCGCAACGCCTCGCGGCGCCTCCATCCGACAAGCACAGCCGTCCGGTGGGCCAGGTGCGTCTGCGCAGCGGTCCAGCAACGCGGATCCCTTTGCTCGCGCGCGCGGGGGCGCAAAAAAGAGACTTCCAGGCCCACAGCCACACAGAGAGAACGAAGAACGCAAGAAGGGACGCACCCTTCCGCCCAGTGCGCTGCGCCGCCCGGGCCCCGCGCGCCCGCCCCGTGCGCATCCGACGCCGCCCGACCCATCCACACCCTTCGGCCGCGCGCCTCGCGACGCGCATGGGGAGCGGGCAAGAGTGTCTCGAGGGGGGGTCCGCGGCTCGCGCGCCGCGCGCGGGCATGCGTGTGTGGCGACGGCGACATCGGAGGGGGCCGAGTCTCCCGGCCAAAAGGGACGATCCTTTAAACTCACTCCTTCGCCCCCCAACTCTCACACACCAACCCGCGACGACGCCCGCCTCACGAACAAAACAACGACAGAGCCCGCAGCTCTTGCAAATACTAGAAATGCGCGCCGCCACCACCTCCCTCGCCGCCGCCGGCGCGGCGCCGGCGCAGCCCCAACCGCTGGTCTTGCCACGCGGCCCTGGGCGGCCGGCAGCCCGCCCGCCGGCCCTGGCCGCCGTGACGTCGCGGAGGCGAGATGCGCAGCCGCGCGAGCGCCTGCGCCGCGCGCTGGCCGCGGCCGCGGCCTCGCGGCACGGCGGCGGCGCCGGGCTGCCGGTGGTCGCGACAGCGGGAAACGGCGGCGGCGGCGGCGGCAACGGCAACGGAGGAAGCAGCAGCAGCGGCGGCGGCGGCGGCGGCAGCAGCAGCCAGCACTCCCCGCCCTTGATGCGGTACACGGGCGCCATGGCCCAGGCGTCGGCCGCCGCGGGCGGGCCCGGCAGCGGCGGCGCGGGCGCGGGCAGCAGCCGCATCCGGCCGCCGTCGCCGGCGGCGGCGCCCGGCGGCGGCGGCAGCACGAGCGGGGGCGGCGGCGGAGGCGGCGGCGGGCAGCTCCAGCCGCCGCCGCCCTCGGCGGTCGCGGCCCGGCGCGTCTCCACCGCCGCGCGGCTCAGGCGCCCGCCCGCCGTCGACCAGGTCGCCGGGTTCGTTCTCGGACACCCCGAGCCGCCCCCCGCCTCCTCTGCGGCCGCCCCGGCTGGCGGCAGCGGCGGCGGCGGCGCGGCAGGAGGAGGCTCGGCGCGCCGCGCCGTCGCCTCGTCGTCCGTCGTCGCCGGGACAGGCGACGTCGGGCTGGCGGCCGAGGCGGCTGAGGTGGCAGCGGCGCTGCGCGCCGCGCTCGCCCCGACGGGGGCCGCGAGCGAGCCACAGCAACGGCGGCAGCAGGGGGCAGAGGCGGCGGCCACCCTGCTCCGGCGGGCGGGCTCGCTGATGGCGCGCGCCGCCTCGGCCGCGCCCGCGCCCGCCGGCCCGGCCCCGCTCTCCCCGGACGACGTCGCGCTCTTTGCCCAGGCGGCGGCCGTCGCGCGCGCCCGTGCGCGCGCGGGCCCGGCCGCAGGCGCGCCGGCCGCGGCCGCCGACCCCGCCGACTCTGCTGCCGCCGCCGACGCCGACGCCGCCGCCGCCGCCGTTGACGCGGCATGGGCAGCCGCGTTTTACTCGGCCTCGGCCGAGGTGTGGATGCGCCCCCTGGCCGCGGGGCAGCCCGCGCAGCAGCAGCAGCCCGCGGCGGCGACCGAGCTCGACCGCGTCGAGGCGGTGGCTTCGGCGGCGGCGGCGCTGCTGCGCTCGGGCGGCGCCAACGTTAGCGCCGATGCCGCCGCTAACGCCTCTGGCGCGGCGCCGCCGCCCCCCACCGCCGCCGGGCTGCCGCCGCCGGCAGAGTGGCTGGCGCTGCTGTCGCGGGCGGCGGCCGAGGCGGTCCTGGCCGCCCCCTCGCTCCACCCGGCGCAGCTGGCGGCCGTCCTCTGCGCCCTCGAGCGCCTCGGCGCCTCCCTGGGCGACGGCAAGGGCGCCGTGTCGCGCGCGGCCGCGCGCAGCGCCGGCGCCACGCTCGCCTCGGCCGCCGCGGCGCGTGCGCTCGGCGCCGACGCGGCCGCGCTGGCGCTGCGCTGCCACGCGCGCGGCGCGGTGCGCCTCGCGCCCGAGCACTCGCGCGAGATCCTGCGCTCGGCCGTCCAGGGGTCCGCGCACCTGTCGGCGCGCGGCGCCGCCGCGTGCGTCGAGTTTGCCGCCTCTTGCGTCGGCGGCAGCGGCAGAGGCCGCGGCGACGACGGCGGCGGCGGCAGCAGCGACGGCGACAACGCGGCCGCCGCCGCCGCGCCGCCGCGGCCGCTCGTGCTCGACCTGCTGCTCGCGCAGGCGCGCGCCCGCGGCCTCGCCGCCCTGTCCCCCGCCGAGCTGCCGCGCCTCGTGCGCGCCCTCGCGCGCCTGTCCGCGCCCGCGGCCGCCATGGCCATGGAGCCGCTCGAGGGCGAAGAGGCGGCCGAGGCCGCGGCCGCCGCCGACGGCTGGGGCGGCGCCGGCAGGCGGGTCGAGCGCGCCTACCGCCCCCGCGCCGTCTTTGTGTCTGCCGCGCTCGCCGCCGCGCGCCCCCTGCTCGCGCGCCTGGCGCCCGGAGAGCTGCTGGCCTTTGCGGAGGACCTGGCCGCCATGCGGTACCGCCCCTCCGACGGCTGGGCGCGCGCGTTCGTGCTGGCCGCGGGGGCCGGGGTGGAGAGGGCGGCGGCGTCTGAGGCAGAAGCTATGGACGCGCCGTCGTCGCCGCCGTCGTCCGCCGCCGCCGCTGCTTCCCCTTCTGCCTTTGCGCTCGCGCGCTCGCTCGTCGCGGTCGTGGTCGGCTGGCGCATGCCACGCGCGCTGCTGGACGACGCCGCGCGCGCCCTGGCCGCCGCCGTCGAGGCGGCCGCGCCGCTGGCCCCCAGCGTCGGCGACGCCCGGGCTTTGCGCGCCCTGCTGGCGGCGGCGCGCGCGGGCGGCGGCAGCACCGGCGCCTTCGTTGGGTCGGCGCCTGCCAGCATGCTGCCCTCGTCCGCGGGCGCGATGCTCCAGCAGCAGCAACAGCAGCAGCAGGTCGCCGCGATGCAGCAGCCGCCCCAGCCGCAGCCGCGGCGCCGGCAGCGCAAGGCCGCCGCGCTTGCCGCGGCCGCCGCCGCCGCCGAAGAGGCCGTCGCCAACGGCAGCGGAGGCGGGCGCGGCGGCAAGCGCGCGAGCGGCCGGCGCTCGCTGCTCCAGCAACGCCAGGAGGCAGAGGCCGCGGCCCTGTGATAGACGACGAGGACGATGATGATGTCGGTGGTGGTGGTGAGCTTCTCCCTGCCCTGGTTTCTCGTCTTGCCCCCCTCAGGGGCGCCAAACGTCCTGTAAACCAACCAGACCAAACCCCTTGCCTCGATCCTCTTCGCTTCCACACAAACGGATTCGAAAGAAGTGGCGGCGGCGCCCTCACGACGGCGGCGAGAAAGCGAAAGCGAAAGCGAAAGCGAAAGCGAAAGCGAAAGCGAAAGCGAAAGCGAAAGCGAAAGCGAAAGCGAAAGCGAAAGCGGCGGGAGCCCCGCTCTTTCACCGACGCCGTCATACTTGTTCGTCGTGCGGCCCTCGCGCCCTCCCTCTTCACTCTCTCCATCGCGTTCTCCTCCCTCACGCAAGCAGGCAAGGGCAACGCCTCGCCGCGACGCTCGGCGCAACAAAGGAAAACAGTTAGTCACAAGGGGCGGCGGTTTTTCCTTTCACGGACGTGTGTGCGCCGCCGCCGCTGCCGCCCCGTTGACGCGCGCGCTCGCTCGCGCGCTAACCCTGTGCCTGGTGCGCGTCTCGGCGCGGCGCGGGCACCCACGCGCGGCGCGTTTGGGTTCCGTTTGGGTTTCCGAGGGGGGCGCATTCGGTCCACGCGGCGTCGTTGCTAAAAAGAATCCTCCTCCCCCCCTCCGACAAATCCCAAATCCACAAGACAGCCGCATCGCATCGACGCAAAGCGCCTACTGCCACCGCCTGCCCGCCCTTCGGGCAACAAGCATGGCGCGGTAATCGCGAGCGCCCCCGACGAGGCGCCCGAGGACCTACTGCGAGACGGGCCACCACGGCGCCCCCCCCTCCCGACCCCGCCGCCCTCGCCGCCCTCGCCGCCGCCGCCCTCTCCGTCTCTTGCCCGCCCCAAGCGGCCCGGGCGGGCTCCGCCGGGGCGCCCACCACTGAGTCGAGCTAGTAGGTGCGTCAACCTGGATCGTGGTCCAGGCGGACCAGCGCGTGCCCGGCAACCCTTCCAGGGAGCGACCTGCTAGGTATTTGTCGGCCGGGGAGCGTCCCCCCCCCGACCTCCGGCAGCAGGTGTGTGTGTCTGACTGCGTGCGCCCGTCTTCCCGCTCGACCGCGCGGCAGCAGCGCGACAGGCCCGACGCTCCGGAAGCATTTCAGCAGGAGTACGACCGCAGAGCGCCCGGAATTTAGCCGCGGGTGTGGTACGCTAGCGCGACCGGACCGCCGGCACCCGCGACGGCCGCCACCAGCAGCGTCGCCCACGACCACGGCCGACCGTCCCAGATGGGGCGAGAGGTCCTGCGGTCGCTGCGGTGACGCTCGCTGGCGACCGTCGCGGGTGCCGGCGGCCGCGTCCCAGAGCGCGCTCCACGCCGGCGGGAAGTTCCGGCGGCGCTCTTCGGTCGTGCTTCTGATAACTAGTGCTCACGAGGCGTCGGGCCGGCCGCGCCGCGCGCGCCGCGCGCGGTCGGGGCGAGGGACGGGCGCGCGGAATCGGTCGACAGCGGCGCCGCTTATGTTGGGGGACGCTCCCGGGCCGGGCTCCCTGGCAGGCTGCCCCCTGGAAAGGGTTGCGGGGCATCAGCTCGTTCGTATGGACCACCACGTCGAGGGACGGTCAGTCCGGCGTGAGCGCCGGGCGACAGCATCGAGCTCAGTGGCGGGCGCCCCGGCGGAACCCCCGCGCCCAGGCTGCTCGGGGCGGGCGAGGGACGGCGAGGGCGGCGGCAGCGGGGGAGGAGGCCGCTTTGATTGCACGACGACGGTGGTGATGTCGTTGCTTCTAATTGCCCCTCTCAGGGGCGCCAAACGTCCTGTAAACCAACCAGACCAAACCCTTTGCCTCGATCCTCTTCCCTTCCGCACAAACGGTTTCAAAAAAAGCGGCGGCGGCGCCCTCACGACGGCGGCGAGAAAGCGAAAGCGGCGGGCGCGCCGACGCCGCCATATTCGTTGCGCGGCTTTTTCCGTCCTCACGACACCACACACAACGCATGTACAAGAGAGAGAGAGAGCGCGCGCCTTGCAACAACACACCCCGCCACTACAACACCCGACTCCCAACCACGCAACCCCACACACACACAACACAAGCCACACACGCACGCAAAAACAAAAAGAGAGAGAGGATGCGGTCAGCAGGGACCGCCGTGGCGCCGCCGCGCGCAGAGGTGTTGCGCTCGTGGCGTGCGCGCGTCGCGCAGGCACCGGGCGCCGCCGCCGCGTGCGCGCGCAAGCGACCCGCCGCGCCGCCCCCGCACGCCACCGTGGCGTCCTCGAGGCAGACTTTAGCCCCCTCTCCTTCCCCCTCCTCAGGGGCTCCCCCTTCAAACAACAAACCACCCGTTGCCTTTGCGTCGCGCTTTTCGTCGCGCGCGCGCGCGTCTCGGCGCGCGCTCGAGGCGCTGGCGTACGCGCCCCCGCCGTCTCCCTCCCCGCGCCAGCTCGAGCAGCAGCAGCAGCAGGAGCAGGAGATGGTGCCCATCGCCGTGCGCGTCCCCTCGGCCCCCTCGTTCTTCCCCTCTGGAGGAGGAGGAGGGAACGACGCGCAAGAGATGCTCAGGGCCATGCCCACGGCCGTGGAGAACGCCGCCGACGACGCGCGCCTCGGCAACCCCCTGGAGCGCGCGCAGCGCCTGTCCACGTCGTGGTTCGGCCTCATCGCCGAGCTCGAGGGCGTGGTCGTCGACGACACGCTCGACCTGCACCAGCGCGCGTGGCTCGAGGTCGCGGAGGAGCTGCGCCTGCCGACGCCGCTGGGGCAGCAGCTGCGGCGCATCAAGGGCGTGCGCGACGAGCTGGTGAGTCGGAGTGGAGGCAAATGCGCGCGCGGGAAAAGAAGGATTGGGTTTGTTTTTCCCGACGCCGGGCGGGCCGAGACGGGCGTTGCAGCTCTTGGCGCCGCTTCGCGTCCTCGTTGTGTTTTCTCACACCCGCGCAAAACGACCGACAAACATGCAAACCTCAAACCACACCAACAACAAACAGGTCGTCCAGCAGGTCTTCTACTGGACGCGCAACCCCTCGGCCGCCCGCGAGATCTGCGCCCATAAGGGCGCGCTGTACGACCGGCTGCTCGCCTCGCGGGCGCCCGCGCGCGAGATCCCCGGGTCGCGCGCCTTCTTGGGCGGGCTGCGCGCGCACGGGGTCCCCCTGGCGCTCGTGGCCACGGCCGTTCCCGAACGCCGCGTGCGCCAGACGCTCGAGCGCCTGGGCCTGGAGGGCGCCTTCGACGCCGTCGTCGCCGCGGAGGACGCCGGCGCCGACGGCGCGGCCGAGTTTGCCTACGCGGCCGCCGCGCAGGCGCTGCGGCGCCCGCCCGTGCGGTGCATCGTGGTGGGCGACTCGAACCGCTCGGTCGAGGCGGCGCGCGAGCTCGGCATGAAGGCGGTCGCGCTGGCCGGCGCCGGCGGCGTCGCGGGCCCGTCGGCCGGCGGCGGCGTCGGCGGCGGCGCGGGCGGCGGAGGCCCGCCCGTCGGCCGCGCTTGGGACTTTGCAGGCGCCGACCTGGTCGCGCGCACGACTCTCGCCGGGCTGGGCATGCTCAACATGAAGCGCCTGTTCAGCGCGGAGGACCTGGTCGAGGCGTCGGCGCTCGGCGGCGGGCGCGCGGACGACTATGCCGCCGCCGCGGGCCCCGACCCGCGCGGCGCCGCCTTCGACAGGCGCGCCGCCGCTTCGGCGGCGGCGGCGGCGGCGGCGGCGGCGGCGGCGGCTGACTTTTCGCCGTTTGCCGCGCCGCGCCCCTTTGACTTTGGCGGCGGCGACGACGAGGAGGACGAGGACGACGACGACGACTACATGGGCCTGCCCCCCCTGCCGGCGTCGTCCCTGCCGCCATTGTACTCGTCTTCCTCGCGTGCGTCGAGGAGTCGCCGGCAGCAGCAGCAGGAGGAGGACGAGGCGGGGGCGGCCGCAGCCGCGGCCTCGCCCTTGGCGGCGCCGTCGACTCCTCCCGCGCGCGAGCCGGCGCTGGCCTCCTCCTCCTCCCCCATGCCGTCCCCCTTGAGGTCGTTCGACCCGCGGGAGGACGACGTCGGCGCGGGCGCCTGGGCGCGGGAGAGCGCACGCCTGCGCCCGTCGCGCCGCTTCGCCGCCTCCGCCGCGCCGCTGCCGCCGGCCGTTGCCGCCGCTCAAAACCCCGCGACCCGTGATCCCGTGCCAGAGGCCGCGCGCCCCTCCACCCGCCGCCTCGGCGACGACCCCTCGGCCTTGGCTGGCGCGACCGCCGACGAGGAGATGACATCGCCGGCCGCTGACGCCGCCGCCGACGCGCCCGCCGCCGGCGACGCCGCCGCCGCCGCCAGCGACGAGGAGGACGCGGCCGCCTACGCGGCCGCCCTGGTGCGCCTGGCGGGCGGCTCCTCGCGCCGCGCGCGCGCATCGCGCCTTCCGCCCAAGCCGGCCGCGGCGGCGGCCGCGTCGCGCCCGTCGTCGCCCTGAGCCGACAGGAGGACGCGCGCCTCGGTGCCTCGCCGTTTTCAGGTTTTTTTTTTTTTTTTTCGCGCGCCTCGTCCGAGGCCCGCCGCGAAGAACAAGAAACGCAGCGGGAAAACGCAAACCGGCCGGCGGTTCTCTCCTTTTTGTACTTTCGCTCCCCCCCTTGTACCATCACCCCCGCTTTGCGACCGCGCTCGACCCGAGCAACTTGACCGCGCTCTCTCTTTCGAAACAAAGGCGGCGCTTGCCCCGGGCGCCGTCTCTCCTTCGCGACGCCGCGCCACGCAGACAAACAGGACCACCCCTCGAACGGCGCCAGCGAGCTCTCTCTCTCGTCCCGTCCCGCCTCACGACTTCAGAGCGGCTTCCTCCTCGATCAAAAGCTCTGGTTGCCATTCCTTGCACCACCACCCCATCAGCCATTTGTTGTTTTGCTTCGTTTTTTGTGCCTTTGCCGCCGCCGCCGCCGCCGCCGCCGTCGGGCGCGCGCGGGCTGGGGGTGGGCGAGCAAGCGCGCGCGTCCCGTCGCCGTCGCCGTCGCCGTCGCCGCCGCCGCCGCCGTCGTTTGTGTTCGGCTCGCCCGCAGTGCGCGTCAAGTCCCTCTCTCGCTCTTTCGGCTGGTGTCCCTCTTCTGGCGCGACCCTCTAGACCCCCCCCCACTTGTAATTCGACCCGCGTTCTCCACACCCACCGGAGGGTGGGTGTGGAGAACCCATCCCATCTTTTTTCGCGTCTCGAAAGAGGGCGCGAGCGCGGCGTCCGGCGACGCCCCGACGCGGCGCCCTGGGTTGGCGAATTTTTCCACGAGAAAGAGCGGAGCCTGCCTCCCGACGCTGACGCTGCATCCTCAGACCCACAACGATCGCTCGCTCTCTCGAGAGGTAACTGGCACACCAGCGCCACTTGCTTCTGCACAGGGCGCGCGCGCACGCCACCCGAAACCAAAACTTCTCTCCTCTTCATCAGCGCGTCGACACACCACCACACGCAAAATCGTCACACGAGCCTCTCGACCCGATCAGGCCTCTCGAGGCGCGCGCGCGCGCCTGGGGGAGTGAGCGAGCGGGGCTTTTCAAGGAGAGAGCAGACAATTCAGGCGAGCGGTTGCGCCCCGCTTGCGCCGCGGTCTTTCTCTCTCGCGCGCGCCCGTGTCAAGCAGCCCCTCATCCTTGATCAACGCGGAGTCCTCGGCGGACACCCATCCTTGCAGTGCGCGCGAGAGGGCGCGAGAGGGCGGCAGGAAGGCGCACGGGCCTTCCCCCTTTTCTCCGCGCGCCGGGGCATCGCGCCATTTGCCCCGCCGCGCAGCGCGCTCCGCGCTCCTCGAAAAAAATGATCTCCCAATTCTTCATCCTGAGCCCGCGCGGCGACGCCATCATCTACCGCGACTTCCTCGGCAACGTCCCCCACTCGTCCCGCGAGACCTACTTCCGCCACTCGCGCTTCTGGCGCGGCGGCGGCGCGCCCGGCGGCCTCAGCGGCCTGTGCCCGGCCGGCGCCGCGCCGCCGCCGTCCTCCCGCGCGCCGCTCGAGGCCCCGCCCGTCTTCATGGTCGGCGGGGTCACCTACCTCCGCGTCCGCGAGGCGGGGCTGGACTTTGTCGCGACCACGCGCGACAACCCGAGCCCTTCGTGCGTCCTCGAGTTTTTGCGGCGGTTCGCGGCCATCTCGAGAGACTACATCGGAGCGCTGTCGGAAGAAGGGCTCCGTCGCAACTTTGTTTTGATTTACGAGTTGCTCGACGAGGCGTGCGATTACGGCGTGCCGCAGTCGACGGCGACCGAGGCCCTGAAAGCCTTCGTGGTCAGCGACCCCGTGGTGGTGGTGCCGGGCGGCGCGGCGCACACCTCGGGCGCCGCGCAGCTGGCCGTGGCGCGGCAGCTCGGCGCCGCGGCCGCCGCCGCCGCCGCAGGCCGCGGCGGCGCCGCGCTCGGCGCGGTCGGCGCCGCCGCCGCCGCCGCCGCCGCCGGCGCCGCCGGCGTCGCCTCGGCCGCCTCTGCCGGCGGGCGAACCGGCCGCCCCGCGAGCGCGACCGCGTCCGGGGCCATCGCGGGGCCCTCGGGCGTGTACAAGAGCGTCATGGACACCGTGCGGACGGACGGCGGCCGCCGAGACGAGATCTTTGTGGACGTGGTCGAGCGGCTGGCGGCGACGTTCGCTCCCGACGGCTCGCTCGTTTCGCAGCAGGTGGACGGGTCCGTGGTGTGCCGGTGCTACCTGGCGGGCAGCCCGGCCATACGGGTCAAGTTCAACGACGGGCTGCTGGTGCTCAGGAGGGCGGGGGGCGCGGCGGGGGGCGGGGGCGGCGGCCTCGGCGGTGGCGGTCGCGGCGGCGCTGGCGGCGCGGGCGCGGGCGGCTTCAGCGCCGGCGACTTTGCCTCGGACGGCGCGCTCGTCATCCTGGACGACGTCGCCTTCCACGAGGCCGCCGACCTCTCGCGCTTCGACTCGGAGCGTGCCGTCACCCTGGTCCCGCCCGACGGCGAGTTCGCGCTCGCCACGTACCGCGCGAGCGCCGCCGCCTCGCGCCCGCCGTTTCGTCTGACCTGCACGGTCGAGCCCGACGCGGCGACCGACGCCAAAGCGGTCCTCACGCTGCGGCTGTGGGCGGACGGCGTGCCGCGCGACCGCGCGGCCTCGGGGCTCGAGGTGGAGGTGCCGCTGCCGCGCGGGGTGCTGCGGGCGCACTGCGAGCCGAGCGGGCCGCTCGGCGGCGGTCCCGGCGGCGGCGCGGCGGGCGCGGCCGGCGCGGCGGCGGCGGGCGCGGGCGCCGTCGTGGGCAGCACGGCCGAGTTGAGCGAGCGCGATGGCATCCTTCGCTGGCGCTTCCGCCGCGTGCCCGGCGGCGCCGAGGCCTCGCTGCGCGCGCGCCTGACGCTCGCGCGCCCCTACTGGGCGGGCCTCAGGGCGGACGTGGGCCCCGTCAACCTGCGCTTCACCATCCCCATGTACGCGGCGTCGCGGCTGCACCTGCAGTATTTGCAGGTGGCGGGCGCGGGAGGAGGAGGAGCAGGAGGGGGAGGGGGAGGAGGAGCAGGAGGGCGAGGGGGAGGGCGAGGGCGAGGGCGAGGGCGAGGGCGAGGAGGCTACGGCGGCGACAGCCGCCCGGGCTCGGGCGGCGCCGCGGGCGCGCGGTCGGCGTCGCCGCAGCGGTGGGTGCGGTACGTGACGTCGAGCTCGAGCTACACGTTCCGGACGTGAGAGCGTCACTGCCTCCTCCTTCACTGTGTAAAAATGGGGGATTGCCGCGAGCGCGCTCGTGTGTCTTCGTCTCGTTCGCCGTCATCTTGTCGCCGCCGCGGTCTCCGACAGGAACCTCTCTTGCGCGCTCGCGCCCGTTTTTTCTCGATCGTCCGACATCGGCTCCAGCGCCGCCGACTTTTTGGCTGGTTCCTGTTGCCTTACAATGGTCGGGCGCGGGGGGGGCGCAGAAGTGACCCCCCCCGCCTCGGCAAGCAGCAAAAAAAAGCGTCGTCGCGCAAACGAGGCCGCGGCGGCAACGGCGCCGCCGCCGCCCCGCCTTTCTCCTCCTCCTCTCCTCTACTTGCCGGTGCCCGCCGCGCGCTTGACCCCGCGCACGCTCTTCATGCGGTTCTTGCGCTCCTTGATCTGCTTGCGCGACTTCTCCACCTTGGTGGCCAGCCCAGCGCGCACCAGCCGGTGCTTGGGCTCGAACTTGGTCGCCGCCTTCACGTCGTCGTAGATCAGGCCGAAACCCGTGGACTTGTTGCCGCCGAATTGGGTGCGGAAGCCGAAGACCACGATGGTCTTGGCGTCGGACACGGCGTACATGGACGCGAGCTTGGACGAGACGTCGGCCTTGGACACCGTGGCGCGGCCAGGGTGCACCACGTCGACGACAAACTGCTTGCGCGCCAGCAGGCGGTTGCTCATGAACTTGCGCGTGCGGATGGTGCACGAGCCGGCCATGGTTGCTGCGGCGTGGTCTGGTGTTTGTTCCTGTGTCTCGCGCGGTCTTTTCCCGATTCTGGGGTCGTTTTCGGCGTTGGTTTTGGGGAGGCGGGGGGGGGGGCGTGAGCGCGACGGGGGATGCGACGGCGATCGGCGGCGGCGGGACGACGACGGGCGCGCGCGAGCTTTTTGGGCTAGCGAGCGACTCGCTGGTCGCGCGCGGTGGTGTCCAAAGAGGTCGCGGATCGCAGGGTGGCCCACGGGCGACATCGACGCGTCGTCCGTGGGCACTCGGGCGGGAGGGCCAGCCAGCACTGGCGCGATCAGGCAAGCCGTCGGCCGCCAAGCAGAGCGTCTCCCTCCCGCTCCAATCGCGCCGGCGGTCCGGACGACACGACGCCTCTGCGGCGTCGCGTCAAAGGTCGATCCATGCGACCCGAGAGATTGCGTATCCGCGGTCCTCCATGGTCATCTGCCGCGCTACGCCTCCTCCTCGGGCGGGCGCGAAGCGACAGACAGGTGTAGCACCCCCTCCTCTCTGCGCGCCGCCCTCGAGCAATCGATCGCGCGCCCCAGCTCGAGGCGCGCGCGCCTACTCTGCGTCTGATGGCGCCGAGACACCCGGTGAGAGGTCGCCGGTCGCCAAGAGGCGTGGCGCTCGAGAGAGAGAGAGGAAGGCGCGGGCGTCTCCAAAACTGGGTGGGGGGGAGGAAAAGAAGAGGGCGCGTACCTTTTTGTCGATCCAAGGTACCGGTCGAGGCGGGAGGAACGCGACGGCAAGCAAACAGGAAGCGTCGTCGTTGGGAAAGAGTTATGGGCGAGGGCTAGAGCGAGGCGGTCGGTTTTCATCGGCGAGTGCGTCGTCGCCGTCCCTTCGGCCGCCGCCGCCGTCGCCGATCGCGCGCGCGCGCCGCGGCCCCTTGCCTCGCCTCGCGCGCCAACCAGAGTCAGTCTCTCTCCCTCCGTTTCACGCCCTCCTCCGCTCATCCTCTCTTACGCTACTTCCCTCTCAGCGCCTCGTCCGCCCTCCGGTGCCGCAGCTCGGCCGCCTCGGCCATCTGGCCGGCGAGCCGCTGCCGCGCCAGCGCCGCCCGCGCCGCCACCGCCCCGGCCGCCGCCTCTGCCGACATCGGCGCCCCTCCTGCCGCTGCTGTTGCTGCCCCGACGACGCCCCCCCGCCCGTCGCCCGTCGCCCCCCGCCCCCCCGGCCCCCCTCCTCGCAAGAACACGCGCGCCGCGAGCATCACCAGCAGCGCCGCGAGGGGCGGCAGCGCGCCGCCGCCGTCCCCCGCCTTCTTCCGGAGCGCCCGCGCCGCCCGCCGCCACGCGCGAGAGAGCTCCTTGGCGAGCCCGGCAGCGCCGCCGCCCTCCCGCCGCTCCCGCATCCGCTCGAGCCGCCGCCGCCTGCGCCGCCCCTCCGCCACCTCGGCCGCCACCCCGCACACCCGCCGCGCCTCGTCCCGGGACGGAGGCTCGCCGTCGTAGCACCAGGCGCCGCCGCCGCCGCCGCCGCCGCCCGCAGCCTCCCCCCCCAGCACCGCCGCCGCCACCGGCACCCCGAGGAGGCCCTCGCACAGCTCGCGCCCGTCCTTCGCCAGGTCCGCGAGGGGGCTGCAGATCAGGCTGTCTCTGCCGCCGCCGCCGCAGTGCCCGGCCATGCCCGTGGCCTCGTCCACGGCGAAAAAGTCGCCCGCGCACGCGGCCAGCACCGCCACGCACAGGGAGGGGCACGCGTGAGTCGCCAGGCCGCCGCCCTCGCCGCCGCCGCCGCCGCCGCTGCCGGGAAAGGCCGTCACCGCGACGCGCGGGTCGCACGCCCGGCACGCGAGGCGCTCGAGCGCGTCGCGGCACGCGGGCGCGACGGCCGCCTCGTCTTCGTCCGAACCGCCCCCCGCCGCCGCGGCGTCCGGCAGCCACCGGCGCACGGCGAGCGCGTGCCGGACGCCGCAGCAGGTGCAGGCGCCGAGGGCGGCGCAGGCGGGCGGCGGGGGCTCGAGCAGCGGCGCGGGAAACTCGAGCGGCGCCGGCGGCATCGCCGGCGCCAGCCAGGGCGGCACGGCGCGCGCGAACGCCTGACGGTCGCACGTGTAGTCCAGGGTCGGTGCTGCGGACGCCGAGCGGGCCCCTCTCAGGGCGCACGGGAGCGCCAGGACGAAGAAAAGCAGTCGTCCCGACAGCTTCAGGGTTGGTTGCCTCCCTCTCCGCCTCCTCCTTGTTGCCCCTCCTCCTCCATCTGCTGCTGCTGCTGCTGCTGCGCCGATCGCGAGCTGCTGCCCCACTCTTGCTTGGGGGCGTGGATCCATTTTGTGAGGTTGCTGAAACTAGAGACGGGATCAGCTGCCGCCGGCGCCGCCATTTGATCGATCGATCGGTCGGTCGGTCCGTCGTCGGCGTCGGCGCCCGGGGGTCTGCTCTCTCTCTCAAGAGCTGGCCGTTAAGCAGCCAGTGCGCGCGCACCGGTACTGGTCGCTAATCAATCACTAACACTAACCAATACAGTTTTCCCCTCGACATGCGCGGCCTGCCCTCGATCACAACATCAACGACCACGCCGAGACGAAACCCCAGCGTCCTCCTCCTCCACATTTAATCCTCACGCGCATCGTTCGACCGTCCGACACTCGAGCGCACGCGGCCACACGCGGCGATGGCGGCGTGTCGTCCCGACAGCGACGCGCCTGCCGCCGCCGCTGCCGCCGCCGAGGCCGCCGCCGCCGCCGGGACGTCGTCCGCTGCCCCCGGGCTCCCGGCCGCCAGCGCCGTCGACTTTGCGTTGCTCCTGGGCAGCCTCAAGCGCACGCCGCGCACGGGATGGGTGCGCTCGGGCATCCCCGCGGCCGAGGCCGAGTCCATCTCGGACCACTCGCATCGCCTATCGGCGCTGGTGCTCGCGGCGGCGTTCAGCGGCGTCGGCGGCGCAACCGGCGGCGGCGGCGCTCCGCTCGACGTCTCGCGCTGCGTGCGCATGGCCGTCGTGCACGACGTGGCCGAGGCCATCGTGGGCGACATCACCCCCCACTGCGGCGTGTCCGAGGAGGACAAGCACGCGCGCGAGGCGGCCGCCATGGAACGCATCGCCGCCATGCTCAGCGGCCGGCCGGCGGCGGCGCCCGCATCAACCGACGACGCCGCCGCCGCCGCGCCCGCCGACGACGCCGCCCTGTCCGCCGCCGCGCGCGACGTGCGCGCCCTCTGGCGCGAGTACGAGGCCGGGGTCACCCCGGAGGCGCGCCTGGTGAAGGACCTCGACCGCCTGGAGATGCTGGTGCAGGCGCTCGAATACGAGCGCGAGAGATTCGGCGGCGCCCGCGCGCTGCAGCCGTTCTTCGACGGGTGCGCGGGAAAGTGGCGGACGCCGCTGGGGGAGGTGTGGGCGGCCGAGGTGGAGCGGCGGCGGGGGGCCTAGGGACGGGGGTTGGGGGTCGCGTGGGAGGGCGGGTGCGGGGGCGATTGGGGGGCGTTGCGCGTCGGGTGAGGGGAGATTCGGCGTGCGGGTGTCGCTTCGCGCGCTGGGACGACGACGCGCGTTTGGCGCCGATTGCTCGCCCGTCTTTTGCGCTCTGCTCCCTCCCCCCTCGCAACCACCTCATTCCTGGCAAATAAGCGCGAGCGACCCCGCGGCAATCAATCAGCCAACCAGACAGACAATTTCGCACGGAGAGAGAGCCATCGGACGCGCACTCTCGCGACAGCGACAGCTGATGTCGTCCCCGCCCGCTGCGCCCGCCGCGGACCATCGCGACGACGGGGACTTTGAGCTGCGCAGGCGGATGCAGGAGCGGTCCGACGAGGAGGAGGACGACGAAGGGGCGGAAGATGAAGAGGAAGAGGAGGACGACGACGACGACGAGAGCGCGCCGCCGGAGGAGGAGGAGGAGGACGAGCCGGCCGCCGCCGCCGCCGCCCCCGCAGCCCCCGCCGCCGTGCCCCCGCCCGGCCCGGACCTGCGCGAGATCGGCGACCTGGCCGTGTGGTCCGTGACGACCGCCAAGTCCGGAAACGGTGTCGAGCTGCTGCGCGACGGCCAGTGCGATACGTTTTGGCAGTTGAGTTTGTTGTAGTCTGGGTCATGGTTTTTTGCGGAAACGGAACGAGGAGAGGAGTGAACGCTCGTTCGTTCGGCCGCCGCCGCTCAACCCGAAAAAACACGCGCGCCCCCCTCCCCTCTCTCTCTTTGCGAAACAAACCACAGGTCCGACGGGACGCAGCCCCACCTGATCAACATCCAGTTTCAGCGGCGCATGGATATCACGGTGCGTTTTTTCTATGTTGTTGGGAGTTGTTGCCGTTGTTTCTGTTTTTCTGCTCGATCGACCGACCAACGCTCACGCCCCGACCGCACGGAAAAAGGACAAAAACAAAAACGAAAAAAATAGGAGCTGCGCCTGTACCTCGACCACCGCGTCGACGAGTCCTACACCCCGAGCCGCCTGTCCGTGCGCGCGGGCACCCACGCCCACGACCTCAAGGAGGTCTGCCTCGCCGAGGTGCACGAGCCGTGCGGCTGGGTGGCGCTGCCGCTCTGGTCGCCGCCGCCGCCGCCGCTGCCGCCGCCGCCGCCGCCGCCGCCGCCGCGGGCCGCCGCCGCCGCCGCCGCGCACGGGTCGTCGGCGCGGGCCCGGGCGCGCGCCGGGTCGGCACGGGCGCGCGCGCGCGCGGCGGGGAGGCGGCGACCGGGGGGCCGGGGCGAGCGCGAGCGCGAGGAGCACGACGACGAGGGGGACCGCGGCGGGAGCGGCGGCAGCAGCGACGAGGACGGCGGCGGGCAGAACGCGACGCCTCGGGCGGCGGAAACGGCCGCGGCAGCGGCGGAAACGGCGGCCGGCCCCGGCACGCTCGGCGGCGGCCCGCCGCTGCGCGCGTTCCTGCTGCAGGTGGCGATCCTGTCCAACCACCAGAGCGGGCGCGACACGCACGTGCGCCAGGCGCGGGTGTACGGGCCCCGCCCCGCGCGCGCGAGGGCCGCGGGCCTGTCGTGCGAGCTGGGGGAGGCGATGGCGCCGTACGCAGAGGTGAGGTGAAAGGGTTTTGCGAGACGGGGGCACGACCAAAGGAAAAAAACAAAACAAAAACGCTTCCCGTCGTCGCGGCCGGCCCTGGCCCCGCGAGGATCACGAACTCAAACTCGAGAGCGCGTTTTTTTCAAATGCATCGTGCTTGCGCCGCGCGCGCGCGCTCGTCTGTGCGCTACAACATCCCAATGTACGCCTGTCTCCACACGTCACACGTCAACGCCACCCCCGCCGCCGCCGCCGTCGCCCCAGCGCGCGCTCAGCAGCGAGAGCACGTCGCCCAGAGAGAGCGACGCCGCCCACCCGGCCTCAACCGCTGCCGCCGCCCCCTCCTCGTCGTCGTCGCCAGCCGCTGCGGCCCCCTCCTCCTCGTCGTCGCCGCCCGCCCCGCCGCCTCCCTCGCCCCGGCGCGTGCCCCTCAGGCCCATCGCCGCCGCCCGCTCGCCGTTGAGCGCCGCCACGCTCTCCTCGACCGTGTGGCGCGCCACGAACCGGTGCACGTGTGTCTCGCGGCGCTGGCCGACGCGGTGGCAGCGGCCGCAGACCTGCGCCTCGAGGGCCGCGCCGCCGCCCTCGAGCAATGGCTCGAGCAGGAGGACGTGGTTGGCCTCGTTGAGGGTGAGGCCGAGGCCGCCCTGGGACACGCGCAGGAGCAGGACGCGCGGGTGGGCGCCGGCGCTCGAGGGATCGTGAGAGGGGGAGGGGGCCGCCGCGGTGGCGGCGGCAGCGGCGGCCCCCTCGCCGCCGCCGCCGCCGACAGCGCCGCGGAGGCCGACAATGCCGCCGGACGCGGTCGTCGCTGTCGTCGCGGTCGTCGTCGCTGTCGTCGCTGTCGTCGCAGTCGTCGGCGCCGTCGCCGCCGCCGCCCCCGCGCGCAAGGCGGCCAGCGCCCGCACGAACTCCCCGCGCCCTCCGCGCGGCAGCGCGTGCGGCACGCCGTTGGCCGCCAGCGCGTGGGACAAGACTTCGAGCGCGTCGTGCCAAGAGCTGAAGGCGAGGATGCGCGCGCTTTCGTCGGCCTTCAGCACGGCCAGCACGCGGCGGACGGCCGCCTCGATCTTGACGCCGTAGCTACCGCGGACGCGAACGCGCGACTCCTCGGCCGCCCACCACTCGTCTTGCTCTCCTCCGGCCCCCCGCAGCCCCTCCTCGCGCAGCGGCGCCGCGGTTCCGCCCCCGCGCCCTCCCTCCCCCGAGCCGACGCCGCCGCCGCCCCCCGCGCCGCCGCCGCACGCGCGCCGCCAGTCGCCGACCAGCGGACCGTCGAGGGTGGTGACGGTCGCGACCACGGCGGCGCTGCGCGCCGCGGCGGCCGCCCGCATCGCGCGCGCCTCGCCGCCGCCGCCGCCGCCGCCGCCGCCGCCGCCGCCGCCGTCATCTCCCTCGCCGCCATCTCCCTCGCCGCCACCGTCGTCATCGTCCCGGGCGGCGTCCACGTGCGCCACGTCGGCGACGTGGTGGCGCGCACGGCACGAAGGGCAGGTGATCCGGCCGTGGTTGTAGCCGCCGCCGCCGCCGCCGCCGCCGCCTCCCGCGCCTCCCGCGCCGCCACCCGCGCCGCCCCGCAAGAGGCCGAGGCAACCATTGCTGCACAGAACGTGACCGCATGGAAGGACGCTGCACGTGTCTCCGAGGTCGGTGTGACAAACGGGGCAGACGTCGAGCAGGCCGCCGCCTCCGCCGCCGCCGCCGCCGCCGCCCCCCGCGCGCCGGCGCGCCGCGGCCGCGCCCTTGAGCGTGCGCAGATAGCGCAGCGTCCCCGTCGCCGCGGCCAGCTCGGCCTCGGCCGCCACCCGTTCCGCCCCCAGGTCGACCGCCTTGGCCGCGACGGCGTCCTCTCCGCCCGCGAGCTTCCAGCGGGCGTCGGCGGCGCTCGGGCGCTCGCCGGGCGCGGCGAGCTGGATTTTGGTGGCTGCCATCGAGAGCTCGTCGTGCGCGTAGAGGAGCGACTGCTGCGCCAGGGCGAGGGAGCGCGCGCAGGGGAAGAGGCGGCGCTGCGCCTCGAGGCGGGCGAGGTGGCGGCGGGCGGCGCGGGCGACGGCGGCGGCGCGTTTGTCCTGGCCGCCGCCGCCACCGCCGCCGCCGCCGCCGCCGCCGCCGCCGTCGTCGTCGCTGCCTTGCTCCTCCTCCTCGCCCGTCGCCGCCGAATCCTCATCGCCTAGCGGCTGCTGGGAGGCCGCGCGCGCCTCGGCGGCGCCGCCGCCTCCTCCGCCGCCGCCGCCGACGCCAAACGCGCGGCAGTAGAAGGACGCGACCACGCGCAGCGCGCGCTCGGCCTCGGAGGGCGCGTGCGTGACGACCGCGCGCACGCCCGCGCCGCCCTCGCCGCGCCGCCCGCCGCTGCCGGCCGCGCCGCCGGCCGCGCCGCCGCCGCCGCCTGCCTCGCCGCCCTCCCCCAGGCCGCCGACGCCGACCTGCCTGCCGCTGAGCGCGCCGGCCGCCGCCCTGGCCGCCGCGTCCGCGGTGACCGCGGCGCCGCGCTGCAGCGCGCGCGCGCGCACGGCAAACAGACGCGCCTCCCACAGCGCGAGCCGCTCGTCCAGCCGGCAGTGGCGGCAGACGGGGCCCTTGGCGCCGAACTCCTGGCGGCAGCGGCGGCACGACCCCGCCGCGTGGACGAGCTCCGGCGGGGGCTCATCACCGTCCCCCTCGCCGTCGGGGTCCTCCCGCGCCGCGGCGGCGCCGACGCCGCCCTCGCAGCCGTCGCCGCCGGCACTGTCCGCCGGCCGCCCCGCCGCCGCCGGAGGCCCCTCAAAGAAGCCGCACCCGCCCGCGCCGCCCCCCCGGCACAGCGCGTCGAGCGCCGAGAGCTCGAACAGCGCGGCGACGCGGCGCGCGTCGACGTCGGCGAGCTCCTGCCGCAGCACGAAGGCCAGGCCCGAGGCGTCGCGAAAGCGGCGCGCGAGCGACGCGCCGTGCCCGCCCGTGCCGGCAGCCGCGCCCGCGGCGGCGGCGGAAAAGTCGTCGTCGAGGCGGGCCTTGACGGCGGCGGCGAGGTCGTCGCCCCGGCCGGCGGCCACGAGCGCGCTGACGGCCGACAGCAGCCAGCCAGCGTCGGGGTCGGGCTGGGGCGGGCGCGCGGCGGCGGCGGCGGCGGCGGCGGCGGCGGGGGGGGCGGCGGCGGCGGCGGCCGAGGACGAGTGTTCCGTCGCCGACGCCGCCGCCGATCCCGTGTAGGCGGCCACGGCCGCCGCCGAGGCCTTTGCAGCGGCGGCGGCGGCAGCGGCAGTGCGGCGGCCGGTGGCGGCGGCGGAACGAGGAGCAGGAACGGGGGCAGCGGCGGCCCGCAGCAGCGCTCGGCCGTACGCGCCGCGCTCGGAGGCCAGGCGGCCGCGGCGCTCGGCCAGGTAGGCGGCGCGGATGTCGCGGGCCTCGCGCGCCAGGGCCGCGTCGCGCAGGGTGCGGGGGACGGCGGCCGCCGGCGGCCGGCGAGGCTGCTTGGCTGGCCGGGCGCCGCGGGCGTCGGGCTCGGCCGCCGCCGCGCGCTTCTTGCCGCCGCCGCCCGCTGCCGCCTCGCAGCCTTGGGGCTGCGGCGGCTCGTCCCCCTCCTTGTCGTCCTCGGCCGCGTCCGCCGCGCGCGTCCGCGTCTGCCGGAGCAGCGCGTCCAGGTTGACCAGCGTGTGCAGCCGCTGCAGGGGGTCGACGCGCACGACGCCGCCCGCGCTGCCGCCGCCGCCGCCGCCGCCGCCGCCGCCGCCGACCGGCCCGGGGCCAGGAGCGGCACCGCCGGCGGCAGCCTCACCGCCGCCGCCGCCGCCGCCGCCGCCGCCGGCGCACCCGCCGGCCGCGTTCATCGTCGCCAGCGCCCTTCTGTACGTCGCGGCCGCGCCCGCCGCGTCGCCCTGCAGCTGCTGCACGGCGGCGATCCCGTTGAGCGCGCCGAGCAGCTGCCGCTGCGCCTCCTCCGCCTCGACGGCCGCCTTGGCCGTCAGCAACGCGAGGATCTCGCCCATGCCCATCGGCGCGCCGCCGCGGCCGAGCGGCAGGCCGCCTCCTCCCGCCGCTGCCGCCGCCGCCGCCCCAGACGCCGCCGCCGCGCCGCCGCCGCCGCGACGGCCGCCGCGCCTGCCGTCGGCGCCGGCCGCGCGCAGCCCGCCGCTCCCGACCTGCGGGTGGACGCACGCCTGGCGCAGGCGCAGCAGCGGGGCGAGCGCGCGGCGGAGCTCCTGCGGGGACAGGGTGCGGCGGCCGAGGGGGGCGGGAGGGGCGGCGCGGGAGCGCGCGCCGGCCTCCTCCTCGCGCGCGCCCTCGGCCTTGGCCGCCTCCTTGGCCGGCCCCGCAGCAGCAGCGCCCGCGGCGGCGCGGCGCAGGGCGGCGGCGGCCGCCGCCTCTGCCGCCGACCGCGGCGTGCCGCCGCCCGCCGCCGCCGCCGCCGCGCCGCCGTCGGAGGCGGCGCCCGCCGCGCTCCGAGCGCGAGAAGGAGGGGGTGCGGGTGCCTCTGGCGGCGGTGCTGCCGCCGCTGAGGGGGCGGCGGGCAGCGCCGCGCGCGCCCGGTCCGCCGCGTCGCGGTGCTGCCGGCGGTACCAGTGCTGCTCCACAGCGGACTGCCGCAGCAGTGTCAGGTGGTGGCGCTGGGGCGGGATGCCGAGCTCGTGCGGGGGCACGTCGCGCTTGGCCGTGCGCCACATCAGGCCGCCGCGGCCGGGCGAGACCAGCAGCGCGAGAGAGGGCGGCAGGGGGCAGGCGGGCGAGACGCCGCCGCCGCGCCCGTCGCCGCCGCCCTCGCCGCCCTCGCCGCCACCCTCGGCCGCGGGTCGCGCCATCGCGCGCTGCCACCACGCCCGGTCCGACCACGGCTCGGCCCCCAGGAAGGCCAGCAGCCCTTGGAGGTCGTCCAGCCCGCGCGCGGCGCTCAGGGGCGTGCCGCTGACCGCCCAGCGGTGCTCGGCCGACAGGCGCGCCGCCATGGCCGCCGCCTTGCTGGCGCCGCCGCCGGCGACCAGCTGCGCCTCGTCCAGAACCACGCGCCACCAGCGCAGCCGCGTCAGCGGGGTGGGCACCACGGCGTAGCGCTTCGGACGACGTAAAGACCGGTCGTGAGCGCCGCCGCCGCCGCCGCCGCCCCCCGCCGGCTGCCCGTCGCCGCCGCCTCCTCCGCCGCCTCTTGCCGCGGTCCCCTCGCCGCCCGGCTCTGCGTCCAGGTCGCGCCGGAGCGTGTCGTACGTCGTGAGCACGAGGTCGGCGCGCGAGAGCTCCCGAGCTGTGACGACGCCGCGCGGCAGGGGGAGCAGGGGAGCCCTGCCGTGGCCGCCGCCGCCGCCCGTGCCCGCGCCTGCTCCTCCGCCGGCCCCGGCCGCCGCCTCGGCCGCAGCCTCGGCCGTCACGAGGGCGCGCGCGGGGCCGCCGCCGCCGCCCCCTGGCTGCGCCTGCCCGAAGTAGATGGCCACGCGCAGCGCCCCCGGCGCGGCGTGGCGCGACAGCTCCGAGTACCACTGCTGCAGGATGGGCGCGGGCACCACCACGAGCGTCGCGCGGGCGGGCGCGCCCGCAGACGGAAGGTCGCGAAGGGCGGCGGCGCGGGCGCAGTGGCCGCACACGGCGGCGGGGGCAGCGGCGGCGGCGGCGGCCGCGCGTCGCCGGCGCTTGCTGTCGGGGCCGTCGCGCCCGGGCGCGGGCGCCGGGAGCGGGAGAGGGCGGCGGCACTGCGGGCAGCACGGGCGGGCGTCTCGCTCGTCTTCTTCGTCGTCGTCGCCGAACCGCGGGCGGCGGACGCGGCGCGGGCCGCTGCCGTCGCCGCCGCCGTCGCCGGCGTCGTCGTCATCGTCCTCGTCCTCTTCCTCGTCTTGGTTGTCGCTGCCGTGGCCGCGGCCGTCCGAAAGCCTTTCGTCGTCCGTTCGCCCGGCCGCCGCGGCCGCTCCTTTCGCCGCCCCGTCCTCGTCGTCCCCGCCGTTGCCGTCGTCGCCCCCGCCGTCCTCGTCGTCACCGCCCGTGCGCGCGCCCGCGCCCGCCGCGCGGTCGCGCCCGCTGTCGTTGCGGTGCGACAGGATGAGCGCGAGCAGCTCGACCGTCTTGCCCAGGCCCATCTCGTCGCAGAGGATGCCCCCACGCACGGCAGGCGGCGCGGCGAACGCGGCCGGCGCCAGCAGCCCCGACCAAGGGTTGATCGCAAAGGAGGAGGACGAGGACGAGGAGGGAGGGCTTGCCGCCGGGGCGCGCTGCGGCAGCCCGTGCGCCGCCGAAGCCGGCGGCAGGGGCGCGGGCAGGCCCGCGGCCGCGCGCCAGAGGGGGTGCAGCGCCGCCGCCGCCGCCGCCGCCGCCGCCGCCGCCGCCGCGCGCGCGGGCGCGGGCGGCGCGCCCGGCTCGCGCGCCCCGGCCTCGCGCCGCAGCATCCACGCGACCGCGCGCCGCTGGTAGGGGCGCAGCGCGGGCAGCAGGCCGGGCACAGGGACGGAGGCGGGGAGCTCGGGCGCGCCGGGGGGCGGGCGCGCGGCCGCGTACAGGGCGCTGGGGTCAAACTTTGCGGGGTGGGCGGCGGCGGCGGCGGCGCCGCCGTCGTCGGGGGCGGCGCAAGAGGCGGCGGCGGCCGAGGAGGGGCCGTGGAATGACGGCAGGCGCCAGTGCGGCGCGAGCCACGCCGCGCACAGCAGCATCTGCACCTGCCAACGGCGGCGGGAGACGTCCGCCGGGTGGCGCGGCGGCGAGGCCAGCAGCGGCGGCAGGCGGACGCCAATCGCCAGGCGCCAGAGGCAGGAGGGGCCGCCGCCGCCGTCGGCGATGGCTCCGTCGGCGGCGTCGTCGGCGTCGGCGGCGGCGGCGTCGGCGTCGCTCTCGGCGTCGCTGTCGGAGGCGGCGGCGGCGGCGGCGGCCCGCGGCAGCAGCTGCTGCAGCACGGCGCGGCGCGCGGGCAGTCGCGCCAGCGCGGGTTGGAGGGCGGCCGCGCGGCGCGAGACGAGGCGCGCCGGGCGCAGGGGGCTCGCGCTGCCGGGGGAAGGAGGGGGCGGGGCCGGGCGCGGCAGCGACGTCAAGAGGCAGGGCGCGGCGAGCGAGTCGACCGCTGCACCCTGCTCGGCCGTCGGGCCGCCAGCGCCGCCGCCCGCCTCGCCCTCGCTTCCCGCCGCCGCCGCAAAGACGACCGCCTCGCGCGCCCGTTCCTCCTCCTCCTCCCCCTCCTCCTCCTCCTCCTCGCCCTCCTCGCCATCGAGGCGCACGGTCACGGGCGCCAGCGACGCGCCCAGGCGTCCCGAGCCCAGCAGCGCCAGCAGCGCCCGCGCGCTCGAGGCGCAGGGGGCGCGCAGCGACATGCGCGGCCCGCCGCCGCCGCCGCCGCCGCCGCCGCCGCCGCCGCCGCCGCCGCCCGCCAAAAAGACGCAAGGGCGGACCGCCGGGCCGGCGCCCTCGTCTCCGTCCAGCTCCTCCTCCTCTTCCTGGTCCTCCTCGATTTGCAGCGTCAGCACGCTGGGGGACGGCGCGCCCGGCGCGACGAACAGCACCTCGGCAAAGGGCACGAGGCCGGCGTCATCGGGTGCGGCCAGGGCGATCCTCGCGGCCGCCGGCGGCGCGGCCGTTGCGGCGCGGGCGAGCTCGGCCGGGCGGCGGCGTCGCGGGGGCGGCGGCGCGGCGGCGACGGCGTCCTCCTCCTCCTCCTCTGCCGCGGGGTCTTCGTCCCCGCTCGGGTCGGGACCGGGCGCAAACTCGCGCTGCGCCCCGCCGCCCCGCTTCGGCTGCGACTTGTGGCGAGGCATGTGTTCGGCCTGGGATTTGGGTGTGCTCGTTTCCAGTGTTGCGTTTTGGTCTTTCAATCGTGGCTAGGCCGAGCGCTGTCAGAGGGACCGCATCGTTGTGTTAAGGGGAATCGGTCAAGGTGTCGTCGGACAAAAGGACGCTACGGGGTGCTTGCTATTTGAGGGAGCGGCGCGGCGGCGATTGCGGCGGCGGCGCGACGCGCTCGCTCGCTCGCTCGTCTCTCCGACGACGTCTACACGAAGAAGAAAAAACGCTGGCGCGATCGATCGATCCCTTTTTCAAAGACAAACTCGATACCTCGCGTCACCCAAACCCGCCGTACGCGGCCCTCCCGGCGATCGTGGTGCCGTCGCCGGCCTGGGGCGCGGCGCCCCGGCGCAGGCGACCCACGACCTCCCTGAGCGCGGCGCGGTCGCCCGCGCCGTGGTGCCGGCGGCGCGGCCCTCCCCCTGGCTCGGCCCCGCCCTCGTCGTCGTCGTCGTCGCCCTCGCCCTCTGCCGCCGCCGTCGCCTCCTCGGCCCCTCGCCCGCCATCTTGCTCCTCCTCATGCCCCTCCATGGCCAGGCGGGCCCTCAGCGCCTCGAACCACCGGTCGGGCGGGCGGTACCGCAGCGCGGCCATGCCCTGCGCCAGGCGCAGCGCGTCGCGCAGCGAGGCGCCGCGGCGCGCGAGCGTGGCGGCGCGCGGCGCCCGGCCGCCCCCGCCGCTTTGGTCCGACGACGACGCCGGCGCAACCCCCGCAGCCGCCACCGCCGCGACGACCGACGGCGGCCCCTCGCGCAGCCGCAGCGCCGACGCGCCCGCGGCCGCCGCCGCCCACTGCACGGGCGGACGCACGCGCAGGGCCGCCAGCGACCGCATCATGGACGCGATCTCGGCCGCGCTCGCGTCCGGCAGGCGAGAAAACGTCTCCAGAAAGAGGCGGTCGGCCCAGCGCTGCGGCGGCCGCCAGCGCAGGCGCGCCAGCGCCCACAGGGCGGCGGCGGCGTGGCGCGGCTCGAAAAAAAAGAGGCGCGAGTGGGACTCGGCGAACCAGCGCTCGCGGAAGAGGGAGCGGGGCGCGTAGTAGTAGGGGCGCGTGGGGTCGAGCCGGGGCGCGCGGGCGGGCGCGGGCAAAAGGTCGGGCGCACCCGGCGGCGGCGGCGGCGGCGACGGCGATCGCGGAAGCGGCGCCTCGTCCTGCTGCTGCTGCTCCCGCTGCCGCTGCTGCCGCTGCTGCTGCTCGGCGCGCGCGCGCCGCGCCAGGCCCGTTGCCGCGGCCGCGAGCGCCCACAGGGTGACGGTCAGGTCGGGAGCGTCGCCGAAGCGCAGCTTGGCCAGCACGGCGCTCTGCGCCTCGCGCAGCCACGCCTCTGTGATCAAGGGTGGGGAGGGCGGCGGTGGCGGCGGCGGCGGCGAGTCGCGCCCTCCGCCGCGGCCCCGCTCCCCGGCCGCCGCACCCGCCGCACACGCCGCCGCCGCCGCCGCGTCCTCCGCCGACTCGCACCGCTGCAGCAGCGCCGCCGCGCGCAGCAGCACGGCCCACTCCCCCGCGCGCATGTGCGGCGGGGGGGCGGCGCGCGGGGCGGCGGCGGCGGCGGCGCCGCCGGCGAGCGCAGGCGAGGCGGCGGCGGCGGCCGCGGGCCGGCGCCAGCGCAGCGCCGCGAGCAGCAGCACGCGGCCGTGCGGCCTCGGCGGCGGCCGCCGGAGCTCGGCGAGCGCCCACAGCAGCTGCGCGAGCTCGCCGCCGCGGAAGCGCGCGGCGCGCTCGGGGCCGGACGCAACGCTGCGCACGAGGTCGTCGACCCAGCGCGCGCAGAGGGGCTCGAGCTCGGGGTCCTCCCGCTGGTGCACGCCCTCTCCCCCGTCCTCCTCTCGGCCGTCCCGTCCGCCGGCGGCGGCGGCGGGCGGGCGGCCCCCCTCCCAGCGCCGCCGCCGCTGCCGCGCCCGGCGGCGCCTGCGCGCGCGCTGCAGCCGCGCCAGGGCCCAGAGCGCGTTGGCCGCGTCCTGCGGGCCCCAGCGTCCCAGGCTCGGCCACGAGGCCTCGAGGACCTCGCGGATCCAGGCGTCTGGCGGCAGCGCGGGGGCGGCGCGAGGCCCCGCCGGGCGGCGGCGGGCCGCCGAGGGGCCGTCGTCCCCGTCTCCCTCGCCGTCGTCGGCCTCCTCCTCCTCCTCCTCCTCCTCCCCCTCCTGCTCCTCCTCGTGCGCGTAGTCGTCGTCGGCGTCCAGGCCTTGGGCGCCGCCGTAGTCGGCGTCGTGATCATCGTCCGCCCCGTCGCCCGCCTCCGCGTCGCGCCGGCCGCCCGAGAAGGACCGCCGCGGCGCGCCGGCGGTGGGGCCCAAGGCCGCCTCGCCGCCGCCGCCGCCGCCGCCGCCGCCGCCGCCGCCGCACGTCAGCCGCGCCGCCGCGTACAGCAGGTTGGCGTGCGCCTGCGGCAGCGCCCCCCGCAGCGGCCTCCGCGGGCCCAGGCACCCCTCCTCGCCCCAGATCGCCCGCAGGAACGCGGGCCCCGGGCGCGCGCCGGAGCCGGCGGACGCCGACAGCGCCCAGAGCAGGCTCGAGAGGCCGTGCGCGCCGAGGCCGGCGAGCCGCGGCTGCAGCGCGCGGGACAGCAGCGCGCGCAGGGCGCGGGGCGGGAGCGGGTCGCGCAGCTGGGCGGTAGCCCAGAGAGCCTGGACGAGGGAGACGTCGTCCGGGCCGGAAAAGGGGGGGCGGGAGCGGGAGTGCGAGCGCGAGCGGGAGCGGGAATGGGCGCCCCCGCTTTCGCCGCCGCTGACGACGCCAGCGCCGGCGCCGCCCGCCGCCGCCGCCGCCGCCCGCTCGCCCGCCCCCCGCAGCGCGGCGCGGACAAAGGCGGCGCACCACTGGCGGTACCGCCGCGCGCCCGGGTGCAGCCGCAGCTTGGCGTGCGACCAGAGGGCGAGCGCCACGTCGTCCGGGCTGGCCCGCCCAGCCTCGATCCCGGCCGACACGTGCGCGGCCAGGCGCGCCATCAGGCGCGGCGCCGCCGCCTGCGCCCCCGCGTCGCCCTCGGCGGTTGCGGCGCCGTTGGCCCACCCGCCGCCGCCGCCGCCGCCGCCGCCCGCGCCCCGCCGCTGCAAGAGGCGCGCGACGGCCGCGGCCATCTCGGCGGCCTCGTGCGCCGAGACCGAGGGGCGAACCTCGTCGCGCTCGCGGGCGTCCAGGACCGACTCGACGTCGGCCACGCACGCGCAGGCGCCGAGCGCTTTCGGGGGTCTGCTGCTGCTGCTGCTCCCGCGCGAGGGCCGCGGCGCGGGGCGGAGCGCGCGCGGCGGCAACGGCGGCAACGGCGGCAACGGCGGCAGCGGCGGCGGCGGCGGCGGCGGCCACGGGTCGCCGTGGCTCCCTGGAGACTCGGCTGTTCGTGCTGCGGGCGCTCCGATCAGCGGTGAGGAGGACGCTTGCGACGCCACCGAGAGGGTGCGGGGGACGCCTGCCGGTGTCCCTGCGGCTGCGGGCGTCCTCGGGTGCCGACATGCCGCTCCTCCTCGCTCGCCCGCGGCCGAAACACAGGCAATCGCGCGCCCCGTTCGATGCGCATCCCGGTTGATGGGGACCACATGCGCCTGCTCGACCGGTCGAGAGGACGCCAGCGAGGCCTGGAACGCGTGCCAGCGATGAATGAGCGGAAGAGTCATTTTGCTGTCGTGACTAGACGCGCGCGCGCACCGCCAGAAGAGCGAGCACGCGCGCTAGGGAGCTGGAGGGGTCGGCATGTTCTTGCATTGTTGGCGGGTTGCATGCGTATTCTTAGGCTCGTAGGCCGGGAGGGGAAGATTCCCCTTTTGGGCCGCCGACGCTGGAGCCGACCGGAGCGACGACGACGAGCAGGCGACGACGACGAGCGGGCGCGTTTTGCGACATCGCGCTGCCGCCTGCGCGGCCAGGCAAAAGCGGGCGGGCAGCCTTGTTACGGCGCACGTGCGCGCCCCTAGAGGTCGATGTGCAGCCGCCGAGCCGAGTTCGCGTCAACACGGTCGTCTTTCGCTGCTCCCAATTCACTGTTCCTTTGCCGCCGCCGCCGCCGCCACCTCTTCGGCCTCGCCTCCGTCGTCGCCTGCGCTCTCGCTCTCGCTGCTGCTGGTCTCGCTCTCCTCGCCGCCGTCTCCGAGCTCGCCCGCCGCCTGCTCGAGCGCCGCCAAACGCGCGCGCCTCTCCTCAACCGCGAGCTCGGCCGCCCTCAGCTCGCCAAAGTCCAGGGACAGGGCGACGAACTCTTCGTGCGCGCGCCAGCTGCTAAATGCGGTGGGCAGCAGCGCCGCCAGCTCGGCCTCTTTGCGCGCGGCGACCGGGAAGGCGTGCGACACCGCGATCGGGAGCACGACTGGCGCGTACTTGGGCAGCATCGGCGCGCCCGCCGCCAGCAGCTCGCCGATCAGCCAGCAGCACCTCTCGTAAATGTCATCGGCCTCATCTAAGCCGCACTCTGTCAGTTCTTCAGCGACAGATCGACAGCGCTGGAACCTTGATGGCCAAACACAGAGCGCCGCGTTTTGGCAGACGAGCGCCGCAGGATCTCCTGAAAGACCGGCTAGGGCTGGTCGTCAAGCCACATGCTGTAATCATCGGTTCCGCAAGCCTCGATCAGGGGCGTGCGTCCGCCGGTGTCAATGATGTCGACGGAGGCGCCTCGGTCAAGCAGCAGCCGAACCACCGCCGGCTTACCGCATGACAAACTGCAAAAAAGCGCCGTGAGGCCGTCTTTCGCGCGAGCGTCGACGTTCGCGCCCGCGTCCAGCAGCAGCAGTGCAGCATCGCCGCCGTCTCCGTTGCGCCCGCGATAAAATCATAGCAGAAATGCAACGCGGTGCGACCATACTCGTCGGTCTCGTCGACGGGCGCGCCCGCCTCCTCGAGCAGGAAGCGACCAATGCAGACGTTGTTGTGCGCAGCTGCCACCATCAACGGCGTGTCCCCCTCGTTGTTGAAGACGCCCGAGACGCGCGCGCCCGCCGCGAGGAGAAGGCGCACCGCGACCAGCTCGCGCGCCTCCTCGCCGTGGTTGCGACGCTGAATGAGCCAGAAGATTGGAGAGTTGTCGGCCGAGTCCAGCGCGTTGGCGTCGGCGCCGCCCTCCGTCAACAGGACCTCGAGGCAGCCGACCTGCACCGGGCCGCAACGCGCGGCGGAGGAGGGGTCGACCGGCGTCGGCGCGAGGCAAAAGTGGGCGAGCGTGCACGATTCGGTGGGTGCGCCCGATCGCCGACGCACGTTCCATTGGATCTCGGCCTTGGCGCTGTGCCGCTTGCGCAGCAGCGCGCGCACGCTCTCGACCAGGCCGTACGCGATGCAGACGGCCAAGGCCGGCAGACGGCCGTCGAAGATCCCACCGATGTCCGCGCCGGCCTCAACCAGCGCGCCGACCAGGTCACCGCGCTCCTGGCGGTGAGCGGCCTGCAGCGGCGTCTCGTCGGTGTCCTCTCCTCCATTTTGGTTGACGTCCTGCACGCGCCGCTGCTCGTCTCCCTGTGCGCACAGGTCGATCACGCGGTGCACCTCCTCGGCACTCTCGCCCGCCGCGACCGCGCAGTAGACGCGTCCGCTGCATTCGTCCTCAGCGGCGGTGGCGCTGACGTTGCGGTCGCCGACGCCAAAGTCCCTGCTGCTGCCGGCGGGCGCTGCTGCCGCCATGCTTGTCGGTCGGCGAGGGTAAAGGGGTTTGTCGAGTTTCCTCCTGGGATGGGGAGTGCGGGCACCAGGTCGCTAGCAAGAGAGCGTTTCTCTCTTTTGTTTTTTGGAGGGAGGAGGAGCGAGCGCGCGGCGACGCAATCGACGAGAGACAAAATTGCTTTCCAAGAGCTGTGACGCTTGTGCGGGAAGCGGATGGGGGAGATTGTTTATCGTCGTGAGTGTTGATGTGTGAGAGAGCGCAGGCCGCTTCTTGCTGGCGATAAAGAAGGAGGGTCTGGAAAGGAGTTTCAGCCGCCGCCGCCGCTCCCTCTTCTTTTCGTCGCTTGCGCCGAGCGGCCGAGCGGCGACGAAAGAGAGAGAGAGAACGCCGCCGCGGCCCCGCTCGCCCCCCTGGCTCTTCGCTCGTCGGTCGCTCGCGCGCTCCCCAATCTTCTTCTGCTGGTGATCGTGCTCCCCCTCCTCGCTGTCGCTGGCGACGTCGGATCAGCCGCCCCTGCCAGCCGCTGCGAGAGCCACGCCCGGCCACGCACGGGCCCCTCTCCCGTTCCGCGCGCTACTGCGCGCTCCCGGACCAGAAAATCTACGCCGCAGGGCGGCGTAGATTTTTCTTTGTTTTTGCCCCTTTCCTTAGTTTCGGATCGTGGACGAGCCGCATGAGCAAACACGTGCCAGCATGTGCCGCAAATCTACGAAATGCGAGACCTTATACCGCAAAAAAGCCTAGCTGAGGCCCCCGAAGCGATCGACCGGGACGGCAGCGACCTTTTTTTTGCAATCGATGAGTCGAGCTGCAACTGACCCAACGACTAATCGTGTGTTTGCACAATGCGCCGAAACACAGGCATGCGTCAGCGCACCAGCGTGAGGCCACGCTGTGCGCGGCGTCTGCGTACGCGCCGGTGTCGCTCGGCGCTCGATCCACGCGGGCACAAAAACTGATAGAGAGAGCACAGACGAAGACGTTGACGATAGACAGGTCGACGACTATCAGGTCTCGCTGGGAATCGAACCCAGGTTTGCAGATTCAGAGTCTGCGGTGATAACCGCTACACTACAAGACCGATTTAACGAGTACTTTTCGTCCTCAACAAGCGATTTATTGGTATATGAAGAGCGTCTCCCGAGGGGAATCCAATATTTGATGCTTCAGATTTGCATCCTCTGTCCGCGCCATCGCTGATACGTGGACTGCACTTGTCTTCCTTTACACATCATCGAGCGGCGACGTCTCCCATCCCTGATCGCGCGCGACCCAGGAGATTGCGAGCAGAGATCCACAAAAAGGCCGCGAGCTCGCGCCGCGGCCTTTCGGACGAAATAAGGGGAAGAAGGGCAACGCGCGGGGAAAGGAGACGAGCCCGTAAGACCCGTAGCCTCTCGACGCCCTGCTGACACCGCCCACGCATGCATTGCTCTCTCCAAAGACAAAAAACCACGAAAGCAAACCGCAAAGCAGCACAAAAAACTGAATCTTCCAAAAAAAGGGTTGCGCGACACGACACGACGACGACGGGCCCCCTCGAAAGAATTTATCCGCGCCCGCCCTCCTTTTACTTTCTCGTTCCCGTCCGTCGAAGGGCAACAAGACAGAAGCAACGGGCGCGGAACATCCCGGGTGCGCGTCGCGCGCGCACGCCTTAAAATCTGAAAGGGCAGTTGCCACAAGATCTTCGCAGTTCTCTTCTGAAAACACAAAATCACCCACCCACCCTACAGGGCCATGGCGGCGGCTGCGGCCATCAAGGCGGCGGCCGTGAGCGCGGGCGCGGCGGCCGAGCTGGCCGCGGCCGGGGGCGCGGTCGCGGCAGTGGCGGCCGTGGACTCGGCGGTGCCGACGGCCGCGGTGCCGCCGGGGACGGCGAGGGCGGCCTTGCTGCTGTACTCGCACGAGATCTTCTCGATCTCGAGGTCGGGGGTGGTGCGGTCCCCGATCTGTTTTTTTTTGAGTTTGTTTTTTTGTTTTTTGAGAGGAGGTTTTTTCCGAGGAGCGGGCGGCGTTTGTTCGTGAGCGAGGGGAGGGCGTGTTTGGTGGTGGCGGAGGCGGTGGTGACGTCGCGAGCGGAATGCTCGAGGCGTCCTTGTCTCGCTGGACGGCGGCGATCTCGGCCTCTCAAGGTTGCAGGGCCAAACAGAAACTCACAAGACACGAACCAACAACACAAAAAAAAATCAAAAAAATCTCACCTCGTCGTTCAGGTTGCGGCGGCGGAGCATGTCCTCGCAGTGGTCGCGCAGCTCCTCGAGGGCGGCGGGGCCGGCGGTGGCCGGGGTGCACGCGAGGGTGATGGACGACTCGGTGTTGACGGCGGTGGACTTGTCCTGGACGCCGAGGACTTTTTTTTGGGGGGGGGGGGGGGGGAAGAGAGGCGGGGCGTCAGTGCGATCGTCGACGAGGGGAATACGGCTTGGCCGCGAGAAGCAAAAGCGGACGCGCCAACAAGGAGGCGGGAGAAAGCAGCGACAGAAAGCTGCCCTCGCGTCGCAAAGAACGACGGGAAACGAATTTGGCGGCGACAGAGGGGACGGGCGAAAGACGCCTCGGGAGAAACAAAACAAAGCAAAAAGCGGCGCGCCCTCGCGGGAGCGCGAAGAACGACGGGGGCCAAAAATCCGAGCGCAAGACGCCTCGGGAGAGACAAAAGAAAACAAAAAGCCAAAGACTCACCCTTGACGTTGGCCTTGGGCACCTTGCACAGCACCGCAGCGACCTCCTCGACGACGGCGGCCTGGTTCTTCTGGAGCTCCGCTACCTTGTTGTCAAAGACGATGGAGACTGTTTTTGTTTGCGGCGTGCGTTTGTGGTGTCGTTGCGAGGGGGGGGGGGGACGTTGAGAAGCAAAGACCGGCGCGCGAGCGGCGTCTATTATAGGGGCGCTGTCGTCGTTTCAAAAATCGGTCGTGCCGATAAAAATCCGCCCCAAACAGCCAACTACTCACCCTTGACGATGTCGTCGCCGGCCTTGGGGTCGGCCGTGGCGACGGCGCCGACGGCTGCGCGTTTGGGAGGGGGGGCGGGCGGGGAGGGGGGAGGGCAGCATTGGGGCGCGGGACGGACGAAAAGAGAGAGGAGAGACAAACGGGCAAAAAAAAAACCAACTCCTCCGCTAACGAATGTAGGCGCGCGCCTGCGGGTGCAGACGCCGTCCGTGCGCGCGCGCGTCAGGTCCGGCACCGCGCAACTAGGCGAACTTTGCGGGCCGCGCGCGGCGCCGCGCACTCACCGAGGAGCGCCATGGCGCAAACGAAAACGAAGCCCTTCATTTTTGATGGAAACAAGAAGGAGAGAGAGAGTAGTGGCCGCGCTTGCTGTGTTTGGGGGTGTTTCCTTGTTAGTACGAGGGCTAAACAAGGGTGTCGCGCGGTCCCCTGCTCTTGAGGAGCGGAGGGGCGGGGCAGCCGCGCGGAATGGCTGCTGGATTTTTCGCTCGCTGCGTCGCCGCCAACTTGGTCGTCCTCCCCCTCCTCCTCCTGCCGATCGCCGCCGCCGCCGCCTCCGCCGCCGCCGCCGCTCGCCGCCGCCGCCGCGCGCTCGGCCGAAGGCTCGGCGGCGGCGTGCGCGACGTCTCGCGCAGCAGCCGCAGCAGGCGCTGGACAAAGGGCCGCGGCGGAGGCGGCGGCGGCGGCTGCTCGCCCCCGCGAAATGCCCCCGCCCCCTCGTCCAGCCATCCGCCTCGCGCGCCGCCCGGGCTCTCAAACTCGCGCAGCGCGCGGAGCAGGCGGCGGCGCTGCTCCGCGGCCGCGCGCTCGACCTCGACCGCTTCGGCGAGCGCGTTCTCAGCCCGCCGCACGGCGATCTCGCGCACGCGCGCCTCGAGGTCCGCGGACGTGGTCCCGCTGCTCTTCCTGCCGCTGCTGCTGCTGCTGCTGTTTTTAGCTGGGGGGTTGTTTTCGGGGCCCCTTGCAACGTCGTCGCTCGGCCCCGGCCCGGGGGCGGCCGCCGACGCTGCCGCCGCCGCCGCCGCCGGTCGCCGCCGCGCCGCGGAGAGAAGAGCAAACAAGCACTGCATTTGAAGGGGACTGTTTTCGCACGATGGATGGATAACCTGTCCAAGTGGTTCGTTTGTGATGTAAGCGCGGCGTCGCCGCCCACTTGCACCCGAAACTAAACCTCCAGGGCGGCGGGAACGAAGAACGGCCGAGAGGTGAGAGAAAAGGGAGAGGAAAAGAGGCGCGACGCCCTTGTTTTTTTGGGAAAGAAAAAAGGGGGGGGTCCGCCGACAGGTTGCTGCGGGGTGATGCTTGAGCGATGGGGGGGGATCAGGAAAAGAGCATAGGGGGATACGGAGGGACGGGACGCAGCGAGACGGCGAGAAAATGACGGTGAGAGGGCGAAGAAAAAGAAGGAAGGGAAGACGGCGGCCGCCGGTCGAGAGAAACCAAAAGAACAGTTTTTCTCTTGTGTTTTTCAGTGCGCCTTGCCGCCGCCGCCCTCGCCGCCGCCGCCGCCGCCCAGCAGCGCCACCGACTCGACGTCGGCGCCCCCGCCGCCGTGCGCCTTGCCGCCCGCCTTGCCCCCGCCCCCGCCGCCCGCCGCCGCCGCCAGCGCCTTGAGCAGCGCCGCCTGCCCGCCGCCGCCGCCGCCGCCGCCGCCCGCCGCCGCCGCCTCGCGCCGCACGTGCGCGCCGCCGCCGCCCATGCCGCCGCCCTCCAGCCCTCCCGACCCGGGCGCCCCGGACGACCCCCCGGGAGAGGCGCCGTACCCGACGTCGCCCCCGACGCCGACACCAATGCCGCCGCCGGCCGCCAAAGAAGCCGCCGCCGCCGACGACAAAGACGCCGACGCCAACGCCGCCGCCGACGCCACCGCCGACGCCGACGAGGAAGGCAGCTTGCTCCGCCGCTTGGACTCGGAGTAGAGGAACACGCCGGCCACCGTCACCGCGTAGCCCAGGCACCCGCGCGGCGTCACGTGGTTCTTGAACATGAACACGCTCACCACGGCCGCGATGACGCCCTTGCAGTTGCCCAGGACCTGCAGCGTCAGTGCTGACGTGTACTTTGTCACCAAAAAGTTGGTCAGATTGACGGCGTACGCCAGGCACGAATTTCCCAGCAGCCACCAGAAGAAGTTGGGCGACGCCTCCACCAGGGCGCGGGTGGTGGCAAAGGCGGTCGGCTCGAGCAGGGCCGTGGCCGGCAGCAAGAGCAAGACGGAGAAGCAGCTCATGTAGAACAGCAGCGACATGGGGTCGAGCTTTTCGGCGGCGTCGGTAAGCAGCATCGATTGGACGACGCTCTTGAGGGCGCGCCCGGCCGTCGCGCTCACGCACGCCGCAAACCCCAGGGCGTGGAACGACGGCTCGGCGCCCGTGGCCACGATCACCCCGCCAACCACAGGGGCGAGGGTCAAATAGGTCAGTGGGGTCTCGCGCGCGCCCATGAGCGCCGCCGCGAACAAGGCGGTGAAGACGGGCGTCATTGCCCCAAGCATCTGATTGAAAGATACAGGGATGTACTTTAGGCTCAGGTTTCCGAGGACGATCGTCGTGCAGAAGAGCGCGCTCAGGCCGCACACTTTTCCAAGCTGCCGCCGGCTGCGCAGGGGGCGTATGGGCGTCAGCTCGCCGAGCGACAGGACGTAGCCGAGGGTGGCGCAGGCGAGCATGTGGCACAGGGTCAGGAAGACGGGCTGGCGAAAAGGGGTTCCACTAAGTAGCCACTTGTTCAGGAGGAGCACGCCGATGTTGGACGTGTACCACAGGAAGACGATGGCCAGGGTGAAGGCGAGGCGGGCTAAAGGGGTGCGGCCGCCCGGGTTGGCGCCGCTGAAGAGGGGCGTGCCGCCGCGGGGCGGCAGCGACGAGAGCGGGTGGCCGCCCATTCTTGCGTCGGGCGGGGGGAAAGGGGCGGGCGGCGTCGCCGGCGACGCCGGTTCGGTGTGGGCCTCGCTTCCGTCGACGTCCGCCGGGGAGGAGGAGCAGGGCGTGCCGGTGTTGTTGTTGTTGCGTAGGTTGTTGTTGTTGCTGGTGTCGCCGCCTGGGTAGGGGGAGCAGCGGCCGACGACGCGCGACCGTCGCGACGAGGGGCGGAGAGGACGGCGGCGACGGGCCGACGGCGGCGGCAGAGGCGCGACGGCGGCGGCGTGCGGGCGGCGCGGCCGAGGCGGCTGCTGCTGCTGCTGCTGCTGTAGGGGCTGCTGCTGGAGGCGCCGCGTGGTGATCACGGGGTCCTCGAGGGGCGCTCAGAGGTTGATGCCTGGGGCCAGGCTCTTCGCGACTTGAGAGGAGCTTGCGACGGAAGCAAGAGAGGCAGAAGCAGCCTCTTAGGTGCCTCGGTCTCTCTGTCTTCCCACTGACGCAACCACCAAAAAGTTTCAAACGCCTCTGTGCTGTCTTTGCGCGGGTGTCGCAGCGCGCGCTCCCTAGGTTGGGGTCGCGAGGTGCTCGGGACGGCTTGACGGCCAAACAGGTGGGCTCGTCAAAGCAGCGCGCGGGGCAGAAAAGAAAATCGACCAGCGAACAGTGGGAATTTGCGGTGTACGCCGCTCCTCCTCTCTCTTTGAGCGTGGCTGACGCGACAATCCGTCGGTTTGGGGGAGGGAGCAAAGTGTCACGAGGTTTGGAAGGGGCGGGGTTTGACGAGGGCTTTGGGGAGGGAGCGCTGGTTTGTTGCGCGAACAAGACGAGGCGCAACCGTCGTCCGGCGGGCGTCGGCGCCGGCATCGCTCTTTTCTCCCGAGCCGCCTCCCTCCCTCCCGCGAGAAACCAGAAACCAAGACGCGCGTTCACTGCCCTCGGCCCTTATTTCCCTCCCCCTCCCCCTTTCCTCTTTCCCCTCTAAACGACGCGAGAGGATGATAATGGCGTCTGATTAAGCAACGCCGCGACTCAATCATCGCTCAGAACGACCGCAGGGGAGAAAAAAATCTCCCTATTCGTGGGACGACGACAAAAAACGGCGACGGAGAAGAGAAAAAAACGAGAGAAACGCTGCAAGCCCTCAGAAACACACAAGTCTAGAAACTCACTAAAGAACAATGTCGTCCCTCGTCCACCTGCCCAACGAAATCTTAAGCCTGGTCATGGCCGCCCTGGACCTCCCCGACCAGGCCTCGGCGCGCCTCGGCGCCTCCGTGCTCGCGGCCGCGTCTGCGCCCCGCTTTGGCGCCCTCGCCGCCATCGCTCGCCGGGCCCGCGCCGCACGCAGGTCCGCGCGCACCACCCTCCTCCTCCGCCAGTCCCTGGCCCTGCACGTGGTGGCCCACGACCAGCTCGGCGCCGTCGCCGAGGAGGCGCAGGCGGAGGCCGACCTCGTCGAGGCCGGCGGCGAGGCGGCGGCCCCCGCCGCCGGCCTGCTCGGCGACGTCGCGACCGCAGCCGGCGCCGCCACCGCGCGCCGCTCCGCCGCGGCCGCCCGCGCCCTCCGCCGCCGCGGAGCCAAGCTGGGCCTGGCGTCGTCTCGCGCCGCACTCAACCTGGCTCGGGCGCTGATCGCGGGGGCCGCCCCCGCCCTGCTCCCGCTCCCCTCGCCGCTGCCGCCGATGCTCGGCCGAGAGGACGCCTGCCGAGAGATCGCGTCGCTGCTGTCGCTGTCGCCCGACCCCGTGCTCGACCTCTGCAGCGCGGCACACAACGCCATGGCGCGCGCGGGCGAGCACCCTCCTCTCCCGCCGCCCCGCTATCTTGCTAGCGACGACGGCGGCGGCGGCGACGAGAGCGACGACGGCGGCGAAAGCGGCATTGACGGGAGCGACGACGGCGACGGCAGCGGCGGCAACGAGAGCGACGAATACGGCGGCAGCGACCTGCTCCTTTCCTTCTTGGACGCTGGCAGCGACCAGGGCCACGAGGCGAGTGAGGAGCAAGACTTAGACGAGGGCGACGACGACGGCGACGACGAGGGAGCCGCCGCCGCCGCCGCCGCCGCCGCGCCGTCGGGCCCGCTGGCGCCGCTGCGCCGAGAGATGGCGCGCCGCCGCGCCCTGATCACGCTTTCTGTGCGGACCGAGGTCGCGGACGTCCTATCGATCGCGGCGCCGCGGCTGTGGCCGGACCAGGGCGGCGAGCACGGCGACGACGAGAACGACGACGAGCACGGCGAGGGCGCCGGGCCGATCCTGCTTCCGCAGCCGTCGCAGCAGCAGCAGCAGGCGGACGGCGGCGGCGAGGGCGGCGGCAGCGCCCCCTCATCCTCCATGTTTGTCGACGCGGGGGTGCAGACGGCGGGGGGGCAGGGCTGGGGGCCGAGTCTGGCGATCGTGCAGGCGCTGAAGCGGGACTTTCTGTTGATGGCGCTTGGCGCGGGCGAGGAGGGGGGCGCAGGCGCGGGCGAGGGCGCGGGCGAGCGCGGCGACAGCGGCAACGACGCCCGCTCTGCCTTCCCCCGCCAGGGCCCGCGGCGCTCGACGACCGAGACGCTCTATCTCCTGCAGCACTTTCTGAGGCGCGAGCTCGAGTCCTGGGAGGGCTTGCCGGTGCCGCTTTGAGAGTGAAAAATCGTAATTTTTGGCGGCGGCGGGCGTTCTTTTCCTTTTGTTTTTCTTCGGTCGAGTTTCCGCGCGACCAGTTCCGCGCGTCGCGTGTTTTTCGAGAGAGAGAGAGAGAGAAATAGAACGTCCGATCCTTACACATCATAGGGTCTCGGCCAGCGTGTACTTTCGACGGACGCCGGAGAGAGCGCGTCGGCCAGGAGCGGAAAAAGCGACGGCGGTCGGCCGGGCCGGCGGGCGGGCGGGCGAGCCAAGGAGCCCCCAAAAAGACGTCCTCTTGGGAACGCGATACGCCCGCCCTTCCCTCCCGCCGTCCCCATCGAGTCGCCGACCTCACTTGTCCGCCACCCGCACGATCTCGCTCACCGCGAACCGCTTGGTCTTGCTCATCGGCTTGCACCCCGTGACCCGCACCACGTCCCCCAGCCCCGCGCCGAGCAGGTCGTGGCAGGCGAACCGCTTTGTGTCGCGCACGCGCTTCTGGTACACGGGGTGGACGACGAGGCGCTCGACCGCGACCACGGCGGTGCGGGCGCCGGGCACGCTGACGACGGTGCCCTGGAGCACCTGGGCGGCGGCGACCACGACGAGGGCGGCGCGCGCGCGGGGGGCGGCGGCGGCCGCGCGGGGGGCGGCGGCGGCGCGGCGGGCGGCGAGCATTTTTCCTCAGGGGGGGGAAAAGGACACGGGGGTAAGAGACGCGGTGTCTCTGTGCGGAGGATGCGGCCGCGGGCGGGTCGATGGGCGCGGTGCGAGGGTCGTGCGCCGGTCGCGGGGATCGACGGAGCGCGAGGAGAGGGGGGGCGCGCGCGGAGAAGAGAGGGAGGGGCGGCGGCCGAGTGTTTTTGGGGCAAAATTGCGAGGCTTTGGAACGCCTCTCGATTGTGTCGAGTGCAAAAGAGGGTGGGGGTCGATGCGGGACTGGTGTGGATGTGTGTGTGCGAGAGAGGTATCCGTCCGCGCGCGCACCTCTTGATGGAGTCGAGGAGCTCGGCTCCGGCCCTGGTGGCCGGCGGCGACGTGGGAGCGGGCCGCCGCCGTTATCGCCGCCGCCGCCGCTGCCGCCGCCGCCGCCGCCGCCGCCGCCGCCGCCGAGGCCGAGGCCGAAGGAAGAGAGCGACACAGCGCGCTGCATTTCTACTCGCCATCACTAGTCAGTCCCCAGACGCGCCCTCTTGATCCGAGTCTCGCCGCCCGTACACCGCCCTCACGTGCTCGTGCGGGTAGGTGCGCCCGCACAGCTCGCACGGGCGGTCGCCGTCGCCCTCCTCCTCCTCGTCGCCGCCCTCCTCGTCGTCGCTGCCGCGGCTGCCGCTGCCGCTCCCCTGGTTCGGCAGCACCCCCGCCCGCCGCAAAAAGGCGTCCACGCGGTCCTCGACCAGCGCGCCATCGGCACAGAAGCGCGCCACGGGGGCGCACGCCACCGCCACCACGACCGGAGGGGGACGGGTCGACCCCTCTTCGTCTCCGCCGCCGCCGCCGCCGCCGCCGCCGCCGCCGCTCGCCGCCAACCCCAGCTCGTCCGGTCCGCCCGGCGCCAGCACCACCAGCGCCGGCAGCGAGCGCGCGCCCGCCGAGGCGGCCAGGCCGAGGTCGCGGCACAGGGCCAGGCCCGCGGCGGACGGCGCCGCGGCCGCGCCGATGGGCGCGCGCAGGAACAGCACGCCGCCGCCGCCCTGCTGTCTCCGCCGCCGCCGCCCAAAAGACGCCCCGCCGCCGCTGCCGCCGCCGCCGCCGCCGCCGCCGCCCCCGCCCGCTCTGGCCGCGGCAGGCATCAGCGCCCGCGCCAGCTCGGCCAGCCGCTCGTCCAGCTGCGCCCCGGCGTCGTGGCCGTCCGCGGCCAAATGCAGCACGCAGGGCGACCCGCTCGCGGCCGCCACGGCCAGCGCGCTCGCGGGCGCCGCCGCGCCGACGTCGACGAGGCGGCCGAACCCCTCGCCGGCGTCGGCGGCGCGGCTGGCCGCGCGGCGCCGGAGCTCGGCCAGGCGCGCCTCGCGCAGGCGCGCGATGGCCTCCCCTTCGTCCGAGTCGTCGGAGCCGTCGCGAGACGACCGCCGAGCGGCGGCAGCGGCCGCGGCCGCCGTGCGCTCGCGCTCGAGGCCTGCCGCCACCGCGCGCGGGTCGCGCGGCGCGGCGCGCTCGAGCGCAGGCGCCGCCGCGCGGTCGGCCGCGGCGAGCGCGCCGCGCAGCTTGGCCGCCTGGCGCTGCTCCTTGAGGTCGCGCGCGCAGCAGGAGGACAGCGTCGGGTCCGAGAGGGCCATCTCGGCGAGCTCGCGCTCGCACGCGGCCGCGGACGCGTCCGCGCGCGCCTCGCCGGGGCAGCAAGGTGCTGCCGCTGCTGTTCCCGCCATCAGATTGCTGTTTGTTCCCTCACCAGCCCACTTAGAGAATCCCACCGCCGCTTATGTAAGTGATCGAGGGACCAGGAGGCGCGCCGTCGTCTCTCTTTCAAGCTTGAAAGGGTTGCTACAGATTTGTGAGTCCCGGGTCGATCCATCGACCGAGCCGGATTCGAGCGTCGCCGCTTCAAGCGTCGTCGGTCGCCGTCGGCGCTGTGAACTACCTGGCCTCGCGGGTCCCCAGCCCCTTTTACACAACGACACGGTGCGAGCACACGCACATACAATCAGGCACAACCACCCGCAGCATTGTCACTTGCAAGGAGAGAGGCAACAGAACAAGAGCCGACAGCACGACAGCACGACAGCACGACAGCACGACACCTCCTGTGGTTTCTCCGCCGCGCGCGCCCGCCTCTGCGCGCACGCGCAGCACGCGAGGGTGCGCGCGCTAGACAGACGTGAGGCGCGCCTCCTCCTCGAGGCGCGCGGGCAAGGGAGCAGGAGACCGCACGAACGTTGATCGAGACACAAAACGAACTCACGCGATCGCAATCGTCCGGCACCAACCACGATGGCGGCGCGCGACGACACCACGCTGGCCGAGTTCATGGCCATCACGGACGCGGGCGAGTCCACGGCCGTGCAGATGCTGGACTCTTGCGACTGGTCGCTAGAACAGGCCGTCCAGCTGTTTTTCGCGAGCGGCGGCGCGGCCGACGCGCCCCGAGCCGGCGGCGGCGCGGGCACGTCCGCAGGCGGCGGCGGCGGGGGCGGCGGCGGCCGCTTTGCCGACGCCTTTGGCGACGACGACGAGGACAACGTGCGCGCGCCCATGCCCACCAAGGTGGACCGGCTGTACGGCGGCGGCGAGGGCGGCTACGTGCCGCTACACCACCACTACGGCGGCGGCGCGGGCGGAGGCGGCGGCGGCGCGTTCGACGCGCACGCGGCGGCCCTGCATGGCCTAGGCGGCGGCGGCGGCGGCGGCGGCGGCGGCGGCGGCGGCGGCGGCGGCGGGCGGCGCGGCGACATGGCGGCGCTGGACCCCGGCCCCGCGCACATCGACGTGTTCCGCGCGGGCGGGGCCGGCGGCGGCGCGCCCGGCGGCGGCGGCGACCCCTCTGCGCCGGCGGCGGCCGCCGGCGCGGCCGACGGCGAGGCCGCGGCCGGCGGCCTCGGCCTCGCGTCGCTGTTCGAGCCGCCCGTCGACCTGCTCTTCCGGGGCGGCTTCGACGCCGCCAAGCACGAGGCGTCCGACCAGGCCCGCTGGCTCCTCGTCAACGTGCAGTCCGCGGGCGAGTTCGCGTCGCACCGCCTGAACCGCGACACCTGGAGGCACCCGCTCGTCTCGGACGTGGTGCGCGCCTCGTTCGTCTTCTGGCAGGCGTATGGCACCTCGCCCGACGGCGGGCGGGTGGCGCGCGCCTACGGCCTCGGCGCGCTGCCCGCGGTGATGGTCGTGGACCCGATCACGGGGGCGGCGGTTTGGACGTCGGCGGCGGCGCGGCGGTCGGCGGCGGGCGGCGGCGGAGGGTTTGTCTCGCCCGAGACGCTGCTCGAGGAGCTCGCGCCCTTCACGGACTGCGGGCCCAGCGACCCGGGCGCCGCGGCCCTGGCCGCGCGCCACGAGCGCCGCCTCAAGGCCGGCGCCGCGAGCGCGGCCGGCACGAGCGGCGGCGGCGGCGGCGGCGGCGGCGCGGGGAGGAGTGGGCGCGGCGGCGGCGGCGCGAGCGTGCCCGCCGAGTTTATGACCGAGGACGAGCAGCTCGCGGCGGCGCTGGCGGCGAGCTCGCGCCCGACGGGCGGTGGTGAGGGGGCGGCGGGCGGGCAGGACTATGGCGACGAGGACGAGGAGGAGGAGGAAATGGAGGCAATGGAGGAGGAGGAGGAGGACGACGAGGGCGGCGGCGGCGGCGGCGGCGGCGGCGGCGGCGGCAGCAAATCCAGCGGCCGCGGCGGCAAGCCCCCCCCCGGCGCGCCCGCCGACCTCGACGAGGCCGCCATCTGGGCCGAAGTCGCCCGCCGCGAGGCCGCCGCCGCGCGCCCGAGCCCCGCGCAGGTCCGCGCCGACGCCGCCGCCCGCCTCGGCCCCGAGCCCGCGCCCGGGTCTGCCGGCGCCTGCCGCGTCGCCGTGCGCCTGCCCGACGGCCGCCGCCTCGCGCGCGCGTTCGACGGCGCGGCCGACACGGTCGGCCGCCTGCGCGACCTGTGCCTGTCCGAGTGCGACGAGGCGGCGGGCGGGCGCGCGTTCGCGCTCGCAGAGGGCGTGCCCGGCTCCGCCCCGTTAGACTGGGCACGCGACAGCGGGCGGACGCTGGCCGAGGCGCGGCTGGCCAACGTGCAGCTGGTGCTGCGGTGGGCGTCGGACAACTGAAGGGACGACGGGGGGGGGAGAGAGGGGGGGCTTGCTGTCAGAGGGGAGTGGGGGGGGACGGGCGGGCTTTTTTTAGAGAGGGCTCGACAAGGAAAGTCGGAGGCGGCGGCGCCGCCGCGTCTTTTTTTCTTTTGCTTCGTTTGCTGCGCGCGCGTGCAACACCGCGCTTCCGGGCGAGA
>Ga0209390_10001139_pt1 | contig 52550 bp, 51 predicted proteins | sample BON01_FD_187212 | JGI IMG/M metagenome (GOLD analysis project Ga0209390, IMG submission 187212) | Freshwater microbial communities from Lake Bonney liftoff mats and glacier meltwater in Antarctica - BON-01 (SPAdes) (version 2) | ecosystem: Environmental > Aquatic > Freshwater > Ice > Glacier...
GTTTCGATGCCCACCCCGACGACCCAGTTCCTGGTACCGAAATATCGTTGGCGGCGATTAGCCCGAAACTGTTCGACTCGGTTCAGCAAGACATCGGCATGCGCATCTGGCCGCAACTGCAGCAACACTGGCCGTTGATCGACTACCACGGCATCAATGACGCCTTTATCATCAAGTACGAAGTTGGCGGGCAAGAAGAGTTGCGCTTGCACCACGACGTCGCGCAGGTTTCGGCCAGCGTAAAACTCAACGACGGTTACACGGGCGCCGAACTCGAGTTTCCGCAGCAGGGCATCAGCACTGCGAGCGTTGCGGTCGGTTCGCTAGTGGCGTGGCCGAGCCTTGTCACGCACCCGCACCGCAGCAACAGGATCACGAGCGGCGTCAAGTACAGCCTCACAATTTGGTGCGAACTGCCACTCAGCCTGAGATGATCAGGCTTTCTAGCGAGTATTCGTTTGCCTATGTCTTTCGGCGCACCTGAAGGTGACGGTCTTGCGCGTTTAGGCAAGTGCCATCTAGAAGGTTGAAGCGCCAGCCGTGCAAGGTGCAGACCAGTTGATCGCCATCGATCTCGCCAAACTGCGAAAGATCGGCCTCGCGGTGCGGGCATTTTCTCTGCATGATGTAGTCGCCGAGCTCTATTTCTTCAGAGCACTCTGTCTGCGGCAATAACCTGCGCACCGCTTCGGCTTCGGCACGGCGCATACGCTCGACCGACAGCGATTTAAAAAAGTTATACAGGTATTCGTTGTAGCCGCCCTCGCGCCAGGCGCTGAAGCGACACGATAAGAACAATGCGTTCGACCAGTCGATTGCGTTCTTGGCGACAACCGCCTCTACTAGTGGCCGCGCGATCTTAAACCTAAAACCAAAAGGCTGATCGATGTGCTGGCTTATTGTCCCGTTAGTGAAGTCGATATGAATCTGGATGTCGCCGAGATCGAGGAGGCATCCAGCGCCAATCGCGGCGCGCAGAGTTGGCGCCATCGCGAGCAGCGGATGCCACCAGGCCTGCAGTGTGGCGACGAGGTCGGTCTTCGCCGTCGGCCACGAGGCCTTGTGTTGCGCTAACCACGGACTCCAGTCGGCTTGGTAGCCGCGCAAGTATTCGGCCTTATTCTCGAATGGCTCCATTACCGCCCTGTCGTCGAGCGGGTGGGTGACAGCGATGTTGGCTCGAGTTACCTCGATCGTCGTGCCAGGGATGTTGATGGTCGCGCTGGTGTTGCCGACTAGGCGCAGGCGCGAGATGAACTCGGTCTGATCGGGGAAAATTGAAATCTCGTCTCCGCTAATCACATTGAAGCGAAACAAATCGTCGTCTAGAAAACATGGCGGCCCCGCCGATGGCACGACCACGCGTGCGCCGAGCGCATTCACGTAATGAACCGCGCGGCTGAACTGGCTCTCGACCTTGGTCGTGGTGAGTGCGCGCTGATTTTCTTCGCTCTCCTCGTAGACCATCGGGTACCAGATCGCGCCGCTGAATTGCAGCCAGTGCATATCGATCGGGCCGCCTTCGAGAAGTTTGGCGATGTCACCGATGCGGCAGTCGTTTTGATTGACGAGCCGCGACTCGCCGTCGCTGATCACGATCGCCGAGTCGCCGCCGGGACCATCTGTAATCGCCGACTCGACATGTATCGAAACCGTTAATCCATCACCGAGGTCTGTCTCTTCGCCGTTGCGCGTCCGAATGAATTGCGTGAAACCGAGTCGGCTTAGCTGGCGCTCGAGTTCGCGGGTTGCGAAATCAGGCAACAGCACCGGCGTGCGCTTGTCGACATGTCGTGCGAGCCATGTTTCGTCGAGATGGTCGCCGTGCTGGTGCGATATATACAGGTATGAGGGTCGCTTGAGTTCGGCGCGAAGTTCGTTGCTTAACTGGTCATTGCGCGGGAATGGAAACCACGAGCCAAAAAACGCTGGTTCGAACCACGGGTCGCAGACGATTGTTGCTTGGCGCGTGCGCACCAAAATGCCCGCGTGACCGAGCGAGGTTGCCCTCATCGAGAATTAGGCAACCGGTGGGTCTGTGAACTGCTGGCCAGAGCGGGCGACGTGGTCTGTCCACTCGTCGCCGTTCCAGTAACGCAGCTCATAGCGACCCGAAGGGTCCGCGTACCAGTTTGCGGGCACTGGCGCGCTGGGTACCGCCGTCGTGGTTGTTGCGGTTGATGATGTGTTGATGGCTTGCACAGTGGGGCTCGGCGTCGACGCGTTGGTGGCAGCAGTTGTCGGACGGCGCAAGAACGCGCAATAACGACCGTCGAATGTCGGCACGATGCTGACGACTTCCCAACCTTCGGCAGACTTTTTTGTCAGTTCTGCAGCGAGGGCCTCGGGGCTGGAGTTGTAAGGGTTAAATGCCACATACTCAAACATGGGTTTTAGGTTAGTGGCGCGTAAGGCATTTGAATAAGTGCCGCGAATAAATGAAGCGAATCTGACAACACAACGCGCCTAACCTAGACGGCGTGTCGAAATCCAAACAAAAAATCGGTTATTTCGGTCCAGCAGGTACTTTTACCGAACAGGCACTGTTGACACAGGTCGATCTGGTGGGGTGTGCGCATATCGCGTTTCGCACCGTGCCAGACGTTCTAGATGCAGTGGAATCTGGTGAGGTTGATCTTGGGTTCGTGCCGATCGAGAACTCGATCGAGGGCACCGTCAACTTTACACAAGACGCTCTCGTATTCGATCACGAATTGTTGATTCAGCGCGAAGTCGTTTTAGACATCGAGCATTGCATCTTGGCCAAGCCCGGAACGAAACTTGCTGATGTTCGAGTGTTGATGTCGATACCAGTGGCAACGGCGCAGTGCCACAGTTACATTCGCAACACTCTTGGCAATGCCGACGTTCGCGCCACGCACTCGACGGCAGAGGCCGCACGACTGGTGGGTGAAGAAACCCATGCTGGTTTCGCCGCGGTCGCGCCACGTAACGCCGCACCTTTGTACGGCCTCGAGGTGATCGCATCAGACATCGCCGACCACTCTGACAACCAGACCCGATTTGTCGCTGTCGCCAAGTCGGTTATCCCTGCGCGAACTGGTCACGACAAAACTGCTCTAGTCGTGTTTCAGCGCGCTGACGAGCCAGGAAGTTTGATTTCAATTCTGCAAGAGTTCGCGGCCCGGCGAATCAATTTGTCGCAATTACTTTCGCGCCCGACCAAGCAAGGCGGCCTCGGCGATTATTGCTTCATCATTTACGCTGATGGCCATATCGAGGACGAACTGATGGCCGACGTGCTGCGCGATCTGCACGCCAAGCAGGGTTCAGTAAAATTCATGGGCAGTTATCCCGCAGCAGGAGCGCACGCGCATTCGGCGCGTGAGCACGCCGACGCCCGCTGGCGCGAGGCCGATGACTGGGTAACGGCGCTGAGAATGGGGATTGCCCGCTAGCGTTTCTCAACGGAACGGTGGCAGAGTGGACAAACGCATCCGCCTTGAAAGCGGACGGCTCAAAAGGCCCGGGGGTTCGAATCCCTCCCGTTCCGCCAGTACACTCAACACCTCATTCAGCAATCTTTTTCATGGAGAGGTGCCAGAGAGGCCGAATGGGGCGCCCTGCTAAGGCGTTGTCCGGGTAAACCGGACCGTGGGTTCAAATCCCACCTTCTCCGCCATGAATAATCGCACACGATGTGCATTTGTAGTGCTCGTCGCCACGGTGGCGATCGCCGTTGGTTCGTCGACGGTGCAGGCCAAAAGTTGTGGGGCGACCTACACGGCTCGTCGCGGCGATTCGTGGTGGTCGATCGCCAGCAAGTCGCACACGACGTTGAAGCAGATCTTGAAACTTAATGCCGCGTCGATGTCGACGCTGATTCTGGTTGGGCGCAATGTCTGCGTGCCGAATACGGCTAAACCTGCTATCCCTGTGCCGAGTGTGGCTAAACCTGCTGTCCCCGTCAAGGTTTATACCCGCAACGAAATTGAAACGATCATCCGTGATATTTGGCCCGATGACCTGGAGAATCGAGCCATAAAGATAGCCCGGCGGGAGAGTAACTTGCGCCCGGAGGTCATCAATAGACGGACTCGCTGCTGTTACGGACTATTTCAGATCTATTACCGATGGCACACGAATTGGTTGCCGAGCGTCGGTGTAACGAGCGCCGAGCAACTTTTTGATCCGGTACTCAATACGCGCGCCGCCTACAAGTTGTATCAACGAAACGGCTGGGGTCCCTGGAAGTTAAGCACTGCTGGATGACGTGTTTGTTGCCTCTGGGTTGGCAAGTACACTAGACAGCGGTATTGCGCCCGTAGCTCAATGGATAGAGCATTTGATTACGGATCAAAAGGTTGTCGGTTCGACTCCGGCCGGGCGCACCATTTCTGATTGACGGAAACCCAGTATAATTTTTTTGTGTCGGTGAAAACGACCGAAGGATTTCGGTCCGACGTCCAAGGTCTAAGGGTGATCGCGGTTTTGCTCGTAGTTCTCTACCACTTCGATTTTGGGGTATCGGGAGGCTACCTAGGGGTCGACATGTTTTTGTTATCTCTGGCTACGTAATAGGGGCGTCGGCACTTAGAGAGATAAAGCAAACCGCTACTTTTGACTGGCGTCGATTTTACAGGAGAAGAATTCGGCGATTGCTGCCGGCTAGCGCGCTAGTTGCCGTAGTCACCTTAGTCGCAGCCATGCTTGTTCTAAGCCCATTCGGACCGCAGCAATTGACGACGAGAATGGTCCAATCAGCGGCGCTTTACTCGACGAATTAATTTCTCCTCAAAACAGACTATTTTTCGCTTGCTGCAACCGAAAATCCATTAATACATTTTTGGTCGTTGGCAGTTGAGGAAAAATTCTATTTTATCTGGGTTCCAGAAGTCCTCCTCACGGTTTCTGTGACTAGAAAAATAAATACAAAAGCGATGAAGAATTTCCTAGTTTTTTTGGGCTTGTCGTGATGTTCTTTTCCTTCGCGCTTCTTGTTCTACTCACTACCAGAGAAGTCGATGTAGAAAAGTGGTGGGGATTCCGAGAACTAGCGGCAAATGGTATTTCTCCGTCCAGCCTTGCCTTCTACCTGCCACTATCGCGAGGCTGGGAGTTTATGGCGGGGGCAATTCTGTCTCTATACCACTTCAGGCAAGAGGTCCAAAGTAGGCGAGTGTGGGTGGCCGCTAGTTGGTCGTTTGTGGCGATATCACTTTTTTCGATCGGTCTGTGGCGAATTCATAATCTCACCTCGGCAGAGGGTCTCTCGGCGACACACATGGATGCTTTTTCGATTCTCTTGATAGTTTCAGCAACCGTTTTGATAATTCATTCAGGGCATTCAAATTCGCCAGTATCAAAATTCTTGGGGTCCGAGCCATTGGTTTATCTTGGCGATCTCTCGTACGGTATCTATCTTTGGCATTGGCCAATTTGGGTTGTTCTGGGGAAGATCTATGGGCACAGTGTTGGCACGACATCGTTCGCGATTATTTTGACACTGCTACTCTCCGCAGCGCAGTTCAAGTTTTTCGAGCAACCAATTCGCGATGGTCAAAAATTATCTGGTCAGAGCGCCCTTCGTTTTGTCGGCATTTTTGCTGTCGTCGCAGTGCTAGCAGGACTCGCTACACCCAGCGCATCAACTGCGATTGGTAGACGGGTCTTTGGCACTGAGCCAAGCCAGTTCGCGGTGCATATTGTCGACCAGAAATGTCCTCGAGGGACTGTTCGAATTGGGAACGCCCAAGGTTGTCTCTTCGACACGCCGGCGAAGAAAGGTCTTGTAATTCTTGTCGGCGACTCAACCGCTAAATCCATAAGTGATGGATTCGTCAAGTCGGCAAATGACCTACACTTTGATGCCCTTGTTTTATTCACGCCCGGTTGTGCATTTCAGGCGCTGAATTCACCATTTACACCATATTGCGACGACTTTAGGCGAAATGTCTGGCGGGCGATCAGATTGCTGAAACCCGATCTTGTGGTCGTGTCTAATCTGAGTCCTATCTATGTCGATGAAATCGGAATTCCTGGTGTGGGGAGCGATCAGTCGAAGGAAATCTGGGGGACACAGACGCGGTTGATGTTTGAAAAGATTTGGTCACTGAACTCACGGGCCCTTTTGGTTCAGCCGGTACCACAATTTTCAAATGATATTCGGTGCGACGTTGGACTTTTCAATCCGACGATTGGCTCTGAAGAAAAATCCGTCGTCGCGGCGAAGACGCAGTCTATTAATGATATTGAAATAGCTAGCATTTCTTCCTCGCAGCGCAGGATATCCATAGCGAACTTTTCTAAGGTATTCTGCGATGAGGTCAAATGCTCGCTGGTAGTTGATGGAGTTTTAGCCTACGAGGATCCCTCACACCTCTCGGCTGCCGGAAGCCTAATTGTTGCCACCACCCTTAGGGATGCAATGGCGGTGCTGCTGCCATGAACTAATTAGTAGATTTCAAAACGAGTGTTCACCGGTGCAATGATCAGAAACTTTGTGTCGGGTGACTGAAAATCCGGTGAGGAAATGATTTGTTGACTCAAATTCATACCATAGAAAGTCAGACTCAACTCCGATATTTTGCGCCGGCAAGAGATCCGCTATATTAAAAATCTGCGTCGAGCGGCTCTGAACCATTGCTGGAAATGTTGTAAGTAAACCAGTCTCTGAAAAAACGTTGATAGTTAAGTTCGAAGTCGAATCAGTGACACTGTCATTAGTTATCGCCAACCAAGTCTCGTAGTCGGGGGAATTGAGAAGTTGGCCCCAAAAAGTGCGAGGCTTGGTATCGGAGTGAATGACATTCAGGTTTAGTAGTGACACATTTATTGAACTTTCAAGCCCTGTGCTTTTGAAAACCAGTTGATGATTAATGCGAGTCGGCGTATTTCCGTCTCGCGGGCAACCAGTAACCGTGAAAGACGTAACTTCACCCGTGGAGTACCTAGCAGCTAACCCTGAAATATCTAATTCTAAGAATTCAACGCCGGGTGATGTGAGCGCGAACTCGTCGGTTGATCCGAGGGATTCCCCGGTTTCCGAATTGAATTGAATAGTGAACAGAATCGTTGATCGTGACTGAATTGGATAGATTCTGATGAGACTGCGGATGTTCGGAATTATCGGATAAGTTCGAAACGAGGCAATGGAGTCGTCCCAGTATTCTCCGGGGGCGGTTGAACTGTCGTAGTACGAATGGTTACCGACGAATGCTCCAGATTTAGACATTTGACCAACGAGCAAGCGACCGTAAAACTGGGGCTGATATGGCTGCTTGATTAGAACGGTGCCAAGCTGTTTAGGCCAGTCCGGGAACAGATTATCTAGGACAAACATTTTATGTGAAAGTCTTGGGATGGAAGCCCTGATTGTCTTCTCGCATGTTGAATCTCGACCTACATGCCTAACCAGAACATCGTCGTCGATAGGTGCATTTCCGGAGGCGAGGACGAAAAATGTTGATGTTTCATTAGAGGTTGCAACATCAATGCTCGACTCCATCACTCGGACGGCATTTACATCGTCGTCTTCAAAGACGTCATTTAGGATTCGATTGTAGGAGTGCACGGAGCTGAACGAATCATCACCTTGATGGTTGATCATCGCTGCAGGGAATGGGATAACCAAGTTGTTTGATGAAAAGAACTCAACCATGAAACTTGCCGCCTCTGGGCAAAAATCGCGCTGGAGGTGCAGTGTGTACACGCGAGGCTCATTAACCGAAATTAAACGGGAAGTTATGCGGTTGCCGTGGAGGTCAATTGCAGTTATTCGACAGCCAACACTGTTGTTCTTTCGCTTAATCAAGAAGTGGTTGAGGAAACTTACCGAAACCTTGCTATCAGGAAGAACGGGCACCATCAATGATGAACGGTGGACAGTGTTTAGCATTGCGTCGTCATATGAATCGCGACGTGTCGTCTCAACGTCGCGGAGCTTTTTCATATTGTTAGCCTACTTTGTCTACTAGTTCAGTTAATTAATTTTTCACTCAACCTTATGGTGTTCAAATTTGTTTAGTGAGCAGGCTGACGACAGTGCCTGGCTTTGTCTCTTGCTGGCCAACTTCGATAAAGCCAAGCCTGGCGTGAAATCGTGACGAGCCTGGGTTCGGCGGCTGCAGGTTGACCTCGCAAGTGAGTAACGGCGCCGTGTTGTCACGAACCATGTACTTCTCGATCGTTTGATACAGCATCGCACCGAGACCCTGGTTTTGGTGCGATGCGGCCACGGCAATGCGATCTAAATAGACGAAGTTGTCGTAAGCGTTCGAGAACCATAAGTAGTTGGGGCTCGCATACAGCGCACCCGGCGCGAAGGTTACGCAGAATGCCAGCACTTCGAGCTCCGTGCTATCGGTGATGGCAATTGCGTAAAGCGAGTGTAAGACATTGAACTCAAGTTCTTCCATCGTCAATTCGCCCACGGCAGGCGTGTTGGCGTTGTTGATCGCCAGTACCTGCGCAAAATACTGCGGCGTCAATTCTTTGATCACAAGTTGTGCGTCGCTCATAGGTCTCTAATAGCCTTACAGCATGAGCACCTCCGCAACTAAACACTTCGTCAACGGCAACTCGCTGCAAGCCCCGTGGCCGAACGGTTTTGAAACCGCCGTGTTCGGCTTGGGCTGCTTCTGGGGCGCCGAGCGCATCTTTTGGCAGCTGCCTGGCATCTATTCGACCGCAGTTGGCTACGCAGGCGGCGATGCGGGCGCGTCGAGTTACGAACAGGTCTGTTCTGGTCGCACCGGTCACGCCGAGGTTGTGCTTGTAATTTTCGATCCCGCGATCGTCACATACAAGCAGTTGCTAAAAGTTTTTTGGGAGTCCCACAACCCGACTCAGGGCATGCGCCAGGGCAACGATGTCGGGACGCAGTACCGCAGCGCTATCTACACGGCTAATGAGGCGCAAAATAGTGCTGTGCTCGAGACGCGGGCTACCTATCAACAGCAACTTTCCGCCGCGGGCTATCGCGAAATTACGACTGAGATCACCGCATACATAGATTTTTATTATGCCGAGGATTACCACCAGCAGTACCTGGCCAAGAATCCGAACGGCTATTGCGGCATCGGCGGCACTGGTGTGTCGTGCCAAATCACAGCCCATGCGTAAGACGATTAAATAGCGGCCTCGAGTTGGGCCGCAGTTGGCCTGCGAAATAGAGTCAACATCGCCACGCCAGCCAGCAATACCGCGATGCTGATGAATGTCCAGGCTTGGTGAAAACCCGCAATCGGGTCGTCCAACTTCGAAGCCGATACCAGCATTGAACTGACGATCGCAACGCCGAGCGCGGCGCCGATCTGGCGCGCGGTGTTGTTGAGCGCCGAGCCCATCGCGAATTTTGGCTGGGGTAAGAATGCAGTTGCCGAACTAGAGATAGTCGAGATGCACAAGCCGACACCCAATCCCGTGATAGTAAATAACGGAAAGTAAATTGCCCAATAGTTCGGTGTTTCAGTTATCAGCAGATTTAGCAGCGTGATGCTGGTAGCCGTAATCAGTGAACCTACCGCGACGACGCGACCGTGGCCGACGCGTTGGGCGAGTTTGCCAGCTGGCGCGGCGACGATCGCTGCCATGATCGGCCCAGGCGCAACGGCCAAACCAGAACGCGATGGGCTGTAGTGCCAGATCATCTGCAACCACTGGGTGTTGATAAAGATCATTGCGAAGAAACCCATTGTGAATACGAAGCCGCTGATGGCGGCGGCAGTCACGAAAGGCAACTTGAATAAGCGCAAGTCGAGAACAGGGTGCGCGGCCGCGCTGCAGCGCGCCATGAACGCCACGAGTATCGACACAGCAACGCCTAACAACAGCAGCGAACGAATCGAAACCCAGCCCCACTCATCGCTCTGTACGATCACGAGGGTCAGCAACGCCACGCCGGAGACCGCGAGTACGGCGCCTAGGTAGTCGACGGTTCGCGGCGCGGTTTCGTCGCGCGATTCACGCAGAAATTTTACGCCAATGAAAAATGCGATGAAGCAAAGTGGCACGTTGATCAAGAAAATCGAGTGCCAGCCGAAGTTGTCTATCAAGTAGCCGCCAAGGGTTGGGCCGCTCGCCGCCGACACACCGCCGACGGCACCCCAAATGCCGATGGCCGCCGATCTTCGCTCAACGGCAAACTCTGGCAACACGAGGGCGATTGATGCCGGAGTGAGAATTGCCCCGCCGAGCGCCTGCACAATTCGCGCGCCGACCAAGAACAGCGCCGACGGCGCTAGCGCGCACAACAACGAACCAATCATAAAGATCGTTAATCCACCAAGAAATGCGCGCTTGCGGCCAAACGCATCGGCGAGTCGCCCAGCCGTGAGCAGGCCAGCGGCATAGGCAATGTTGTACGCAGAGAAAACCCAGGTCAGCGTACGCCTACTTTCGGGCCACTCTTTAACAAACGACCCAAACGCGACATTGACGATCGAGATGTCGAGAGAAACCAGCATCACGCCGATAGATGTGAGCGCGAGCACCTTTGCCCCGCGCGACCAGCCAAACAGAGTTATTCTCCCCAGCCATCGCGGCGAATGTCGTCGCCGTCAGAGTCGATCGCGCGACCTTCCCACCGTAGTTCGCCAGGCGTTGCCGATAACGAGGCGATCAAGCCTTGCATCGGCGTGTTGCCAACGAGGGGGATCATGTTGCGCGCCGCGTAGTGCTCGTCGGTGGCGATGTCGGCCATGTCGAACACTGGCCCAACCGCGGCCTCGGCTTGCGCCAAGATGCGCACGGCCTCGTCGCGAGTTCGTTGCGCGCACCACGAAGTCATCAGGCGCTCGAGTTCGACGCGGTTTTGCATCCGACCAGAAAAATTTCTGAAGCGGTCGTCGTCGCCGATGCCGAGCACGCCCATGACCCGCGCCGCGACCGTGTCCGATGACGCCGAAACGCCAACCCACTTGCCGTCGCTGCATTGGTACACGCCGCGCGGCACTGTGTACGCCAAACCCGAGCCGAGTCGCTGCTGCAACTCGCCGGAGAGTTTGTACACCGATATCGCCGGCCCCATGATTTGAAACACGGTCTGCAACAAGTTGACGTCGACAACTTGGCCGACACCTGAGTGCAAGGCGACCATCGCCGCAAATGCCGCAGTAATGCCAGTGACCTCGTCGGTCAACGCGATGGCGGGCAGCATCGGCGGGCCGTCGGGATCGCCGCTGACGGCGGCCAGACCTGCCATTGATTCGGCAATCGAAGCGAAGCCCGGTCGCGAGGCGTAAGGGCCATCTTGGCCAAAACCTGACACGCGCACGATCACGAGTTTTGGGTTGCGCTTGAGCAACTCGGCGGGCGCCAGCCCGAGCCGTTCTAATGTGCCCGGGCGAAAGTTTTCGACCAACACATGGGCATCACCGAGCAGGTGCAACAAAACTTCGCGGTCGTCATCGTTTTTCAAGTCGAGTGCGATGTTGCGTTTGTTGCGGTTGACGAGCTTCCACCACACGCCTTCGCCGTCGCGCGGGTCGCGCCACGCCATACCCCGCAGCGAGTCGCCGGTTTCGGGCCGCTCAACTTTTATGACGTCGGCACCGAAGTCGGCGAGGTAGCGCGCGCAGTTCGGCCCGGCCAGAACGGTTGAGATGTCGACGACCCGCAGGTCTTTAAGTGGCGTTGTCACGCGAGTCGCAACCGCGCGTTACTCGCCGGGTCGCGAGCGGCGGGTGACGGCAGACCCAGACGCAGACCCAGACGCCGGCCCAGACCACCAACGACCACTGAAACGCCACGTTGTGTTGACCGGCGCGCGCGTCACTGCGGGTCGCGCGGTCGGCCACAGCGCAACTATCGCCGCCGCGATTGCGGTCGCTTCTTCGTCTGTCGGTTGCGGCAGAACATTGTGTTGAAAAATTTGGTGTTGCATAACTAGCGCCACAACTACAACGGCATGTTGCCGTGTTTGCGCCGCGGCAACTCTTCGCGCTTCGACTTAAGCATTGCCAGGCCGGCGATCAACTTGACGCGCGTGTCGGCTGGGTCGATTACGTCGTCGACGTAGCCACGCTCGGCTGCTGCATATGGGTTGGCGTATTTTTCTGTGTACTCGGCGACCAATTCGGCGCGCCGCGCGGTTGGGTCGGCGGCCTGCTGCAACTCGCGCTTGTACACAATCTCGACGGCGCCCTGTGGGCCCATCACCGCGAGTTCTGCCGTTGGCCAGGCGTACGCCAAGTCTGCGCCGATCGACTTTGAGTTCATAACTACATAGGCCCCGCCGTAGGCCTTGCGCGTGATCACCTGAATGCGCGGCACGGTAGCCTCGCAAAACGCGTACAACAACTTGGCGCCGTGGCGAATGATGCCGCCGTATTCTTGATCGACACCCGGCAAGAACCCGGGCACATCTACAAAAGTAATTAGCGGGATATTGAACGCGTCGCAGGTGCGCACGAAGCGCGCGGCTTTCTCGCTCGACTCGATATCCAAAATGCCAGCCAAGACCATCGGCTGGTTGCCGACGATACCGACCGATTGGCCGTTGAGTCGCGAGAAACCGCAGACGATGCTCTTGGCCCAGTGCGGGAAGTACTCGAAGAATTCGCCGTTGTCGACAACTTCGCTGATCACCTTCTTCATGTCGTACGGCTGATTCGCCGATACCGGCAGTATCGAGCGCAGCGATTCGCAACTGCGGTTCGGGTCGTCGGTCGACTCTTCTGGCGTCGCCTCGGCAAGGTTGTTCTGCGGCAAGAAGCCGAGCAAGAAGCGCACATCTTGCAAGCACGACTGCTCGTCGGCGGAAACGAAAGTTGCGACGCCGCTCTTTGAGGCGTGGCTCATCGCGCCGCCGAGTTCTTCGAGCGTCACATCTTCGCCGGTTACGGTCTTGACGACGTCGGGCCCAGTGATGAACATGTGGCTGGTTTCGCGAACCATGAAAATAAAGTCCGTCATCGCCGGCGAGTACACGGCGCCGCCAGCGCAAGGGCCAAGAATCACTGATATTTGCGGGATCACACCGGAAGCCTGCACGTTACGATGAAAGATTCCGCCGTAACTCGCGAGCGAGACGACGCCCTCCTGGATGCGTGCCCCAGCACCGTCGTTGAGCCCGATCACTGGCGCGCCAACCTTGAGCGCCAGATCCATCAACTTATGAATTTTTTCTGCGAACACTTCGCCGAGAGCGCCGCCAAAGACGGTGAAGTCTTGGCTAAATACGAACACCTTGCGATCGTCAATTGTGCCCCAACCCGTAATCACTCCGTCGGTGTACGGGTGCTGATCGAGGCTCGAGCCGTGCGCGCGGTGGCGGGCGAGCAGGTCTAGTTCGTGAAAGCTGCCCGGGTCGAGCAAGACGTTGATGCGTTCGCGCGCCAATAACTTGCCCTTTTCGTGTTGGCGCTCGACAGAGCGCGGCGAGCCGGCGCTGTAGGCCTCGTCTTTACGGCGCTGTAAGTCTTTTAGTTTGTCGTCCATCTGGTTGCCACTCACCGCACAGACGCTAGTGCGAGGGAGCGGTTAGCCAGCGACCGTCGTAACGGTCGGATCAATTACCCCGGGCACGGTAGTTGCAGCTACGGCTAACGAAGCGTCGGTAATGGTGATCGTCGTGGCCAGTGGCACAAGGTCGCCAGTGGTAGTGGTGCCCGTAATTTCGATTGTCCAGACGCCCGGCGTGTTGAACACGAACATGCCGTCGCCCATCACGATCGCCGCGCCACGGCGCTTAATCGGCATGTGCACCGAGATGCCAGCGAAGCCAACACTTTGGGGGATCAGGTTGACGTAGAAGTTGTTGATGCGCGAAGGCTCGAGCAGCTCTACGCGCATCGCGTTGATGCCCGTCGTGCCTGGCGTGATCGAAAGCACCACGCTGAACTTGTCGTTGCTCAACTCTTGGCGAAATAGGTAAGTAACTGGCGAGGCGGGGCTGGCGGCGTTCACGAGCGGCGGGCTCATCGGAACCATCCACGAGGTAAGAGCCAGCGCTAAAATTGCGAACACAACTTGTACGCTCACGGCGCGGCGCAGTCGCCAGGCCATGCGCGTCTTCAACTCTGTTTCGCGGTCGAGGCGCTCGAGTGCGAATGCGCGAAACACCAAGCCAATAAAAATCATCACGGCGACGATCATAATTTTAAGCAGGCTCACGCGGCCGTGGCCGCCCGCAAAAATGTTGACACCATCGAGCAGGTATGTCTGCATCACACCCGTTAACACGGTGACGACAAAAATTGGCACGCTGAACTTGGCGAATCCACGGACGGCGTTTAGCAGGTCTTCTTCGCCTGGGGCCGTGAGCACCGCTCGCGACAGTAATATCAAGCCGCCGAGCCATAGCGACATCGAAATTACGTGCGCGATTCCGAACACATACACGAGCAACGCCACATCTTGGCCGAGACGCGAGAGGCCGAGCGTCGAGATCATCGCCACTACCAAACTCACCGCGGGAACCTGGGTGACTGGGTCGAAGATTCGCATCGGGTTCCATGCCACCCACACCGAAGCGATTACGAGGGCGAAGCGCAGCAGCAGAATTAATCCGCCAGCGGTATTAAGCGCGCCGAACCAGGTGAACGGATTGAGCGCCGTCGTGAACCCGTCGCCAGATGCGCGCATCGCCGTTATCGCGACAACGAGGTACATCGTCACCGCGCTCGCCATCCAGGTGATGCGAAAGAAGCGCAGTGTCTCGCCGTAGTCGACGCCCTCGGGCCAGACAAATAAGATGAAAATCAAACCGCCGAACAGCGAAGCCAGCAACAAGTACTCGGCGATGCGCAACAACCCCAAGATGCCACCGACGCGTGGGCCGCCACCGCTAACTGTTGACACCGTCTCGCCGATCACCGCAGGCGCATCGGGCACTTTCGTCGAGCCGTCGAGGTTGAGACCAAGTGTTGTCTCGGTCGTCGATGTCGACATGAAACTAAACGAGCCGACGCTCTTGTCGGGCAGCGACCAACTCACCGTGCATTGGCCAGTTTGCGGTATCTGCGTGAGCGCGGCAGAGACCGTAACCGAGTCGGTGCCGAGCTGCGCGGGGGCGAGGCCGACGGGGGCGCCGTTGCAGGCCAGCGACAGGCCCATTGATGCGGCGGCCGCGGTGCTCGGTAGCGGATCGCGAAAGACCATCTGAATTTGGGTCGGCGGCACACCCACGACCTGGTTTGGCGCGGGGTTCGACGAGATGACGATGTTGTTTCCATTGGTAGCGGCGTGCGCCGGGTCGAGCGATCCAAAGAATAGAGCAGCGCTTGCGCCAACTATTGTGGTTATGGCGACCAGCCGTTTGCGAAAACTATTCATACGTCATATATAAAGGTACTCAATACCGCGCCAAATATTGGTGTGTCTGACTCAGTCGTACCCCGTAGGTAGGCTCGCACCTAATGGCAATCCAATCTTTGTATCGGCGCTACCGACCCCGCCGCTTCGACGAACTCAAGGGTCAAGAGCACGTGGTGCGGGCGCTGCGCAATGCCGTCATCAATCACCGCGAAGGTCAGGCCTATTTGTTCTCGGGGCCGCGCGGCACCGGCAAAACTTCGACGGCTCGAATCTTGGCGAAGGTTCTCAATTGCGAAAATCAAAAAGACGGGGATCAAAAAGACGGCGAACCTTGCGGAGTATGTAACTCGTGCGCGGCGATTGACAGTGGTAACAGTTACGACGTTCTCGAACTAGACGCTGCCAGCAACAACGGTGTCGAGAACATGCGCGACTTGATCGAGCGTTCGTCGCTCGGCAACCCTGGGCGCCACCGTGTGTTCATTCTCGACGAAGTGCACATGCTCTCGAAGCCAGCCGAAGCAGCGCTTCTTAAGACGCTAGAAGAGCCGCCGCCGCACGTGGTCTTTGTGCTCGCCACAACCGACCCGCAGAAGGTCAGCGAAACTATTCGCAGCCGCACCCAACATTTGCAGTTTTATCTTTTGCCAATCGCCGAACTCGACGCGCTCGTGCGTTGGGTGATCGCCGACGCAGGACTGAAGGTCAGCGAAGACGCGATTGCTCAAGTGTTGCAGCAGGGCGGCGGCTCGGCGCGCGACACTCTCTCGGCGCTCGAACTCGTGGCCGCAGGTGGCGGCGAAGTCGATAAACAAATTTCGCTAGACGAGTTTGTTGAGGCGCTGATCGATCACGACCCGGGCCGCGCGCTCACTGCGGTTGCGTTCGCAGTGATGCACGGGGCGGAGCCGCGAGGCCTTGCCGACGACATCATTCGCCAGCTACGCGAATCTTTCTTGTCGTTAATGGCGCCAGAACTAGTGCAGTTGCCCGCACAACAAGCAACAATCGTCGCCGATCAGGCGCGGCGTTTGGGCGCCGCTGGCGTCGTGCACGCGATCGAAGTGTTGGGCGACATGCTGATCGAAATGCGCCACGCCCCAGATGCGCGGCTGTTGTTAGAAGTCGCGCTCGTGAAACTCACGAGTCAGACCAGTAGCAACGATGGCGTGGCGTTGCTGGCGCGAATGGAGCGTCTCGAGGCGTCGGTCGCCGCGGCACGCGATGTCACGGGCCCGATCGTGCGTCCTGCGCCGATCAACCCCGCGACGGGTCGCGCCCAACTCGGTGGCAAGGCCACGGCTGCCAGCACTTCGCCGCGCGCGCCGCGGGTCGCTACGCAACCTGCTGCCACTACAACTCAGTCGGCAACGACTGCTGCGCCTAGTACGACTGCCGCGTCTAGTGCGAACGCTTCAGCCGCAGTTAATACATCTGGGCCAGTGGCCGATCACCAAGTGCTGGCGAAGTGGCCTGAAGTTTTGGCCAGCCTTAAGCCGCTCGTGCGCGCCCTGTACAGCGCCGTGCAACCGAGCGCCTGTGTCGACGGCGTTGTCACGGTGGTTGCGCCAAACCCAACGCACTCGACGAAGGCGCACGAACACGTTGTCGTGGTGCAAGACGCGCTCTCGCGTTTTTGCGGCCGCGCCATCACCGTAAAGTTCGGCGAGCCTGCGTCATCTTCGACTGGCCAGACGCGGCGCCCAGTCTCCGAGGCGCCAAGCGACGACATCGGCGAGCCTGTCGACATGAACGACCTGGTCGATGCACCGCGCGGCGCGGCGAACAGCATCGTCGATCGTCTGGCTCAGGCTTTCCCCGGCTCAAAAATTGTCGACAGCGCCAAGTAGAACCAATCGAATATGTCATCTGCGTATACGGCGCCAATGCAGGCACTCATCGACGCCCTCGGTCGGCTTCCTGGTGTCGGGCCAAAATCCGCACAGCGAATAGCGTTTCATTTGCTTAAGACAGACGCCAACGATGTCGAGCGCTTGGCAGCCGCGATCGTCGAGGCCAAGGCGCTGGTGCAATTTTGCGAGAAGTGCTTCAATTTTTCTGACGGCCTAGTCTGCGCGATTTGCGCCGACGCTCGCCGGGACAACACGATTATCTGTGTCGTCGAAGAATCGCGCGACGTTGTAGCCATCGAAAAGACCGGCGAATATCGTGGGCGTTACCACGTGCTGATGGGGGCGATCAATCCCCTAGAAGGTATCGGGCCAGATCAACTCAAGATGCGCGAACTGTTGGTACGGCTTGGGCCAGAGCAGGTTAGTGAAGTTATCTTGTGCACGAACCCCAACACCGAGGGCGACGTCACCGCCATGTACATGGCCAGGTTGTTGAGCCCGCTCGGTCTGCGCGTCACGCGCATCGCCAGCGGTCTGCCGGTCGGTGGCGATCTCGAATACGCCGACGAGTTAACGCTCGGCCGAGCGCTCGCTGGTCGGCGCGAAATTCTGGGCTAAAAACTTTCGGCCACTAGCAAAATTTTTAGACCGTGCGCACGATCAGCGCGTCGCCCTGACCGCCGCCGCCGCACAATGCAGCTGCGCCCATGCCGCCGCCTCGACGATTGAGTTCGTGCAGCAGTGTCAGCGCCAAGCGGTTGCCGCTCATGCCGATCGGGTGGCCGAGCGCGATAGCACCACCGTTGACGTTGACGATCTCGTCGGTGATGCCGAGTTCGCGCATCGAGGCGATGCCGACGGCAGCAAAGGCTTCGTTGATCTCGAACAAATCGACATCACTGATTTTCTTGCCGGCACGCTCGAGCGCACGCATAATGCTGCGACTCGGCTGATGCAACAGTGATGCGTTGTCTGGGCCCGCGACCATGCCGTAGCTAACGAATTCGCCGAGTGGTTTTACGCCGCGCTTCTCGGCTTCCTTCTTGGACATCATTACGATCGCCGACCCGGCGTCGCTGATTTGGCTGGCGTTGCCAGCGGTGATCGTGCCGGCTTTGTCGAATGCCGGTTTGAGCGAACCCAGCGACTCCATCGTCGTTGAAGCGCGCACACCCTCGTCGTCGCTCACAACGATCGGGTCGCCCTTGCGTTGCGCGATGCTCACCGCGATGATTTCTTCGGCGAGCCTGCCCGCTTTAATCGCCGCCGCGGCGCGCGCGTTGCTCTTCATCGCCATGTCGTCTTGCGCTTCGCGGCTAATTTCGCCGCTCGTGTAACGCTCGGTGCCGAGCCCCATCAGGCAGGCATCAAACGCGCACCACAGCCCGTCGCGCTGAATCGCGTCGAGCATCGAGACATCGCCGAAACGAAAACCGCTGCGCGCACCCATTGCCAGGTACGGGGCGTTGGTCATGCTCTCCATTCCGCCGGCGATGACAATGTCGGCCTCGCCGCTCGCGATCATCTGATCCGCCAGATAAATCGAGTTGAGACCCGACAGGCAAACTTTGTTGATGTTGATGCTCGGCACACTCATCGGAATGCCGGCTTTCGAAGCGGCCTGGCGCGACGGCACCTGACCTTGTCCCGCGGTCAGCACCTGGCCCATGATCACGTGTTCAACTTCGTGCGGCGCTACGCCCGCGCGTTGCAACGCGGCGGCAATCGCTAACCCGCCGAGCTCGGCCGCGCTAAACGACGCCAACGCCCCGCTCATCTTGCCAATCGGCGTGCGTGCTCCAGCAACGATGTATGAACCGGCCATGGTGGTCTCCTTATATATGCGTCTGAAAATATGGTCTGGTAGTGCTTGCCGTTAGAGCGTAGAGCCCGACGGTCTGCGCCAACTAGCCAGCACCATACTTCAGCCGATATCGCAAAGTTCGCGCCGCCAAAGTATCGTTCCTATATGGAAAAAATCCTCGAAGCCATCGAAAATAGGGCCGACTCCGCAACATTTTCAGCCCTGAAAATACCTGAGGCGTTTCGCGCGGTCACCGTGCGTAAGGAAGACCAAGAAATGTTTGCTGGGTTGGCTTCTGCCGACAAAGACCCGCGCAAAAGTGTGCATGTTGAGGAAGTCCCAGTTCCTGAAATTGCACCCGACGAGGCCCTGATCGCCGTGATGGCGAGCAGCATCAACTTCAATACCGTGTGGGCCAGCATCTTCGAGCCTATTTCAACGTTTAGCGCTCTCACTCGCCTAGCTCGTGAAAGCGAATGGGCCAAGCGCCACGATCTTCCCTATCACATCATTGGTAGCGATGCCTCCGGTGTGGTGTTGCGAGTTGGGTCGGCAGTACGCAACTGGAAGCCTGGTGATCGCGTCACAGTCCATTGCAATCACGTCGACGATCAAGATCCGTCGTCGCATAACGATTCGATGCTCGGCAGCAACCAGCGCATCTGGGGATATGAAACAAACTTTGGCGGCCTAGCCGATATTTCTGTGGTTAAGGCAAATCAGCTGATGCCAAAGCCAGAGCACTTAACTTGGGAAGAGTCTGCAGTCAACGCGCTGTGCAACTCGACGAGTTACCGCATGCTCGTTTCGCCAAACGGCGCGCAAATGAAACAAGGCGATGTGGTGTTGATCTGGGGGGCAACGGGTGGCATCGGCGCATACGCAACGCAATACGTGTTAAACGGCGGCGGTATTCCTGTAGGCGTGGTCAGCTCGCAAGACAAAGCCGACATCTTGCGCAATATGGGATGTGAAGCAATCATTGATCGTCGTGCAGGTAACTACAACTTCTGGAATGACGACAACACCCACAACGAAAAAGACTGGCGTCGGTTTGGTGGCGATATTCGTGGCCTTGTTGGCGAAGACCCGGATATCGTCTTCGAGCACCCTGGGCGTTCAACCTTTGCTGCATCAATGTATGTGGTGAAAAAGGGCGGCACAGTGGCAACGTGTGCTGCGACAAGCGGCTACATGATGGAGTTCGACAACCGCTATTTCTGGATGCGCCTGAAGAAGCTTGTCGGATCACACTTTGCTAATTACCGCGAAGCGTGGGAAGCAAACAGACTTATTTCAAAAGGAATGATCCATCCTGTGCTCTCGCAGGTGTTTGATCTTAATCAAACGGGCGATGCCGCGTACCAAGTGCACAAGAACATGCACGAAGGAAAGATTGGCGTATTGTGCCTGGCCCCACGCGAAGGCATGGGCGTAATTAACTACGAACTACGCGAAAAGGTTGGCGAAAAAAACCTGACGTTGTTCCGTCGCAAAGAAAGCAAATAGGGTCGCAGTTATGTTGCTTACCGAAATCGATCACATCGCCATCGCCGTGCGCGATCTCGAAGCCGCCATTGACTACTACCAGCGCGCGTTCGGCGCCACGGTTACGCACCGCGAGGTTGTCGCTTCTGACGGCGTCGAGGAGGCGCTGTTGAAAGTCGCCGAGAGTTACATTCAGTTGCTCACGCCGACGAGCGTCGATTCGCCCGTCGCCAAGTCGATCGAAAAGCGCGGCGAAGGCTTGCATCACATTGGTTATCGCGTCGCCAACTGCGCAGAGGCCTTGGCGTCGATGATCGCCGCTGGGGCCACGCCTATTGACAAGGCCCCGCGCCCAGGTAGTCGCGGTACGACCGTCGCATTCATTCATCCCAAGGGCAGTTTCGGCACGCTGATCGAGCTCGTGCAGGAGTAGCGAACCAAATTGATCGGCGAGGCGCTTGCCATCATTTTTGGTTACTTGGTAGGTCGGCGGCGGGCTCGTCGCGCGCGGCGCAACATCGCTTCGATCAATTTTGATGCCGCCGCTGATTCTTTCGCTATATCTGCGCGCATCGCCGCCATCGTCGGCGCGGCGCTGGGGTTGTTGCTGTACCGAAAATTTGAGTTGTCGTTCGAGTTACTCGCGTTCGCAATCATGTGCGGGATGTGCATCGAACACACGCTCACCGACTTTTATACGCACAGGTTGGTGCGCTCAACAACGCGTCGCGCCGCAATCATCGGTGCGCCACTGCTAATACTGGCCGCGCTCAATAGCGCGGTCGACTTCGAGGTGGGCGTCATCTTGGTGATGATCGCATCATTTGGCGTCGTGCTGTTCGCCTTCAAGTTGCTGGCGAGGGTCAGTCGCGGCGGTATCGGTTCTGGCGACGTGCGCCTGGCGCCCGTGCTGGCCATGTTTCTCGCGTACCTCGGCGCGCAGTTTGTCGTTTTCGGTCTGGCACTCGGCTTTATTCTCGGCGGTCTCGTGGCCGTCGCCATGTTGCTCACTCGCCGCGCGTCGCGTTCGACGCCAATTGCCTTTGGCCCATACCTGTGCCTCGGCGCAGTAACGATGGTTATCAGCGGCCGGCAGATCATCAACTTCTTAGGCGTGTAAGTTTTTATCATGCAAGTGCACCTGATCGACGGCACGTACGAGTTGTATCGCCAGCATTTCGGTCAGGCCTCGGCGCACAAAGACCTCCCGCCAAACGCGGGCACGATCGGCGTCCTCTCATCCACTATTCAGTTGCTGGCAGACGGCGCCACGCACATCGGCGTCGCCACCGACCACGTCATCGAGAGTTTTCGTAACGAACTCTACGACGGATACAAAACGAGCGAAGGGATGGAGCAGGTGCTGCTCGAGCAGATCCCCGTGCTCGAAGACGCGCTAGTCGCGATGGGCGTAATTGTGTGGCCGATGATCGACTACGAGGCCGACGATGCTCTTGCCTCGGCGGTGGCTGTTGCGTGCGACGATAGACGAGTACACAAGGTGATGATTCTCACGCCAGACAAAGACTTGGGTCAGTGCGTGCAGGGCAAGCGCGTGGTGCAACTAGATCGCCGCAACAACATCGTCATCGACGAAGTAGCGCTGCGCGCAAAGTTTGGTGTCGGACCAGATTCGATTGTCGATTATTTGGCGCTCGTGGGCGACAGCGCCGATGGTTTCCCAGGGCTCTCTGGTTGGGGTGCCAAGAGCGCGTCGACGGTGCTCGCGAAATATCTGAAAATCGACGCCATTCCCGACGACCATTTGCAGTGGCTACAAGACGGCGTCGTCGTGCGCAGCGCCGAAAAACTCGCTACAACGTTGCGGGCCAATCGTGCCGACGCCGAACTATTTCGAATTCTCGCGACGCTCGTGACTACGGTGCCGGTCGGCACTGTTGATGAATGGAAGTGGTCTGGCCCAACCGATCGCTTCGCCGCAGTTGCCGAAGTTCTCGGCGCCACGCAACTAGTTGATCGCCTCAGCCGACTGAAGTGACGGCCAGGTGGTCTGCGGCACTCAGACGTTTCCGATGAAGGCTGCTGTCTTCCGACCCTGACCTGATTCTCGGGCGTCCGTTGCACAGGACCCGACCGTCACCTCACTTGGCGGTGACTAGTAAATTACGCTTCGTAGAGCAGGCGTTCACGATACCGCTCAACGGGCTTGCGCCGCTCGGCTGTAGCCTCTATTCGTCGCATCATTAGCGATTCGCAAACCTTGGAGGGGTGCGAGAGCGGCCGAATCGGCACGCTTGGAAAGCGTGTGAGGCGCAAGTCTCCGTGGGTTCGAATCCCACCTCCTCCGCCATGGATAGTGAGCCGCAGGTTCTCGGTGTTGAGGTCAACGACGACCGCGCGGCGATGCAGCTCGCGCTCGCGCTCGCAGCGCATGCGGCCGATATCGGCGAGGTTCCTGTCGGCGCTGTTGTCGTGCGCAACGGTGTCGTAATCGCCGCAAGATTTAACGAACGCGAGACGCTGCAAGATCCAACCGCGCACGCCGAACTGCTGGCGCTTCGCGACGCCGCACAAGCTCTCGGCGAGTGGCGGCTGAATGATTGCACGCTCGTTGTCACACTCGAGCCGTGTGTGATGTGCGCTGGTGCGCTGATGAATGCGCGCATCGGAACACTTGTTTACGGCGCGGCCGACCTCAAGGGTGGCGCGACAGCAAGTTTGTACAACGTGACGAGCGATCCACGCCTGAATCACGCGCCGATCGTGAGGCATGGCGTGTGCGCTGATGAATCTACGGCGCTTCTTCAAGCTTTTTTTGGAGCACGACGCGAAGGTGACCGATAGCCTGCAAGGCGGAAGGGTGCCAGAGCGGACGAATGGAACGGTCTCGAAAACCGTCGTGGGTTTAGGCCTACCGCGGGTTCAAATCCCGCCCCTTCCGCCAATTTTTCAGTGAGGTCTTAAGTGCTGCAAGTTCAGGGTTTATCTGTGGAGATCGGTGGTCGACTCGTTGTTGAGAACGCGTCGTTCACTGTCATGCCCCGCGACAAGGCTGGGCTCGTGGGCCGCAACGGCGCGGGCAAGACGAGCCTCTTTAAAGTTCTCGGTGGCGCGATCGAACCGCACGATGGCAAGGTGTTGCGTAAGGGCGGATTCGGGTATTTGCCGCAAGATCCGAAGATCCCGGGTTCGCGCGAGACGAAGTCGGCGATCGCCCATGTGTTGTCGGGCCGCAACATTGATGACGACCTAGTGCGCATCGAAAAGTTGCGCCTGACAATGGAAGAAGCGCCCACAGATTCGAACATCGCCAAGTTCAGTCGCGCCCAAGACGAGTTCACATCGAAGGGCGGGTACGCCGCCGAAAGCGAAGCACGATCTATCGCCGCTGGCCTCGGGCTCAACGCCGAGCGCCTCGACCTCGCCATCAGCGTGTTGTCGGGCGGCGAGCGTCGCCGCGTCGAACTCGCGCGCATTTTATTTGCCGGCAGCGACACGCTGTTGCTCGATGAACCGACCAACCACTTAGATATCGATGCCAAGATGTGGCTGCTTAGCTTTTTGCGCGAGTACCGCGGCGCACTCTTGGTAATTAGCCACGACCTCGAACTGCTCGACGAGGCGATCACCCGCGTTTTGCACCTGGATCGCCCGCAGGAAGAATCCGTCGGCGAGATTGTCGAGTACCGTGGCACTTATACGCAGTATCTAACCTCGCGAGCGGGGGATGAGGCACGCGCCAGTAAGAAGGCCGCGATGCAAACCAAAGAGATCGCGCGCTTACAAACTGTCGTTGATCGTTTCGGTGCCAAGGCGAGCAAAGCCGCAATGGCGCACAGCATCGAAAAGCGCATCGCCCGCATTGAAGATGTTCGCGTCGTGGTAGGAGAGGGCGACCGCAAGCTAAAGGTTCGCTTTCCAGAGCCGCCGTCTTGCGGCGTCACCGTGCTCACCGCGCGCGGCCTTCGTAAAACATATGGCGGTCCTGATATTTTTCACGACGTCAGTTTCGATCTCGGTCGCGGCGAGCGATTGCTCGTGCTCGGGCTAAACGGCGCGGGTAAAACCTCGCTGCTGCGAATCATCGCCGGCGAGTCGAAGCCCGAAAACGGCGAGTACGAGTTTGGGCACAATGTCAGCGTCGGCTACTTCGCCCAAGAGCACGACAACCTCGACCCCGAGGCCTCACTCATCGATCACATGCGCCGCTCGGCGCCGGTTTCGCTCGGCCTTGGCGAGTCGCAACTGCGCGGAATGCTCGGCATGTTTGGCTTATCGGGCGGCAAAGTATTTCAAGAATCCGCGACACTTTCGGGCGGTGAAAAAACAAAACTTGCGCTGGCGATGTTGATGGTCGGTCGCAACAACCTGCTGCTGCTCGACGAGCCGACCAACAACCTCGACCCACCGTCACGCCAGGCCGTCGCCGACTCGCTCGCATCGTGGAAGGGCGCGATCGTATTGGTCAGCCACGACACAGAATTCGTCGAGCAACTCAAACCCACGAAGGTGTTGCTGATGCCTGACGGCCAAGTCGATTACTTCAGCCCAGAGTGGTTAGAGATCGTCAACCTGGCGTAAGCGCCAGATGCGTTCACTGGTTACGACTTGCACACCAATTCGTTGGTCGGCTTAGTCAGTTTGATCAGATAGTTATCGACGGCGTCGACAATACATTTGTTGCTCCCGTAGCCGGTGTGTTGGTCGGCCTCCACGACGAGCAAAATTCCCTGCTCTAGAGCCTTGGCCATGTTGCGGGTCGAGGATAGCGGCGTGGCAGGATCGCCCGTTGTGCCGACAACGACGATCGGCCCCGCACCAACTCCGGTAATTTTTACTTTCTGTGCTGGCTGCACGGGCCAATTCGTGCACGCATACCCGTAGGCGAAGTTTCCGCCGAGCCGCGGCGCGGCATCGGTAAACATCCTTACGCTTGCTGCAATCTCTTCGATGGAAGATGCGCCCGGATCGTCGAGACAAGAGATCGCCAGGAATGCTTCGAGTTGATTGCCGTAGCTACCGTCAGAATTGCGCTGGAAGTAGTCGTCATACAAACCGAGCAGGCCACTGCCGTCACCTTTTTGTGCCGACGCGAGAGCAGCTTCAAGTTGTGGCCATAGCGAATCGCTATACATCGCCTGCGCGATCGCGGTGAAGGCAACGCCCTGCGTCACCGCTGTGCGGTCTGCGCTGACCATGAGAGGCTGAGCATCGATGCTAAGCAGTAGTTTGTCGAGCGCGGCAGAGGACTTGCCGCCGTTATAGAACTCGCAACTCGGTGTCGCGGCGCATTTTGCCAGAAATGTATTTAGCGAGCCCTCGAAGCCCTTGGCCTGCGACAAGCCCTCTTCCGTCGCAGTTACCGCTGGGTCAACCGCGCCGTCGAACACCGCGGCGCGCACGGTGTCGGGGAACATTGTCGCCCACGTGGCACCAAGTTCAGAGCCGTAAGAAAAACCGAAGTAGGTTATCTTGTCCTCGCCGAGCGCCTCGCGAATTGAGTTCATATCCGTTGCACTCGAACGCGTCGAAATATAAGGCAGGATTGAGCCGGAGTTTTCGTCGCACATTTTAGAAAATGCCTCGCCTGCGTCGATAAGCGCCTGGTTCTCTTCTGGCGTCTCGGGTGGCGAATCTAGCCCGAAGTATTCGTCGAACGAGTCGACGCAGTCGACCGCGGGTGTCGACTCTCCGGTGCCGCGCGGATCCCAACCGATGATGTCGAAGTATTGGACCAGCGTCGAACTGAAGTAATACCCAGCATCGCTGGCCAGACTGCTGCCGCCAAAACCTGGGCCGCCAGGGTTAACCAGCATCGATCCGATGCGTAACGCTGGGTCGGCGGCCCGCTTTTTAAGAAACAGCACGAACGATCCAAGGTCTGGGTTGTCGTAGTCAAACGGAACTTCCAAATATCCGCAGGTCACCCCCGCGGTTGCTGGCGTTCCCGTGGCGTCGACCTTGCAGTCCTTCCACTCAATCGGCTGTACAACGAACGGCGCTGTTGCGCTCGAGGTGTCGTTGGTAGCGCCGCCATTGGTAGCGCCGCCATTGGTAGCGCCGCCATTGGGTTCGGTCGCCGGATGATTTGTAGAAGTTGATCCACACGCCGCGCTCAACAACGCCAGGCAGATCGTGATCGCAGACAGCCGTGCTATCCGGGGTGGTTTCACCGCGTCATTATATGGTCACCGATCTGTGCAACCCAAGCCGTTGGGTAGTTGACGACAGTTTGGGCTTTAGCCTGAGCACATGAGGATGAATCCGCACATGCTGATACCGGGCGATAAAACGGCAATCGAAGGAACCACCGTGCGCAAGACATCGCTGCGCAGAGTTGGCGTCTTCGCCAAGCCTTACAAAGGTTCGATCATCGGTTTTCTCGTGGCGATCATTGTCTCGGCGTTAATCGCGCTGATTCCACCGCTGATGTTTCGCTTGATCGTAGATAAAGCGATCCCCGACGGCGACAAGCGTCGCATCGTCATTCTCACGGTTGTGCTCGTTACTGCGGCACTTGTTGACGCGTTGCTACAGATCGTACAGCGGTGGTATTCGGCCAGCATCGGCGAGGGGCTCATCTATGACCTGCGTGTTGCCCTGTTCGACAAAGTGCAGAGCATGCCGATCGCGTTTTTTACTCGCACCCAAACTGGCTCCCTAATCAGCCGCCTGAACAATGACGTCATCGGCGCCCAGACTGCCGTGACAGGCACGCTCGGCAGCGTGGTCTCGAATATCGTCATTCTGACCACAACATTGGCGGCGATGCTCGCCCTCGAGTGGCGCCTCACGTTGTTGTCGCTGATCGTGTTGCCTATTTTTATCATCCCGGCGCGTCGAGTTGGCGTGCGCCTGCAAGTAATTGCCCGCGAGCAGATGGGCATCAACGCCGAGATGAACACGCAGATGACAGAACGCTTCAACGTTTCTGGCGCGCTGCTCGTCAAACTTTTTGGCCGCCACCGCGCCGAAGTCAAGGCGTTCGGTTCGCGCGCTGGCCGCGTGCGCGACATCGGCGTGACCTCGGCAATGTACGGCAGAGTATTTTTCGTTGCGCTCGGGCTGGTCGGCGCGCTCGGCGCGGTCGCCATCTACGGCATCGGTGCATTCATGGTTGTTTCCGGCAGCATCACCATCGGCACGCTCGTGGCGATGGCCGCGTTCGTGCAACGTATTTATCAACCTTTGACCGGACTAACGAACGCGCGCCTCGAGGTGATGACGGCGCTCGTGAGTTTCGAGCGCGTGTTTGAAGTGCTCGACGCACCGGTGTCGATCGCCGACAAGCCGGGGGCATTCGATCTCATTCACGTGCGGGGCGATGTCAGTTTCGAACATGTCGCGTTTCGCTACCCGCCCGGCTCGTCAGTATCAATCGCCTCGCTCGAACTCGCTGGCGTGATGCAAGGGGCAGACCCAGACGTAGATGTGCTCACTGATATTTCGTTTTCTGTTAAGGCTGGCGAGACGGTTGCGCTCGTCGGCGCCAGCGGCGCCGGCAAGACAACGCTGGCGATGTTGGTCGCGCGACTTTACGACTGCACCTCCGGCATAGTGCGCCTCGACGACCACGATGTGCGCGACCTCACCGCGATCTCTCTGCACAACGCGGTCGGCGTTGTCTCGCAAGACCCGCACATGTTTCACGAGACCGTGCGCTCGAACTTGTTGTACGCCAAGGCAGACGCCACCGAAGACGAAATTAAAGTGGCCTGCCAGTCGGCGTACATCCACGACGTGATTGCTTCGTTACCCGACGGCTACGACACGGTCGTCGGCGAACGCGGCTACAGGCTTTCTGGTGGCGAAAAGCAGCGGCTTGCTATCGCTCGCTTGTTGCTAAAGAATCCCGCGGTGATGATTCTGGATGAGGCGACTAGCCACCTCGACAACGAGGGCGAGGTTCTGGTTCAGCGCGCGCTTGAGGCGGCGATGCGCGACCGCACCGCGATAGTCATCGCACACCGTTTGTCTACTATTCGTGATGCCGATCGGATCGTCGTATTAGACAACGGCCGCATCGCCGAACAGGGGACGCACGACCAACTTATGGCTAGACAAGGTTTGTACGCATCGCAGGTGCGCGCCGGCGAAATTTTTACGCCGTCGTCAGACCATCAGGGGGCATAACAAGTGCAGTTAGATTTCGAGGCTGGCGACGTTGTCGAACCAACACTGTCGGTCAGCCAGTTCATCGACGTGGTCAACGGCGTGCTGCGTGAGACATTCGGCGGCGGTCTGTGGGTGCAAGGCGAGATCGAGGGCTTCAATGGCCGCGGCAAGCACGCCTATTTCAACATCGTCGAACGCGACGGTGACAACAAGGCCGCGTTAAGCATTTCGATTTGGCAGGGCACCATGACCAGGTTGCGGCCGCTGTTAACAAAGCATCGACTCGAACTCGCAGATGGCATCAAGGTGCGAATATTTGGCACGCCAGATGTCTGGGCCCAGCGTGGAAGTTTCGGTTTCAAGGTCACCAACATCGACCCGCGCTTCACGCTCGGCGACCTCGCCGGCCAACGCGACGAAGTCATTCGCAAACTCAAAGAGCAGGACCTTTACGATGCCAATCGCAAGTTGCCCGTGCCGCTTGTGCCGTTGCGTATCGGGTTGATTACGAGCGTCGGTAGTGCCGCGCACGCCGACGTGTTGCACGAACTTCAGAACTCTGGTTTCGGTTACCACGTGTTGGTGCAAGACGTGCGCGTGCAGGGAGACGACGCTGTGCCAACAATTGTCGCCGCACTGCAGAGCCTCGGTAAGCGCCAAGATCTAGATGTCTTGATGCTCGTGCGCGGCGGTGGCTCGCGCACCGATCTGTTGGCCTTTGACACGCAAGAGATCGCTGCCGCGATTGCCAAGTGCGGTCTGCCAGTGTTCACCGGCATCGGTCACGAAATAGATGTCAGCGTTGCCGACGAAGTAGCCAGCAAGTCGTTTAAGACACCCACGGCGTGCGCGGGCGCAATCGGCGACCTGATACGTAGTTACGTCGACGCGACCGAGGCCAACTGGCAAGATATCGCTGCGTCGGCAACGATTCAATTGCAGACCGCCGAGCGCCGCCTAACGGAGCGAGCGTCGCAGGTTAAAACGCGAATCATTGACGCGTTGCAACATGCCGCCACTGCGTTGAGCGTTGCCAGCGACCGTATTCGCCGCCGCCCGTTCGATGTGTTGGCAAGTAGCGGCAAATATATTGACTCGGCAGCCCAGCGCCTGCGCTTGCTCGACCCAGTCAACACCATGGCCCGCGGCTGGACAATCACCCGCAACTCTTCTGGCGTAGTTGTTCGTAAAGCCGCGCAACTGCAGTCTGGCGATGTGCTCGTAACATCATTTCAAGACGGCACGGCCACTAGCGAAGTTAAAGAGACGACAAATTCGGCACAGAAAGCGAGCAAGTAATGACGAAAGAAAGAGAAGTTGGATACGCCGAAGCCTTGGCCGAACTCGAAGTGATCCTCGGCGAACTCGAGAGCGACGATGTCGACGTTGACACGCTCGCCCACCATGTCGCCCGTGCCGCGACGCTGATCGAACTGTGCCGCGAGCGCATTGGTAACGCTCGCCTGCGCATCGAAGACGTTGTCAAAAAACTCGACGCCGAATAGCAAGTCGTTACGCAATAGCCTGACACCGTGGTTGTCGCACCGAAGTCACTGGCGCAAGTAGCTGCGCGCGTCGAGGCGCGGCTGCGAGTTTTATTAGAGGCCGAGGCGCAACGCTGGTCGCAACTAGACCAAGACCTCGCCCAGCCGTTCGGCGAACTGAGTCGACTGGTTCTCTCGGGCGGTAAACGCCTGCGGCCCGCTTTCTGTTTCTGGGGTTTCGTAGGGGCTGGCGGTGACCCACTTGACGAGCACGTAATTGATGCCGGCGCAGCGTTTGAATTGATGCACGCCTGTGCGTTGTTTCATGACGATGTTATGGACGGCTCGCTGACCCGCCGAGGCGCACCGACCACGCACGAGGCCTACGGCGCGCAGCACATTGCGCAAAAATTGGCGGGCGAGTCGCGCCGCTTCGGCGAGGGCGCGGCAATTTTGATCGGAGACCTTTCTTTCGTGTATTCGGACCAACTGCTTGCTGGCGCTTCGCCGCAGGTGTGGCGGATCTGGAACGAGCTGCGCATCGAACTAAACATCGGCCAATACCTTGACCTGCTCGGCTCGGCAAACAGCGAGCGCAGCATCGCCAAGGCCGAACGTATTTGTCGCTACAAGAGCGGCAAGTACACCGTCGAGAGGCCGCTGCAGTTGGGCGCAATGTTGGCCGTGCCGCAATCACAACCCGGTGCGCCGCTACAAGATGGCGCGACGCAAAGAACAGCCGAATTACTAGCCGCATTGTCGCAAATCGGCCTGCCGCTCGGCGACGCCTTTCAGATGCGCGACGACGTGCTGGGCGCACTCGGTGAATCAGTTGTGACGGGCAAGCCCGTCGGCGACGACCTGCGCGAGGGCAAGCCGACTCCCCTAATGGCCATCGCCACGGCCAATGCCAGCGCCGCGCAACTAAAAGTTTTGCAACTTGTCGGCGCCGCGCGCCTGACCGATGCTCAGGTCGCCGATGTGCAGCAGGTGCTCGTCGATACAGGCGCCGTCACGCAACTCGAGGCCCGCATTCGCAGTAACACAGATGCGGCGCTCGGCGCCATTGCCGCAGCCCCGATTACGCAAGAGGCCCGCGACGCACTCACCGAACTCGCCCACTTCGTTTCTTGGCGAAACAATTAGGCAATCTCGCAGATAGCGTTTTAGCAATGGCCGTTACAGTACGAATCCCCACCACTTTGCGCCCCCTTTCTGGCGGCGTATCAACTGTCAGCGTTGCTCCGGGCACGCTCACCGAAGTTTTAAAGGCACTTGACACGGCGCACGCCGGCTTCTCTGATCGCCTCTTCGATAGTGATGGCAACTTGCACAAGTTCGTAAACATTTTTATCGCCGACGACGATGTGCGTTACTTAGATGGTCTGAATACTGCGGTGCCAGAAGGCGCCACTGTTTCGATCATTCCTGCAGTTGCCGGCGGCTGATCTCGTTTTGATTCCGGCGCACTAGCGCGTGCTCGTCAAGCGGCGACGAGTTGACCCACCGCAATAGCACCAGCATCGCGAGCGGCAATAGCGCCGTCAGCACGAACAGCATCACCAGCAACTTGTACCGCATGTTTACGCCAGCGCACCATGTTGCGGCTGTGAGTCACGATCCAAATGCAACTCATCGCCACGAACGCTGGCTTGTGAAACACGATCGCGTACGCCAACCACGGCATCGAGCTGGTCAAGACCATGCCCCAGCCCCACCACTTGCGCGCGCCCACCAGCCACATGCCGGTGATGCCCACAAATTCGAATCCCAATAGGATCCACGTCCAAGTTGCTTCGGTATTCATGGTCCTCAGTCTGGCGCGCTGATGACCACCGAAACTGCGGATAAAAGGGCTACTATGCCTACATGACAGCTGAAAAAGTCTCATTAGACAAGATTGATCGCGAAATCCTCGGTATTTTGCAATTTGACGGCCGAATCACGTGGCAAACTCTCGGCGACCGGGTCCACCTCTCCCCTAACGCCGTCGCCGACCGCGTGCGTCGACTGACCAAGGCGGGCGTGATCACTGGTTTTGGCGTCCACATCAACCAGGCCGCCCTTGGCCGCTCGCTCGAAGCCATCATCGACGCTCGTATGCCCCACACTCAGGGCTTCGACGACGCCCTGGTTAAGCGCGACGATGTACAGTGGGCCGCGCACGTCACCGGCGAATCTGACGTCAAGTTGGCGGTGGCCTGCGACGGCACGGCCGGTCTAGACGCGGTGTTGCGCTGGCTGCAGCGCGAGGGCGCCACCGAAACCCGCACAGATGTGGTCTTAAAGCGCATCCGCTAGGCGAACTGGTCGCGGTTTGATTTAGCAGTCTCGGCGCTAGAGTGCTAACCCCGAACAAGTAACGAAATATCCCCTATTGCTGGAGGAATCTGATGCCAAAAATCATCGCGTTTGACGAAGTAGCCCGCCGCGGTCTCGAAGCCGGAATGAACAAGTTGGCCGACGCCGTGCGCGTCACTCTCGGACCCAAGGGTCGCAACGTAGTGCTCGATAAAAAGTGGGGCGCACCAACGATCACCAACGACGGCGTCTCGATCGCCAAAGAAATCGAACTCGAAGACCCGTACGAGCGCATCGGCGCCGAGCTGGTTAAAGAAGTCGCTAAGAAGACCGACGACGTTGCTGGCGACGGCACGACCACGGCAACTGTCTTGGCATGGGCAATGGTGCGCGAAGGTCTGCGCAACGTGGCCGCTGGCGCCAACCCGATGAGCCTCAAGAAGGGCATCGAAGCAGGCATTGAAGCGGCCGTTGACAGCATCAAAGCGCTGGCCAAAGAGGTCGATTCCAAGTCGCAAATCGCCCAGGTCGCGAGCATCTCGTCGGCCGACGAAGAAATCGGCGCAATGATCTCCGAAGCGATCGACAAGGTCGGCAAAGACGGCGTCATCACCGTCGAAGAGAGCCAGACATTCGGCATGGAGATGGATCTCGTCGAAGGAATGCGCTTCGACAAGGGTTACATCTCGCCATATTTCGTGACCGACACAGACCGCATGGAAGCCGTCATCGAAGACGCCTACATTTTGCTCGTCGGTGGCAAGATCACCGCAGTGCGCGATCTCTTGCCAGTGCTCGAAAAAGTTATGCAGGGCGGCCACCAACTCGTGATCATCGCCGAAGACATTGAAGGCGAGGCGTTGGCAACTCTTGTTGTCAACAAGATTCGTGGCACGTTCAAGAGCGTCGCCGTCAAGGCTCCAGGTTTTGGCGATCGCCGCAAGGCAATGTTGCAAGACATCGCCATTCTCACGGGCGGCCAGGTCATCAGCGAAGAAGTTGGCCTCAAACTCGAAAACGCCACCATCGATCTGCTCGGTCGCGCCAAGAAGATCGTCGTCACCAAAGACGAGACCACGATCATCGAGGGCGCGGGCCCAGAGGCTGACATCAAGGGTCGCATCAGCCAGATCAAAGCCGAGATCGAGAACACCGACAGCGACTACGACCGCGAGAAGTTGCAAGAGCGTCTCGCCAAGTTGTCGGGCGGCGTCGCCGTTCTTAAAGTTGGCGCAGCCACCGAAGTTGAACTAAAAGAAAAGAAGCATCGCATCGAAGACGCCGTCAGCACCACCAAGGCAGCGATCGAAGAGGGCGTTGTTCCTGGCGGCGGCGTGGCCTTGTTGCGCGCGCAAGCTGCCGTTCTTAAAGTTGCCGACTCGCTCAATGGCGACGAGGCAACTGGTGCACGCTTGGTCGCCAAGTCGCTCGAGGCGCCGCTCAAGCAGATCGCCGAAAACGCGGGCCTCGAAGGCGGGGTAGTAGTCGAGAAGGTCAAGGGCCTCAAGGGCAGCGAGGGTCTCAACGCCGCAACTGGCGTGTACGAAGACCTCGTCAAACTCGGCGTTATCGACGCGGCCAAAGTAACGCGCTCGGCATTGCAAAATGCCGGCTCGATTGCCGCACTGTTTTTGACCACCGAAGTCGTCATCGCCGACAAGCCAGAAGCTTCTGGGCCGGCGATGCCAGGCGGAGGCATGGAGGACTACTAGTAAGCGATCGCCTCTCGGCGAATAGCAACCTAGTTATCAGCGACGCAGTCAAGTGAATAACTTGCTGGCGCTCGCGACAACCGCCAAGGCGCGCGGTCACGATCACGATCTGGCGATCTTGGCTACCGCGCTCGACGCCTGCAACCAGCCGTTTCAAATCGTCGACTGGGACGACCCGAGCATCAACTGGTCGCAGTTCGCGGTCGTCGTGTTGCGTAGCACGTGGGATTATCACCAGCGCTACGAGCAGTTTCTCGATTGGGTCAACCTCGTGAGCGCGGTGACGACCCTGCACAACCCTGTAGAGATCGTGCGCTGGAATACCGACAAGATTTACTTGCAAGAGTTGGCGCAGGCCGACATTCCTGTGATCGCGACTTCGTTTGTTCACGACGCCAGCGATATCGATACGGCGCTACTCAATGCCGATATCGTCGTCAAGCCGATCATCAGCGCCGGCTCGAACAACACAGCGCGACACAGAGCAAACGCCGCCGACGCCGACGAGCACGTGCGCAAGATTCTTGCCAGCGGCGTGGCCGCGCTCGTGCAGCCGTATGTATCGACGATCGACGCGATGGGCGAGAGGGGCCTCGTGTATCTAAACGGCGAGTTCAGCCACGCCTTTCACAAGGCCGCCATTTTTTCTAACGCCGCGCAAGATCACAACGGCGTATTCGTCGAAGAAAAGATTTCGAGCCACAGCGCCACGGCAGGCGAGCACATTCTGGGCGAGCGCGTCTGTCAATTTGTGGCACATCGTTTCGGTGTCTCGCCGTTGTACGCCCGCATCGACATGGTCATAGGCACCAACGGCGAATCCCAATTGATGGAGGTCGAACTTACCGAGCCATCGCTGTACCTGCACACCGACCCTGTGGCGCCTGACCGCGCCGCCAGCGCGCTCGTTTCGGCAGTGACCGCGACCCAGAGGTAGCCTGAATGCCAATGAGCGAACCAATTTCACCATCAACCGGCATGGCGGTATTGCACCTGTTTTGCCACCCTGCGTCAGACTTCGACGGGCAAGCTGTTGTCAATTGCGTGAAGCGTGCTCAGGCAACGGGCGTGCAAGTGGTGTGCGTCTCAATGCTCGGCCACAAGTCAGACCTTGCGTTCATGGCCGTGGCATCCGACCTGCGCGAACTGCGCAAGTTTCAATCGGCGGTGCAGGCCGCTGGCGTGTTCATCACCGATAGTTATGTTTCGCTTACCGAAGTCAGCGAGTACGCCACGCACACGCCACCCGAAATGATTAACGCGCGTTTGTATCCGCAGCTCCCGCCAGCTGGCAAAATGGCGTGGTGCTTTTACCCTATGTCCAAGAAGCGCGACCCCGAGAACAACTGGTTCATGTTGCCGTTCGAAAAGCGCAGCGAACTAATGATGGAGCACGGCAAGAGCGGCCGCACCTTTGCGGGGCGAGTCACGCAATTAGTCACGGGCTCCGCCGGCTTCGATGATTACGAGTGGGGCGTCACTCTGTTTGCGGTCAATGCCGACGACCTCAAAGATGTTGTGTACACGATGCGTTTCGATGAGGCCTCGGCCAAGTACGCCGATTTCGGCGCCTTCTATGTCGGCATGGTCACCCCGGTCGAAGAACTCGTACTGAGCCTGTAGACGCCCGCGCTCCGTGCGAAATAGTGCACACGGTGCACTATTTCGCACAATGTGCGATATAGTGCACACGGAGGTCATCGCTAGTGGATGTCGCAAAGCCGATCAGCAGTGTTATCCCGACCCTTGATGGACCAGTACTGGCCACATTGGCCGCGACCACCGCTCCGATCATACTTTCGGAGATTCATCGTCGTGCTGGTCGGGGCTCAAAGTCGGGCGTTCGCCGGGTGTTATCGCGAATGGTACAAGTTGGCGTGATCCACGAGGTACTTGGCGGCTTCGTACTTAACCGCGATCACGTCGCCGCAAATTCAGTGGTCGCTCTTGCAGATTTACACGGAGAGTTGGTGCGCAGAATCCGTCTAGAAGTGCAGTCTTCGGGTATCGAAACTTCTCTGGTGGGGCTGTTCGGCTCGGCGGCCAGACACGACGGTGATATTACAAGCGACATCGACATTCTGATTATCTCAGAATCGACTGACATCGACGATTTTCGCGGTCATCTTGGAAAACAGGTATTTCTCTGGACGGGAAATCACGCCCAGGTTGTGGCCATTACAAATTCAGAACTTCGTCGCCTTCGCAAAGTCAACGAACCAATCGTCGCCAATTGGAATCGCGATATCGTCGTAATCTCGGGCGACGAGAGGGTATTGAAAGGTGGCAGGTCGTGAGCGCGGCAAAATCACGGACAAAAAGTTGCACCCGCGCCGATGCGCTCAACCGTCTCGCTCAAGCTCGGTCTTTCGTCGAAGTTGCGACACTCGTTTTATCTGCTGATGATGAAGCCGCAAACCCTGGGGTGGCCGCCTCGCTGGCAGTCCTCGCTGGCATCGCTGCATCAGACGCGGCATGTTGTGCTCGCCTTGGGTTGCGCGCCAAGGGTGATTCGCATGATGGTGCCGTAGCCGTCTTGGCAACCGTCGAGCCCCACGGGCGTGAGATGGCCAAAGATCTTGAGCGGCTGTTAGGTCGCAAGGATGACTCGGATTATGGCGTCACCTTCGTCGCCAGAGGCGAGGCCAGAAGAATGGTGGATTGGGCGATTCGGTTAACAGCATTGGCTGCCAGCGCCGTCGAGGCCTAGCAGATTCGTGATCGTTCTCGTTAGGCAAATCCGACCAAAAGCACGCAAGACTGTCTGATAATGCACACCGAGTTGTTGTACTTGCGCGACGCCTACCTCGATAGTTTCACGGCGCGCGTGCTCGATGTTCGCGACGGCGACGGTACCGTAGCCCTCGACCAGACCGCCATGTACCCAACGGGCGGTGGTCAACCGCATGACACGGGCCTAATGAACGGCGTCGCCGTTACCGACGTAAGAAAAGAAGGCACGCTCGTCTGGCACACACTCGACGGCGCACTCCCGAAAGTAGGCGAGAGCGTCGCCGTGACGATCGACTGGGATCGGCGCCACAAACTAATGCGCACACACTCGGCACTGCATGTGTTGTGCGGCGTGATCTGGAACGAATGGCGAGTACCAGTAACGGGCGGCAACATGGAGCCTCTTAGTGCGCGAATGGATTTCGAGTTTGATCCGCTTCCAGAGGGCTTCGTGACCACGGTCGAGAATCTCGTTAACGAGGCTCTGGCCGCCGACTACCAGATCGAGGTTTCGTTTCTGCCGCGCGACACCGCAGTGGCCGACGAAGATTTGATTCGCACCAAGGTCAACATGATCCCCGAGTCGGTTACAGAGATTCGCGTCGTTGACATCGTCGGCCTCGACAAGCAAGCCGACGGCGGCACGCACGTGCGCTCCACTAACGAGGTCGGCCGCATCAAGGTTCTCAAGACCGAGAACAAGGGCAAGGGCAACAAGCGCATCAGGCTTGAGATCGTCGATGCCTGAGACAAAATCATTGACGAGTTTCACCGTCAAGAAGTCGAGCGCACAATCTTGCACGCGGTCAAGTAACTAAAACTATTTACCGTCGCCTTGGTCGCGCAGAAACTGCTCAACCTCGTCCATCAAGTTGGCAGACTCGGCGGTCTCGTCGAGTGGCTCTGATGCGAAATCAAATTGCAGCTGATCGTCGTCGACCTCGTCGTCGAGGCTCATACCGTTATCAGACATTGTCTCGAGCCGCTCAACATATGCCGCCAGGTCTTCGTCGTCGCTAACCAGCGTGTTGACCTGTTCTTCGTAGCGCTCGACCAAGTTCAGTACCGCAGCAACTGGCGCGGGCGTTCCGATGATCTCGCAAGAGCGGCGCATTAGTGACAACGAGGCTTTCGGTGAAGGTACCTGCGATGCATACGCCGGCACCGCCGCCCACAACGCCGCCGACGGTAACGCCGCCTGCTCGCAGGCGTCGTGCAATACGCCGACGATGCCCGTTGGCCCTTCGTAACGCGAACGCTGCAGGTTAAATCTCTCACCAAGGTCGGTGTTGTTCGATGTGCCAATGATCTGCACGGGCCGCGAGTGCGGCACGTCCGCCAGCAACGCCCCCAGCGTCAACACCATCCCCGAACTAAAATGATCGGCAACCTCCAAAACCTGTTCGCTAAATAACCGCCACTTCAAACTCGGCTCTGGCCCCAGTACCAAAATTATGTCGCCGCCCGCGCCGCTCACATACCAAAACCCAACGGTCGGCCACACGATGTTGCGCGTGACCCCATCTATCAGTCGCACATGCGGGCGCATAGTCGCGTAATCGGTGAACTCCTCTGGGTTGACCTCGGCCAACGGGGTTGCACCCCACCCCTTAACGAGATTGCGCACCGCGTTTGAGGCAGCGTCCGCCGCGTCGTTCCAGCCCGTGAAGGCGGCGATAATTGTGGGGTTTTTCAGAACCGGTTTCGCCAACCAGCGGACATGATTCATCGTCGCCATCTGACCGAAACGCTACCTACTTTTGGGCTTATTTCACAATCAAAAACAGACTCATAAACACTTGCCAAATGTGGCAAGGTAGTGGGTGATGTCTACGACAATCGAAATAGCCCAGCGCGTTGACGACGACTTAGTGAACGCCTTCGCGCGACTCATCCCGCAACTGTCGTCGTCGAACCCGCCTCCAACGACAGAACAACTTCTAGAGATCGTCTCGTCACCAGCGACCGTATTGTTCATAGCGCGCGTCGACGGCCGCATCGCGGGTGCCCTCACGCTCGCCCTGTTTCGTATTCCTACCGCTCTGCGCGCCTGGATCGAAGATGTCGTTGTCGATGGCGACGTGCGCGGCGCCGGAGTGGGTGAGGCCCTCAACCGTGCCGCCCTCGCCGAGGCCAAACGTCAGGGCGCCACGACCGTTGATCTCACTTCGCGCCCGTCGCGCGAGGCCGCCAACCGCCTGTATCAGCGGCTGGGTTTCGTGGCCCGCGATACCAACGTGTACCGCTTCAACCTCTAGTAACTGACCATTATTTAGCAGCCCATTGCGTCGTGTAAACATTGGCATGCTTGTTCGATTCTGTACGCGGAAAGCTCAGTTATTTTGCGGCGAAACAGATTTCGAGGGATTGTGTGAAGATTGTCAAAACTGACTATGCAATCGGTTGGAACATTGTCATTTTTTTTCGTTAATTCAAGTTCGGAAACCAAACCTCGGCGAGTGCGGCTGATGGCGGCCACAACGACCGAACCGATTCTTTCTGCAACGGGGTCGCGAGTGAGTATGAGCACGGGTCGATCGCCAGATGGCAAATTTGCGAACCAAATTTCGCCATTGTTCATTTCCAGTCCGACCAATCTTCTGCAACGCCCCAGTCGTTTATTTCGAACAACGCCTGCTCTTCGTCGCTCAGCGGCAGGAGTTCCCAAATTTGGGCATCTTCGACTGAGGCTAGGCGTGCGAGGTGTCGGTGAAGTGCAACGCGCAACAACTCAGACCGATCAATACCGAGTTTGGTAGCCCAGCCTTGGAGCGATTCGGCTTCTGCATCATCTACACGAAAACTGAGCATTGTCATACATGTATCATATTCTGTATGACACGACTTTGCAATTGATTTTCAGCGAATGATTACAACAACGAGAACATCGTCGTGAATGGCGTACACAATGCGGTAATTACCGACGCGAACGCGGTAGCCGGGTCTGCCGCGCAGTGCTCGCGATGATGGCGGTCGTGGGTCTGTAGCAAGAAGCGCAATCGCACCCTGGATACGAAGTTGTGAGGGTTTCTCGATCTTGCGAAGTTCACGAATCGCTGCTGGCCGAAGTTGAACTTTGTATTGCTTCACACCCAACCTAAGTCGGCTTTGGCTTGTGCCCACGGGATGTTTTTGCCCTTTTCGCTAATCGCGGCATCAAAGGCATCTACATCTTCTGCTTCTTCGAAGGCTTCAAGAAGTTCGGCGTAACGCTGTGGGCTTATGAGTACGACCGCAAGTTGACCGTAACGCTCTATGAACACGACCTCGTGTTGAGCAATGTCGATGACATCGGAGAACTTTTCGCGGGCTTCACTTATCGACATTTTGGCCATGTTCTAGAGCGTACAAGATTGTTCCTAAATTGTACAACACCGTTAAACCTTGCGAAACGCGCATGTAGCGAGGTGGTCGTTGACCAGGCCCAGAGATTGCATCGAGGCGTAGATCGTTGTCGGCCCGACGAACTTAAAGCCCCGCTTGAGCAGTTCTTTTGAGAGCGCCACAGACTCTGGCGAAGTCGCGGGCACGTCGGCGAGCGTACGCGGGGCCTTTTTTGATTTCGTCGGCGCGAACGACCAGATCAGTTTTGATAGCGAGCCGAGTTCGTCTTGCACCTTGAGAGTTGCCTTGGCATTAGCGATTGCGGCCTCGATCTTGAGTCGGTTGCGCACGATCCCTTCGTTGTTCATCAAGCGAGTGATGTCTTTGTCCTTGAACCGTGCCACGACGTCGGGGTCGAAACCTTTGAACGCGACGCGAAACTCTTGGCGCTTGCGCAAGATGGTCAGCCACGAGAGCCCCGCCTGAAAACCTTCGAGGCAGAGTTTTTCGTACAGCCGCACGTCGTCTTTGACGGGCCTGCCCCATTCGGTGTCGTGGTAGTGAATGTAGATCGGGTCAGAAAGGCACCAGCCGCAGCGCTTTTTGTTGTCGGTAGCGCGAACCGTTGGTTTATTAGTTGTCATGCAACGATGTGTGCGCGAAATCTAAAAAGTGCGGGAAATATCCCATAAATGATGGATCGGGTCGTGCAGTAGGTAGCGGCCGAACGAGTCGACTGTGAAGGTGGCGCCGTCGCTGCGCAGGCCAGTGCGGGCCCATTCGCTGCCCGAGACGTCGTCGAAGCGCTCGGCCAGTTGGTCGCCGGCCACGGCCAGTTCGCGTCTGATGATGTGCGGGTCTTGGGCGTGATATTTGTCGGCAATTGCGGTGGCATCTTGATCCCAATTGGCAAAGGTCGGGGCGTCTTGGGTGAGCATCGAGTCGAGGCGCGCATCGAAAAGGCGAAACACATCGCGAACGTGGCAGCCGTACTCGGCTGGCGACCACACATCGGGGCGCGGGCGTAGGGTGGCGTGCGGGTGAGTGAGCACGACCTCCCATTGCGAGCAGATGTCGCGAATAGTGGCGCCAATATGACGGGGCACGACGGTGGCAGCGTCGTAGGCGCAATCGGGGCATGGTCGCTCGAGGACCCATGTCCAGTTTTTTGTGTCTGGCGTAATTGTCATGGCACCGACAGCTGTGCAAGTGCGAGTGCCTCGCTGAGTGTGCCCGCTAGTTGAACGCGTAGACCCTTGTGAGTTGACTCGCTGCTGGCGGGCACAATTGCGCGCGTGAAGCCGAGGCGCGCGGCCTCGGCGAGACGGCGCGACATTTGGCCTACTTGGCGAATTTCACCGCCAAGCCCGACTTCGCCGCAGACGACAAGATCGGCCGGGATCGGTTTGTTGGTGACGGCCGAAACGAGCGCCATGCACAACCCGAGGTCGCCGCCGGGTTCGCCAAGTTTTACGCCGCCGACAACCGACGCGTAGACCTCGTGTTGGGCGAGGCTGATGCCGGCACGGCGCTCGAGAACGGCGAGCAGCATTGCGAGGCGGCCAGGGTCGAGGCCCTGCGCTGAACGGCGCGGCGGCACGTTGTTGCCTGTTGGGTTAGTGAGAGCCTGTACCTCAACGAGCAGTGGGCGCTGGCCATCGAGGGTGGGCACGACGACTGAGCCGGCGATGCCCGCGCGGCGATCGGCGAGAAACATCTTGCTGGCGTCGGGCACGCCGATGAGGCCGTGCTCTGTCATCTCGAAGAGCCCGAGTTCGCTGGTCGAGCCGAAGCGATGTTTGACGGCGCGCAACAAGCGCAGGGCGTGATGGCGCTCGCCCTCGAACGAGAGCACGGTGTCGACGACGTGTTCGAGAACACGCGGGCCGGCAAGGCCACCCTCCTTGGTGACGTGGCCGACCAAAATCGTTGGCAGGTTGCGGTACTTCGCCTCTTGCACGAAACGGTGCGCGCACCCGCGCACCTGCACCACCGAGCCGGGTGCCGAACCGAGTTGTGGGTCGGCGACGGCCTGGATGCTGTCGATGATCAGCAACTCGGGTTTGATCTTGTCGATGGCCTTGAAAATATTTGTCATCGACATTTCTGACAACAACCACAAATCATCTTTGATCGCGTTGAGCCGTTCGGCACGCAGGCGAACTTGCTGAGCACTTTCTTCGGCGGTGACATACAGAGTGCGTTGCGGCCACGCGGCAAGCAGCTGCAACAACAAAGTTGACTTGCCGATGCCGGGTTCTCCGCCGAGCAACGTGACCGAACCGGGCACGAGACCGCCGTCGAGCACGCGGTCGAGTTCGCCGATGCCCGTGGGCTGTGGCTTGCCGATGCTGGGGTCGAGTTCGCCGATGAGTTGCGGTACGCCAGGGGGGATCAGGGCCATGCCCGCGGCCAGCGTGGTGTCAGAATTGGGGTTTTCGATGTCTTCGACGAGTGAGTTCCAAGCGCCGCACGAATCGCACTTGCCGCCCCATTTGTAGTGGGGCGCCCCGCACTCGGTGCAGTTGAAGACTGTGCGCAGTTTTGCCATGCGCGTCAGGTTACTTAGTGGGTGTGCGGCGGCTGCGCTTGTAACGGGTGAAGCCGACGAAAGCGGTGAAGCCGCCGATGCCGAGAACCCAGATGATTAGCAACCCCAAGAGAATCGGCGTGGTGATGCGCGCGATGGTTGATTTGACCGCCGTATTTTGCGCGACCGTGGCGATGCTCTGCGTGCTGCCGTCAAAACTCACTGTCCACTGCGGGTAGCCAAATATGTCAACGCCAGTTGTCGACTCGATTTCGCCGGGCAGAAAGGCACGAAACTCGATGCCGACGGCCTGACCGATGTCTAGTCCTGAGTTGGCGAGCGTGGCCGCAAATGGCGAGCCGCCGATGGTCTTAAGCAACTCGGGGTCGGCGAAGGCATCGAGACCACCGTTGACTTCGAGCCTGCCGTTGAGCATCCATGTGCTGTCGGTGTCTTTGCCTGAGCGGGTCAGGCTCATTTCTTTGAACGGGCCGTTGGCGCCGCTCAGTTGCGCGAGCAGCAGCGACGCTTCTTGCGGGTTATTAAATGAGTGCGACACCGTCACCTGCATGCCGCCGTCTTCCGTAGTCGAAGGTGCGGATACTTTCCACCCCGCATTCTTGGCGTCATCGAAACTCAGGTCTTGGGCAAGGTCGGGAGCTAGGGAGACAACGTCGGCGTCGGCGGTGGTCACAATGCTTAGCGTGCCCGTACCGTTCTCTTTGACATCGAGCGTGATGACAGAGTCAACCCGACACGCGCTCAACAACACGGCGCAAATTGCGAAACCTACAAGCGTGCCGAATTTACGAAATGAATTTCGCGACGATGTGCGCAACCGCACGGCGCTGATCACTCTGAAGTGGTGGGGGCGCCGTCGCCAGTGACGCTAAGTTCGACCGCTGCCGGCGGCACAAAGCCCTCGACTGCGGTGAATTTCATGCGCACTTCGCCGACATTCTCGGGGTCGTCTTCTGTGCCGACGACGATGATCTGACCGGCGCTGAACTCTTTCAACAAGAGTTTCTCTGAGAGCGGGTCTTCGATCAGGCGTTGCAACGCGCGGCGCAGCGGTCGAGCGCCAAGTTGCGGGTCGTAACCGCGTTTGGCGAGCAACTCTTTGGCATTTTGCGTGAGTTCGAGGCCGAGGCCGAGGCCTTCGAGTTGGGCGACGAGTCGCTTGGCCATGAGGTCGACCATCTGTACGACTTCGGCCATGCCGAGTTCGTGGAAGACGATGACTTCGTCGATGCGGTTGAGAAACTCTGGTCGGAAGTGCACCTTAAGCGCCTCGTTGACCTTTTCGCGCATGCGGATGTACGAGAGCGCCTCGTCGGTTTTGCCGAACCCGACGTTGGCCTTACGCAAATCTTGCGTGCCGAGGTTGGAGGTCATGATGATCACGGTGTTGCGGAAGTCTGTGGTGCGACCCTGCGCGTCGGTGAGTCGTCCTTCTTCGAGAATCTGCAACAAGATGTTGAAGACGTCGGTGTGGGCCTTTTCGATTTCGTCGAAGAGTACGACAGAGAACGGCTTGCGGCGCACCGCTTCGGTTAACTGGCCGCCCTCTTCGTATCCGACATAGCCAGGGGGTGCACCCACGAGGCGACTGACGGTGTGCTTCTCCATGTATTCGCTCATGTCGATCGAGATCAGCGCTTCGTCGTTGCCGAACAAGAAGTTGGCGAGCGTCTTGGCGAGTTCGGTCTTGCCCACGCCGGTTGGCCCGAGGAAGATGAACGAACCGCTTGGGCGCTTGGGGTCTTTGAGGCCCGCGCGCGTGCGGCGAATGCTTTGGCTGACGGCCTTGATCGCGTCTTCTTGGCTGATGATGCGTTTGTGCAACTCGGCTTCCATGTTCAGCAACTTGGCGGTCTCTTCTTCGGTGAGTTTGTACACCGGAATGCCCGTCCAGAGGCTGAGAACTTCAGCAATCGCTTCTTCGTTGACTTCGTCGAACAGCTCGATGCCCTGGGCCTTGACCTCGGCCTCTTTTTGCAGGCGCTCTTCGAGTAAGGCGCGCTCTTGGTCGCGCAGACGACCAGCCTCTTCGAAGCGTTGTTCTTCGACGGCCTTCTTCTTGAGGTCTTGCACTTGCGAGATCTTGTTCTCGACTTCTTTCAAGTCGGGAGGGGTGTGCATGCGCTTGATGCGCAGGCGGCTGCCGGCCTCGTCGATCAGGTCGATGGCCTTGTCGGGCAAGAAGCGGTCAGAGATGTAGCGGTCGGCGAGGTTGGCCGCGGCGACGAGAGCCTGGTCGGTGATCGTGACGTGGTGGTGGGTCTCGTACTTGTCGCGAATGCCGCGCAAGATTTCGATGGTATGAGCGACGCTCGGCTCTTCGACCTTGACGGGTTGAAAGCGACGCTCAAGGGCGGCATCTTTTTCGAAGTGCTTGCGAAACTCGTCGATCGTTGTGGCGCCGATCGTCTGCAACTCGCCGCGCGCGAGCATCGGCTTCAAGATTGAGGCGGCATCGATTGCGCCCTCGGCGGCACCGGCACCGACGAGAGTGTGAATCTCGTCGATGAACAAGATGATGTCGCCGCGAGTTTTGATTTCTTTGAGAACCTTCTTCAAGCGCTCTTCAAAGTCACCGCGGTAGCGGCTGCCGGCGACGAGTGAGCCGAGGTCGAGAGTGTACAACTGCTTGTTGGCGAGAGTCTCGGGGATGTCGCCGCGCACAATTTTTTGCGCCAGGCCTTCGACGATCGCGGTCTTGCCGACGCCAGGCTCGCCGATCAAGATCGGGTTGTTCTTGGTGCGACGCGAGAGGATTTGCATCACGCGCTCCATCTCTTTATGGCGGCCAATCACTGGATCGAGTTTGTTGTCGCGAGCGAGTTGCGTGACATTGCGACCGAACTGATCGAGAATCTGGCTGCCGCCCTTTTCGGGATGCTCTTCTTTGGCGTTGGCTGGCTGGCCTTCACCTTTACCGGCAGGCCCCTGGTATCCAGAAAGCAATTGAATGACTTGCTGGCGCACACGGCTCAAGTCGGCGCCAAGTTTGACGAGCACTTGCGCGGCGACGCCCTCGCCCTCGCGAATCAGGCCGAGCAAGATGTGCTCTGTGCCGATGTAGTTGTGGCCCAGTTGCAGCGCTTCGCGTAACGACAACTCGAGCACTTTTTTGGCGCGCGGCGTGAACGGAATGTGGCCCGACGGCGACGAGCCGCCCTGACCGATGATCTCTTCGACTTGGGAGCGCACTGCTTCGAGCGAAATGTTTAACGATTCGAGGGCTTTGGCGGCGACGCCTTCGCCTTCGTGGATCAGGCCAAGCAAAATGTGCTCAGTGCCGATGTACGAGTGGTTGAGCAGGCGGGCTTCTTCTTGCGCCAGCACTACGACCCTGCGGGCCCTATCGGTAAAGCGTTCGAACACTTGCGTGGCCGCCTTTTCTTGACTGCGAATCTTGGCATAAGTGTACCTGTCTAACTCCGCCTCCCCTTGTCGTTCGCCGTTTCACAAGTGATTCTGCCTAGCCTGAAACTATGGCTTTGGTCTCACCACTTCTAGATCTGCCATGCATGGATACCGACCGTGATCGCGTGGAGTCGGCGTTGATCGCCGCGGTGCGCACGCGGGACGCCTATTTGACCGAAATTGCTTCGCACCTGATTATCGCGGGGGGCAAGCGCCTGCGACCGGTGCTGACAATTGCGGCCGCGCAGGTTGGCGGGGCGGCGCCCGTTTCCGACGATGTGATCATGGGCGGTATTTCGTGCGAACTCGTTCATCTCGGTTCGCTGTACCACGACGACGTCATGGACGAGGGCATGACGCGCCGTGGCGTCGAGACGGTGAACGCCAAGTGGGGCAACCTGCAGGCGATCTTGGCTGGCGATTTTTTGCTCAGCCGCGCTTCTGGGATCGCAGCCACGCTCGGCACGGAGATCGCGGCGCTGATGGCCAACACGATTGGCGAATTGTGTCAGGGTCAGATCGAAGAGTTGCGCCACACTTACGATGTTTCGCGTTCGGTGCCGTCGTACTTGCTGAGTGTCGAAGGCAAGACCGCGTGTCTCTATGCCACGGCCGCGCGCGTGGGGGCGATCGTGTCGGGGAGCGACCGCTCTGAGGTCGAGGCACTCACGAGTTATGGCGCAAGTTTCGGGATGGTGTTTCAAATCGTCGACGACATTTTGGATATCACCTCGACCAACGCCAAATTGGGCAAGCCAGCGGGTCACGACATGGAAGAGGGCGTGTATACGCTGCCGGTGCTCTTAACTTTGGCCGACGGCGGCGCGAAGGCGAACGAGTTACGCGAGATGTTGGGAAAGCCGTTGACTTCTGTCGAGCGCGACAACGCACTAGCGATCGTGCGCGATGGTTCTGGGTTGGGCAAGGCGGTTGATAGCGCGCGCGATTACGTGGCGATGGCGCAAAGTGTGTGCGATCAGTTGCCCAGTGGCGAAATCACCGATGCGCTTCGCGCCGCGCCCGCCGCGCTGCTCGACTCAGTTATTCGCTGAGTATCGCTACGGCCCCAGCCAAACCAGAAATTGCGGCGCCCTCGATTCGCGGGCCTGCAAATGCGTCGCCGGCAAGCGCGAGCGAGTCGTTGACCCAGCAGGGCTCTGGCCAGATGGTTCGCGGAGTGGCGAAGCGCCAACGCTTGAGTTGGCTCTCAACTATTTTGCTCTCGCCCAGAAATCGCTGGGCGTGATCGCGCAGCAAGGCATGTACTTCGTCGGGGTTCGTCGCCCAGTGTGCTTCGCTAAACGCGGCGGTGGCGTTGAGGGTGATCGCCGCAGTTGTCGAGATCTGTTTTTGTGAGTTGTCGACAACAAACGAAACCACATCGCTTGGTTCTTGCAGCGCGCCGGGAGGTGCGATGTTGGTCGGCCCGTCGAGAGTCGCCAGCAGCGTTAGCGTTCTGTCATACTCGGTCTTGTACAGCGCTTCTGGCATCTCGACGTCGGCAGTAATCAGCAGCGAGTAGGACTGCGGTAGTGGCGTGGTGACGATCAGCGCGTCGGCGGTGATCGATGACCCGTCATCGAGACCTATTCTCCACGACTGTGGGCCGCTCGTGCGCGTGATCGAGAACACAAAAGAGTTGCAGCGCACGTCGACGCCGCGGGCCAGGTACTTGGTTATCGTCGTCATGCCTCGGGTGCCGATGTACCGCGGGAAGCCGTCAGCATTCGTGCTCGCGCCGTCTCCGCAATCGGCAAAACCGCGGCACCATTCGCGCGCTACACCGTCTTTAACCCAGTGCGCAACCACAGACTCGAACTGCGCCGTGCGAGTCGTGAAAAATTGGGCGCCGTGGTCGAAAGTCGCGGCACCGATTCGCCTCGTGGCACAGCGACCGCCAGGGGTTTTGCCCTTGTCTAAAACGATGACTTCGTGTTGCTCGGCGAGTAACGGCGCGGCCATTAATCCTGAAATGCCTGCGCCGATTATGACTACGCGCATTGTTTTATCAACTGGCTTGCGACCTTTGTTACCGCGGTGGTGCTTAGCGCAACTCGTGCACGGTCATGATCAGCTCGCGCGAGACGGGGTCTAGTTGGCGACCGCCGATGCGTTCGGTGAGCATGGTTACTTGACCGATGTCGTCGATCAAACCAGACCAGCGGATGTATCCGCCCATTAGGCCGATCAAACGCTCGCTGACTTCTTCGGCGTGCACGACGATCTTGAGATTATTGCCGAGCAGCTCAGAAATGTCGGAGTAAAACTTCTTGAGCCACCGGCTCATGTCTTCGGTGCCGGTTAGCGGGCGGTGGCGATACGTCAACCCCAACTCGTCGTAGTTGTGCAGGTTGTGCGGCGCGCCGATGATCGAGACCACGCATCCGAAGTCGTTCTCGCGCAGCCAGATGATTTCTTCTTGGCGTCGGACGCGGCGGTGGTTGGCGCCAAAACCACCAGGGCGCTCGCAAATCGCGAGCTTGTCCTTGATGATCCAGGTCAGGTTGCGGGGGGTGATTCCGAGGGCCCACTTGCCGCGTAATTTTGGTGGCACTAGATGTCGCCGATCTCGTTTTGCGGGGTTTTATTCAACATTGAACCAAGACGATACACCATCAAAAGTGCTTCCCGTCTGAAAAATACGATGTTTTACGGCTCAATTCGCAGGCGTTGTCGGCTGCGGCGCACTTGGCGATTGAGTCCGATGTCGCACGCGGTGACCTCGCCGCGCGCGACGCTTAGTACTCGCTCGACAGTTTTCGCGTCTGGTGGGTGTTCGGTTGCGATCCAGGCGCGAATAGCCCTGCGGGCGAGGGCGATCGGGGCGTTCGTTAGCGCGACGGCGTCTGTTGGGTCGAGGTGGCTGGCCAACTGATCGAGCAACTCGGCATCATCGCGCAAGACATCGGCCTGTCGTGCCAGCAACGCTGCAACATCGCGCTTTGATATTTCGTCGAGCAGCGGGATCAGGTCGCGCCGAATTCGATTGCGCTGAAACTTCAGGTCGTCGTTAGACGAGTCGTGCACGATTTTAATTTTGAGCGCGGCGCACAACTCGTGGGTCTCGCTGCGGCGCAGTTTTAAAATTGGATGCTGGCTGTTTGGTTGCATGCCCGACAGACCACGCAGGCCGGCGCCGCGCAACAGATTAATCAGCACCGTCTCGGCTTGGTCATCGGCGGTGTGGCCGGTCAGAACATCTGCCGGCAGAACGGCGTAACGGGCGTCGCGGGCGCGGGCCTCTAGATTGCTGCCCGGTTCAATGTGCACTGATTTTGCTTCGAACATCGCGCCAAGTTGGTGCGCCAGGTCGCGCACGACGTCGGCCTCGTCGGCAGAGTTCGGCCGCAGTCCGTGGTCGACGTGCACGGCGGTAACCGCGCAACCGCTGGCGACGGCCAGCACCAGAAGCGCCATCGAGTCGGCGCCGCCAGAAACGGCGCATGTAATCGCTGTGTCCGCTGGGGCGAATTCGCAACGAGTTAAGGTATCGACTACGAGTTCGTGATTCTTCAACCGATCGGCGAGCGCGGGCATGTGCCTCGCGGCGTTAATTCTGTGATTGGCGCTGTTTGCGATTTGGGTACTTGAGCGCGGTGACCTGCTTGAGGTATTGGCCGATATACGCGATGATCGCGCCGACACCAGCGATCAACAAAATCAAACCCAACCAGTAATGCCAAGGCACCGCAGCAATCATGGGCTCTAGCGTACTAGATGTTTAGTTGGCCGGTCTCAAGTTCTGGGGCAGATAACTGCCGGGGCGCAGAGTCGATGGCCTTGACGTCTTCGACCTCGCCAACGGCGATGCCGGTTTCTTTGAATTTGCGCAGGGTCGGCAACACTCGACTCTCTAACGATCCGACCATCGAGTTGTAAGCCTTGATCGCGGTCTCGAGGCCGCGGCCGGTTTTGTCGACGTGCTCAAGCACGGTGTCGATGCGCTCGTAAAGTTCTTTGCCGAGTAACGCGATCTTCTCGGCATGTTCGGCGATCTGAAACGCCTGCCATCCCTTGGCGACGGCGAGCAGCAGTGCGAGCAAGTTGACGGGTGAGGCGATCAATACGCGACTGCGCATCGCGACCTCGAGCAGGGTTGGGTCGGCGCGTAACGCGTCTGACAAGAACGACTCGCCGGGGATGAACATAATCACGTACTCTGGCGCGCGATCGAACTGCGTCCAATATTTTTTGTCGGCCAACACCTTGGCGTGCTCGCGCACCGCCTTGGCGTGCTCTTGTAAGAAACGCTCTTGTGTCGCTGCGTCTGGCGCTTCTTGCGCGCGCAAGTAGGCGTCGAGCGGGGTCTTAGCGTCGATCACGACGCGGCTGTCGTTGGGCAGGCGGATCACCGCGTCGGGGCGTTGCAGCCGATCGTTGTTGGCGAGAGTCGTCTGCTCGTCGAAGTCGCAGTACGACTCCATACCTGCGAGTTCGATGACGTTGCGCAGTTGTTGTTCGCCCCACGCGCCGCGTGCGCTACTCGACTTGAGCGCGCCGTGCAGCGCGGCAGTGGTTGCATTGAGCTGATCGATCTGCGTGCTGATGGCGCCACTGAGGCCGATGTTCGTGTCGTACGAACTTTGCAGTGATGTCACCGCGCTGCGCAATTCGTTGAGCTGCGCAGCGACGGGGTCGAGCAAAGTTTTGGCGTCACTCGTCATCGTCTGCGAGCGCGCCGTGTACAGGCGGTCGATCTGGGCGTTGGCGTTGTTGAGCGTCTCTTGGGTGACTTGGCGCACCTGCGAGTCGACGGCTGTACGCACCGCTTCGACTAACGCCACCTGATCGAAAACTGGCCCAGATGGCGCAGCCCCGACTTGGCCCGATTGGCCGTTGGTCTGGCCGAATTGTTGGCGCCGCGACAAAATAACGCCAACAGCTATTACGCAAACGATCAGGACTCCGAGCAAAATTTCCATGTTGCCATTCTGGCACGAGGGTGCAGTATGGAATCGCCGAACTAGATTGCTTTCATGCCCGACGTCATTATCCATGTCAATGGGATGACCGTCGACGAAGTGGTTGCAATCGCCCGCGATAACGCGCGGATCACTATTTCAGACGCGGCGATGGCGGCGATGGCGCAGTCGCGCGCGCACGTCGACCGCTTGGTCGCATCGCCAGAGCCCGTCTACGGCATCTCGACCGGGTTCGGGGCATTGGCCACTCGCCACGTTGCGCCAGAGTTACGCACGCAATTACAACGCTCGCTGATTCGCTCGCACGCGGCGGGTGTTGGCGCGCCCGTTGAGCGCGAGGTCGTTCGCGCGTTGATGACTCTGCGGCTCAAGACTCTGGCGTCGGGTCGCACGGGGGTGCGGCCGATCGTGGCGACGACGATGGCGGCGCTGCTCAATGCCGGCATCACGCCGGTTGTGCGCGAGTTCGGTTCTCTCGGCTGCAGCGGCGATCTCGCGCCGCTCGCGCATTGCGCGCTCGTGTTGATGGGCGAGGGAGAGGCTGTCGGCTTAGATGGTGTGGCGCGACCAGTTGCCGAGTTGCTCGCCGCAGCAAAAATTGCGCCGATCGAGTTGCGCGAAAAAGAAGGGCTCGCGCTGATCAACGGCACCGACGGAATGCTCGGCATGCTGATCTTGGCGCTTGCCGACTTGGCGATGCTGTGCGACTCGGTCGATGTTGTCGCGGCGATGAGCGTCGAGGCTTTGCTTGGCACCGACGCTGTGTTTGTGGCCGAGTTGCATGATCCGCTGCGTCCGCACCCGGGCCAAGCAGTAAGCGCGGCGCGAATGTTGGCGGCACTCAAAGATTCACCGCTGGTTGCCTCGCACTTGCATGACGACGACCGCGTGCAAGATGCGTACTCGTTGCGTTGCGCGCCACAGGTTGCCGGCGCCGTGCGCGACACGATGGCGCACGCTCTATTGGTCGCGACGCGCGAACTCGCGGCCACGATCGACAACCCGGTTGTGTTGCCAGACGGTCGCGTCAGTTCGAACGGCAACTTTCACGGCGCACCAGTCGGTTACGTGCTCGATTTCTTGGCGATTGCCGTTGCTGATCTCGGCTCGATGTCAGAGCGACGCACCGATCGCATGCTCGACAAGTCGCGCTCGCAGGGTCTGCCGCCGTTTTTAGCGCACGACCCCGGTGTCGATTCTGGCTTGATGATCGCGCAGTACACGCAGGCGGCGCTGGTATCAGAAAACAAGCGGCTGGCGGTGCCGGCGAGCGTCGACTCGATTCCGAGTTCGGCGATGCAAGAAGATCATGTCTCGATGGGCTGGCACGCGGCGCGCAAATTGCGTTTGAGTGTTAGTAATTTGACGCGCATCGTGGCGATCGAGTTAGTTGCTGCGGCTCGCGCGCTCGACTTGCGTGCGCCGTTGCAACCCGCGCCCGTTACTGGCGCAGTGCGCGATCGCTTGCGCCAAGTCGTTGCTGGCCCAGGCCCCGATCGCTTCTTGTCGCCAGAACTTGAGGCCGCCGTGCGGTTCGTAAGCGACGGCCGCGTCCTGACCTGACACTCGCCGAAAGTTAGTCGGAGCCCAAGATGAGAATCGAACTCAGTGGCGGACCCAGACCGCATCCGATACGAGGCACATGCCGCCTCGTCCGACCAAGATGCGCCGCACC